>Ga0326514_10001273_pt1 | contig 16531 bp, 39 predicted proteins | sample 3_2548_0518_D_FD_203653 | JGI IMG/M metagenome (GOLD analysis project Ga0326514, IMG submission 203653) | Bovine rumen microbial communities from UC Davis, California, United States - 3_2548_0518 | ecosystem: Host-associated > Mammals > Digestive system > Stomach > Rumen | place: USA...
AATCCAACTTGGCAGAGACAGATACAGACAGGGAAATAATGACTGCTCGAAGCGTCCGACTTACGTTCTTGCAGTCACTCATGGTAGCGGCGGCGGTATTTTAACTGGTGGTGCTGTGAACCGTAACGAGCGCTTTGGCTATGTCATTGACGGCATGGATGCGCTCATAGTAGGACACACGCACAAGCCGTACATGACCCAACCGAGCAAGATTCTTGTTGACACACGAAACAACAGAATCAGTTTCAAACCGTTCAAAGTCATCTCGATGACTGGTTGGTTGAGCTACGGAGGATATGCCGCACAGAAGCAACTGCTACCGTCATCGCATTGTCTCCAGACGCTTACGCTCAAGGGGAACACAAAAGAGATTCTTGTAACGATGTGACTCTTGATTGTGACCCATGCGAATGATATAATAGAGAAAAACAATAATAGGAGGACATATCGCAATGGAAGAAAACATCAATGAAGTCGCAACAATTCCTTATTTCGCGCATGAAAGCGAAATGGCTCGGCTTGAAAGGCAGCTCAAACGGCTGTGGATTGTCCTCATTATGACTATTGTGTTCCTCGTTGCGTCCAACGCTGCGTGGATTTACTACGAATCTCAGATGGAAGAAGTCACTATCACAGCCGAGCAAACTGCTGACGGTCAGAGCAATAACTATGCCATTGGTGGTGATTTTATTGGCGGCGCGTCAGAAAGTGACTATCAAGACGCGAACTCGTAAAACTGGCGGCAACTCTGGCTACCGCAAGTGTAATATGTGCCACGGCACAGGACGAATCCGCGCAAAAAAGAAATAAGAAACTATCCTCCGCACAACAGCGGAGGATTTTCTTTTGAGGTAACGCGATGCACGAAATCCCAGAAGATACCCTCAACAGCAATATCGAATACTGCATTGACGAATATGTCAGAATCATTGACCATCGTGAAATGCTTCGAGAAAAATGGTTTCGCGGCATGTCGTTTGAACAGATTGCAGAAAAACATCAAGTGTCGGTCACAACGGTCAAAAAGGTGATTTATGACATCGGCGACCGAATCTTGATTCGAGCATCAAACAAAAACTGAAAAATGTCTGATTTCTGTCTTAAAAAAGCCTTTCCGATTTCTTTCGGAAAGGCTTCTTTTTTTATACAATTTTATCAGAAAGAGGGTGACTCAGACGGACAGCTACGACAACGACTGGCTTCTTATGCTTGACGATGACTTGTTCTTCTATGAAAGGAATGATGACCGATGTGGCGAGAGTTCAACAACAACCCAATGTCGCGCAGAGTCGGAGACTGCGCGGTAAGAGCGGTATCAAAAGCACTTGATACTGATTGGGAGACAGCCTTTTCCATGCTTGCGGCAAACGCTTTTGCTATGGGGGATATGCCGTCCTCAGACTCTGTGTGGGGTGCTACTCTTCGACAGCACGGTTTTTATCGTGACGCGATACCGAACACTTGCCCTGACTGCTATACGGCAGAAGACTTTTGCAGAGACAATCCTCAAGGGACATTCGTTCTTGCTTTCGGCGGTCATGTTGCAACTGTCAAAGACGGAGTTCTATACGATTCTTGGGATTCCTCAAACGAGATACCAACCTATGTTTTTTACAGAAAGGATGAATGACAATGGCTTATCCGAACTACTATCCTGCAACGTATCAAAATCCGTATCAGCAGAGTTTCTTTCAACCGCAGCTGCAACAGCAGATTCAGAACGGCATTATCTGGGTAAGCGGAGACGAAGAAGCTATTGCCTATCCGATAGCGCCGAACAACGCTGTAAGGCTCTGGCATAGCTCTCTTCCGATTGTTTACTTCAAGTCTGCTGATGCATCTGGCAAGCCCTCTATCAAGGCTTATGAGCTTGTAGAGCGCACTCAGAAGCCGCAGGAGAAAACTATCGAGTATGCAACGAAAGACGAGCTTGAAGCGCTCTCAACTGCCGTAGAAGCGCTCAAAAGCGAACTCAAGAAAAAGAAAAAAAGAGAGGTAGACGATGATGAATAACATGAGCAGCGTGATGGGCATGCTTCAGCAGTTCAAGTCGAATCCCATGCAGTTTCTTGTTCAGCGCAGACTCAACGTACCTCAGAACATCGCAAGCGACCCCAACGCGATTTTGAACCATTTGCTTCAGACTGGTCAGGTCAGTCAAGAGCAAGTCAATCGCGCTTATCAGCAGATGGGTCAGTTCAAGAGATAAAAAAGCAAAATCGCGTTTTTAAGGGGACATTTTGAGAAAAAATCACAAAATATGCCCCTATAACATCATTCAGTATCTTCACCGTTATCAAGTGCGCATAGATGACGGCAAAGATAAATACTCGGTCAACGACCGACTGACCCCAACAATTAATGGGGTGGAAAGGAAAAAACTATGGCACTTACTGATGAAAGCGGCTCTTCTATGGTGATGCCTGTTGCTCCTGCTTATGGCGGCGGCGCTGGCGGCTTCGGCTTCGGCGGCGATTGGGCTTGGATTATCCTCCTGCTCGTTCTCTGCGGCGGCTGGGGCAATGGTTTCGGCGGCGGTTTTGGCGGCTTCGATGGCGGTCTTTACCCTTGGATGAATCAGAGCAATCAAATCAGCGGCGGTTTTCGTGACCAGATGCTGAACAGCGGTATCGCTGGTATTCAGTCTTCCATCACTTCTGGTTTCGGTGATGTTCAGAACGCTCTTTGCTCTGGCTTCTCTCAGGCTGAGATTTCTGCGAACGCGCGTCAGATTGCCGACATGCAGCAGATGTTCGGTCTTCAGTCTGCGCTTCAGTCCTGTTGCTGTGACAACAAGGCTGGACTTGCCGACCTCCGTTATACGGTTGCGACCGAAGCATGCGCTGACCGTCAGGCTGTCAACGATGCTCTGCGCGATGTTCTTGCGGCTAACACCGCAAGCACTCAGCGCATCCTCGACCAGCTCTGTCAGGACAAGATTGACGCGAAGAACGACACTATCGCGCAGCTTCGCTCTCAGATTAACGAGCTGTCTCGTACTGCTTCGCAGAACGCTCAGACGGCGGCTATTATTGCGAACAACGAAGCGCAGACCTCGGCTCTTGAGCGTTATCTTGCTCCCACTCCGATTCCTGCCTACATGGTAGCGAATCCGAATTGTTGCCAGACCTCTACTTGCGGCTGCGGCATGTAAGGGGTGATACCAATGGCGGCTGAGTATCTAGCCAATGCGGTGCAGGAAGTGTCTCTGAACGCTCCTGTCCTGTTCTCGGCTTCTATCCCTTGCACCAAAGGGTATGTTTACCATGAGGATGAAACAGGGATTTTTATTCTGCGCGGTATCGTTCCGAACTCCTGCAACTGCTTCGCGCACTATCAGGTGACATTCAATGCAAACATCGCCGTTCCTGAGGGCGGTACGGTTACTCCTATCGCTGTCGCCATCACCATCAACGGTGAACCGCGACTGACGAGCAGAGCAATCTACACTCCTGCGGCTGTCGATGAATACGGCAATGTTACCAGTACGGCAATCATCAAAGTTCCTCGCGGCTGTTGCTTCTCTCTGGCGGTAGAGAACGTTCCTGCTTCGGCAGACCCAACTGTTACTCCTGCCCCTGTGATTGATGTTCAGAACGCGAACTTGACGATTGCGCGTGTAGCCTGATGAAAGGAGGATGGCATAATGCATGCAATCTATGACCTCAAAGACATGCTCTGCAAAGAGCTTGAGGACTACGGCAAGAAAGGTGAGCTTTCTGCTGGCACTCTCGACATCGTTGACAAGCTGGCTCATACCATCAAGAACCTCGACAAAATCATCGAGTTCTACGAGGAAGACGAGTACAGCAACGCGATGGGCGGCATGCGTGGTCGTAGCTATCGTGATAACAGCTATAACGATGGCGGTTATGAGAGAAGCTACGCTCGTGGTCGCGGCTCTTATGCTCGGCGAGATAGCATGGGTCGGTATTCGAGAGAGGGCTATTCTCGCGCTGGTGACATGGCAGACCGTCTGCGCGAATTGATGAACGATGCTCCTGACGAGCATACCAGACAGGAGATTCAGCGTCTGGTAACGAAGATGGAGCAGATGTAAGGGGGTAGCCGCTTGTGATAACAGAACAGGACTTGCAAGCGGCTATTGCCGAATGTCAAGGCGTAAGAAACCCAAACGCGAACACTTGCATCAAGCTTGCGGCTTTTTACACGATAAAGAATGAACTGTTCGGAAATTCAGACCAGTCGGACGAAAAGCCTTATCGGTTGGACGGTTATTCGTATGCGAGTCAGACCGAAAACACAATCACTTTTGATAGCGGTAGTGAGTTCTCGCAGCTGATAAACGGCAAAACGCAAGACGAAGTTTTCAAGGTAATTGATGAACTTATGCAGACGATTCAGGTCATCAATCCTCGGCTTTATGACGGTGTTCTACGCAAGCTTCAATAACAAAGGAGAGGGAGCAAAAGCTCCCTCTTTTTTTGTCACTTATGTGTTACTTACGCAGAAAAACGCAGAAAAACGCATACAGAAAAATGTGATTAAAAACGGCAAAAACCATCAAAAATCGTGAACTTTTGCGTATTACTTAACGTTTTTCGCAACTTCGATGTTAAGAAAGACTAATAATTTTTGAAAAGTCGAAACCCTGAAACGCAGTCGTACCAACGGTTTCAGGGTTTGACGCATCTAATTTTGTTACTTGCTTGTCGCTTACGGATAAACTCTTAGACGCAGTAAGATAGCTTTGAAATCGCTTCTTTTAGCTCCTTGACGGTCTTGTGAGTATAGACTCTTTCGCCGACATCTGCGCTCTTGTGACCCATGATTAGGTCAATGCAGACCTTGTTTGCTTCGGCTGAATCGAGCTTGCTTCTGAACGTATGACGGCACTCATGTGTATTGTGTTTCATGCCAAGCTCTGAAAGCTTTTTGTCAAATTCTTTTCTGAAGCGATTGTACCTTGCTTTTTCCCCATCAAGGTCAGACCAAGAGTCGAACAAAAAACTGTCGCTCATGTGACGCTCAATGACAGGCATAATGTCATCGTGAATTGGAACGATTCTGTTCTTTCCTGCGGCGGTCTTCATGCCGTACTGGATTGTCCCATCCTTGAGGTTTATCTTGTCGCATGTCAAAGTAAGCATTTCGGTGACGCGCATGCCAGTATAGAGCATGAAAAGCGTCTCGTCTACGCAAGGTTCGCCTTGATGCGTCCAGAGCGTCTGAACTTCCTCATCTGTAAAGATTTCTCGCTTGAGTTTGACCTCTTTCTCTGAAACGGTCAAATTCCTTGAGTAGCACTTGTCAATGATGTCGTTATCAAAGGCGAACTTGTCAAGCTGAGACAGCAAGTTCCTGATGTTTCCTTGCGTAGCGTAAGACTTGCCGCAGTTGTTGATGACGGCTTGCATGTCGAACTTGCGAATCGTCTTGTACGGCTTGTCGTATAACGCACGGCAGTACTTGTATGCGGCTTTGTGCGAGGTCACAAGGGATTTACCCATTTGAGGGTATTCAAGCTTGCTCCAAGCTTCATACAGTTCTGAGAAAGTGCTTTTGGACAGTTCAATGTCGTAAGGCTTTGCGTTGTAGTGCGCAAGCGCAAGCATGGCTTCTTGGCGAGTCGCATAGTAGCCGATGACCGAGTAGATTTGGTAGGCGTTTTCATCAAAGCCAACCGTCTTTCGCGCCATGTACGGTCTTCTCCGTCTGCCTGACAGCTTAACGACCGAGCCATAGCCGTTTGGATTCCGTAGCATAATAATATCCTTTCTGCTCTACTGTTGCCGCAGTAGATTATTCTTCGATTTCCTCAATAGGCTTGTCGTTGTAAAAATCGTCATCTTCGATATGCTCATACTCGTGACAGTAATCGTCAATCTGCTTGTCGTGGCTCGTTCGACCGTTCAGATACACGCTAAAAGTACCGTCATCATTAGGAACTGTCTGAGCGCCGACACCATAAGGCAAATCAACAACACGAACGAAATAATCAGCACCCTCAAGATAAGTCATTTGTACTTACTTTCCTCCTTGTACCTTTCAATAAGCGCGGCAGCTTCGAGAATTGCAGAAGCTGGCGCGTTTTTTGATGCGTGAAAAAGAATCTTCGTTTCAGGCCGTCTTCTCAACTCCTCTCTTAACTCCATGACATCTCTGTCCTCTTCGCTGACGGATTCGGCAACATCATCAGAGTACTTCGCAATGAAGTCTGCCAACGACATCTCAGCATAGGTTTCAAGCTTTTTGATTGACTTAGCGGAAACTAAGTAGTCTTCGTTTCTCCATTGCGTCAGAGTAGCGGAGGAGATACCAGATTCTTCACAAAAAGCTTTCTTGAGAACTCTTTCTCTGCGGCAGAAAGAGTCGATTGCGGCGGCTAACACTTTGCTGTCAACAGTATACACAAAAACTCCTCCCAGAAATTGTGCAAACCGCTAAAAACTAAGCAAAATTAGATTTCTTATTGACATAACTTAGTTCTAGTGTTAGAATCTAAGCGTGATTTAGAGACAACAGAAATCTGAGTTCGACTCGTTTAGCGAACTTGCGGTAAATATGATGGTTGGTACTTTCAATTTACTACAAATCCGTAACGAAGTCAAGTAAAACTTAGTAAAAATATTGGAGGTGATAAATTGAGTTTTCGCGGAGCGCGACTTACAGCAAAGAAGACTGTTGCCGATGTTGTCAAGTACATGGAAGTATCTGATGCCGCTGTTTACATGTGGGAGACAGGACAGACGATGCCCAAAGGCACGAGACTTAAAAAGCTTGCAGACTTCTATGGCTGTACAGTCGATGAGCTTCTATCCGACTGCAACTGAATTGTAACAAACAGCATGTCCAATAATCAGTACAAGGAGGTCAACATGTCGGAAAGAATTTCCATCTCACAGGCGGCGAGGATGATGGGTGTCTCCGAGCAGTTTGTCAGAATCGGCATGCAGAGAGGAATCTTGCCGATAGGTGACTGCGTGAAGATGTCATCGAAGTACACCTACTTCATCGCCAGAGAACGGCTCAATGAGTATTTGGGCAAAAAGAATGATGCCGCCAGCGGCAACTGACGGCATCGAGTACCGCTCTATATGCAACACATAGAGCAGAAAGGACAAGTACAGTATACCACAATGAGAATCATTTTCAACCCTGAGTTTAATCGGTACGAAGTGTATCGAGAGCGACCGCTGTATCGCAACGGACAGCCGCAGCCTGTCTTCGTCCACAGGAGTCAGATTGAGTGTCTGAAGTACTTCAATCGCGTGAGAGAAATCGAGGGCAGAAAGGTATGAAGTACGCTCTCGTCTCCATCCTGTTCCTGTTTAACAGCGAACTTATTTCGCTTCTTGCGCTGTCCATCATGATGCTGTTGTTCTTCGGAGACATCGCGAAAGAGAGGTTTTGCTCGTGAAACAGGAATATCTGGTCATGGATTATCTGCGAAAGCATGACGGAATCACGCAGAAAGAAGCGTCTGACCGACTCGGCGTGACTCGACTCGCCGCAGTCATCTGGAAACTCAGACACAAGTACGGCTTCGTCATCGAAGACAAGACCGAGTCATGCGTCAATCGTTGGGGTGTGACTTGCACATACAAGAGGTACTATCTGCCATGATTCTGATTCGAGATGACCCCATCGTGCGCTGTATTGAGCGCACAGGCTACCCACCGTGGTTCGATGACGATGAGGAGGATGATGACGATGACGAGCGGTACGACTGAGTACATCGAAGCAAAGGTCAGCATCTTCTTCGAGCCGAACCACATTGCCTGTCAGTACTGTCCTCTTCTCGAAACATATTCGAGAGACATGTGCCGCAGAACAGGCGAGTACATCTTAGACAAACGAGGTCGCGGACATTGGTGTCCGCTAGAAATCAAGGAGGAATTCGATGGAGTATTTTGAGAAGCTTCTGGCAGTTCAGCAGGAGCTTAAAGCAAACAAGACGCAGTTCAACAAGTTCGGCGGTTATGCCTATCGCAGCTGCGAAGACATCCTTGAAGCGGTCAAGCCGCTTCTTGCGAAGAACGGTCTTGTTCTTACCATCTCCGATGACATCGTGAGCATCGGCGACAGAATCTATGTCAGAGCTACGGCTCTCATCACAGACGCGAAGAGCGGCGAACTCATCGCTTCGACAAACGGCTTTGCTCGTGAGGAAGAGACGAAGAAAGGCATGGATTCCAGTCAAGTTACTGGCGCGGCTTCGAGCTACGCGAGGAAGTACGCGCTCAACGGTCTTCTCTGCATCGATGATGCGAAAGACAGCGATGCGACCAACACGCACGGCAAGGAAGAGCCAAAGCGAGAAGAGCCAAAGCGAGAGGAGAATAAGCCTGACGGCAACTTTGTTCCAAGATGCGCTGACTGCGGCAAGGAAATCTCCGTCAAGGAGCATGACTACTCGGTGAGATACTTCAAGCGTCCCCTCTGCCGAGACTGCCAGAAGCATGAAAGCTCAAATCGTTGACTTCTCCATGTCGATGAATCGGAAACAGCGCCTGACAATCGAGTTAGACGCTGATTTCCGAAGCAAGTACGACAAGCTGCATGACAAGCCTGTCGAAGTGACAATCAAGAAGTACAGCGAGAACCGAACAGTCAAGGCAAACGCTTATCTGTGGGCGCTCATCAACGAAATAGGCAATGTACTTCGAGAAAATAAAGAAGACATCTATTTCGACATGCTTCAGTCATACGGTCAAGGCGGCGCTGTCAGCGTGAAAGCGAAATTCGCAGACAACTTCGAGAAGACCTATAAATACTTCAAGTATCTTGGCGAGTCGCAGCTGAACGGCGAAACGTTCAAGCACTATCGTTTCTGGGTAGGCTCTTCAGAGTACGACAGGGACGAGTTCTCGATACTTCTTGACGGAGTCATCAGCGAAGCGAAGAATCTCGGAATCGAAACGAAGACCGAGGAAGAAATACAATCACTATTAAAAAGCTATAAAGGAGAATGACTATGCTGAATGAGATTTGCGTCATGGGACGCATGGTGAAAGACGTAGAACTGCGGTACACGCAGAACGAGAAAGCGGTGGCGAACTTTACTCTCGCCTGTGAGCGTGACAGAGCCGTCAACGGTGAGCGCCAGACCGACTTCATCGACTGTGTCGCATGGGACAAGGGCGCTGAGTTCGTCAGCAAGTACTTCCACAAGGGGAGCATGGCGGTCGTGAAAGGTCGCTTGCAGTCTCGCAAGTGGGAAGACCGAGACGGCAACAAGCGCATCAATTTCGAGGTAATGACCGAGAGCATCTATTTCGGAGAATCTGCGAGAGATGGTGATCGGCATTGAGCCAAAAACGCTACTACTGGCTGAAACTCAAGGATGACTTCTTCTCGTCCAAGCGAATCAAAAAGCTGAGAAAGCTTGCTGGCGGCGATACTCTCACTATCATCTATCTCAAAATGCAGCTCAAGGCAATCAAGACAGACGGCATCCTGAAGTGGACTGGTCTTGAAGAAAGCTTCGCTGATGAGCTTGCTCTTGACCTTGACGAAGAGCCTGACAACGTAAAGCTTGCTCTCGCGTATCTGACGAACTGCGGACTCGTTGAAAGCTCTGACAATATCAACTTCTTCCTACCGTGGGCGGTCGAGAACGTTGGCTCTGAGGGAGCAAGCGCCAAAAGATGGCGAGACTGGAACGAAAGACAAAAAGCGCTAGAATCTAACTCTTCGCTAACGGATTGCAAACAAATCACTAACGGAGAGAAAGAGATAGAGATAGATATAGAGATAGAGAAAGAAAAAGAAGTATCTGACAAAAAACGCTTCAAGCCGCCCACCGTAGAGGATGTCAGAGCTTACTGTGAAGAACGGCAGAACGGCGTTGACGCACAGCACTTCATCGACTACTACCAAGCAAGAAATTGGATGCTAGGCAAGACGAAGATGAAAGACTGGAAAGCCGCTGTTCGCACATGGGAAAGGAACAACAATGCAAGCACAAGCAATTCTCGAAGCACTAAGGAGAGTGCAAAAGAGTGGAATATCCATTACGACTGAGTCGCTTGCGGACTACGGCTTAGATAACGTTGACTGCGAGAAGTGCGGCAATACTGGTGTCCTCGTGACAAGACAGCCTGACGGCACGACTTATGCGAGAGAGTGCGACTGCATGAACAAGCGGCGCTCACTCCGAAGAATCAAGAACAGCGGAATTGCTGATTCGCTTGAGCGGTACACTTTCGAGAGCTACAAGACCGAGAACGATGCTCAGAGAAAAGTGAAGAGCAAAGCTTTGGAATACTGCTCGTCCTCTCCGTGTTGGTTCTATCTGTCAGGGTGCAGCGGCTCTGGAAAGACGCATATCTGCACGGCAATCTGCTCAATACTCATCGACAGGCATGAAGTCTACTACATGAGCTGGCGCGATGAGAGCGTTGCACTCAAGCGAGAAGTTAATGATGAAGCATACGAGAAGCACATCAGCAAGCTCAAGAGAGTCAATGTACTTTACATTGATGACTTTCTGAAAGGCTCTGCTTCGGATGCTGACATCAGGCTTGCGTTTGAGATTATGAACGCGAGGTACAACGACACCAAGCTCAGAACGATTATCTCAAGCGAGAGGGACATCAAGGAGGTTCTGAGCATAGACGAAGCGCTCGGCGGTCGAATCTACGAACGAGCAAGAGGGTTCATCTTGCAAGCGCCTAATGCTAATTGGAGGTTGAAATGAAGAACGAATATGGAGCAAGGCTAGACCGAAACGGCTACGCTCCATCCATCACGATTCAGGAGGGCGGCTGTCCGCTGTGCGGAAGACGAGACAGACCTCTGCAAAGACACGAAGCGTTTCACGGTGCAAACCGTGACAAGTCGAAGCGTCTCGGATGTTGGCTTTACATCTGCGATTTGTGTCATGACAGGCTTCACCATCGCGATGCGGAGCTTGACCTCTATGTGAAGCGTTTGATGCAGACTCTGGCGATGGAATACTACTGTTGGACAACGGAAGACTTCATCCGAGAGTGGGGGAAGAATTACCTAGATGTCGAGTAAATACCACAACAAAATCACCTACTTCAACGGCATCCGCTTTGACAGCAAGAAAGAAGCAACTAGGTATCAGGAGCTTCTTCTCATGCAGAAAGCAGGAGTCATCAGCAATCTTCAGCGTCAGGTCTACTATCTTCTGAAGCCGACACAGCGAGACGAAAAGGGCAAGTTGCTCTTCAAGAAGCTCGGCTACAAAGCAGACTTTGTCTACAAGCGAGACGGCAAGCTCGTTGTGGAGGATGTCAAAGGGAAGAAGACACCTCTGTACAACTGGAAGAAAGCTGAGATGTACGAGAAGTATGGAATCTTGGTTCAGGAGGTATAGATGCGACCGACATGTCAGAACTGCGATGACCGTCACATCGGTTGCCATGCAGAATGTGAGCGTTATCAAGCGTTCTGCGAGTACAAAAAACGAATAGAAAAGGAGAAACGAAAGGAGGACTACTTGAATGAATACTGCGGACAGCGAAAAATCAAGACTGCAAGAATCTTTAGATACAGACACAATTAGTGTGATTTTTCAGGTGCTGTGCAAGGCTGGCTCGTTCGCAGCTCAAAACGCGAATGATGAATGGGGCTTCGGTCACGCGCATGGTCTGATTGAAGCGGCAAGACTTGTGATGGAGCTTAAAGATGGCAAAGGGAGTTAAAAAAGGCTCTGCTCAAGCCAGAAGCTTCGCCGAGCGTCAGAATCAGGAAAAGATGCTCTGGACGATAAAGACCATCGCTTACGAACAGCAGTACATGATAGATGCGGTTTCTCTTACGCTGAACGAGTGTTTCGGATTTGGAGAAGAGAGACTGAAGCGCTTTCACGATGCGTTCGACAAGAAGTACGCAGAAATCAGAGAGCTTGAGCAAAACGACACTCAGGACAACGAATACGCGAAAGCAAAAGTCGAGGACGCTCTCAAGGCGGCATGGGGGAGATACTACGAGCCTTACGAGCATCGATACGACTTCAAGCTTATTACACCAGACGGAAAGGAGATAAAGCTGTGATTATCTTGCTGTGCATCCTCATCGCAATCGTCATTATGGAACTCTGGGTAATCGTAATTCTATCAGACAAGTACAACAGACTGTTGGAGCAGAAAGATTGCTTCACGCCTATTGATTTCGACAAATAATTGCTCATAGAGCAGAAAGGACAAAACAAAATGAGGTTAAAAGAAGCAGATTTCGACAAAATCATCACGGACAGACTCGTCTTCGGCAAAAAGACTGAGGATGTAGCGAAAGAAATGAACTGCGGAGCGACCACAATCAGCAATGTCGTTCAGATGTTCAAACTCGTCAAGGAACAGGACTTCGACAAGGTCGCCACGCTGATTCGCAAGGGCGGCAGCGTCACGCAACTGAAGTGGGCGGCGAACAAACTCGGTGTCGCAATTCCTGAGAGCGTGTTCGCGCAGAACGAACCTAGCGAGAAAGAGAAAAAGAGCCTTGAGGAGTTCTCCAAAGCGCCTGTCGAGGTCATCAAGACCGAGAATGATGCGCTGTATTTCATCAAGATTCTTGAAGCTCTGCACAAGCAGAACGAGCTTTTTGAGCAGCTGTGCGATGTTGTGATTCCGCATTGGGCGGCAGACCTCAAGGACAACCAGAACGCGAACGCTGACCTCGTCTGCAACAGGCTGGCAACGGCTGAGAAGCTTCTCGATTGCATCAAGGTCAACACCAGAAAGAGAGGTCTGTAATGGACAAAGATGTCAGACTTGCAGTCTTGCTCTGTTCTGAAGAAATCAGAAAGGTCGATAGGGGAGAGAAATCTCCCCATGACCTTGACGAAGAGTTCAAAAAAATGAGAAGCCGCATCAGGGAGCTTGAACATATCAGACTTTTGAACCAGTCGGAGATAGTAAACTTGCGGCGACAGATTGAACTTCTGGTGGAGGGCTAAAAATGGCTGAATACATCGACCGCGAGAAAGTAATAGCTGAAATAGTTGGTTGCTTTCCTGTTAATCCGACAAGCGAATTTGGAAAAGGTGTTGCCGTTGGGGTCGCTATGGCGAGAGTTGCGGTAAATCATACTCCCGCCGCCGATGTGCGGCCTGTGGTAAGGACGAAGTGGCGAGAGGGCGCTTACGCAGGCTACCGATGTTCTGTGTGCAAAACGACATGGGATGCACCAACGAACTACTGCCCCAACTGTGGGGCTTGGATGGAGGAAAGCTGATGGAGAAACAGACGATAACGATTGATGAACTTCTCGAAAGCCTAAATGCTTGCGTTCGCGGCGATGATTGCGAGAAGTGCATCGAATGCGGAAATCTCAGGGAGCGGTTCTGCTGGGTGAACCTTATGCGAAAAACTGCAGAGGTTTTGGAACAGATTAAACAGCAAGAAAAATTCCACGAATTTCTGTGGAACACCATTCAGCCGAATGAGATGGAGCAATATTTGGCTATGTACAGAGCGCAAGCTGTTCCGTCACAGCCACCGAAGGAGGAACACTAATGCCTGAGCGATTTAAAGACAAAGTTTTCCGCAAGTGGAAAGAGCTTAGAATGAGCGCCATGAAGAGCATCTTCAAATGGGCTATCGAACAATACGATAAGCTTCACGATGGTGCGTTTTTAGCGTTCTCATGGGGCATTGATGATGTGACAGATTATCATGTGATAGCGGAACGGTCATACACCGATCACAACGTATACGGAACAAGAGTGACGTGGTACGAGGCGGAGCCGCCGAAGGAGGAATGAGCATGAGCTTTTTGGTGATGTTTTGCGGGAACATAGTTTGCTTCCTTTTGGGGTGTCTTTATAGTGATTGGAGGAGAGAGAAATGAGCATCTTAATCAAGGGCATGGAGATGCCAGAATCATGCCTTGAATGTCCGTTCAAGTGGGCTGGAGATAGCACAACATATTGTCTGGCACAAACGCCGACAATGAAAAGCCTTATGCCAGTTAAGTTACACGAAATTCGGTGGAAGAAGTTCGGCAATGCCGTTGAGAAGTTCCGTTGGAAAGAGGCGTCTTGTCCTCTCGTCCCCGTCCCGCCGCATGGACGGCTGATTGATGCGGATGCAGAAATCAGCTTCAATGTGACGATGGATGGTGGCAAGTGCCACGTTGCTTTGTTTGCTGAGACCATCATAGAAGCAGAGGAGGGCGAGTGATGGCACACGGGTGTACATACTGCACAGATGATTTTCATTGCGAAAAGTTCACGAACGAGAAATGCACATCTTGGTGTTACGGCGAGGGTTATCCTTGTAAAGAAAGGAGAATTAGTAACGCCGACCGCATCCGGGGCATGAGCGATGAAGAGCTGGCAAAGTGGATATCTGATGTGTCTATAACAGATGGCTTTTGTCCTTATGGTAATACACGAGAGCTATGCATAACACACAACTTTGAATGTGTGCCGTGCATAACATACTGGCTGAAAGAGGAGGTGCGCGATGATTGAATGGGGCTGGCCTGTTCCGAACAAGTGCTACCAATGCGGACGAGACATTTTCATGTACGTTCCGCTCAAGGATTGGGCATACAAAAGAGACTTCACACCATGCGGCAGAACGCACGGTAAGACGAAGTACTTCTGCTCGTGGAGCTGCGTCAGGCAATACGACCGCGAACATGGCGAGAAAAAGGTGGTTCACAACGCAAGAAGCACCACCTATTGCTGAAAGGAGCAACATGATTAAAGACTCAGGAGAGCGCACAGAGTTTGAGACTGGCGCTGTGCGCGACATGCATATCGGAAAAGGCAGAATGGACTTGCTACCGTGGCATGCCATCATTGAAGTGTCGAAGCATTGCGAGAACGGCGCTTTGAAGTATGGCGAACACAATGTCGATAAGGGCATCCCAATGTCGAGCCTGATTGACAGCGGACTCAGGCATACCGCGAAGTTCGTCATCGGCATGGAGGATGAACCGCATCTGACGGCTGCGTGTTGGAATCTGCTCTGGGCGCTCGAAATGAAACTGACAAAGCCTGACATGGTGGATGTGCCTTACAAGGAGGACGAATGAACTATATCAAAGACTGGTTGATTCCTGACCTGAAAAACCTTGAAGCGAAGCGCTCGTCACTCACGCACATCGCAGAGCAGATTGAAACGCTGAAGCTCGAAGCAGAGTCAATAAAGGCGACAGACTACGACAAAATCATCGTCTCAGGCGGCGGCAACAACACGCAAGAGGACAAGCTCATTGCAAACCTCGCAAAGCGTCAGGAGCTTGAGTGCAATCTCGAAGTCACTCGCAAAGAGGTAGAAGAGCTTGACGATTTGCTCTCTGAACTTAAAGACGATGAGCGCTTGATACTTGAGCGCATGTTCATCAAGCGAGAGCGAAACGCAGCTGAAGCGCTTGCAGTTACGCTCGGCTATGAGGTCAGGCATGTCTACCGCAAGAAAGACGATGCGCTTCACAACCTAGCAAGACGCAGATTCGGTCAGGTGAAGCTATGAGCAAAATAATTCTCGACTTGTGCGGCGGTACTGGCAGCTGGTCAAGACCTTATGCACTTGCAGGATACGATGTAAGAGTCATTACTTTGCCTGAGTATGATGTACGAACATATGAGCCGCCTGACGATGTTCACGGCATACTCGCAGCTCCACCGTGCACCGAGTTTTCCATTCTAAATTGTGTCGCAAGAGAGAGAGAGAGAGAGAGACTTTGGGCGCGGCATGGAAATTGTAGAAGCGTGTCTGCATATTATCGAAAAGAGCAAGCCGAAGTGGTGGGCGCTTGAAAATCCGAGAGGGTATCTGAGACAGTTTTTGGGCATGCCGAGAATGACTTTTCAGCCGTGGGAGTACGGAGACGCATGGACAAAAGCAACTGACATCTGGGGAGATTTCAACGTACCAGAGAAGCTTTTTAAGCGCTGGGAAGATGTTCCGAAGCTCGATTTGTACACAAGGCCAAACAGGGGAAAGCCAAACTTCGCATATCTTCACAAAAGCGCATGGAAGAACATTCCGCAGCTGTCGTTTCATAAGCCAGAGACTGACGCGGAGTTCAGAGCGATGACACCGCCAGCATTTGCAAGAGCGTTTTTTGAAGCAAACAGATAAAAGATAGAGCAAGGGAATCATTTCCCTTGCTCAAATTCTTCTATGAACTTATTCACAGTTGAAAGCAGAACCGCATTTGGATTAGTCCCTGCTGCGCTACAAGCTTTCCTGAATGCATCTGCCTTAGTCTTCGTAACACGACAGCCGAGAATTGTCATGTTGGCAGCGTCCCATTTCGCGTTAGAGCGTTTCTTAGATTCTGAAACCATGAAATCACCTCCGAAAAACAGTATAACACACGAGCAGACTGTTTAATAGTGTGCAAGTTGCACAAATTACACTATTAAACATTGTTGAGTTTGCCACTTGCAATGTACTATTAAATAGTGTATACTAAAGGTGAAGATAAGGGAAGAGAACAAACAAAGAAACGAAAGGAGAAAGCATGGAACTTTATAGAGACTTTTACGGATGCACCGCATGCATCAGGACAGCCAAGAGCGGCGGCGCGCGGTTGACGGTTAGGACACCAAACGGCAAACTGATTCATGCAAAAGACTACG
>Ga0326514_10001274_pt1 | contig 16527 bp, 14 predicted proteins | sample 3_2548_0518_D_FD_203653 | JGI IMG/M metagenome (GOLD analysis project Ga0326514, IMG submission 203653) | Bovine rumen microbial communities from UC Davis, California, United States - 3_2548_0518 | ecosystem: Host-associated > Mammals > Digestive system > Stomach > Rumen | place: USA...
TGATTAGGGCGATGCACATCAGCACTACGCCGAAGGCTACGCTGCGGCTGACGCTCACCTCGCCGCCCAGACGGGCGAAGAAGGGCGAGAAGATCATGCAGGTGGCCACGCCCAGGCGTGCCAGAGCCATCTCGGAGCCCATGGCCAAGGCCATCTCGCGGCCCTTGAACCACTTGACGATACCTCTCGACACCGTGATGCCTGCCATCTCGCAGCCACAGCCGAAGATCATGAAGCCGCAGGCAGCAAACTTGGCCGAGGCGGGCATTCCCTCGTAGAACGGCGACACGCCGAGCTCGTCGAAGATGGGGATATAGTTGAGGTTGTTGTTGAACCAGGTCTCGAGCGAGCTGCCTATAAAACTGTCGCTCACGGCATACCACTTCACACAGGCACCGACGAGCATGACGGCTGCTGAGAGAATGGCTGTGAACCGGACTCCCATCTTGTCGAGGATGATACCCGCGAAGATGAGGAAGAACACGAACACATTGAGGAACACCTCTGAGCCCTGCATCGTGCCGAAGGCGGTGGAGTCCCAGCCGCGCTCCGACTGCATCAGGTCCTTGATGGGCGAGAGGATATCCATGAAGATGTAGGAACAGAACATGGCCAGTGCCAAGAGTAAGAGCGCTGTCCAGCGCATGCCGGCCGAGTCGCGCAGAGTCTTTTGAATTGCTTGAGTCATATTACGTTATATCGTTATTACGTTATTTCGTTATATCGTTATTATGTTATTTCGTTTTGTTATTTCAGCCAGCGGTCGAGCCAGTCGAAGAAGGTGCGCTGCCAGAGGATGCCGTTCTGGGGCTTGAGCACCCAGTGGTTCTCGTCGGGGAAGATGAGCAGCTCAGCAGGGATGCCGCGCAGACGGGCGGCGTTGAAGGCTCCCATGCCCTGATTGTAGACGATGCGGTAGTCCTTCTCGCCGTGTATGCAGAGGATGGGTGTGTCCCACTTGTCCACAAACTTGTGCGGCGAATATTCGTATGTACGGGTGGCGTTGGCCGTCTGGTCCTTGTTCCAGTAGGCATCGTCGTACTCCCAGTTGCTGAAGAACACCTCCTCGGTGTCGGTGTACATCGACTCGAGGTTGAAGGCTCCGTCGTGGGCAATGAAGGCCTTGAAGCGCTTGTCGTGGTGGCCGGCCAGGTAGTAGACGCTGAATCCACCGAACGAGGCGCCCACGGCTCCGAGCTTGTCGCGGTCGACATAGGGCAGGTTCTGGGCGGCATCGTCGATGGCTGCCAGATAGTCGCTCATGCACTGGCCTGTCCAGTCGCCGCTGATCTCTTCGAGCCACTCCTGTCCGAAACCGGGCAGTCCGCGGCGGTTGGGGGCTACGACGATGTAGCCCTGCGAGGCCATGATCATGAAGTTCCAGCGGTAGCTCCAGAACTGGCTGACGGGGCTCTGCGGGCCTCCTTCGCAGAAGAGTAGGGTGGGGTACTTGCGCGTCTCGTCGAAGTTGGGGGGCAGGATGATCCAGGTGAGCATCTGCCGGCCGTCGCTGGTCTTCACCCATCGCTGCTGGATGGTGGGCTTGCCCAACTGGTCGAGGATGTGCTTGTTCTCGAAGGTGAGTTGGGTGATGGCTGTCTTTTCGGGTTTCTTGAAGTTGGGGGTGACGATGTATAGGTCGGCAGGTGCCGTGTAGCTGTGGCGCTCCATAAGCAGCTGCTTGCGGTTGTTCATCAGGTGGATGGAACCGAAGTCAGCCCAGTCGTCGGTCAGCTGTTTCAGCTCGCCCTTCCAGTTGATGGCGTAGAGGTTTTCTGTGGCGTGCCACACGCCGATGAAGTAGATGAGTGCCTCTTTGGGATTGTCGCTCCAGCAGAACTCGTCGACGTTGGAGTCGAAGGTCTCCGTCAGGTATTTCTTTTCGCCTGTGGCCAGGTCATAGCAGCAGAGACGGTTGCGGTCGGCCTCGTAGCCGTTGCGCTCCATCGAGAGCCAGGCTATATACTTGCCGTCGGGTGAGAACTGTGGGTTGGTGTCATAGCCCACATTGTTCTTCAGGTTCTCCTCGGCGTTCACCCGCTGGTATTTCATGGTCTTCGTCGGGTCAATCTCCGGCTCCTGATAGTCGGCAGGCTTGCAGAGGTTCTTTGTCTCGCGCGTACCTATATTATATATATATATGTCGGAGTCGGTAGAGATGGCATAGTTGCGGCCCGTCTTCTTGCGGCAGGTGTAGGCAATGCATTTGGAGTCGTTGCTCCATGCCAGCTGCTCCATGCCCCCGAAGGGCTCCATAGGGCATTCGTAGGGCTCGCCCTGTAGGATGTCGATGCCCTCGCCTGTCAGGTTGGCTACTTCGTAGACGAAGGGGTGTTGGATGGTCTCCACGTAGTGGTCCCAGTGACGGTACATCAGGTCGGTCACCCTTCGGCCGGTGGCCTTGGGCAGGTCGTCGGGATTCTTCTTGATGACCTCGTTGAAGTCGATGCTGTGCAGGATGATGACCTTACTGCCGTCGGGTGAGAACTTGAAGCCCTCGATGTCCTTCTTGGTGTTGGAGATTTGTTTGCGGTCTGAGCCGTCGGCATTCATCGTCCAGAGCTGCCCTCCGGAGAGGAATGCAATATTGCCGTTAAGCCAAGTGGGATCAGTCTCCGACTTAGAGCCGGTGGTCAGCGTTTGCTGGCCAGTGCCATCGGCATTGATGATGCAGACTTTCTGCTGGCTCTTGTTAGCCTTTACGCTATAGTAGCCCACCTGATAGACTATCTGCTTGCCATCAGCAGAGGCTTCGGCTGTGCCGATGCGGCCCATTGCCCAAAGGGCCTCGGGAGTCATCCGACCGTTTTCTACTTTGATATTTTGCTTTCCGATTTTCACGTTATCTTGGGCTTTTGCTGGGGTGATTAGGGTGACTAGGAGTACTAGAATCACCAGGATGCTCTTCTTTCTCATATCTTATTTCTTTTGTTGGTTCATTCGTTGTCTCTGCAGCTCCTCTGCCTGTTTCTGCATGGCCTCAAGGCGTGCGGCCAGGCCGCTGGTCTTCTTGTTGGGGTTGTTCTTGTTCTCCTGGTACTTGGCCTCGAGGATGGCCAGCAGCTTCTCGTCGTCGGTGGTCTTTCGGAGCGTCCACATGATGGCTGCTGAGAAGAAGAGGGAGATGAAGTAGTAGAAGTTAAGGCCGCTGGAATAGTCGTTGAACATGAAGAAGAACATCAGTGGCATGAGATACATCATCCATTGCATCATCTTCAGCTGCTCTGCCTGCTGGCCTACCATCTGGTCCTTCTGCTGACGCATGGTCATCACGGAGTAGAGCACGTTGGATATACAGAAGAGGATACAGGTGAGCGAGAGGTGGTCGCCGATGCCCCAGATGTTGGTGCCCCACTCAATGATGGGGTCGTAGGTGGACAGGTCGTCCATCCAGAGGAACGACTCTCGGCGCAGCTGTATGGCGTTGGGCACGAAGAAGAACATAGCCATCCAGATGGGCAGCTGGATGAGCATGGGCAGGCATCCGCCGAGGGGCGAGACGCCGTACTTGGCGTAGAGCGACATCATCTCCTGCTGCTTCTTCATCTGGTCTTCGGGCTTGTCGTACTGCTTGGTGGCCTCGTCGAGTTTCGGCTTGAGCACGCGCATCTTGGCAGAAGACATGTAGCTCTTCTTGACCATGGGGAAGGTGATGGCCTTGAGCAGCAGGGTGATCAGGATGAGCACGATGCCCATGGAGAAACCCCATGAGGTGAGCCAGTCGAAGACGTAGATGGTGAACCAGCGGTTGATCCAGCGTACGAGCCACCAGCCCAGGTTGACGAGCTGCTCCAGGTCGAGGTCCTTGCCGAACTGGCTCTGCTGCTCCACGTCGCGTATGAGCCGGAAGTCGTTGGGGCCGATATACATCTCGAACTCTGAGGGGGTGACGCCTGTGGGGTCGAAGGCCGTCTTGAGCTTGGCGCCCATCTGCTTCAGATAGCCGCTGCCCTTCTCCTGGGGGATGCTCGTCAGGAGGGCGTTGGCGGCGAAGTTGTCTTTCGAGATGAGTGCTGCCGAGAAGAACTGATTCTTGAAGGCCACCCAGTCGAGCTGCTCCTCTATCTGCTTGTCTATCTCCTCTGATGTCTCTGCCATTTCCTTCGTCCCGCCGTCGTTCTGCTTATAGGTGACGGTGGTGTAGCGGTTCTCGAATGTGAATCCGCGCTCCTGCTGATATACCAGGTCGCGCCACTCGATGTCGAGGCTCCTGTAGTTGGGGGCAAAGATGCCGCTCAGCCCTTGGGCCTGCAGGGAGAAGTGCAGGTAGTAGTCCTGGCCCAGCCGGTAGGTCATCACGAGGCTTCCGCCGTTGGCTGCCTGTGCTGTCATGGTGACGGTAGAGTCGCTGACGTTGCTGGGTGTGAAGTAGAGGTCCTGGGTGATGATGTTCTCCGACTTGCCTGCGAGCATGAAGTTCATCTGCTGGGTCTTCTCGTCGAAGAGTGTCACCTCGTCCTTAGAGTTGTCTACATTCTGGAAACCCTTGATGACGGCCTTCGAGATGGCTCCGCCCTTGGTGTCGATGGTCAACTCTACCTTGTCGTTCTTCAGCACGACGGGCTGGCTCTTTCCGTTAAGGGCCGAGAAGAAGAGGGCCGTAGAGTCGCCTTTGGCTGCTGCCTGGGCCTGAGCCTTGCGGGCAGCCTCCTCTGCCTTCTGCTTCTTCTGAGCGTTATCCCTGATGACAGCCGCGATGCTGTCCTCCCTGCGCTGGGCCTCGATTTGCTCCGCCGAGGGCTGGTTGTACCAGCTGAAGCCGATAAGCACCAGCGCAATCAATACAAATCCGATAATTGTGTTCTTATCCATTACTTATTTCTTAATAATTTCTTATATTAATAATGTTCGCGCAAATCAAGGTGCAAAGGTACAACTTTTAATTAAGAATGAAGAATTAAGAATTAAGAAAATGCTCTTGCGGAAGCAAATTCTTTATTCTTCATTCTTCATTCTTCATTTTTTTATGTACTTTTGCACTCAGTTATGAGGAAACAAACATTATTATTTGCGGCTGTGATGGCGCTCAGCGCCAGTGCCGCACAGGTAACAGACAGCATCGGCGGACAGTATTATCGACTGTTCACGCCGATGACATTCTATCACAATGTGGCAGACCGCACGCTGGCCATGAACGACGAGCGTACCGACAAGGTGGAGGAGGCCGTTGACGCAGCCCTGCTCAACGTCTATCTGAACCGGCCCGACCTGGTGACGACCACGGAGAGCAAGCTGCAGGAGGCTGGCTCCGTGCGCGACGACCTGGATGAGCCGATTACTGTCCAGACATCGTTCGTAGAGGAGGCCGGGGCGCCGGAGGTGGTCATCCAGGATACGGCACAGGTGGAACTGATGATACAGAAGCCAAAGTTCTGGACTTACAAGGGCGACGGATTCCTGCAGTTCATGCAGAACTACGTCTCGGACAACTGGTATAAGGGTGGCGAGAGCAACTACTCGATGGTAGGAGCCGTCACTCTGGAGGCCAACTATGACAATAAGAACAAGTGGAAGTGGGACAACAAGCTGGAGCTGAAGCTGGGATTCCAGCGCACCAAGACTGACTCTGTGCATAAGTTCAAGTCGAACGAAGACCTGATCCGCTACACCGGCAAGGTTGGCCTTGAGGCTACCAAGAAATGGTACTATACGCTGCAGCTGCTGGCCTACACACAGTTTACCCGTGGCCTGAAGTCGAATGACCTGAAGACCTACTCCGACTTCATGTCGCCCTTCAACCTGAACGTCGGTCTTGGTATGGACTACAAGGTGGAGGCTTTCGACAAGAAGCTGACGGGAACGGTCAACCTCTCTCCGATAGCCGTCAACTACCGCTATGTGGGCCGTCTGGACCTTGGACCGAGCTATGGCCTGAAGGAGGGCAAGCACTCGCTGCTCGACGTTGGCTCGCAGGTGACGGCCGACCTAGAGTGGAAGATTTCCGAGGTGCTCAAGTGGAAGACTCGATTCTATGCCTTCACTTCATACAAGCGTACGGAGATAGAGTGGGAGAACACTTTCGCACTGCAGGTGAGCAAGTATATCAGCGCTAATCTCTTCCTCTATCCGCGATTCGACGATGCCGGCTCGCGCGACGCCGACCTGGGCTACTGGCAGTTTAAGGAGTATTCAAGTATCGGATTCAACTATACGTTCTGAGACATAACAACGAAGAATCCCCGTCGGGCAGCTACCTGGCGGGGATTTCTTATAATCGCTTTGCTCGGCTTTAGCCGTTTGGCAATGCCTTATTTGGCTTCTGTCATGTCTCCCTCTATGTAGAGCCGCGTCATCTCAACAGCACCGTTGGTGCGGACGGTGATTGACTTCTTGAAGTGTCCGGGAAACTTGCCCGTGCCGTTGTAAGTCACCTTAATCTGGCCCTTCTCTCCTGGCTTGACGGGCGTCTTGGTGTATTCGGGCACCGTACAGCCGCATGAGGCAACAGCCTGGTTGATCACCAAGGGTTGCTCGCCGGTATTGGTATAGGTGAAGATGCAGGTCACCACCGGCTCCTTCTCCGAGAATGTCCCGAAGTTGTGAGTCAGCTTGTCAAACTTAATCTCTGCCGGCTTCTGGGCCAGGGCAGCGGTCATTCCGCAAATGAGCATCAATGTTGCTAATACAATCTTCTTCATTTCTTTTCGGTTTTATGATTTTATGGGGGCAAAGGTACAACTTTTAATTAAGAAAAAGGAACAAAAAATGAAAAAAAACACCTCGCGGTAGCAAATTCTTCATTCTTCATTCTTCATTCTTCTTTTTTTTGTGTACTTTTGCACCTCAAACGAATAAAACAGTCATAAATATGTATAGAAGTAAGACTTGTGGAGAGCTTCGGCTCTCAGATGCCGGCAGCGTGGTGACACTGGCCGGATGGGTTCAGCGCAGTCGCAAGATGGGAGGTATGACATTTGTTGACCTGCGCGACCGCTATGGTTTGACACAGCTTGTGTTCAACGAGGCTGACGATGCCGCCCTCTGCGAACGTGCCAATAAGCTGGGACGTGAGTTCTGTATTCAGGTGAAGGGCCAGGTCGGTGAGCGTCAGAGCAAGAATCCCAAGATGCCGACGGGCGATATCGAGATTCTTGTCAGTGAACTGAACATTCTGAGCGAGAGCCAGACACCACCGTTCACCATCGAAGACAATACCGACGGCGGCGACGACATCCGCATGAAGTATCGCTATCTCGACCTTCGCCGCAATGCTGTCCGTAAGAATCTGGAGTTGCGTCATCGCATGACCATTCTTATCCGCAATTTCCTCGACGGAAAAGATTTTATAGAGGTAGAGACACCTATACTGATTGGTTCTACTCCCGAAGGAGCACGCGACTTTGTGGTGCCCAGCCGTATGAATCCCGGACAGTTCTATGCACTGCCCCAGTCACCGCAGACGCTGAAGCAGTTGCTGATGGTGAGTGGATTTGACCGTTACTTCCAGATAGCCAAGTGCTTCCGCGATGAGGATTTGCGTGCTGACCGTCAGCCTGAGTTCACACAGATAGACTGCGAGATGTCGTTTGTGGAGCAGGAAGATGTGCTGCAGCTGTTTGAGGACATGGCCCGCCATCTCTTTAAGGAAGTGCGCGGCATAGAGCTTCCCCCGCTTCAGCGCATGACTTGGCACGAAGCAATGCGACGCTTCGGTTCAGATAAGCCCGACCTTCGTTTCGGCATGGAGTTCGTAGAACTGATGGATGTATTGAAGGGTACAGGCTCTTTCCCCGTGTTCAATGAGGCTAACTATATCGGTGGTATATGTGTGCCAGGCTGTGCCAGCTATACCCGTAAGCAGCTGGACCAGCTGACGGAGTTCGTGAAGCGTCCGCAGGTGGGGGCCAAGGGCTTGGTCTACGTGAAGTTCAATGAGGATGGCACGGTGAAGTCGAGCATCGACAAGTTCTATGAGCCTGAGGTATGGACAAAGGTCAAGGAGGCTATGGGTGCCAAGGATGGCGACCTGGTACTGATTCTCAGTGGTGACAATGCCAACAAGACCCGTGTGCAGCTATGCACGCTACGCTTGGAAATGGGTGATCGTCTCGGCCTGCGCGACAAGGACAATTTCGTATGCCTATGGATTGTCGACTTCCCCCTCTTTGAATGGAGTGACGAGGAGCAGCGCCTGATGGCAACTCACCATCCTTTCACGATGCCAAATCCCGATGATATTCCTCTGCTCGATACTGCTCCCGAGAAGGTGCGTGCCGTGGCTTACGACTTCGTGTGCAATGGCGTGGAGGTTGGCGGCGGTTCACTGCGTATCCACGATGGCAAGCTGCAGGAGAAGATGTTCCAGATACTGGGCTTCACCCCCGAGCGGGCTATGGCACAGTTTGGATTCCTTATTAATGCCTTCAAGTATGGCGCACCGCCTCATGCTGGTCTCGCCTTTGGTCTAGACCGTTTCGTCTCACTGATGGCTGGCCTCGACAGTATCCGTGACTGCATAGCTTTCCCGAAGAATAATTCAGGTCGAGACGTGATGCTTGATGCTCCTGGTGAATTAGACCCGAAACAGCTGGAGGAATTGCAGTTGTCGGTTGATATACGTCAAGAATAATTCCCTTTTTGCCAAAAATAATTAAATATTAATAACTTGTATGAAAGAATAGTGCTACTTTTGCACACGAAAAGATAAAAGAGGATAATAATTCTTCAAACAAGAGTATTAATTTTTTTAAGTATTATGGCAGAAAAGAAAGCAACAGCTAAGAAGGCTACTGAGACAAAGGCAGCCGCAGCTAAGAAGGAAACTGTAAAGAAGGTCGCCGCTCCCAAGGCAGCTAAGTCTGTTCTCGCAGTGAATGCAGAGAATGCTGGTTTCAAGGCAGGAGATGTATATCAGGCACTGGCAGCAGAGGGAAAGGCTCTCACCGTGAAGGAGATTGCCAAGGCTGCTAAGATTTCTGAGGAGGAGACTCTGCTCGGTCTCGGCTGGCTCTTCAAGGAGGGTAAGCTCGCTAACGACGGAGAGAAAGTTACATTGGCATAATAGACAATTGGCAAAGGATAGAAGAGGTCGGTAAGCACAGTATTACCGACCTTTTTTAATATGAGTTACGATCAGCAGATATTGCAAATCTTCACTGAAGTGGGAGAGGGAGGCATCAGCGTCAAGCTGCTGTCTAAGCATCTCTATAATATGAACGTTAGTCTTTTTTCAACTCCTGACTTAGAGAGTCTAATGTCTTATGTCAGGAAATATGTAATTAGGAACTCTAAGACGGACCATTCTCTGCTTGTCAAGGCAAACAAGTGGGGGTACTATCGTCTGAATACTAAAAAGAATGCAGATGCCCGTCAGATAATGCTTGAGTTCAAGTCACCAAAGGAACAAGTTGAAAAGGACAGCATCGAAGAGCAACCAGACTTGTCATTAGATCTTTTTGCCTGAACGTTTCAACTCCTTGTAGACGTCCTCGTAGACTTCCAGAAGGCGTTCGGCTGTGTTTCGCCAGGAGAACAGCTTGGCACGCTGTAGGCCTACTTCTTCCTGCTGTCGATAGAAATTGTCGTCAGTTTCAAGCTTAAGCATCATCTCTGCAATTTCATCGGAACTCTCGGGATTGATTAGGATGGCGTATGGCCCACCAATCTCAGGCATGGAAGAGGTGTTTGACGTGATGACCGGAGTACCGCAGGCCATGGCCTCGAGCAAGGGGATGCCGAAACTCTCTCTTAAGGATGGGTATAGGAATGCAAAGGCATTATTGTAGATATTGGGCAAGTCACTATTGGTGATATATCCAGGAATGACAATCATTTTCCGGATATGGTCAATATGGTTGCGGAGCAGAATCTCATTAAGATATGCCTTGTCTAAATCGGCCATCAGCAGTTTTCGCTTTACTTCTGATTTCTTCAGATATTTAGCATAGGCTATAAGGGTGCGTTCCGTATTCTTTTTAGGGTCGGTATTCCCCAGGAAGAAGAAGTAGCCGGCCTCATCAATATACTTCTTGAAGGTGAAGTCGGGCTCTGTTTCCGGTTTAAACCAGTCGGTATAGCCATTATAGATCATTGCCATCCTCTCCTGGGGGATAGAGAGTTTTGAGATGATATTGTTCAGTTCAAATTCGGAGACAGTAATGATTCTCCGGCATTTATGCAGGATTCGCTTTACTACGACGCGTCGATACAGCCAACCCAGATTTTGGTAAATGGAGAGGTTGAACTTGCTTCTCGGTTCAAGGAAGATGATGTCATGAAGCGTTAGAATCAGAGGAATGTCGCAGTGAATGGGAGCCGTGTTGCTGGTACAGTGCAGCATATCCAAGTTCAGCTCTTGGGCAGCATGGGGTAGGGTACTTTGTTCCCAAATAGGGTAAATGCCGCTGCCAATCTCGAAGATATGCACGTTGTGGGTATCCTCAAGACAGCGGTCCTCTCCAGGAGCGACAAACACAAAGTACTCGTTCTTCGTGTCCAGTTTCTGCAGTTCCTTGATTTCCTGCAGCACCACGAAGTCCATTCCGTGTTTGTTCTTTCGGAAAATTCTTTGTGCCTCGATTCCTATCCTCATATTGTCTTGATGATTCTTGCAGGGACACCGGCAACCAGTGAGTGGGGAGGCACATCCTTCGTTACGACAGCTCCTGCTGCAACTACCGAGTGCTCACCGATGGTCACGCCAGGCAGAATGACGGCATTGGCACCAATCCAGATGTCATCGCCTATTGCAACGGGAGTCGTTGAGACGCCTTGTTCGTCGATTCGTTTTTCTGGATTCGTAAACGTATGGTTCAGGGCTGTGACAGTAATACCTTGGGCCAGATTGACATGGTTGCCTATTTTGACGGGACCTATAATTGTGTTGTGCAGTCCCACTCTGGTATGGTCGCCGATGACGACGTCTCCGACAGCATTGTTGATGCAGCTGAATGACTCTATCACGCTGTTCTTGCCTAAGAAGAATCTCCTGTATGGGGGAGTGTCCATTCTTACCGAACTATGAATAACGGAATGACGACCTCTGTGTTGGTACAATGGCGCCAACAGACGTATATACCAACGGGGACGTGTCTGGGTCTGGTTCATGATCAGTCCGTCAACGAGCTTCTTCAGTTTAGGATTGCTTTTGAACTTCTCCCTGATAGTTTCGCTATTCATTTTCTAATTTATTTCTGCAAAAATACAAAGATTCCTGCACAATTCCAAATATTTTTTATAATTTTGCCCAAAAATATGTCAAATGAAGATATTATTCCTTGTTTATCATGGCTTTTCTGATGTCAGCGGCATCAGTAAGAAGATACATTATCAAGTGAAAGGACTGCGGGAAAATGGCTTCGAAGTCCATCTGTGCTATTATGGCTTCTCTGAGGCAGGCCATCGATGCCGCTATATAGATGATAGAGTTATCAGAGACTATGGCACAGGATGGTTGGCTGGGCTTCGTCAGCGTGTTGACTATGACCCTATAGTGGATTATTGTAGGCAGGCAGGGATTCAGTTCGTCTATGCCCGATGCTTTCAGAATGCCAATCCGTTTCTTATCCGATTCTTTGAGAAGCTGAATAAACTTGGCATAAAGTCGGTAACAGAAATCCCTACTTATCCGTATGATCAAGAGTTTGCTACATTCCCCTTGAAGGTCAGGATGGGCTTAAAGATAGATCAGATGTTTCGCAACCGTTTGTCGCGAGAGATGTCGGCTATAGTCACCTTCTCTGATGCAGAAGAGATTTTCGGACAACGCACCATTCGAATCAGTAACGGTGTAGACTTCGATAGCATCCCTATCCATCAATACCAGCCTCAGGGCGATGAGATTCACTTGATAGGAGTGGCTGAGGTGCACATCTGGCATGGCTATGACCGGCTGATGAGAGGCTTGGGTGAATATTACAAAAACACGCCCAATCCCCGGAAAGTGTTCTTCCATGTTGTTGGAGGTGTCCACCCGTTTGATATGGAAGGTGATGGACAGCGTACGACCTCGTTCAGGCCTATTATTGAAGAGTATGGTATACAGGATAAAGTCATCTTCCATGGTCAGTTGTTTGGCGAGCAACTTGACCGGGTGTTTAATCAAAGCTGCTTTGCCATTGGTAGCCTGGCACGTCATCGTAGTGGCATTACGGTGATTAAGACATTGAAGAATCGCGAATATGCCACTCGCGGCATCCCTTTCATCTACTCAGAGACAGACAGCGATTTCGATGAGCAGCCTTATATCCTAAAAGCCATACCAGATGAGTCGCCAATCGATGTGCAACAGATATTGGACTTCATCGACAACAGTCATTTCCTGCCTCAGGAGATACGGCAGACCGTAGAGCATCTGACCTGGAAGATACAGATGAAGAAGGTCATCGACGAGGCTTAGTTGCCTTTTGTCTTTACAAAGAACCTGACAAAGAGGAAATTAATGGGGGCGCTGATGGCATACATAGGCCATGGAGCCCAGATCTTGTCTACGCCAACCCAAATGAAGAAGTTGAGCAATAGCGTCTGAATCCCCCAGTTGATGAGATGGCTTATGGCAAACCCACCCGCCTTCTTCTTGTTTGGCTTTACCTTGAAGGTGAAGTAGGTGGTCAGCATAAAGTTACAGCAGAAGCTGATGATATAGCCGATGGTGTTGGCTACCGACTCATTCATATAGTCAATCAGCAGTAGATAGATGGTGTACTGGATGGCAATGGCAATGCATCCCACGATGCCAAACCTGATGAATTCTATGATTTTCTCCCGTTCTATCATTCCTCAATCAATTGTTTCCATTGTTTAACAATATTGTTAACGTCGAATCTCGCTGCTATCTCGAAAGCCTCCTTTGATTTCGAATCCCAGTCGAGTCTTGTTGCCTCCTCCAGCCTCTCGGCCAGTTCTTCTATGTGGCCATTTTTGAAATAGAGTCCGAAGTCACCAATTATTTCCTTGCTTGTCGGCAAGTCGGATGAAACCACAGGAAGACCATGAGCCATGGCCTCTACAAGTACCAGTCCGAAGCCTTCCCATCTGGAACTAAGCACATATACCTGAGCGCCAGAATAATACTCTTGGATGTCATTCGTAAAAGGATGGATAATGACTCTATTCTCAAGCCTGTATTGATGGATGAGGGCTCTGTATGACTTCTCTTCAACACCCTCCCCAACAATGTCCAGACTCCAGTCAGAGTTCTTCGTTGAAAACAGGTGGAATGCCTCTATCAGCAAGTCGAATCCTTTATGCAGACGCGAGAAACGGCCTACAGCGAGAAAACGCTTAGACTTCCCCTCTGATGGCGTTCCTGGCTTCAGTGTCAGAGGGTTATAGATGAATACGGGCCAGAACTTCCGGTCATAAGCCTGATAGCTCTCGATGTCATGTTTGCAAAGTAGGATTGTCTTATCCAGTTTGCGAAACTGATACACATAGTGCCTTTTTCTTTCAGGGCCTATATATAAAGAGGTGTTGCCAAAAAGTGCTTCAAAGGAGTTGTGAATCCAGCCTATAAGCCTTACTCCAGGCAGTTGTCTGCGCAGCGTAGCAAGTCTGGCTGCCAATGGTGCATGCACACCGATGATAACATCATAATTCCCAGTTTTCAGTTCTCGTGCCAGTGCATTCCTCCTTTCTGATGGGAAAGAACTAAGTGCGTACAAATCGGAAGCCCGTCTGGACTGCGGCTGCATCTTCAGGTATAGCCCGCTATATATCTTACAAAGTTTGGATTTCAGCTTGTTGACGGCCGGATATTCAAAATGCCGGAACTTTATATTGCTTTTGTCCAGGTCGTAAAGCGTTGTATGACGGCCGTCTCGTTTGTCGAAGGTGACGATTGTAACATCATAGTCCCTTGCCAATTCTTTGGCAATGACTGCAGTCACCCTCTGTACTCCGCCGATGGTAAAAATGCTGTCTACTATGAAGCAAATACGTTTCATTCTTGATATTTTGTGCAAAAATAGCACTTTTCTTTCAAATTGCAAAGTTGTTCCGACTTTTTTTGCTATATTTGCATCGTGGAATCTGAAACTAAGCGATATAAGATTGTATATTGCACTCCTGCCCTATACATGGCAGGCGGTGTCGAAAGGGTATTGACAGCTAAGGCCAACTACTTTGCAGACAAGTTGGGCTATCATATTACAATTATCCTTACTGAGGGCAAGGGTAAGCCGCTTTTCTATCCTCTTTCGGAGAAGGTGGACGTTGTGAACCTTGATATTAATTTTGAGGAACTATGGTCTTGTTCTTTTTTCAAGAAGATATGGTTGTACCTTTGTAAACAGCCTGTTTATAAAAGGAAACTGAAGGCTGAACTCATGCGTATCCGTCCTGATATTACTATAAGTATGTTGAGGCGTGAGGTTAATTTCCTGACGAAGATAAAAGATGGTAGCAAGAAGATTGGTGAATTGCATATCAATCGTGCACATTTTCGGACAGAAGAGAGCGAGAATCCGGGAATCATCAAGGTGCTGTTCGCCAAAGTCTGGATGATGGCTCTTGTGCCTAAATTGCGCCGGTTAGACCGTTTGGTAGTATTGACGGACAACGACAGAGAGGCGTGGCATGAGCTATCTAATGTTGTGGCAATACCAAATCCGCTTTCCTTGGAACTATCCGCCCAAAGCCCTCTGACAGAGAAACGGATTATCTGTATTGGCCGTTATTGTCACGAAAAAGGATATGACGACCTTTTAAAGACATGGGCAGAAGTTCAGCGGCTTAATCCAGAATGGCGCTTGGATACTTATGGCGATGGTGACAAGTCGTCGTATGAGTTGATGGCCGATGAGCTTCAGATAGACCGAAGCCGTTGCACCCTTCATGGTCGTACATCCAATGTCGTGCATGAGTATATGAATAGTTCAATAGCCGTATGTAGTTCAAACTACGAAGGCTTTGGGATGGCGTTGGTTGAAGCGATGGCATGTGGCGTTCCGGTTGTATCTTTCGATTGCCCTTGGGGACCTCGTAATATTATTCGAGACGGTGAAGACGGCCTGCTTGTTGAGAATGGCAATACCCATAAGTTAGCTCTGGCTCTTGCATCCTTGATGCAGCATCCTGAAGAAATCTCAAGACTGGGGCAAAATGCCATTGTAAACGTGAGACGCTTTGAAATTGATGAGGTTGCTGTGAGATGGAAGCGGCTGTTTGAGGAATTGTCAATTGATAATTATGAGTTATGAATATAGTGTTACCATAGGAATACCTGTATATCAGGCACGGGAATATGTTCGCAATTCATTATTGTCGGCTCTTGGTCAGTCATATCCCGATATTGAGTTCCTGATCGTTGACGATTGTGGAAATGACGGGTCTATGGAAATAATAGAAGAACTTCAACGAACACATGCAAGGGGTGAACATATCCGGATACTGAAAAACCCCAGAAACCTTCAAGTTGGATATACCCGCAATCGGGTTATTGACGAGGCTCGTGGGGAATATCTGTATTTCCTGGATTCGGATGATTTGATAGAACCCGACACTATACAGCTGCTGGTTAAGGCTATTAATGACCATCAGGCCGAAGTCGCCTATGCTTCCTATGAAGTTGTCGACAGGGTTAACGACTCCCCTAACCGGGAATTTAGGAAGCCTTCATGCCAGTTCTTCCGTCAGGGCCAATTGGCACTTTATGCTTTTAAGCATGCAAGCATCTTTCACGTCTCAGTATGTAATTGCCTTTATCGTCTTGATTTCCTTAGGCGAGAGAAACTGAGATTCCTCGATACTGCTTTTTGGGAGGATATGGCCTTTACTTATGAACTGGTGCAGAGGGTGTCTCGTGCAGTTCTGTTGTCTGATATCACCTATCACTATATTTTGCGTCCAGGCTCTCTGTCACATTATCAAGACCGTGAGCAACTCGACAAGTCTGAGATAATGAATAATGTGTCTACCATTGATTATTTGAAAGGCCAATGCCGTTTGTCTGCTGGTAAGTCATATCTGCCTTATCTGTGTTATAATCTGGAAATGAGCAGTTTCTATATCGTGTGTCACATCGTGAAGCATGCCAGTCGTATCTCCCCAGCGTTCACTTGGAAGGAAATGCACAGAATACTACGTCACCCTTTAGGATTGGCTGAACTGTTGTTTTTCCGTTCAAAGTTGTTGCACAATCTTGTACTTTGGACGTTGGGAAGATTGCCTGTTCCTCTCTTTATCCCTTCTTTATGGATAATGGGTAAACTTAAGAGAACTATTTGAAATAAAAGAGTATAGCTATGTCATACGAAGTAACGATTGGTATCCCGGTCTATAATGTAGAAAGGCATATTCGTCAGACCATTGATTCTGCTTTGGCACAGACGTTCCAAAGTATAGAATTCTTGTTTTGTGATGACTGCGGCTCTGATTCTTCCATAGAGATTGTTAAGGAGTATCAGACTTCTCATCCCCGGGGGAAAGACATCCGGATTGTGCATCAGCCACAGAATATGGGTATAGGTGAGGCTCGGAACAGGATGATAGCTGAGGCAAGCGGTCGTTATTTCTATTCTCTGGATGCAGATGACACTATTCGGGAAGATACTATTGCTCTGTTGTACGATACTGCTCAAAAGTATGATG
>Ga0326514_10001276_pt1 | contig 16525 bp, 19 predicted proteins | sample 3_2548_0518_D_FD_203653 | JGI IMG/M metagenome (GOLD analysis project Ga0326514, IMG submission 203653) | Bovine rumen microbial communities from UC Davis, California, United States - 3_2548_0518 | ecosystem: Host-associated > Mammals > Digestive system > Stomach > Rumen | place: USA...
AAGTGAAAAGGAAACTAACTAAATGGTAAAGGAACAAATTCGAGAACTTATTGATTTCTTGAACAGACACACGGAACTTTATGATGAAGGTCATCCTGAAATTTCCGACAAAGAGTGGGACGATAATTATTTTGCCCTTGAAAAGTTGGAACAGGAAACCGGCATAATTTATCCTGACTCCCCAACCCAGTCTATCCATTATGCCGAAATTAAGGGAGGTCTTTTAAAGGTGGAACATAACCACCCTATGCTTTCTTTGGATAAAACAAAGAGCGTAGAAGAAGTTAAAGAGTTTGTAGGAAATGTCCCTTTTATTGCTATGTGTAAAATGGACGGGTTAACCTGTTCATTGAGATATGTAAATGGCAATTTAGTTAGTGCTGAAACACGCGGAAATGGTCTTGTGGGAGAGGATATCTTACACAATGCTAAAGTAATCAAAAATATTCCTCAAAAGATTGCTTATACTGATGAACTTATAGTTGATGGTGAAGTAATCTGTAACTTAAAAGATTTTGAGTTTTGGAGTAATACTTTTAAGAACCCTCGTAATTTTGCGTCAGGTTCTATTCGATTACTTGATTCCGAGTGTTGTGCGACCAGAAACTTATCTTTTATTGCTTGGGAAGTAATTAAGGGAATACAAGATGATTTTCTTAGTGATAAACTTAGAGCTTTAAGTTATTTGGGTTTTGAAACAGTTCCGTATATTAGTCTTACTAATAGTGATAATGAAGCTATACAAGGCTCAATTAATTTACTTCAAAATTTGGCTGCTGAAAAGTATCCAATAGATGGAGTTGTATTTAAGTTTGAAAGTAGGCAATATGGAGAAACTCTTGGTCAAACAGAGCATCACTTTAAGAACGCTATTGCTTATAAGTTTTATGACGAAAGTTATGAAACTCATTTGCTTGGTATTACTTATGATACCAGTCGACGTGGCGTTCTGACTCCGGTTGCTGTATTTGAACCTATCGACATTGATGGTACATCAGTCAACAGAGCTTCACTCTCCAATATAAGTATGTTATATGAAACATTGGGTGCGACTCCTTATCAGGGTCAACAAGTTTGTGTATCCAAAAGAAATCAGATAATACCTTATATTGAGAGCGCCGATAAGTGCGACAATTACGACGGGGATAGGCTGATAACCTTACCTAAGAACTGTAATTGCGGTGGAGAAACGGAGTTAGTAAAGTCGGAGAGTGGAACACTTACTCTTGTTTGTTCTAACCCAGCTTGCCCATTTAAACTAATCAACAGATTAGACCATTTTGTGGGTAAGAAGGGATTAGACATTAAGGGCCTATCAAGTGCAACTTTGGAAAAATTGATAGATAACGATTGGATTAAATCTTTGAGTTCGATATTTGAATTAAAGCAATATCGTTCTCAGTGGATACAACTCCCTGGATTTGGACCAACGTCTGTCGACAAGATTTTAAACGCCATCGATACTGCCCGCGAGGTAAGTCTTGATAAGTTCATTTGCTCTCTTGGAATTCCTTTAATCGGGAACGGAGTTTCTAAAGAAATCGTAAAGTATTATCCCACTTATGAAGAATTTAGAAATGCTATTGATTCTCGATTTGACTTTTCTATTTACGAAGGTTTTGCAGAAAGTAAAACAGAGGCTTTATGGAATTTCGATTACACAGAAGCCGATGAAGTTTACAAGTATTTATCTATACCAAAAGTAGAGATAAAGGAGAGTGCGAGCGATTCTCTTGCTGGAGTAAGTGTATGTATTACTGGTAAATTAGTACATTATAAGAATCGTGCGGCCTTGCAGACCGAGATCGAAACAGCTGGGGGCAAAGTGGTTTCATCAGTTAGTGCAAAAACTAACTACTTGATTAATAATGATAACACTTCCACTTCGTCCAAGAATGTAACGGCTCAGAAGTTGGGAATACCTGTTCTCACAGAAGAAGAATTCATCAACAAATTTTTGGGATAAAAATAAAAAAGTGTTATAATTATCTTATAAATATTATAAGGAAAGAAACTTTTTATGACTAAAAAAGAGAAGATTAGAATGGCTACTCAAATTGCAGATGCCGAAATCATCATTATGACCAGTTCTAATTCCGAAGAGGTGAGACAAGCAAAGGATAAGGTTATAAATCTTACCAACAAGATTGACTCATTTACAGACTTGGACGATATACAGGAACTTACAGTCGTGTATGTTCAAGACAAAAAGAAAAAACTTGGTTTATAAAAAATTTTTTGATATAATATTTACATAAGCATTAAGGCTTAAGAAAAATTAAATTTATTTAAAGGAGAAATGAAAATTATGGCAATGTCAGAGAACTCAAAGAAGATTTTTAACTACCTCAAGGAAATCAATGGTACACAGGTAACTGCAGCAGATGTAGCTGAGACACTCGGTCTCCCTAAGAAGACTGTTGATGGTGCTTTCACTTCTGCTATTCAGAGAAAGGGTTATGGTGTTCGTACACCTGCTACTATCCAGAATGAGGATGGCTCTACTTCTGAGGTTAAGTTCCTCTCTCTTACTGAAGAGGGCTTGGCTTTCGATCCCGACAAGACTGAGGAGTAATTTGCAAGGCCAAATCTTGCTAAATTAAACCGTATAATTTCCATAAATGGTAGAGGGGTTAAAACCTCTACCATTTATTTTAAAAGGAGATAAGTATGGGAAGAATTGATTTAACAAGTATGGTAGGTAAAAAGTCTGGTCGATTAACAGTTAAAGAAAGAGATTTGTCCAAGCCAACTGGACATCATAAAGAAAGTTATTGGATTTGTGAGTGTGAGTGTGGTAATTCTGTTTCAGTAAGAGCTGCTGATTTAAAAAATGGTCACACTCAATCCTGTGGCTGTCTAAGAAAAGATTTAGTTAGAGAAAAAAATACTAAAGATATTTCAGGACGAAGATTTGGAATGTTGGTAGCCAAAGAATCTACAAATAAAACAAACAATCATAATTGTTTTATGTGGCGTTGTGAATGCGATTGTGGAAATACTGAATATTATTGCTCAACGGAGAATTTACTTTCTGGTAAAGTAAATTCATGTGGTTGTAAACATATTCCTTTGGGAGAGAAAAGAATCGCTCAAATTTTAGAAGAAAATAATATTTTATTTAATTCGCAACAAACTTTTGCCGAATTAAAAAGTAATAATCGTTATTTAAGATATGATTTTGCTATTTTAGATAATGAAAATAATATTATTCGTTTAATAGAATTTGATGGTGAACAACATTATAACCCAAGAAGTATTTATTATTCTGACCATTTATTAGAGTTAGATAATATTAAAAATGAATATGCTAAAAAACAAAATATTCCTTTAGCGAGAATTCCTTATTCAAAATTAAATGAACTCTCTTTAGATCTCTTATTTGACGACCAGTATTTGGTGTAATTATGTGGATAGGAATAATTTTAGGACTTGTTATTGGAATTATTCTGTGTGCCATATTCTTCCTTCCGAAACTCAAACAAACACAACAACTTGATAAACAGATAGAACAGCAAAACCGCACGGAATTAGCTCTCTATAATCAACGAAAAAAAGATGTTGATGAATTAAACCAAAAGTTGATAGACTTAACAGATACTTTACAACAAAAACAAAATAATGCCGATGATTATGCTCAAAAGTATTTAGATAGTAAAGTAGAAACTGCTAATGCTCAGTTTGATGCTAAGGTTAAGGAATTAGAAAACCTATATTCAAAAGCCGAGGAAGAAGGAAAAGAAGAATACTTGGCAACTCTTGAGGAGTTCACAGTAGACTTCCAAAAGCAAATAGAAGAAAAGAATATAGAACTTGCGGGCTTGCAGGAGAAGATCCGTACCACCAAGGCCGCAGTAGATGCAGCGGTTGAAGTTAATAAACGAGCCGCCGCAGAAAGAGATAAGGCAGACTTTTATCGTATAGTTTTATCTGATGAAGATAAGAAAGAGATAAAAGAATTACAGGAGTTATTAAGTCATTTCCGCAATCCTGAACCTCTTAATAAAGTAATATGGAAAACTTATTATGAGAAACCATATACTGATTTAATTGGTAGAGTTGCGGGTAGTTCTATTAAAACTGGAATTTATAAAATCACTAATATCACTTCTGGTAAGACCTATGTTGGACAAGCAGTTAATATCGCTGACCGTTGGAAACAACATATCAAGCGAGGCATGGGTGCTGAAACTCCAACACAAAATAAATTATACCCCGCTATGCTTAAAGAAGGTGTAGATAATTTTACTTTTGAAATTATAGAAGAATGCTCAAGAGCAGAACTTAATGAGAAAGAAAAATATTGGATTACTTTCTATCAAGGCATGGAATTTGGTTACAATATGAAACGAGGATAAGATGGGAAAAGTTACAATTCAAAATCACACTACAAAGAACCCTATTTCATTAATTGGATATGAAAGTGGGGTTTGTTATGGTTCAGATGTAACAAATGAGGAAAAGAATTACAAAAGAGGTTTGGAGAATATCAAAAGTGGGCATGGCCGCACATTCGAACTTCCACAGGTATATTTGACGCTCGATGGCTATTCCGCAAGAGTAATTAGAGAATTTTATACTCATATTGCCGGTGGACCAACTCGACTTCAAGCTTCAACCAGATATATCGACTATGATAACTTTGGTTTTGTAGTTCCTCCTTCTATTGCAGACAATAGTTACGCAAAATGGAGATATGAAAAAACAATGAGAGAAATCCTTGGTTGTTATGAACAACTAATTAACCTTGGTATCCCCAAGGAAGATATTGCTAACATTCTACCTCTTGGTATGGAAACAAGAATTATTTGTAGAACTAATATGCGTAATCTTATTGATATGTCCCATCAAAGACTTTGTAACAGAGCCTATTGGGAATTTAGAGATTTAATGAGAGATATAATGAAGGCATTATCTGAGTATTCAGAAGAATGGGATTATATAGTTAAAAATTATATGGTTCCAAAATGTGTTTATTTAGGCTCTTGTCCAGAAACTCATTCCTGCAAAGCGAACAAAAATGGTTAATTTGTGAAAATTAAAAAAATATGTTATAATTATAGTATAAGCAAATTAAGAAAGCGAGAAATTAACAAATGTCAAAAAAGGAAAAGTTTATTGAATTTGTAGAACAGAATTTAATGTCAAAGTGTGGAGAATTAGATCAGGATGTAGCTGATTATTGGTTCGCTTTAAAGAACAAGGAGGAAAAGGAAAAGCCACTCCTCTCTGATAATGGTAAGCTTATTCTTAAGTTTATGCAGACCACAATGGAGAAGGGAAAGGCAAAGGATATTGCAGAAGCAATGTTCATTTCATCAAGATCCGTGTCTGGAGCCATGCGTAAGTTGGTAACTGATGGTTTTGTTGAAAAGATTGGGGAAGACCCTATTATTTATTGTATCACCGAAAAAGGTAGAAATATTGAAATTGACTAATTAAAAAGGAGAAAAATTATTATGAAGGCTATTGTTAATAAGGCACATGTAGAGGGTGTAGTATACGAGCACAAGCTTCAGGCTAAGGTAACCGGTGAGAATTCAAAGAATCCCGGAACAGAGTACATCACAGGTGAACTCAGAGTGTTGACTGATCCTGATACAAACAACATTGTACCTGTTCATTTTACATATTTGACAGCTACAACTAAGGCTGGCAAGGAGAACGCAACTTATACAGTTCTTAAGAAGATCATTGATGGCGTACTTCCTACTCAGATGGATGGCGGCAACACAATGGTTAAGATTGATGGTGAAGTTGGAGTAAATGACTTCTATACAGAGCGTGATGGTCAGACAGAACTTGTTAGTGCAAAGAGAATTGAGGGTAAGTTTGTTCATGCCGTAACTGATATTGATAAGGATGTTAATAAGAGAAACTATATTGAGGCAGATATGGTTATCTCTGGTATGAGAACTCTTGATGCAACTGAGAACTATCCCGCAAGAACTTTTGTTAAGGGTGCGGTATTTGGACCTTACAGAAAGGACTTCCTTCCTGTTGAGTTTGAGGTAGAGAACCCTAATGCTATCTCTTACTTTGAGGGTCTTGATGCATCTTCAAAGAATCCTGTCTTCACTAAGGTATATGTTCGTGTTCTCTCACAGACAGTTACAAAGCAGAAGGTTGAGGAGTCAGCTTTCGGTGATGACATTGTAACTGAGACAACAAGAGAAACAAAGAAGTGGATCATCTACAACGCACAGAAGGACATCTATGCTTGGGACGATGAGAGCACAATCACTGCTGCTGAGTTGACTAAGGCTCTTGCAGACAGAGAGACATATCTTGCAACTATCAAGACTGGATATGAGGAGAGAAAGGCAGCTAAGGGCGCAACTGCTGCTCCCGCTGCAACAGGCGGATTTAATTTCTAATATTGGAGGTATAAGATAATATGGCAACTATAAATCTTAAGGGGTTGAAGCCCCACAAGGTAAGTAGAGATCTTTCTGGCTATATTACTTATATCTACGGACCGGGTGGAGCCGGAAAGACAACTTTTGGCTCCCAGATGCCCGATCCACTCTTACTTGCATTTGAGCGTGGATATAACGCATTGCCGGGAGTTATTGCTCAGGATATTACTTCTTGGGCAGAAATGAAGCAAGTTCTTCGTCAGTTGGACGACCCAGAGGTTAAGGAAAACTTCAAGAGTGTCGTTATTGATACAGTAGATATTGCTTCACAACTTTGTGAGAAGTATGTTTGTTCTCAGCTTGATATTGAGAATATTGGTGACGGTGGCTGGACTAAGAATGGTTGGGCCAAGGTAAAGAAGGAGTGGGAGACAACTTTCCGTAATATTGCTATGAAGGGATACGCAGTTGTTTTCATTTCACATTCAAAGGAAAGAACTGTTACCAACAAAGATCAGACACAGTATAATGCTATCGGCCCTTCTTGTTCTAATGTTTATAATGAAATCATTAAGAATATGGTTGATATTGAAGGTTATATTGATGTTGACAAGGGAGAAAGAAAGTTAGTTCTTCGTTCAGACGATGGAACCATTGAGTGCAAGTCAAGATTTTCTTGCATTGATAAGGTAATTCCTTTCTCATATCAGTCACTTGTTGATGCTTTGAACAAGGCAATTGACGAAGAAGCTAATAACACTGGTAACAAGTTCGTTACTGAAGAAAAGGAGAAGGTTGCAGCTGCTGCAACTTATGACTTTGACAGTCTTATGGCTGAATTTAAGGAAATGGCTACTACTCTTATGAATAAGAGCCAAGATTATCAGCCTAAAATTACCGCCATTATTGAGAAGCATCTCGGTAAGGGCAAGAAGATTGGCGATGCAACTATTGCTCAGGCAGAGGTTATCGCAGTCATTAATGGAGAAATTAAGGATACTTTATTTTAACTCTTATTTTGGAGTTTATTTTAATAATTTCCAATCTTTTAGAAGATCATCTAAACAGTAAACTCCATCAAAGTATCTTATCCTTTCTATGTCAGGCCGACCCGATTCAATATCGGGTTGGCTTTTTTAATAAAAAATGTTATAATATTATTGTATAATATTATTAAAAGGAGAAATCTGTTCATGCACAAAGTTAAATGTAAGTGCTGTAATCAGACTTTTGACCGCGATACTGTTCCGTGCGTCAAAGAAGGCAATAGATATTCTCATAAAGAGTGTTACGAAAAAAGAACAGAAGCTGAGCAAAAGGAGGCAAACGACAAGACCGCACTTGATAACTACATAATGAAGTTGTTTAAACTCGATTATGTGACACCAAGAATACAGAAACAGATTAAGCAATATGTTGAAGAATATCATTACACTTATTCTGGTATTCATAAAGCATTGGTGTATTTTTATGAAGTTAAAGGCAATTCAATAGAAAAAGCAAATAATGGTATTGGAATAGTTCCATATATTTATAAAGATGCTTATAATTATTATTATTCCATTTGGGAAGCAAACCAAAAGAATAAAGATAAGACTGCCGCTGACTTACAGATACAGCAACAAGTGGTTCACATAAAAAGTCCAGAAAGACCACAGAAAAGAAAAAGAAGATTGTTTAGTTTTTTAGACAAGGAGTAAAGAACAATGGGTTCAAAATATGTAGATATGACAAGTGTAGTTCAGGTCATAGGTTGTGTATATAACAATCCCAACCTTTTGGAACTCACTGACAAGTATATAGTAACTGACGAAGACTTCACTGATGATTTCCATAGAGTTGTCTTCGGTGCTATATATAAGATTCATGAATTGGGAGCGAAGACAATAACTCTTGAGAACATAAATGACTTCTTGTCTTCAAGACCCAAGAGCGAAGCGATTTATAAAAAGCAAGATGGCGACAAGTGGTTAATGAAAGTTACTGATAGTGCTCAGACATTATCATTTGACTACTATTATAATCGCTTAAAGAAAATGACACTTTTGAGAGTATATGACAATTATGGAATAAATGTAACTGACATTTATGATCCAGATTTGTTAGATGTAAAGAAAAAGCAACTTCAAGAAGACCAGTTAGATAATATGACTCTTGAAGATATTGCAAATAAAGTTGACAGAAAAATTGAAGCAATTAGATTACAATATGTTGATGAATCGTATGGAGAAGCTTCACAGGCTGGTGATGGTATCATTGACTTAATTAATGATTTGAAGGAGAATCCAGAAGTAGGAGTTCCTTTGTACGGGAACTTGATCAACACAGTAACGAGGGGCGCAAGATTAAGAAAGTTTTATATTAGAAGTGCGGCCACCGGTATTGGTAAGACACGTAGCCTGATTGCTGATGCATGCTATATCGCGTGCGATGAAATATATGATGATTCATTTGGTTGGATTAAGAATGGAACAATGGAGCCAACCTTGTTTATAGCAACAGAGCAGGATTTGAAAGAAGTCCAAACAATGATGCTCGCGTTCTTGTCCAATGTCGATGAAGATCACATCCTCAATGGTACATATGTGGGCGATGAAGAGGAGCGCGTCCTCCACGCCGCAGATATAATAAGAGGTAGTCCTTTATATGTAGAAGAATTACCAGATTTCTCGTTGCAAGATGTTGAAAATAAAATAAAACAAAATATACGAGAACATAATGTTAAATATGTGTTCGACCTTATTTAAAAGGTGCCGGGACAATGAAACACTTTTCCACTAATCAGTGGGGTCTATAAATAATTTTTATAGGCTAACGGGGAACCCTAAACAGTAATGCACGGGAATCCCGTGGGAAAAATTTTCGGACAGAAGTAGTCAATTCTTAACTGATGATTTTCATACTTTTATGAAAGGAGTGTGAAAATTATATGGGAATGATTTATTGTTTTACTAATTTAATAAATAACAAAAAATATGTAGGACAAACAATAAATTCTAACGATAATAGATATAATAGTCATAAAAGTTCATATCAAAATGAAAATAGTAATGAATATAATTCAATATTACACAGAGCTTTTAGAAAATATGGTTTTGAAAATTTTAAATATGAAATATTGATAGATGATATTGAAGATATAGAACTTTTAAATGAATTAGAAATTTATTATATTAAAAAACTCAATTCTTTAATTCCTAACGGCTATAATGTAGAAGAAGGTGGAAAGAATTGTAAAAAACCTAAAACTCAAGAACAAAAAATAAAATTAACTTGGGGGCAAGCTAAGTTAACCAAAGAGGAAATTATTGAGTTAAGAATTGCTTACAAAGAAGGAAAAAGTCCAAAACAAATTTATGATGAAAAATATAAAGATAGACTTCATTATAATTCTTTTTTAAATATCTGGAGTGGTAGAAGATATAAAAACATAATGCCTGAATGTATAGAAAAAGGCAGACATACAAAATTAACCAAAGAAAAAGTTGATGAAATTAGAAAAAAATATAAAGAAGAAAATACTTCTTATCAAAAATTAGCTGAAGAGTTTAATTGTTCTAAATCAACTATCGCAGATATTATAAAAGAAAGAACCTGGACCGAAAATTAACCTGTATCGACTATTCCCCAGGCCTTCTGGGCGGGGAAGTAGAGCTACTATTGATACGTAGTCCAATTTTAGGAAACGAAGTTGGTTAAAAGTCGAAATGGTGTCCTTACTATTTTAATAGTAAGTAAAAGATAGTCAGTGCTTATAGAAATATAAGAATAACACGTCATGATTATATTCATACTTCTATGAAAATTTTGGAAGAAATAACAAGAAGAAGTGGTGGAGTTAAGTTAAGAGAGGATAATATCTTGTTTATCCTTTCTACAAAACTTAAGGATATTTGCAATCAGTATGGAGTATTTATTGAAAGTGCTACTCAGTTGAATGGTTCTTATGTGGACTCTGAAACACCTGACCAGAACTTGTTGAGAGGCGCGAAAGCCATAGCCGATAAGATTGATTATGGTGCCATTCTCTTGGGAGTAACGCAAAAAGATAAAGAAGCTCTTGTTGATATTTTAAGTACCGGAACTTTTGAAACACCAGCAATTAAGTTGTCTATCTATAAGAATAGACGAGGAAGATATAAAGGTATATATCTTTGGTGTAAGGCAAATCTTGGAACTTGTAGAATCCAGCCAATGTTTGCAACAACTTATGATTATGAGATTGTTCAAATTAACAATTTGAGTATTATGGTAGAAGAAGAGGGAGCTTTTGAACAATGTTAATGGCATATGATAAGGACAAAATTAAACAGGCATTAACAGAAGAAAATATCTTCGAGGTTTTGACAGAGTTGGGTGGAAACCCAACCTGGTCAAATGGTGCCATTGTGTCTGATACCATATGTCATAATTGTCCCGGTTGTGGAAGTCATAAGTTGTATTATTATACAAACAGTAAATTGTTAAATTGTTATACAGGTTGTTCTACTCCAAGTTTTGATATATTTGAATTAGTAATTAAATGTTTTAAGATACAATATGACCAAGAAATTGATTTGAACGAAGCAGTCAGATGGGTTGCTGGAAAATTTGGTCTCTACGGAACTGTAGAGAGCTCTGGCGAAGAAGATTTGGAAGATTGGAATGTTCTTGCGTCTTACGATAGAATTAAGAAAATTGAAATAAAAAGTGTATCAGATATACAATTAAAAGAATATGATGACAGTATTCTTGAAAGAATGAGTTATGATATTTTGTTAAAGCCTTGGCTTGAAGAGGGAATAACTCAAGAAGTATTAGACCTCGCATGTATTGGATATTATCTTGGTGGAGACCAGATCACTATCCCACACTTTGACAAGGATAATCGTTTCATAGGTTTAAGAGGTCGTACCATGAGCAAAGAAGAAGGAGAGTTGTATGGTAAGTATCGACCTTTACTGATACAAGGTAAATTATATAATCACCCTCTTGGTTTTAATTTATATGGCTTTAATTGGTCAAAAGAAAATATAAAAGCAGCAAAGAAGGCAATTATATTTGAATCAGAGAAATCTGTATTGAAGTATATTAGTCTTTTTGGAAAAGATAATAATATAGCGGTGGCTTGTTGTGGTTCAAATATCTCCAGTTATCAAATGCAACTGTTAATGGATGCAGGAGTTGAGGAAGTTATTATAGCATTTGATAGACAGTTCCAAAAAATAGGAGATAAAGAGTTTTTCCATTTAAAAGATAATTTATTAAAAATTAGAGAAAGATATAAGAACTCTACTATAATTTCTTTTATATTTGATAAGAAAATGATTACAAATTATAAAAGCGCACCAATAGATGAAGGAAAAGAAAAGTTTTTACAGTTATTTAAGGAGAGAATTGTATTGTAATGGAATATATGTTAAGAGAGGCTTTATTGCCGATAAAAAATACATACTCAACTATTGAAAAGATATTTGCGGCCCGCGGTATTGCGCCCGACTGCATCCAGCACTATCTCTCTACTTCAGAGGCCGATCTTGTAGATCCACGAAGACTGGATCACATGGACGAAGGAATAAAAATGCTGGTTGGTCATATCAAGAACAATGACCAGATCTTGGTAATAGTTGACTGCGATGCCGATGGGTACACGAGCGCGGCCGCACTAATAAATTATCTTAATCTTGTTTTTCCATATTATACGCAGACTAAGATTTCGTATCGTGTGCATGATGGAAAGCAACATGGATTAGCAGACAATATGGCTTATATAGAACGCCACCCAGAATTTAAGCTAATCATTTGTCCAGATTCAAGTAGTAATGATTATGAACAACATAAAGAATTAAAAGAAAAGGGATATGATATTTTAGTTCTTGACCACCACGAAGCTGAAAGATACTCACAAGATGCCATTGTAATTAACAATCAGTTATCAAATGATTATCCAACCAAATCATTATCAGGCGTAGGAGTTGTGTATAAGTTCTGTAGCCGTATGGACGAAATCTTAAATAAGAACTATGCAGAAGAGATAACTGATTTAGTTGCTATTGGTTTAATTGGTGATATGATGGATATAAGAGATTATGAAACAAAGTATCTCATTGAAACAGGTCTTGCAAATATTAAAAACCCGTTCGCAATTCAAATGACTCATCAAGCAGCTTATTCTATTAACAAGGCTGGTGGTCTTTGCCCATTCTCTATTAGTTTCTATGTTGTACCACAAATCAATGGAACAATTAGAATGGGAACAATAGAAGAGAAGTTATTACTTTTTGAATCAATGCTTGACTTCAAGGGTAAAGCAATGATTCCTTCAACTAAGAGAGGGTGCAAGGGCCAGTTCGAAACAGTCGCAGAACAGGCTTGCCGTAATGCTACTAATATCAAAAGACATCAAGATAGTAGTGTTTCAAAAAATATTGAAATTGTAGAAGGTATTATTAAAGAAAAGCATCTTGATGAAAATAAAATTATTGCAGTCAAGTTAAAACCTGGCCAGTTGATAAGTAGAAATCTTACTGGACTTATTGCAAACAAGTTAATGGCTAAATATAAGCACCCATTCTTGTTATTAACAGAAGTAACACACGAAGATGGGATAATCACTTGGGATGGTTCCGGTAGAGGATATAATACAAAAGACTTTACAGATTTTAAGGATTTTGTAAAGCAAAGCGGATATTCTTTGTTGAGCGAAGGACATGCCTCAGCTTTTGGTTGTTCGATAGCAGACAAAGATTTTGAAAACTTTATTAACTACTCTAATGAGAAGTTAAAGGATTGTTCTTTTACACCTTGTGCCAGAGTTGATTTTATTTGGGGTAAAAATGATTTTACAAGAGATGATATAAAAGAAATTGCTGAATTAAGATTGGTATGGGGACAAAGTTTAGAAGAACCACAAATTGTAATTGAAAATATTGCAATTACACCTGATAACTTCTCTGTTTATGGAGAGACAAACAAACATACGATTAGAATTGAAATGCCAAATGGTGTAACAATGGTTATGTTTGGTGTTTCAGATGAAAAGATCGAGGAGCTCACTCCTCCTGAGCACGGTTGTACCTTCATAAATGTTCTTGGCAAATGTTCATTAAATGAATGGAATGGTTCTGTAACAGGACAAATTGTAATTGATGATATTGAAGCTGTAGGACAAACAGAGTATTATTTTTAAGGAGGATTTATGCGTAATAGAGATATAATAGTAGATTTTATAGGAATATTAACAATAATTTTGTTTACCGTAGTAATTGCAGTATGTTTTATTTCAGATAAGATAGTTAAAGAAGAACCTTTAGAAACTTTTGAAATACCAATAGAAACAAGTGTGGTGGAGGTGATTGAACCCACCTCCACCCCCACTCCAACTCCACGTCCGATACCACTTGATTCTGATGAAGCGAGACAGTATACTCTCAATTATCAGCATCAAGTGGTTATGTATGAAGAAAGAATTGCAGAAGTTTCTCAATATGAAACTATTGAAGAATATCTTAATAGTTTGGAGAGTACAAGGCAAGAATTAACTGATAATTACAAATATTTTTTAGAATATTATCAATTATTACTTATTGAAGAAGAGGAAGCTGAATGGGAGCAAAGATATGAAGAGTACCCAGAAGCAACAACAATTTGGTTATATCTAACAGTTGAAATGGGATATAATGAATATGTCGCGGCCGGTGTCCTCGGGAACATCATGAACGAGGTAGGAGGTAACTCATTAAATATCAATCCTTCTGCTCATAACCCAGCTGGATATTATGGTATATGCCAGTGGAATTCTTCTATGTATGGAGATATATGGTACTGTAATTTGGTGGAGCAATTAGATTATCTTAATAGAACTATTGAATATGAATATAATAGTTGTGGCAATATGAGCTATGAAAGTTTTTGTAACTTAACCGATGAAAGAGAAGCCGCACTTTCATTTGCTCGTTCATATGAGAGATGTTCTTCTGCAAGTTATGGAAGACGCCAGAACAATGCTACAACAGCTCTTAACTATTTTTCTCCCTCTTGACAAAAATTAAAATTTATGTTATAATAAAGTATAAGAAAAAATAAGTAGAAAGGTTTAAAATGAAGTTAATTGAATGGGTTTTGTATCTTATAATTTTATTTGGTACATTAACTTTAATTTGTATAGGTTTGGCTTATATAGGTAGTGGAATTTTACAGTTTTAAAAGGAGATAAAAAGATGATTTTGACTTCGCGTCAAGAAGAAGGACTTAAAGAAATCGTTACTCGTTGTGGGAATCATGACAAGTTCGTGACGATCGCGGGGTACGCAGGCACAGGAAAGTCGACACTAGTCAAAGTTGCAATCGAAGCCTTGAAGGTAAACCCTGAAGATGTAGCCTATGCGACCTTCACCGGCAAGGCCGCAGAAGTTTTAAGAAAAAAGGGTAATCTCGGTGCAATAACTCTTCATAAACTTCTCTATGACCATTTTCCTCTCCCTACCGGTGGATATCTTCGTAAACCAAAAGAGAGAATAGATAAAAAGGTAGTAGTAGTTGATGAGGTTTCGATGGTTCCAAAGAGTATGATAGATTTACTTTTGAGCCATAGAGCATTTGTTATCTTCCTTGGTGACCCATTCCAGTTGCCTCAGATAGATAAGGAAGAAGCTCACGATTATCTTGACCACCCTCATGTATTCTTAGACGAGATTATGAGACAAGAAGCAGACTCGGAGATTATTAAACTTACTTTGGCAATTCGTAATATGCAACCTATTGAATATTTTAAGGGTGAGCAAGTACAGATTATGCCTAAGTCACAGTTAGTAGATGGTTGTTATACTTGGGCGGATCAGGTGATCACGGGAACCAATGCAACAAGACGTGCAGTCAATGATCAGATGCGTGCGATGTTGGGCTTTAGCGGCTTGCCGCAAGAAGGTGAAAAGATGATTTGTCTTCGTAATTTTTGGGATGACTTTTCAACAAATGGTGACCCACTTGTAAATGGTTTAACAGGTATTATTCACAATCCAGTTGATACTACAATTCAAATTCCACCAGTAGCAAGAATTAAGAAAAAGGAAGTTCCTGTTATTAGATGCGATTTTGAAGTTGATGAAAATAACATCTTTTTAGATACTCCGATGGATAAGACTCTTATTACTTCTGGTGAACCATATCTCGATTTTAGAGAAAATTATAGGTTAAGAATGATTAAGACTCGTATTGGAGATTTTTTACCCAGAGATTACGATTTCGGATACGCGATCACATGTCACAAGGCACAGGGCAGCTCTTGGGAAAAAGTTTTGGTTATCGAAGATAAATTCCCGTTCGATCCGGTCGAACATGCTCGTTGGTTGTATACTGCATGTACTCGCCCCGAAAAAAAGCTTGTTCTAGTGCGAAGTTAACACAAAGGAAGAATAACATGAAATTCTACACATCGTATTTTTATCAACTACGCTTCTTTCCACCAAATTTAATTCCAATTAGTACAGCTAAGTGGGACCCGAAGTGGTTCAAACTTGGCTTTGATAAAAGAGGAGTTATGAACGGCTTGCGGGCACCCGTCCTTGTGCTACCCGACAACTGGAACAATGTCGAGATAGAATGCGGAAAAAATTGTGGCAAAGTTCCGTTTGAATGTAATTTTATGAAGGCTTATGACAACTACCTTCATACATTAGATTTTAAAGACGTGTACAGTAGAGCGATTGATCTGGGTCAACGGGTTATAGCAGCGGCTGGCCGCACAGACCAAGATTTTGATATTGTTCTTTTGGTTCACGAACCAGCAAGTTGCAAGTGTGCCGAAAGACCAATATTACAAAAATGGTTTAGAGAGAATGGAGTTGAAATAAAAGAATGGACAAAAAAGAACTAATTCAGATTTTCAGTCAATATCAAACCTATAATGGAGAGGATTGTCTTATAATTCCTTTGAAAAATATAATTTGTGGTGAAATAATCGCAGGTGATGATGAATATCCACGTATAACTTTAGAATATTGGGGGAAGCCTTAATGGATAGTGGTATTGGAGCAAAATTGTTAGTTGTTGTATTGTTATTATTTATTTTATTTTTGCTTGGTGAAATAAGAGGTTGCGATAGCACCAACCAATACAACAATGGACGCTGCCCTTGCGGAGGATATTGGCAATATCAACAAGCAATAAGTCGTGGTAGATATGGCGAA
>Ga0326514_10001277_pt1 | contig 16523 bp, 8 predicted proteins | sample 3_2548_0518_D_FD_203653 | JGI IMG/M metagenome (GOLD analysis project Ga0326514, IMG submission 203653) | Bovine rumen microbial communities from UC Davis, California, United States - 3_2548_0518 | ecosystem: Host-associated > Mammals > Digestive system > Stomach > Rumen | place: USA: California...
CCCACAGCCTGGCAGACCAGATACTCCGCGAGAATCCCAGCAAGCCGGCATACAAGGAAGAAATCAGCCAATACGACAGATAACGGCATGAATCCTGCCGACAACGTCATCCGCCTGCTCCTCGAGGGCGTGGATGCCCTCTTCTAATCCAGACCACCGTTTATCTTAATGTGACAACTGTCAAAAAACCTGTTAGACATGAAGAAAATAGAATAGTTCCGCGATATACTGCCACTGTCCATACTGGCAGGCATCTGCATCTCCATCGGCTGTGTGGTCAACCTCAGGGTTGGTGGAGTGGCAGGTGCTGTGTTGTTTGCATTCGGACTGACAACCGTCGTCTATTACGGCCTGAAACTTTATACCGGCACCGCTGGATTCATCCGCCGTCAGGGCGACTGGGCCATGCTTGCAATGGTGCTTTTTGGTAATATCATAGGCTGCCTGCTGTCGGCCTGGCTTATCAGCTACGCCCAGCCCGACTGCATAGAGCCTGCCTCGAAGATTCTGGCAGGCCGTCTGGCCAAGGGCCCCTTGGCCTGTTTCCTACTGGCCATCGGCTGCGGATTCATTATGACCACCGCCGTGGAGTTTGCCCGCAAGGGAAAGATGCTGACACTGCTGCTCGGCGTGCCCGTGTTCATCCTCTGTGGGTTTGCCCACTCGATAGCCGATGCTTTCTACTTTCTCGTCTCGCCATCAGCACAGCTGCTGCAGACGGAAGTTCTAATCATCTACATCGCCGAGGTGCTTGGCAACTTTGTGGGCTGCAACCTCTACCGCTGGATGCTCATCTTTACGCCACAGACAGAGAAATAACGATTGCTGCTAAAATCTCTCCCACCCCTCCCTTTATCGCCTGAAATGCCCATAAACTGTCTTTACTGTCATCGTCCAATTCAAAGGGACGAGGCCACTGAGGCTGGACGAAACAGAGACCTAATCCTTCTCTATCAGCACAACGGCGTAGGCAGAGATACCCTCCTCGCGGCCCGTGAAGCCGAGCTTCTCGGTGGTTGTGGCCTTGATGGAGATGTCATCCTCGTCGCAGCCGATGACCTCGGCCATGCAGGCTTTCATCTGGGGAATGTGGGGATTCATCTTGGGGCGCTCTGCACAGATGGTGGCATCGATATTCACCAGGTGATAGCCCTTTGTGGCAATCAGGTCGATGGTCTTGGCGAGAATCACCTTGCTGTCCATCCCTTCGGTCTCTGCTGAAGTGTCAGGGAAGTGGTAGCCGATGTCGCGCATGTTGGCAGCCCCAAGCAGGGCGTCGCAAACGGCATGCAGCAGCACATCGGCATCGCTGTGGCCCAGCAGGCCTTTGGTATGCTCTATCCTAATGCCTCCCATCCAGAGGTCGCGGCCCTCTACTAACTGATGGACGTCATAGCCCATTCCAACTCTTATCTTCATAGTCGTAAATGATTATTTCCTAAACAAGTCCTTGATGCCGTCGAAGTCGAAGGCGAGGGTGAATCGCAGAGTCTGGTCGAGCGGATTGGAGCGTGCCGTGGAGATGACATAGCCCACATCGAGTGAGAAGACGCTCATGCGGAAGCCGCCACCCACGGTGAAGTACTTCAGGTTGCCCTTCGACTCTGCCTGATGGTGATAGCCTGCACGCAGGGAGAACTGGTCGTGGTAGACATATTCGGCTCCGATGCTCCACTGAATCTCCTGGAGTTCCTCCTTGAAGCCGCCAGGGGCATCGCCGAAACTCTTGAAGATGCCGCTGATGGCACTCACCTCGCTGTACTCACGGCGCACGCGGTCCTGATAGTCGGTGTTGCTCTCGCCTTCCATCTGGGCCGGCACTGTGGGCACCAGCAGCTTGTTGGCATCCGCCGTGATGGTGAAGCGGTTGTAGGCATCCACGGGCACCATCAGCGCAGCACCAAGTCGCATGTTGGCTGGCAGGAACTGACTCTCGTCATCGCCGTAGAAACTGATTTTCGAGCCGATGTTGGAGAAGTTGAGGCCTATGCCCAGCTGGCACTCACGACTGCCCAGCATCACATATTTATTAAAATACATTGCCAAGTCGGCTGCGAAGGCGGAGGCAGGCTTGGAGTCCTCGCTGTAGTCGTAGCGAAGGTCGCTGTAGATCCACCTCAGGGCAGCCGCCATCGAGAAGCTCTCGCTAAGCATGAGCGAGTAGGCCGCATCGAATGACATCTCGTAGGGCTTGACCGTCATGTCGCTGCCATCGTAGGTGTAGACCTCACCAAGGGAGAAGTAGCGCAGCGAGGCGGATATCGATGAATAGTTGCCAATGCGGTAGTAGCCGGCGAGATAGGCCAGGGAAATGTCGTTGACCAGCTGGCGGAGCCACGGGGTGTAGTTCAGGGCAAGACCTGCACGGCTGATGCAGAAGGGGTACTTGGCAGGATTCCAGTACTGTGAGTTGACATCCGGGTCGGTAGCTGCGCCCACATCACCCATACCTGCCGAGCGGGCATCGGGTGCAATGGTCTGCGAGACAACAGCGTGATCGACGGGATTGAACATTGTCTGCTTGCTATCATCCTCAGCGGAGGCGGTCAAGGGCGCAAAGACAATGAACAATAAACAGTAAACAATAAACATTGAACGTTGAACGTTGAACGTTGAGCGTTGAACATTCTTGCGTCCCGTTGGTAGCAAGCGTCCTTCGGACGAATGCGACATTAGGGTTAACGCCCCCCGGAAGTTCATGTGGTAATCATAATTTCTCATTCCTCATTCCTCATTTAACAATAAGTTTTTTCGTCTTAGACGACTGTCCGCTGCCATCGCTGCTGATGCTCACGCGGAAGAGATAGACTCCCAGTGGCAGCCGTCGGCCTCCATCGGTGGCGAGGTTCCAGTCGAGGGTGTAGGTGTTGTCCTGACTGACTCCCTTCTCCGAATAGCGCCATAGCTGGCGGCCTGCAGTATCAAAGATATCGAGCTGGACGTTGAGCTCAAAACCTGCACGGTCGTGGACAATCGTGAAGGTGACGCCATCGCCATTCCTCCTGCAATCCACGCTGATGCAGTTAGGCTCTAAGCCTTTGGCCACCTCGAAAGCCAGTTCGGCAGTCGACGAGTTGTTCAGCACGTCCCAGGCACGGAAGAGCAGGGTGTGGTGCCCATAGGCCAGTTCGGGGATGCTGAATCCCAGCTTGCCGCTGCGGTAGTCGCCGAAGTCATAGCTGAAATAGCTGTTCAGGTTGTAGGTCTGCGAGAGTTCGCCGTCGATGATGAGCTCCAGGTCGTGCCCGATGCTGCTGCCGGAGGCATTGATGCCGCTGTCATCGTAGAGTTCTGCCACGAAGTAGGGCTTGGTATGCACTTTGCTGCCATTGGCAAACGACTTGTCGTTCAGGTAGCAGTAGATGCTCGGACCCGTCACGTCGTTAGCCGTGATGTCGCTGCCATTGAGCATGAAGTTCATGTTCTCGCCGTGGGCCTCGCGCTGTTTGCTGTTGTCGGTGGCATAGAGCGTCATGAGGGCAGCGCCTTCAGTATAGCTGATATCCTTTGGCACGGCAAAGGTGATGGTGAACATGCCCCTGGCGATGCTATCGGCTCCGCTGTAGATGGACTTGGTGCGGTCTTTGAACTGGAAGGGTTCGTTGGTCTCGCTCTCATCATTCATCCTGCAGACGATGGTTTCCTCGGCATCCCTCACCGTTACTGATACGATGCCGTTGAATGTATCGTCAACGAGTCCGTCGCTTGCCACATAACCCTTTACCTTGACCACGGTGCCGGCCTGTAGCGAGACGGTCTCTCCAGCAGAGAGCGGCTGGCCGTTGATCTCATCGATGACTATCTCCTGCGTAGGGGCTGCAAGCACGAGGGCGGGGTCGCCCAGGAGGGTGTATTGCAACTTGTTGGGGGTCAGGTCGCGTCGCTGGTCCACAAGTTCGCACTTGGTGATGCGCGCTGCCTCGCCGATGGTGTTTCTCTTGCCGTTGGTAGAACCGAGCACATAGCGGGTGAAGGCCAGGTTCATCACTTCGTTATAGTTGGAGTAGACGGTACGTGTGGTGCCGAAGAAGGCGATGGCGCCACCTTTCTTGTTTAGCATGGCCGTCTCGCCGATGTTCTCCTCCTGCCCGTCGAAGGGCATGATGTCGCAGGAGGCCGTGATCCATAGCGGCAGGCGCAGCGAGGTGGTCTCGGCAAAGTCGGCCAGCTTGAGCACAAACTCGTGGGAGATGCCGTATGCGATGCCGTGTCCGCAGTAGTTCATCATCAGTGCGCCGTCCTTCATCTGGTTCTTGATGAGCGTCGTGGCATCAGGATAGCTGTTGCCCGTGGATGAGCTCGTCCGTGTGTAGGCATCCCAGTACACCTTCTTGATGTCGTAGCCCGAATAGTTGTTCTGCACCATCGTTGCCACCCGGTCGGCTGTAATCATGTGTGAGTTGTTGTTGCCGTCATCACCCATGAACATGAGGGTGTTCTGCCAGCTGCCGGCCTCCTCGTTGTTGGCATAGCTGAGGGTCTTGTCTACCAGTATCTTAGCTTGCTCGAGGGTGCGGGCAGGAAAGCGTCCTACAGCCACATCAGGCCTGCCCATGTAGGTCAGGCTTCCGTTGCGCCACTGTTGTATCTGCTCTTCATCGTCGAGCAGACAGAAGTAGTCATCGCTAACGTAGCATTCTATCTCGCTGAACGAGTTGTCGCTCTCGTAGCAGAGCAGGAAGTCGTCGGGATCATAGCCTTGCCAGTCGGAGATACGCATGCGGTTGTCCCAGGCGCCGTCGCCGAAGAGCAGGAGATAGCGAGGATAGATGCCTGTGGTGCCGGCCCTGTCGTAGAACATCTTCAGGTAGCGACGGTAGGCGTTAGCATCGGGTGTGCCGCTGGCGAATTCGTTGTAGAGCTCGTCTGCCGGCACGATTCTCACCGTCATCCCGTCCTTTGTCTCATGCAGCTGTTTTATGCGCTCTGCCTCTGAGAGCCACTTCTGGGTGGTGGGGATGATGATAATCATGTCTGTAGCCTCATCGGCATGATGGTCTTGGTTGGTGATGCGATAGACATACTCCGGCGTGGCGAAACTGGCTGTCGCCAGGTCGGGCAGGGCCTTGGGTTCCTCGCAGGTGAGTGCCAGGTAGTCAAGGCGGAGGTTGCCGCCGGAGGTTTGGGTGATCTTGATGGTGTTTGAGCTGGACACTGAGCCGTTGACCTCGAACTTCCAGGTATGGTCGGCTGCCTTGATATACCTGCCGTCGGTCATGTCGATGGTGTCTTGCCTGGCCCTCAGCGATGCGGCCACCGTCTCCTGGCTGACCACCATCTTGCCCACCTCTGTATCGTTCAGCGTCACCGTAGCCTCAAAATAGTTGTCGTAGCTCATGGCCACTGTCAGGACGCCGTTGGTGCTGTAGCCTTCGAGGGTGTAGGTCTGGGGCGATCCTATGCTGTAGAGCGTCCTGTCGAAGAGTTTTCTCCCTCCGTGGAACCAAGCGTAGTTGTCCACCTCGTAGAGGGAATGATAATCATCTGCTAGGGGATAGTAGGTCTGCTTGAATTCCTCCTCACTGATGCTCAGTGGCTCGGTGTCGCCTTCGGTAAGGAAGTAATAGCCGTAGTCGGAGTAGCTGTTACGTGTGCGGGTGACGGCAGAGGCAGAACTCCAGCTCACGGGGCCTTTCCCATAGAACAGACGCCTTCCTCCTACATTGCAGGTGGGCACTTCCTTCAGGTCGTCGGTAGCCTTGAGGTAGTCGCCTGTCAGGCTCTCCGGCTGCAATGCCCCGCCATAGCCGTAGATGCGCACCTTCGACAGGTCGGAGAAGCCGCAGCTGCGTATCAGACTGCTGGTGAGCTGGTAGATGCCGCTCTCTGGGACGCGGATTTTGGCCCATGTGCCTTCGCGGAGCACAGAATGGGCTGCATAGCGGTCGGCAGCCGACGCGCTGGCAGTCTCTTGTGCCCTGGCTTCAATCCCAAGTGTGCAGAGAATGACACCTATTATGAGTCGATAGAGATTCTTCACTGCTATAATAACGGATAAAGGGCGGTAATTATTGCCTCACTTGCAATTAAACTCCAACACCTTCCGTTGTTCTATCCATCCTTCCAGATGGTCGTTGATGTGTACAGGCCCCACGCCGGCCGGCGTTCCCGTGTAGAGCATGTCGCCTGTCTTGAGGGTGAAGAACTGGGATATGTAGGCGATAATCTCATCCACCTTATATAACATGTCAGACGTACAGCCATCCTGCACCGTCTGTCCGTTGATGTCAAGATGGAAGTGCAGGGCTTGGATGCCCGACTCATCGCCTGGTGCATCGGGCGATGTCAGCAGTTTCTCCTTTGGAATCCATTCGCCGATGGCAGCCGAGCCGTCGAATCCCTTGCAGATGGTCCAGGGCTGTCCGGCCTCACTGGCCTTGCGCTGCAGGTCGCGGGCTGTGAAGTCGATGCCAACCGTCAGCGCATCATAGTAGCGGTGGGCGAACCGCTGGGCAATATTCTTTCCGAGGCGGCAGATGCGCACCACAATCTCCGTCTCATAGTCAATGCGTCCTAGGTGGTCGGGGATGAAGAAGGGCTTGCCCTGATTGAGCAGGGCTGAGTCGGCCTTGGTGAATATCACGGGCTCATCGGGCCGCTTGAGCGTGCCATGTAGTTCCTGGTTATGGGCGGCATAGTTCATGCCAATAGCAAAGATTTTCATAAAGGGGAGTTAAAGGGGAGTTAATGGGTAGTTAAAAGGAAGTTAAAGGGACATTGCCTCATTAACTTCCTTTTGCCTCGGGAGGACGGTAGCAAATATCTAATCTATACAAGGTGCTCGATGAGGTCGGCACGCTCTCCTGGCAGCATGTCGATGACGGGAATCTCAACCATCGTGTAGCAACCTGGCTGCAGACGGACTGAGGCACGGGCCACGTTGACGAGCACTTGTCCAGTCAGAGCAGGATTGTTGATGCTCATGTTGAATTCGAGTCGCTGGTTCTGTGTCTTTCCGCTGACACCTTTACGCACGAGGTTCACCCCGTGGCCCATGTCGCGCACATCGTCAACACTCTCCACTTGGAACACATGTGTTTCATCGGAAGCGAAATAGGGGTCGGCCTTGATGGCAGCTGTCACTTCTTCAAGCTTGGCTCCCTCCTCCAGCTCTACATAGACCATGCGCCGGTGGATACCCTCGCCTAGAGGAATGGTCATGCTCAGGGCATTCTTCACACCCTCTTTGGAGCGTACGCAGACGCTGTGTCCCATAGACATGCCAGGGCCGAAGTTGGTGTAAGACAGTCCCTTGGGAGCGAGGCTCTGCATCAGGGTGCGGACAATGGAGTCGCTGCCCGGATCCCATCCGGCGGCAATCACGCTGACCGTGTTGGTCTCTTTGTTGAGTTCCATCAGCCGTTCGCGGTAGCCACGAATCTGGGTATGGATGTCGAACGAGTCAACTGTGTTGATGCCAAGAGGGAGAATTTGCTTGGCGTAAGCTTCGCACGAGCGGGTAGGGGTGGCGAGGATGGCCACATCCACGTCCTTCAGTTCACGGATGTCACTGACCACCTCGTAGTCTGCAAGTTCTGCAGGCTTGTCGGCAGCGCCGTTGCGGCGCACGATGCCTGCCACTTCGAAATCGGGAGCTGCCTCCAGGGCTTGGAGGGAGTACTTGCCAATGTTGCCGTAGCCTACTACGGCTGCTCTGATTTTCTTCATATTTTTAATGTCTTTTGTTGGTTGTTTCCTTCTTTTCGGTTGCAAAAGTAACACTTTTTATTGAAATAAGTGACAATTTGACTAATAAATTGCGCAAAGGCCTTGTTTTTTGATTTGTGTCGCATGGGACTGCTTGTTCAAAGGCGGCTTTGACAGATATATGTTGTTTGCAAATACAATAAAACGAGGCATTGCTGCGTTTTATTATAGCATATAGTATAAATAAGGTATGATAGAATACATCAAAGGTGAACTGACCGAGCTGACCCCTGCCCTGGCCACGATTGAGGCTGGCGGGGTGGGCTATGGGTTGAGCATATCGCTCAACACCTACTCGGCCATTCAGGGCAAGAAGGAAGTGAAGCTCTACGTCTACGAAGCTATCCGTGAGGATGCCTATCTGCTCTACGGCTTTGTCAACAAGAAGGAGCGCGAGATGTTTGAGCTGCTCATCACTGTGAGCGGCGTGGGTGCCAATACGGCACGGATGATGCTATCCGGGATGAGTGTCAGCGAATTGTGCAACGCCATCTCCACCAGCAATGCGAAGCTGATACAGAGCGTAAAGGGCATCGGCAAGATGACGGCGCAGCGTATCATCGTGGATCTCAAGGACAAGATTGTGGCCTTGGGTATTGCGGAGGAGATACCGGCAGGTGGAACTACACAGGCCCCTGTGAACAATCAGGTGAAGGACGAGGCCGTGAGTGCGCTGACGATGCTGGGCTTCGCACCGGCTCCAAGCCAGAAGGTAGTCTTGCAGATTCTGCAGCAACAGCCCGATGCGCCAGTGGAGACCGTCGTGAAACTGGCACTCAAACAGATAAAATAGGAAATGAGCGGGATGAGAGATAGGCGATATGGCTTCTTCACAAGACTGAAGAACTGGGTGGGGATATCTCTCATTCTCATCAGTGTGACCGCGTTGGCTGTGACACCCCCTCAGGATGACAAGACGCAGACGAAGAAACCCGTGCCAAAGGCACAGCCTAAGTCGGTGGCTGAGGATGAGACCATTACCGACTCGCTGGTGAAAGCCCGGTGGCGCATTCAGAAGATTGCACCTGTGGAAGTGGCCGACCTCGACTCGTCGGCACTCGACCTGCGCTGGCCCGACAACATCCGCCAGGAGGTGGAATACGATGACTCCCTCAACGTCTATTATATAGGCTCGAAGATTGGCGACAGCTATCTGAATGCCCCAGTGCTGATGACCCCAGAGGAATACCGCAAGTGGAGCGAGCAGCGCAGTCTGCGCCAGTTTTTCCGCCAGAAAGATGCCCAGAACGTGGAGAACAAGGGCAAGGACAAGTTCGACCTGATGGACATGCACTTCGACCTAGGGCCAGCCGAGAAAATCTTCGGTCCGGGAGGCGTGCGCATCAAGACCCAGGGAACAGCTGAACTGAAGCTCGGAGCCACCCTGAAGAAAATCGACAACCCCTCACTGCCCGTGCGCAACCGTAAGACGACAAGCTTCGACTTTGACGAGAAGATCAATCTGAGCCTCAACGGCAAGGTGGGCGACAAGGTGAATATGAACCTGAACTATAACACCGATGCCACCTTCGACTTCGACACCCAGAACCTCAAGCTGAAATATGAGGGAAAGGAAGACGAGATCATCAAACTCGTGGAAGCCGGCAACATCACCTTCCCCTCCAACAACTCGCTCGTGAAAGGCGCATCGAGCCTTTTCGGCGTGCGTACCGACTTGCAGTTCGGAAAACTGAAGTTGCAGACTGTGTTGTCGCAGAAGAAATCAACCACGAAGAGCGTATCCTCAAAGGGCGGCACCCAGACCACCCCATTTGAGATAGGTGCTGCCGACTACGAGGAGAACCGCCACTTCTTCCTGAGCCGCTACTTCCGTGACCACTACGATGGGTCGATGGCCTCCCTACCCAACGTGACAACGGGCATTGAAATCAACCGTGTGGAAATCTGGATTACCAACAAGACCGGCACCACCACCAACACCCGCAACATCATTGCCCTGACCGACCTGGGCGAAAACACCCGCGTCAGCAATCCCTACTGGGCACTCTCCGGACAGCCGGTTCCATCGAATGCCGCCAATACCGAATATTCAACCCTCGTCACCAGCTATGCAGCTGCACGCGACATCGACCAGACCAGCACGATTCTGGCAGGCATACCCGGCTTTGAGGGCGGTGTGGACTATGAGAAGCTCTCAAGTGCCCGCCTGCTGACGGCATCGGAATACACGCTCAACAAGCAACTTGGCTATGTCTCGTTGAAGACGGGCCTGCAGACCGACCAGGTGCTGGCCGTGGCCTATGAGTTCACGGCGGGGGGGCAGACCTATCAGGTGGGAGAGTTCGCCAGCGACAACACTCAGACTGCACAGGCCCTCTTCGTGAAGTCGCTGAAGAACACCAGTAACAACCCCACACAGGGCAACTGGGACTTGATGATGAAGAATGTGTACTATCTTGCCTCAACGGTGGAAAAGACCAAGTTCAAGCTCGACATCAAGTACCAGAGCGACACAGCAGGTGTCTACCTGACCTACATCCCTGACCAGCGGGTAAAGCAGACCACACTCCTAAGACTGTTGGGCTGTGACCGCCTGGACAACAACAACAAGGCGCATGCCAACGGCTACTTCGACTTCATAGCCGGCTATACCGTGACCAATGGGCGCGTGTTCCTGCCATCGGCTGAACCCTTCGGCGACTACCTGCGCAGGCAGCTCCTCAGCAAGGGCCTTTCAGACAGCGAGGCAGAAAAGTATGTGTTTGATGAACTCTATGACTCCACGAAGACCGTGGCAAAGCAGATAGCGGAGAAAGACAAGTTCTTGATGATGGGCCAATTCAAGGGTTCAAGCGCCAATGTCATCTCGCTCGATGCCTATAACGTGCCCCAGGGGTCGGTGGAGGTGACTGCCGGTGGTGTCATACTCCAAGAGGGCACCGACTATACCGTGGACTACTCGGCAGGCGAGGTGACCATCCTCAACCAAAGCATCATCGATGCCGGCACCAATGTCAACGTGTCCCTGGAGTCGAACACCGACTACGGCATGCAGCGCAAGACCATGCTCGGGCTCAACTGGGAGTATGACTTCTCAAAAAGCTTCCAGCTCGGAGGAACCCTGATGCATCTCTCCGAACAGGCACTCACCTCGAAGGTGACGATGGGATCGGAGCCGCTGAAGAACACCATCTGGGGACTGAACATGAACTGGAAACAGGAGTCGCAGTGGCTCACGTCGGTGCTCAACAAGATTCCGCTGCTCCATGTCACACAGCCTTCTCAGATCAGCTTCACCGGCGAGTTCGCGCATCTGATAGCCGGAACAGCCGGCGGCACCCAGGACAATGCCTCCTATATCGACGACTTCGAGAACACGAAGAACTACATCAGCGTGAAGAGTCCGAAAGAGTGGACTCTGTCGAGCGTGCCCACGATGTTTGGCGAGTCAGCCGACAAAACGGGAGTGACCAGCGGCTTCAACAGGGCGCAGCTCGCATGGTACGTTATCGACCCCATCCTCACAAACCGTTCCTCAACCCTCACACCCAGCCACCTGAAAAGCGACCTGGAGCAGCAGTCGAACCACTACGTGAGGGAAGTGTATATCAAGGAACTTTATCCCAACCGCCAGCAAAGCACCTATAATGGTGCCACACGTATGCTCGACCCACTCAACCTTGCCTATTACCCTGAGGAACGAGGCCCCTACAACCTGACCCGCGACCTGAATGCCAACGGCACCCTGCGGCAGCCGGAGACGAAATGGGGCGGAATGATGCGCAAGCTGGAAACCACCGACTTCGAGCAGGCCAACATCGAGTATATTGAGTTCTGGCTGCTCGACCCCTTTATCTATACCCGCGAGCAGGGCAATGCCTCCGACTATAGCGGCGATCTCTACTTCAACCTCGGCGAGGTGTCGGAGGACATCCTCAGAGATGGCAAGAAATTCTATGAGAGTGGCATGCCTGTCGATGGAAGCGAATCGGTGGCAACGACACAGTGGGGTAAGATACCCCAGCAGGCCACTCAGACCTATGCCTTCGCCACCTCTCCTGGTTCGCGCGCCATGCAGGATGTAGGACTTAATGGTCTCAACGACACAGAAGAACGGGAGTTCGGACCTTACAAAGAGTGGATTGATGCGGTGGTCAACAGCGGCGTCATCACCAACGACAGTGTCATCCAGGCATGGCGCAACGACCCTGCCAACGACAACTACCACCACTTCAGAGGCTCTGACTACGACAGCGAGCGGCGGAGCATCCTGGACCGCTACCGCCGCATCAACAACCCCCAGGGCAACTCCCCCGATACGGACGACCGTACGGAAAGCTATGACACCAGCTACAAGACGGGGCCAGACGTGGAGGACATCAACCAGGACTTCACCCTTAACGAATACGAACGCTACTACCAGTACCATGTACGCATCTCGCCCGAGATACTCGATGCCTACCGCAATGGGGCGGCACCTGCCGACTGCTTCATTACGGATATGCGCACAAGCGGCGTGAAGCTGCGCAATGGCGACACCACCAGCGTCAACTGGTATCAGTTCCGCATCCCGCTGACGAAGTACGAACGGCGTGAAGGCAGTATCACCGACTTCACCTCCATCCGATTCATGCGTATGTTCCTGACCAATTTTCAGAAACCCATCGTGCTGCGTTTCGGAAGCCTCGACCTGGTAAGGGGAGAGTGGCGCATCTACAAGCAGAGCCTTTCTACGGGAGCAGAGACGGGGTCGCTGGTAGTGAGTGCGGTGAACATTGAGGAGAACAACGACAAGACGCCAGTGAACTATGTCCTCCCGCCGGGCATCACCCGAGTGACCGACCCCTCGCAGCCACAATTGGTTGAAAACAACGAACAGTCACTCAACATGGTGGTGAAGAACCTGAGCAGTGGAGAGGCAAAGGCTGTCTACAAAAACACCTCGCTCGACCTCCGTCAATACAAGCGCATCCAGATGTTTGTCCATGCCAACCATCTGCAGCCCGACCCCACTGCTCTGAAGGACAATCAGTTGGCAGTGTTCGTACGCTTCGGAAGCGACTATAAGAGCAACTACTACGAATATGAAATTCCCTTGAAGCTGACACCCGACCGCAGCGACTATAGCCGCTATGCCTCAGCCGATCGACGGGAAGTATGGCCGGAAGAGAATATGCTTGACATCAGTCTTGATGTGTTCTCTCGGTTGAAAAAGGCCCGCAATCTGGCAAAGGCCTTAGGTACAACCAGCTACAACCAGCTCTTCTCCGACTACGATGAAAACCGGCCTGGCAACAAGGTGAGCATTCTGGGCAATCCCACACTCGGCGAAGTGAGAACGATGGTGATAGGTGTGCGTAACATCTCCAACGAGACGAAATCGGGCGAAGTATGGCTCAACGAGCTCCGACTCCTGGAGACCAACAACGATGGTGGCTGGGCGGCCTCCGGTGCCATGAATGTGCAGCTCTCCGACTTTGGATCCGTCAACGTGACGGGGCGCTACATCAGTGACGGCTTCGGCGGACTGGAAGAAAGTGTTACGCAGCGCAGCACCGATACGCAGAAGCAGTACTCAGTGACCACCTCGCTGGAACTTGGCAAGTTCTTTCCCGACAAAGCCAAAGTGTCGGCACCGCTCTATTATTCCGTGACGAAAGAAATCGTGCAGCCTCGCTATAACCCTCTCGACAGCGACATGCGCCTAAAAGATGCTCTGGAGGCAGCTGCCAACCGAGAGGAACGCGACAGCATAGAGTCACTCGCCGTGACCAAGACCACCAACACCAACTTCTCGCTGTCCAACCTACGCTGGGGACTGAAAACCAAGCGACATCCCATGCCCTACGATCCTGCCAACTTCTCCTTCTCCTACAGTCACTCCCACCGCTACACTTCCGGCAACACCACTGTCTACGAGAAAGAAGACCAGTGGCGAGGGGCGCTGAACTACTCCTACTCACCTGTGTATAAGACATGGGAACCCTTCAAGAATGTGAAAGGCAAGTCGAAATGGCTCAATTTCCCCAAGGCCTTCGGGCTCAATTACCTTCCGCAGAGCATCGCCTTCAACTCAGAACTCACACGCAACTACTTTGAACTGCAGGAGCGCGACATGGAGAACCTTGAGAATCAGAAACTGCCGTTGACTTTCAATGAGCAGTTCCTCTGGAACCGCGACTTCTCCCTGAGGTGGGACTTCACCAAGAATCTGCATTTCAGCTTCCAGAGTGCCACACGTGCGGAAATCGAGGAACCCTATACACCTGTCAACAAAGACCTCTATCCCGACCGCTATTCGGCCTGGAAGGACTCCGTCAAGCAGAGCCTCAAGAACCTGGGCACGCCGCTCGACTTCCAGCAGAAGGTCACCGCCTCCTATCAACTACCCCTCAACAAGCTGCCTGCCTTCGACTGGCTCAACGGCGATGCCTCCTACTCAGCCAGCTACTCCTGGGTACGGGGCACAAAGCTTGAGGACGGCACCTCGCTGGGCAATACCATCAACAGTCGGCGAGATGTCAACCTGAAGGGCTCCTTCAACATGGAAACCCTCTACAATCACTCCCCCTTCCTCAGAAAGGTGAATGAGCGCTTCAAACGGGCCATCCCCAAAAAAGCCCCCGGAAAATCCGGCTCATCCGGAAAACCCGGAAAACCCGGAAAACCCGGCTCATCCGGCTCATCCGGAAATTCCAGCGATCCCGCCTCCGCCCCCTCCAAGAACACCTATCAGCGCGAGATAACCCTCAAGCCCGATACTACCATCACCGTGGCGCACAACAAGAAGTCGAAGCGCCTCATCGTGACAGCCCGAACCAAGGACGGCAAGCCCTACAAGCTGAAATACAAGGTGATCGACGAGAACAAGATACTCATCAAGACGATGGATACTATCGGAATCAAGCTCTCGATTGTGCCAAAGACACCTGCGGAGAAGGAGTGGTGGTACAAGCCTGCCCAAAGTGCAGCACGCCTGCTGATGATGGTCCGCTCCATCAATCTCTCCTACCGCAATCAATACACAATGCTCCTGCCGGGCTTCATGCCAAACGTGGGCGATATGTTCGGCCAACGCTCATCAGGCGGACTGACACCTGGACTCGACTTCGCCTTCGGAATGATAGGCGACAGCTATCTCAACAAAGCCTACGACAACGGCTGGCTGCTCACTGGCGACAACCTGACGGTGACGCCTGCCAGCATCACCAGTGGCTCTGAGCTACAGTTGCGTGCTGTGCTTGAACCAATACGCGACCTGAAAATCGACCTCAATGCCTCTCGGACTGACAATCGGGCGAAGAGCATCCAGTATATGTATGCAGGCATGCCTACCACCCATTCTGGCACTTTCAATATGACGACCATCTCACTGCATGGGGCACTTGAGGGCATAGGCAATGCTGGCAACGGCTATCGCTCGAAGACATTCCTGAAGTTCTGTGAGATGCTTCCCCTCTATCAGGAGCGCGTTGCTGCACAATATCCAGAAGCAGGGACCACATTCGGCAATGCCACTGTCGGAACAGTCAATCCCTATAGTGCCGATGTGATGATACCGGCTTTCCTCACAGCCTATACCTCTAGTGGAGGCGGCTCGCTCAATATCTTCCCCGTGCTGTCGAAGATGCTGCCAAACTGGACTGTCCGCTACAGTGGACTCTCCAAGCTCACATGGTTCAGCAACCACTTCAAGTCCTTCAACATTTCGCATGCCTACAAGTCGGTATTCAGCGTGGGGTCATACGCCTCCTATAGCTCTTGGCAGGAATACATGAACGGATTGGGATTCACCCCCGGCACAGGTGACGCCATAGGACAGCTACAACCCTCTTCGATGTATAATGTGTCGACAGTCAGCATCAACGAAGCTTTCTCACCACTCATAGGCATCGATGCCACCTTCCACAACGACCTTACCGCCAAGATTGAGTATCGCCGCACCCGCGTTTTGAATCTCTCCATGACAAGTGTGCAGATCAACGAGACACGCTCCAACGACTGGGTGGTAGGGATGGCCTACAAGCTGAAGGACTTCAACCTCTTCGGAGCTGCTGGCAACCGTAAGGTCAGGAAAGCACAGAAAGGCAAAGGAAAGAAGACTCAGGAGACCCAGGAAATACAGACCAGGGGAAGGAGTGGCGGCGTGAACCACGACTTGAACCTGCGGCTTGACATCTCCTTCCGCAAACAGGCTGCCATCACTCGCGATATCGCCACACAGACCTCCTCAGCCTCCAGCGGCAACTCCGCCCTGAAAATCTCCTTCAATGCCGACTACACGCTCAGCCGCTTGCTAACCCTTGCTGCCTACTACGACCAGCAGACCAACAATCCGCTGTTGTCGTCATCCAGCTATCCCACCACCACCCGCGACTTCGGCCTCTCCGTGAAGTTCTCGCTCACCAGATAGCTGCCATTGAGAATTATTATAGCATTTTTTTCTGCTGAGAAGGCTCAAATTCAAATATTCTTTGTACTTTTGCACACACAAAACAGAAACGGATAGAATGAAGAAGTATAGTTATATCATGATTGTCCTTGCAGCACTTATCCTGGAGGCTGTAGGTACGGCGCAGTATTTCCTGGCCAGGCAGGAGGTGACGAGACAAATCACGCAGAAAGCCAGCGTGGATATGGACGAGAACAAGCGCATTGCTGCCGTGAGAGCTGAGGTTGAGACGGTCATGCGCAACGCTGTCAGCGAGGTGATGGCGGCAATCCCAGACCCCAACCTCTACTATGGCATCTCTACGCGACTGGTAGTCAACAACCCGCATGTCGTAGGGGCGGGCATCGCTTTCCGCCCCAGCTACTATGCGCGTCTGGGCAAGGAAAAGCTCTATGCGCCCTAT
>Ga0326514_10001278_pt1 | contig 16508 bp, 17 predicted proteins | sample 3_2548_0518_D_FD_203653 | JGI IMG/M metagenome (GOLD analysis project Ga0326514, IMG submission 203653) | Bovine rumen microbial communities from UC Davis, California, United States - 3_2548_0518 | ecosystem: Host-associated > Mammals > Digestive system > Stomach > Rumen | place: USA...
ACATAAACCGGTAAGAATTTTATTATAAAACTTAAAATAAAGGATATTGAATTATTTGTTAATTATAAAGATGGTAAAATATTAATAAATGAAGATATAAAAAATGAAAAGAAAGAAGAAAATCTAAGAGCTATTATAAGAGGAATATTTTTGGGTTCAGGTTCTATCAATAATCCAGAAAATAAGTATCATTTAGAAATTACTTTCAAACAAGAGCAAAATTCAAATCAAATTGCTGAAATACTAAAAAAACTTGGAATTAATAGTAAAAGTATGAAAATTAAAAATAAATATTCTATCTATCTTAAAGATGGAGAAGAAATATCAAAATTTTTAGCATTAATTTGAAGATATTAGAATTCAAAGAGAAATGAGAGGTAAAGTAAATAGATTAGTAAATTGTGAAACAGCCAATTTAAATAAAACTATAAATGCATCAATTGAACAAATTGCAGCAATAAGAAAATTACAAGAAACAGGAAAATTTAATAAGCTTAATGATAATTTAAAGGAAATAGCATTTTTAAGATTAGAAAATCCAAATATAGCTTTAGTAGAATTAGGTAAATTACTTAAAGAACCTGTGGGAAAATCAGGAGTTAATTATAGGTTGAAGAAGATTATTGATATTGCAAACGAATAGGTGGTAATAATGAATAAAAAAGAATTAGGAATATATATGCATATTCCTTTTTGTAAACAAAAATGTAATTATTGTGACTTTATTTCTTATACAAATAAATGTGATAAAATTGAAAGTTATATGAAATGTTTAGAAAAAGAAATAGATTGTTTCGATTTTACAAAGTATAATATTACAACTATTTATATTGGTGGAGGAACGCCTTCATATATTGATAGTAAATATATGAAACAAATAATAAATACTATTTATAAAAAGATACAGTTAGAAAAAAATGAGTTAAAAAATATTGAAATCACAATAGAAGTAAATCCAGGAACAGTAACAAAAGAAAAACTACAGGATTATAAAGATATAGGGATTAATAGATTAAGTATAGGGTTACAATGTGTTCAAGACAGAATTTTAAAATTATTAGGTAGAATACATACATATGAAGAATTCTTAAATACATACAACTTAGCAAAAGAAGTTGGATTTGATAATATAAATATAGATTTAATGTTAGGGTTACCAAAGCAAAGTATAGAAGATTTAAAGGAAAGTTTAAATAAAATAATACTGTTAAATCCAAATCACATAAGTACTTATTCTTTAATAGTAGAAGAAGGAACAAATATATATAATCAACTAGAGAATAATGAATTAAAATTACCAGATGAAGAGTTAGAGAGAAATATGTATTGGTATGTAAAAAATACATTAGAATTAAATGGATATAATCATTATGAAATTTCAAATTTTTCTAAAAAGGGAAAAGAATCAAAACATAATATGAATTGCTGGAACCAGAAAGAATATATTGGTTTTGGTATTGCCGCTCATTCATATATAAATAATATTAGATTTTCAAATACTAATAATTTAGAAGAATATATAAAAAATGTAAACAATAATGAATTAGAAAAAAACAAGATAATAGAAGAAGAACAAACAGTAGAGGATATCAAAAATGAATTTATGATGTTAGGATTTAGAAAGATAGAAGGAGTAGATATTACAAAATTCAAAGAAAAATTTGTAGATAATCCTATATTTATTTACAAAGAAAAGTTAAATAAATTAGTAAAAGAGGGATTAATAGAAATTGATTTAAACAATATTAGACTTACTAATAAAGGAATTGATTTTGCAAATTTAGTTTTCGAAGAATTTATATAAAGAAAAAATGTTCGCAAAAAGTATTGACAAATTTAAAGTTTGAAGATACAATAAAAGCGAACATTTTTTTAGTGCGTTGGAGGTATAAAATGATATCAACATTACATATAAAAAATATAGGAATTATAGAAGATTTAAGCATAGACTTAAACAAAGGATTAAATGTTTTAACAGGTGAAACTGGTGCTGGAAAAACATTAATAATAGATTCTCTTCAAATAATATCGGGTGGTAGATTTTCAAAAGAAATGATTAGAAAGGGAGAATCAAATTCTTTTGTAGAATTATGCATGTATGAGCCAAAATGTGAAAATTCAGAAGAAGGAAATATAATAGTTTCTAGAGAAATAAACTTGAATGGTAAAAATATGTGTAAAATTAATGGGAGAATGGTTACAGTTAACGAATTAAAAGAGTTTATGAAAAATTTTATAGAAATTCACGGACAAAACGATAATCAAAACTTACTAGATAATAAAAAACATTTATGGTATTTAGATGGTTTTTCAGGAAATGAATTAAAAGAATTAACTAAGAAATATACAGAATTGTATAATAATTACATTGAGATAAAAAGAAAATTAAAAGAAAATTATGGAGATGAAAAAGAAAAACAAAGAAAATTAGATTTGTTGCAATATCAAATAAATGAAATAGAAGAAGCAGGTCTAAAATCAAACGAAGATGAAGATTTAGAAGAAAAAAGAAAAATTATTCAATATTCAGAAAAAATAAATGATAGTTTACGGACAAGTTGATGAATTGATTTCAGAAAATGGAATAGATAGTATTAGTATGGCAATAAGGCTTTTAGAAAAAATAGAGAATATAGATAAAAAATATGAACAAGCTGCAAGTAATTTAAAAAGCATTTATTATGAATTACAAGAAATATCAAGAGATATAAGTGATTATAAAAATGACATTTATTTTGATGAAGAAGAGAGAGATTTTGTTGAAGAAAGATTAGATCTAATTAATTCCTTAAAAAGAAAGTATGGAAATACAATAGAAGAAATTTTAAGCTATAAAGAAGAAATAGAAGAAGAAATTAAGAAGATAGAAAATTTAGAAGAATATATTAATAAATTAAAAGAACAAAAACGAAAGATAGAGAATGAAATGAATGAATTAGCCAATATAATGCATGATATAAGAGTAAATAAATCAAAAGAATTAATAAACAATATTAATAAAGAACTTGAAGATTTAGAAATGAAAAATGCAAAAATAAATATTCATGTAGATTATTTAGAAAATGAATTTTTAAAAGATGGAAAAGATATTGTGACATTTTATATTACAACTAATGTAGGAGAGGATGAAAAAGAATTATCAAAGGTAGCATCAGGGGGAGAAATGTCTAGAATTATGCTTGCAATAAAAAAAGTTTTGGCAGAAACCGATAAAATGCCTGTACTGGTATTTGATGAAATAGATACAGGAATAAGTGGAAAGGCTGCAAATTCAGTTGCAAACAAACTAAAAACTATATCTAAGAAACATCAAATATTATGTATTTCACATTTACCTAATATAGCAGCTTCTGCAGACTACAACTATTTTATTAGTAAGAATATAAAACAAGAAAGAACTAAAACTCAAATAAAACTATTAGAGGAAAATGAAGTAATAAGGGAAATTGCTAGAATATCATCAGGAGAAATAAATGAAATAACTTTAAAATACGCAGAAAAGTTAAGAAATAAAAAAGTTTCCTAAAAAAATCATTAAAAACATATAAAAAAGCTTGAAATTTACTTAAAAATATAGTACAATAGGTATGTCAAAAATGACATACCTTTTACTTAGCTTTAAGATTAGCACCTTAAACTTTAAGCTCAGTTAAAGGCTGAAAACTAAATTTTAAATTAATAGGAGGTGTAATTATGACAAAGGAAAGAAAACAAGAAGTAATTAATACTTATAAAAGAGAAGAAAATGATACTGGTTCACCAGAAGTTCAAATAGCTCTTTTAACAGAAAGAATCAACGAATTAACTGAACACTTAAAGGTTCACAAAAAAGATAATCACTCTAGACGTGGTCTTTTAAAGATGGTTGGTAAAAGAAGAAATCTATTAAACTATTTATCTAGAAAAGATGTTAATAGATATAGAGAAATCGTTGAAAAATTAGGATTAAGAAAATAATTTTACTTGAAAAGCCTATGCTTATTTAAGCACGGGCTTTTAAAAAGTAAATTCTAGGTATATAGTTTAGGTAGGTAGCTTGTATAATGCGTTAATTTATTTAATGTATTATAGAGGTTACAATCTAAAAATATGCTTAGAGTTAAAGGTGCAAATTTATTAATTTTGAAAGGAATGAAAAATTATGTTTAAAACTTATGAAACAGAATTAGCAGGTAGAAAACTTGTAATAGAAACAGGAAAAATGGCAGGACTAGCCAATGGAAGTGTATTAGTACGTTATGGGGATACATGTGTATTAGTAAATGTAACAGCGTCTAAAGAACCAAGAGAAGGAATTGATTTCTTCCCATTATCAGTAGATTTTGAAGAAAAATTATATTCAGTAGGAAAAATACCAGGAGGATTCTTAAAAAGAGAAGGAAAACCAAGTGATAAAGCAATTTTAACATCAAGAGCAATTGATAGGCCATTAAGACCACTATTTCCAAAAGATTTTAGAAATGATGTTGTAGTTGTAGCAACTGTTCTTTGTGTAGAACAAGATAATTCACCAGAAGTAGCAGCTATGATAGGAGCAGCAGCAGCTTTAACAATTTCTGATATTCCATTTAATGGTCCAACTGCAGCGGTGAATGTAGGATTAGTAGATGGGAAAATTATTATAAACCCAACTGAAGAGGAAAGAGAAGTAAGTGATTTAACATTAACAGTAGCAGCAACAGAAAAGAAAATAACAATGATAGAAGCTGGAGCAAATGAAGTTCCAAATGATGTTATGTTAGAAGCTATAAAGACAGCACATGTTGAAATAAAGAAAATATGTGAATTTATTTCTAATATTCAAAAAGAAATTGGAAAGCCAAAATTTGAATATAAATCATTTGAAGTAGACCATGATGTATATGAATTTGTAGAATCAAATTTTAAAGAAGAAATGAAAGAAAAAGTTCAAGAGGAAGATAAAGAACAAAGAGATAAAAATATAGATGAATTAACAGCAAAAATAGAAGAAGCATACAAAGAGAAATTTGGAGAAGAAGCTTTTGAAGAACATAAATCAGATGTTGGAGAAGCAATTTACAAATTAGAGAAAAAATGTGTAAGAGAAATGATATTTGTTGAACATAAAAGAGTTGATGGAAGAGCATTAGATGAAATAAGACCATTATCAGCAGAAGTAGGATTACTTCCAAGAACACATGGAAGTGCTTTATTTACGAGAGGACAAACTCAAGTAATGTCAATTGCAACATTAGGAATGATTAGTGAAGAACAAGTATTAGACGGAATAGATACAGAAGAATCAAAAAGATATATGCATCACTACAATTTCCCAAGTTACTCAGTAGGAGAAGCGAGACCATCAAGAGGGCCTGGAAGAAGAGAAGTAGGTCATGGAGCATTAGCAGAAAAAGCATTAGTTCCTGTATTACCATCAAAAGAAGAATTTCCATATGCAATAAGAGTTGTTTCTGAAGTATTATCTTCAAATGGTTCAACATCACAAGCAAGTATTTGTGGAAGCACATTAAGTTTAATGGATGCAGGTGTACCAATTAAAAGACCAGTTGCTGGTATTTCTACTGGATTAGTAACAAATCCTGACAATGACGAAGATTATGTAATGCTAGTAGACATCCAAGGATTAGAAGATTTCTTTGGAGATATGGACTTTAAAGTTGGAGGAACTGAAAAAGGTATTACAGCTATACAAGTTGATATTAAATGTGATGGATTAACATATGAAATAATAGAAGAAGCATTTGAAAGAACAGCTAAAGCAAGAGCATATATCTTAAATGACATAATGATGCCTGTAATTGATAAACCAAGAGCAGAAGTATCAAAATATGCACCAAGAATAGTAAGTACAAAAATTAAAGTAGAAAAAATTAAAGATGTAATAGGACCTGGTGGAAAAATGATAAATAAAATCATTGATGAAACTGGTGTTAAAATAGATATTGAAGAAGATGGACAAGTATTTATCTATTCAACAGACAATGATAAAGCAAATCAAGCATTAGAAATGATTGAAGACATAGTAAGAGAAGTTGAAGTTGGTGGTATTTACTATGGAGAAGTTGTAAGAATTATGAACTTTGGAGCATTTGTAGATTTAGGCGTTGGTGGAAAAGAGGGATTACTTCACATTTCTCAAATATCAAAAGACAGAGTAAATAAAGTTGAAGATGTTTTACATGTTGGAGATAAAGTAACTGTAAAAGTAATTGACATAGATGACCAAGATAGAATAAATCTTACAATGAAAGGGTTAGCTTTTAGTTTTGTTGAAGATGAAGAAAATAAAGAAACTGAAGAATAATTTTGGAGAGTTTTAATCTATGAAAAAATTTAAAGAAAGAACAAAAAAAGGAAAAGTAGGTTATATTCTTACCCTACTTTTCCTATGTATAATATTATATTTTGCTTATCAATTTTATCAAGGAAATAATTTTAATGATTTTATCAGAAGTGAATCTAATTTATATACTTCAGAATTTAAAAGAGATTCAGAAATAAAATATTCAAAACAAAGAAGTTATAGAATAGTATCAGATAAATATAATGACGCAATGTTTTATAAAACTTTAAAAGTAGAGAAAAATAGACCTTATAAAGTATCTTGTATGGTAAAAACACAAAATGTAGCTTCTGAAGAAAATAATTCTGGAATAGGAGCACAAATATCTATTGAAGGTACAACTGAAAGATCTACTGCAATATCAGGAACGTCTGATTGGCAAGAAATTGAATTAATATTTAATTCTAAAGATAGAGAAGAAATAAATATTGGTTTTAGATTAGGCGGATATCTTGGAAACGCTAAAGGAACTGCATGGTTTTCAGACTTTAAACTAGAAGAAGGAATAGATAAAGATGACAATAATGAATGGAAATTTGCATGTTTTATCTTCAAAAATACTGATGTAACTATAGATGGAAATCAAACAAAGCTTAGTGTTACCAATAGTGATATAAGAGATATAGAAGATACATTATATAGATTTTCTTCTTCAGCTAATACATTATCAAATGGTAAGATGAAAGTAAAATATGATGTTTTTGAAATTGATGAGCCATTAAGTAAATTATCTTATGATAAAGAATTTGCTTATTACGTTGCACCAGAAGATATAGAAAATCAAATCAAAGATAAAATAACCGGCAGTGACTATGATCATATATTTGTTGTAATAAGATTGCGGAGATGATAGACACAATAATGATATACAAGTAAATGACTGGATAGGGCTTGGATCAATGGATTATTATGGTATAGGCTATTCTAACATTAGATTACCAAATGATTCTAATAGTTATATATATAAATATAATTCTAGGATTAATCAATTCCCTGAAGAAGTTTTTTTACATGAGTTTTTACACTCTCTAGAAAGAAATGCAAAAGAATATGGATTTGAAAGACCAGAATTACACGCATATGAACAATATGGTTATAAAAATGAACCATTAATAGGACAAAAGAAGTGGTATACAGATTATATGAATAAAACCATACAATCTACATCTGGGTATATTGGTTTACCAGAACAAATATATACATTAAAACCTGCTAAAAGTTCAAATTTTAAATATTCATATGATATGAATGCTTTTAAGCAACCTGAAAATATAATAGAAGAAATAAGAGAGATTTTTAGCAACTTGTTTAATAAGGTTAGACAGATAACAAATTGATATATAGAAATAGAGAGGGAAAAGAATGAAGGTTTCAGAGTTTAATTATAATTTACCAGAAGAGCTTATAGCACAAACTCCGATTGAAAAAAGAGATGAATCAAGATTAATGGTGTTGGATAGAGAAAAACAAACCATTGAACATAAAAGATTTAAAGATATTATTAATTATTTGAAGCCAGGAGATGTGTTAGTTAGAAATAATACTAAAGTAATTCCTGCTAGATTATATGGAAAAAAAGAAACTGGTGCAAATGTTGAATTTTTGTTATTAAATAATATTGAAGGTGATATTTGGGAAAGTATAGTAAGACCAGGAAATAAATTACATGTAGGTACAAAAGTGATATTTGGAGATGGTCTATTAGAAGCCCAAATCTTAGATATAATGCCAGGAGGAACAAGAAAAGTTAAATTCTATTATGATGGAATATTTAATGAAATATTAGATAAAATCGGACTAATGCCACTTCCTCCATATATCCATGAAGAGTTAAAACAAAAAGATAGATATCAAACTGTTTATGCAAAATATGATGGATCTGCAGCAGCTCCAACAGCGGGACTACACTTTACAGAAGATTTATTAAAACAACTAGAAGAAAAAGGAATTATTATTGCAAATGTTACTCTTCATGTTGGAATAGGTACTTTTAGACCTGTAAAAGAAGAAACAGTAGAAAACCATGAAATGCACTCAGAACATTTTTATATAAAAAAAGAAGATGTAGAAAAAATTAATAATGCCAAACAGAATGGAAATAGAGTAATTGCAGTAGGGACAACTTCATGTAGAGTTTTGGAAAGCATTGCGGATGATAATGGCTTTGTAAAAGAAACAGAAGGAGATACTAAAATTTTTATATATCCAGGATATAAGTTTAAATGTTTAGATGGATTAATTACAAATTTTCATTTACCACAATCAACATTATTAATGCTTGTATCAGCATTAGCAGGGAAAGAATATATAATGAAAGCTTATGAGGAAGCAGTAAAAGAGAAGTATAGGTTTTTTAGTTTCGGAGATGCAATGCTTATTATTTAAGGAGGAAAAATGAAACCAGCAGTAACATACGAATTATTACATGAATGTAAACAAACAGGAGCAAGAAGAGGGGTAATACATACACCTCATGGAGATATACAGACACCAATATTTATGCCAGTTGGAACACAAGCAACAGTAAAATCAATGACTCCTGAAGAATTAAAAGAAGAAGTAAATGCACAAATAATATTGTCAAATACATATCATCTTTATTTAAGGCCTGGAAGCAAAATAGTAAGAGAAGCAGGAGGACTTCATAGATTCATGAATTGGGACAGACCAATTCTTACAGATAGTGGTGGATTTCAAGTATTTAGTCTAGGAGATCTAAGAACAATTCATGAAGAAGGCGTTGATTTTAAATCACATCTTGATGGAAGTAAGCATTTCTTTTCTCCAGAGTCTGTTATGGAGATAGAAGAAGATTTAGGTGCAGATATAATAATGGCATTTGATGAATGTTGCCCATATCCTTCTACATATGAATACACAAAACAATCAATGGAAAGGACAACAAGATGGGCTAAAAGATGTAAAGAAGCACATACCACAGTTGATAAACAGGCATTATTTGGAATAATCCAAGGAGGATTTTATAAAGATTTAAGAGAACAAAGTGCAAAAGATTTAATAGAATTAGATTTGCCTGGATATGCTATAGGTGGAATTAGTGTAGGAGAGCCAAAAGAAGAGTTTTTAGATATATTAAGATATACTACTCCACTTATGCCAAAAGACAAACCTAGATATTTAATGGGAGTTGGAACACCAGATTATTTAATAGAAGCAGCAATTGCTGGAATAGATATGTGCGATTGTGTATTACCAACTAGAATAGCTAGAAATGGAACGGCAATGACATCACATGGAAAAGTAGTTGTTAGAAATGCTACATATGAAAGAGACTGGACACCACTTGACCCTGAATGTGATTGTTATACATGTAAAAATTATACAAGAGCTTATATAAGGCATTTAGTAAAAACAAATGAAATCCTTGGAGTAAGATTATTATCAATTCATAATCTAAAATTCTTGACTAATTTAATGAAAAGGGTTAGAATAGAAATAGAGAATGATAATTTAGGAACTTTTAAGGAAAAATTTTACAAAATGTATGGATATGATAAATAAGGGGGAATACAAATGAATATAATGGAAGAAAATTTTCAAAATAATAATTCCAATAATAAAAGTAGCAAAACTTCAACTATTATACTTGTATTAATAGCAATAGTATTAATAGCAATAATTGGTATTGTTATATTTTTATCAGCTTCTCAAAGTAGTAAGTTGAAAATATCTCTTAATGGAAAGCAAAATAATAATATAAAGGAAGCTTTATTAATACAAGATGATGGAACTATATATGTCCAAATAAGAAAAATTGCTGAATATCTTGGATATAGTAGTTATCAAGGAGATTATATCGAAAAATCAGAAGAAAGAAATAAATGCTATATACAAAATGACGACGAAATAGCAGGATTTGAATTACATTCAAACAAAATTTACAAACTTAATTTATCAGAAAAAGATAGTAATTATGAAAATTATTATATTAAACAACCTGTAATTGCAAAAGAAGGTGTTTTATATGCCACATCTGAGGGAATAGAAAAAGCATTTAATGCAAGCTTCACTTTTGATAAAGAAAAAAATACAATAAAAATCTATACGATGCCTTATTTAGTTGAACTATATTCATCAAAAGTTATGGACTATGGATATAAAAAAATGAATGATGCTTTTACTAATAAAAAATCTTTATTAGAAAATATGATAGTAGTAGAAAAAGATGATAAGACAATGGGAGTTATAACTACAGAAGGTAAAGAAGTTTTAGGAGCTAAGTACAATAAGATAACATATCTTCCAAGCATTGGAGATTTTTTAGTACAAAGTAATGGAAAGTATGGAGTATTATCTGATACTGGTTCTACAAAGATAAAAATAAGATATGATTCTATACAATTAATGGATAGTGATACAGGATTATATTTAGTATCTATAGAAAATAAATATGGTATTTTAGATTTAAGAGGAAATTTAATAATAGATATAAACAATGATGAAATAGGAATGGATGTTTCTAAATTTGAGAGAAATGAAATTACTAACAAATACATATTAGCAAGCAACTTAATCCCAGTAAGACAAAATAAATTATGGGGAATATATGATACTAAAGGAAATAAGGTTGTAGATTTTAAATATGATAGTCTTGGATATGTTTCTGCTGATAAAAGTGTATATAGCTTACTAGTTATTCAAAATTATAATGTATTAGTTGCTTGTAAAGATAAAAAATATACGCTGTTAAAACCAACTGGAGAAGAATTATTTGCACCAATAGCAGACGACATATATATGACAATAGAAGGGAATAAAAAGAAATATACGATATTTGCAAACAACAGAAATATTGATGCCGAAGAATTTTTGAAAAGTCAAGGTATTACAGAGCAAAAACAAAATAAAAATGCAACAGAAGATGAGGAAGAAAATGCAGAACAAGATGATAAACAAAATAAAAGTAATAATACTGTAGAAAATAAGAACAGTAATTCTACTACAGATAATATTACAACAAATCAATCAAATAAAGAAAACAAGACTACAAATAATACATCACAACAAAATGAACAGATAAATAATAACCAACAAGAAGATACTGCAGAAACTAATGAACAAAGTCAAGATGAAAATTAAATATTATAAACTAAAAAAGTAAATGTTTTTTAAAAAAAGCATTTACTTTTTTTAAAAAGTTGTATAAAATATATAAAGAAAAATGTAGAATAAAGTAAAAACAAAAGAAAATGTAAAAAGAAGGGAAGTAATGTATTAATGAAAATACTAATGTTAACATGGGAATATCCGCCAAGAGTTGTAGGAGGTATTTCTAGAGTTGTTTATGATATTTCAAGAACCTTATTAAAAGATGGACATGATGTAACTGTTGTTACATATAGAGATGGAGATACTCCATATTTTGAGGATGACAAAGGAGTAAAGGTTTATAGAGTAGACAATTATATGATTAATCCAAATAATTTTATCGACTGGATTATGCAACTTAATTTTAATATGGTTGCAAAAGTGAATGAAATAATTGCAGAACAAGGAAATTTTGACGTAATACATGCTCATGATTGGCTTGTTGCATATAGTGCTAAAACATTAAAAAATTCTTATAATATTCCAATAGTTTCAACAATACATGCAACAGAAGCAGGAAGAAATAGTGGAATACATGATGAGCAACAAAGATACATAAATGATACAGAATGGATGTTAACATATGAATCAGCGGAGGTAATAGTTAATAGTAATTATATGAAAAATGAACTACAAAGATTATTTGGTTTACCGTATGAAAAAATAAATGTAATACCAAATGGTGTTAATTTAAGTTTGTTTAATGGAATCGAAAGAGATTATAACTTTAGAAGAAGATTTGCTATGGATAATGAAAAAATAATATTATTCATGGGAAGACTGGTGTATGAAAAGGGAATTCAGCATTTAATATCAGCAATGCCTAAAATACTAGAAGGATATAGAGATAGTAAACTTGTAATTTGTGGTAAAGGCGGAATGGAAGACGAATTAAAAAGACAAGTAGAAAGAATGGGAATATCAAACAAAGTATATTTTGCAGGATATATGAGTGGTAAAGATGTTCAAAAAATGTACAAAGCTGCAGATATAGCTGTGTTTCCTAGTACATATGAACCATTTGGGATAGTCGCATTAGAAGCTATGTTATCAGAAAATCCTATAGTTGTATCTGATATAGGTGGATTAAATGAGATAGTAGAACATAGAGTAAATGGAATGAAAGCATATTGTGGAAATCCGAATTCAATAGCTGATTCGATTTTGGAATTATTATATGACCATAAACTATGTGCTGAGATAACTAAAAAAGCAAAAAACAAAGTTAGAAATGAATATAATTGGAGCAAAATTGCACAAGATACACACTTTACATACCAAAAAGCAATATGTCAATCAGTTGCCGAAAAACAGAAAAGAGAGCTTGAACAAGAAAGAGCCAAGAAAACAAGAAAAGCCAAAAATACAGAAAATGAAATTACTAATTTACTTAACTTTAGAAAACGTCAAGCATATGCATAAGAGAAATATAAAAATGCAGAGATATATTTTATTTCTGCATTTTTTAAATAAATTTGCTATTTCTACAAATTTAGCAAAAAATTAGTGTATAATAAGGATAGATGAATTCTTTCCATAAGATATTTTAAGAATTTCTAGCTCAATTACTCTGCAATTCGATTTTTTAAAAATCAAAATTATTTAAGTTAAATAGAAGGGATAAAGTTAAAATGAAGAAAAGTGATGTAGAATTTAAATCAGGTTTTGTAAGTTTAATTGGAAGAACTAATGTTGGAAAATCGACCTTATTAAATTTATTAGTTGGAGAAAAAGTAGCAGCTATTGCAAATAAAGTTCAAACAACAAGAACTGCTATAAAAGGAATAGTAAATAGAGAAAATTCACAAATAATATTTGTTGATACGCCTGGAATTCATAAGCCAAAAACTAAATTAAATGAAACAATGGTTGAAACATCTTTTACAAGTCTTACGGATAGCGATGTTGTATTATTTTTAATCGAAGCTACAAGTACTGAAATAGGAAAAGGAGATAGAATAATATTAGATAAAATTAAAGAATCTAATAGAAAAACAATATTAATTATAAATAAGATAGATTTAGTAAAAAGAGAAACTTTATTAAATTTAATAGATATATATAGCAAAGAATATGATTTTTCAGCTGTTATACCAATTTCAGCGACAAATATAAAATATAAAGAGATTATTTTAGATGAAATAGAAAAGAACTTAAAAAATGGCCCTGCATATTATGATATAGAAGAGTATACAGATCAAACTTTAAGACAATTAGCTGAAGAAACAATTAGAGAAAAAGCTTTAAAACTATTACAAGATGAAGTGCCTCATGGTATATATATTGAAGTAGAAAAAATGAAACAAAGAAAAAATAGAAACAACGAACCTATATATGATATTGAAGCAACTATATATTGTTTAAAAAACTCTCATAAAGGTATTATAATTGGAAAAAATGGTGAGATGTTAAAAAAAATAGGAAGACTCGCAAGAATTGATATGGAAGAAAACTTTGGAGTTAAAATAAATCTTAAAACATGGGTAAAAGTTAAAGAAGATTGGCAAGATGATAATTCGATTGTTGATAAGTTTAAGTTGAAATAAAGATTTTTTAAAAATGTTAATATACAAATTTTTATCAAAAAATCTCGGCTGCATTACACATTAAAGAAATTCTAGTTTAATAAAATGAGCTTGCTAGTGCATTAAGAAACTGTAAAACTTCGTTAACAGTTTCTAAGTTTTTCATTCAGACCCTTCTCGTAAAACTCGAAGTACCATGAACATCCCTCATTTTATTAAATAAGAATTTCTAATAATGTTACAATTGCATTCGATTTGTTCTCTAAAAATTCATATATTAACATTTAAGAGACATAAAATATTGAATAAAAATCTAATTAAATGCAAATGATAAAATTAAAGGTTAAACTTTAATAAATATAAAAGGAAGTGAGCTTATGATAAAGAAAATTGCATGGAATACCTTTAAAAATACAGGAGATATCAATGCTTTTTTAGAATTTAAACAAATTGAAAGCATAGAAAACAGTCTTAATATAAATAAATCAAAAGAAATAGAAAAGGATTTAAATAAAAATGGCGAACATAAAAATGAATGGAATAATACTTTCTGAAAATAATTTAGGAGACTTTGATAAAATGCTTACTATGTTAACACCAGGACTTCGGCAAAATCTCATGTGTTGCTAAAGGAGCGAGAAGACCTAAAAGTGCTCTTTTGGCAGGCACTCAAACTTTTTGTTTCGGAGAGTATTTAATGTACAAAGGAACAAATACATATCATATAAATTCAGTGGAACCAATAGAAATTTTTTATAATATAAGAACTGATTTAGATAAACTGAAATATGCAGTACATATAAATAAGATTATTAATGATGTAACTCATGAAAATCAAAACAGTTATAAAATATTACAATTGATATTAAATACATTATATACTATTTCAGAAACAGATAAAAACTTAGATTTAGTTTTAAGTATTTTTAAAATGAGATTATTAAGTTTAATAGGTTTTTTACCTGAAATTCAAAAATGTACAAGTTGTGGAGAAACAGAGAATATAACAGCTTTTAGTATTAAAGATAATGGATTTAAATGTAATATATGTAGTAAACAAGATACATCAGCAATTTCAATGAGTGAGAGTACAAAAAACGCAATAAAATACACGATTACAGCACCTGCTAAAAAATTATATTCTTTTAATATAAAAGATGAATCTTTAGAAGAATTTAAAATAATTTCTAAACTATATTTTAATGAAAAATTAGAAAAAGAATACAAGTTGGAAGAGCTTTTTTGAAAAGTACTTGAAAAAAATATAATTAATGTTATAATAAAATCATACTAAAAAATATAACAAAAAAAGAGAGGAGCGATTTTTATGAAAATAAAAATAACAGGAAAGGAACTAAAGATAACAGAAGCAATAAACGATTACGTTGAAAGAAAATTAGACAGAATAGATAAATATTTTGAAGAAGCAGAAGCAGAAGTTACTTTAAAAACGGAAAAAAATGAACAAATTGCAGAAATATATGTAACAGCAGGAGGAACTAAATATAGAGCAGTAACAGAAGATAAAGATATGTATGCATCTATTGATAAAGATATTGATATATTAGAAGGGCAAATTAGAAAAGCAAAAACAAAGAAAGAAAAAATGATGAAAGATGCATCTATAAAAACTATGGAAGTTGAAAACGAAGCTACAAAGGAAATTAAAGACGAGATAATAAAAACATCTTATTACGAAATAAAACCAATGCTTCCAGAAGATGCAGTTCTAAAATTACAAGAAAAACCAACACATAACTTTTTAGCTTTTATAAATGTTGAGACAGGTAAAGTAAATGTTGTACATAAATTGAAAGATGGTAAAAATTATGGTTTAGTAGAACCAGAAGCATAAAAATTATGATCGTAGTTTATAATAAAAGGCAGGATATTAAATCCTGCCTTTTATGTATTATAAATACTTAAAAAACAAAACTTAATAACCTGCCAATTCTAATAAAAAAGTTAAAACAGTATATAATATAGTAACTATTTCATATTTCTTTCAGCTTCTGCTATCATTTTCTTAACCATTTGTCCGCCTATTTTACCAGCATCTTTAGCAGAAATGTCACCATTGTAACCATCTTTTAAGTTAACACCAACTTCGCTAGCTACTTCATATTTGAATTTATCTAAAGCTGACATAGCTTCTGGTACTAATTTTCTATTTGTATTGTTTGCCATTTTTTATTCACCTCCTGCAAATATAAATTTCTAGAAAAAAACATTTGCTTTTTCTAATACTATAATCTGCAAAAATCAATAAAAATAAACAGGAAATTTTTAGAAATATTTTATTGCATTTTTTTATTATTATCGATATAATATGACATGAAATGAAATGAGATGTGATAAAATAAGTTATAATAATACATTTATTTTTAGTATTTATAGTATAAAATAACATGTTACTATAATAAAAAGTTTTTTAAGAAAGGAATTGAAACTTAGTTATGTATAGATTAATAGCTGTTGATTTAGATGGTACACTTTTAAATAGTTATGGTGAAGTTACTGATTATAGCAAAAAAACAATAAAAAAATTA
>Ga0326514_10001279_pt1 | contig 16504 bp, 24 predicted proteins | sample 3_2548_0518_D_FD_203653 | JGI IMG/M metagenome (GOLD analysis project Ga0326514, IMG submission 203653) | Bovine rumen microbial communities from UC Davis, California, United States - 3_2548_0518 | ecosystem: Host-associated > Mammals > Digestive system > Stomach > Rumen | place: USA...
ATCATCTTCAGTATAAAAGCAATCTCTTTTATATTGATTATAATACCAACTCATAAAATTGATCATAAACTGCCCAAAGCGCCAATCGGGAATATATTTATGAATTCTTTTAAGTTCATCATAAAACTTATCAAGTCTATTAATATCTCTCATGTTAAAATCCCTTTTATATTAAAATATTAAAACTTTTTCAGCTTCATCATATGTTAGTTGCAATCCACATCGATAGTTATTAAAATATAAAAATAAACCATCATCATCTTGTTCGCAAAAATACCATTCTCCTTTTTTATAAAGATGTGTTGGAGTTTTAATATCTTCTGCTATGCAAACCATATGATTTTTTAACATTTTACGAAGCAGCTCTATATCAGTAATTTTATCTAAATCCATATTATTCTCCTTTAAAAATTTACAAAGGTTTGATGAATTCTATTCCACTACCAATCTTGTTCAATTCCTCCACAAAGATATTTTTCATAAAGGTTATAGGTATAAGATCTTGATGCCATAATCTCATTTAATTTTCTCCAAGTTTTCTATAATATCGTAATTCATCTTTTGCTTTTTCTCTAAATGTATTATATTTTCCTTTGAGATAACTTTCTTTTCCAACCATATACCAATCCCAATTATCAACTCCATCAATATCTAAACAATCTGCATAATAATATGCTTCAAGTAGATCTAAAAGTTCATCTTCAGAAATAATATAAAAATTATCCATTTATTATTTTTTCCCTTTCTTTTTATATATTTATTATATAATAATTTTTATAAAAAAACAAGGAGGAATTTTTTAATTCCTCCTTTAAAAATTAAAGATTAACTTTAGTAGAAACTTTGTCAAGGACTTCCTCAAGAGGTGTTCCTCTTAAAAGTTTATTAACAGTATCTGCCACAGATTCATTTTTAGCAAGTGCATATGGAGCCATACTAGCCATTCCTTCTTTAAGAAGTTCTGCATGAGAGCTTGCACTAATTGCAGCGACGAGATCAGGCTGAATAGAACTCATAATTTCTTTTACAGTAGCAGCATACGCTTCCTGTTTAGCCTTTTCAATTTCAGCAAGTTCTTTAGCATGAGCAATTTCTGCATCCTGCTTTTCTTTAATACGAGCCATTTCTGCACTCTGAATTGCTGTCAAAATATCCTGAAGATCATTCTGCGCCTGAACTTCTGCAGCCTTAGCTTCACGCTTCTTTGCACGAATTATTTCTTCATTATGCATTTCTTCTTCAGTTCTCTTCTGCTCAAGTTCAAGAGTATATAGAGCTGTTTCGTTATTTAATTCAGCTTCTTTTTTCTTTACATCAGCGAGAGCTGTAACAACTTCCATACGAGCCGCCGCATCAGCAAGTTCAACGCTCTTCTGAATTAATTCATTCTGATGCTTTTCAAGAATCATGGCAATATCTTTTTCAACACCGATACTAATAATATCAACATCATTTACAAGCATACCATTTGTTGTAAAAAGCCTGCCAAAAGGTTTATCCGCAATTTCCGTTTCTGCATCTGTGTTAATATCAAGGACAATATTTCTAATAATTTCAGTAGAATTTGCATAAAAATCTTTAATATTATATGTTCTAATTTCTCTCTTGATAAGAGAACGCATATTATCACATAGATATTTTGCATAATTGTTTACAGCAAACCAAGAGTCTTTATAATCTTTTAAGAAATCTACATAGTAACTCAGTTTAATTTGAACATCAACAAAATCTGCGGTCTGAGTATTAATAACATCAGAAACTTTATTATTTTCAGTTTTAAGGAAAGCCGTAACCTCCTCTTTATCTCCATAAGGAACAGTAATTGCTTCTACTGTTTCGTCATAATCAAACAAGCGAGTCGCAGGTCCAATCACAACCTCTCGGTCTCCAGATTTAGATACAACATTAATTGCATATCCAGTCCAAACATCTACAGCAACAACGCCCTCATATTTAGTATCAAGAGTAATGGTTCTTGGCTTAGTATAGCTTACTCCGCGAGAAATATTAGCATTTGCTTCAAAAATAGCAAGTGCAGATTCCTGATTAGCAGTAGAATATACATTATTAAGTGCATCTGTAACTGCAAAACCAGTAAGACCTTTCTTTGCCATTCTTTCAACAGCCTGTTCAGTAAGTCCACTGTTATAGGTCAACACTTCACTGTTGCCAGGGTACATAAGATCGCATTCCTTATTGGTTAGCTTTCTTTTGACAACAACTTCTGTGCGGGGATCAGGCAAATACATCTGTGGACCGCGTACCGTAGTGATTTCACCAGTAAGTCTATTAAGAATATATCTACCTTCACCTTCAGGGATAGCAATGGCGTGATGCATATATTTTCCATCATACTGAATCATAGCATGTTCAGGACGAGGATAATAAATCATTTGGTCATTACCAGTAATAAATAGTTCCTCACCAATAGGATGATGAATTGTTTCGCCATTCTTTTCTTCATCATATGCGGCAATTACTTTTACATAAATACCGCTAATGGGAGAAAGTTCAAGAGCGCGGAAAATCAAACCACCCTTAGGAGCTGCTACGAAAGTTTCAGTAGGCTTCGGGAATACCACAGCAGGGCCGTGAATGTATCTCTTTTCACCATCTTCATCTTTTAGAATTGCATATTCCAGCCGTTCAAGAGTAACGGCATCGCGCACATACTCATTACTATTTTCAATAGGAATAACTTCAATTCCTGTTGGCGGAATATAGAAAGATACTTCTGTACCTTTAATAACGATCATCTGACCGACAAAATATTCCTCAGGAGTTGCAGTAATTTCCTTACCTTCAGTATCTACAATAGTTGCAGTTCCAATTCCTTTTCGAGCAGCTTCTGCATCATAAACTCGTGCCAGAAGATACTGGTTAGAACGAAGTCTATGACCTCTAATTACTCTTGTCATCTGACCAGGGAAAAGAGAAAACGAAACAGGGCCTGCAATATTAATTTTACGTCCAATTTCAAGAGTAGGACTATTTACAGCTTTTGCCGCCTCAGGATGAGAATTATCTGTAGCGGGATTCTTTAACACTACATACCAACCCTCAGGCGCAGAAATAAACAACTGTTTAGCCTTTTCAAAATCCTGAGTTTCCTCAAATTTCTTAGTTTTAGCATTAAATACTACAAGAGATTCCTGTGCGGAAATTGTCATAGTAATAGGACCAGTATAAGTTTTAATAGCACCATTGGTTTTAGACTGTAAAAAACAAAATTCATTAGTGGATAAAACCAGATCTCGCTGACGATTCATCTGAGGCTGATTGTCCCAATTATCATTCTCATATCTTGCCATATTTTTTTTACCTTTCTTACTTTTTATATATTTATTATATTAAAATTTTTATTAAAAATCAAATATTTTCATTAATAATTTCAATTTTAAATGAGATAGGGCATTGCCGCCACATATTTATTTTTAAGCTTATCAGTTAGTGTATCAACTTGTGCAAAATGATCGTGTATATCTGCGAGTTTTACAATATATGCAGGCATGTATTTAGGATTACTTGCAGCCATTCCACGAATTTTCGCAATATAATCATTATAATCGACATCTTTTTCTTTTGTTAAAAGTTGGAGATTTTCTTCAAAATCATAATCAAACCAAGCCCTTTGTTTAATATTTGTATCTTCATATAAATCATGAGCTAAACCGAGTTGATAAACAAAATTATCCCAATTTGCATAAGGGAGTTTAAAAAGTTTACAAAGATCTTTTGCTTCATTCGCAACTCTTTTTGCATGTTCCATTGTCTTTTCATCATAATAAAGATAGCATAATTCAAACATTCCTGTATTTGTCATAATTATTCCTCCTATATTATTTTGAAGACTTTAGATAGTTCTTCTTTATTTTTCTATAAATATTATATCAAATTTTTTATAAAACATCAAGAAATTTTTAAATGGTCGAAATAAGATAAATAAAAGAGGTAATTTTTTATTATATGTATAAAGAGAAAAAATTTTAATAGGAACTATTGAAAGTTTCTATTATTTTTATATAACGGAGGAAAAATATTATGTTGAATGGAAGAGTTGGACAGGTCGTGGGGCCTTTTACTGCGGGATTAGATTTACTTGAAGACAATGCTCCAATTGGGGCTTTTACACCAGAAACTACAAAACCTGTTTTATATAAATTAGGTATTCAGACTGATGAAGGTACGCAGGTTGAAGTTAATGGAGTTACTATAAAGATCGGGAAAACAGGCGTGTATGAACTGGATAATGTCGTGGCGGTGAAGACGTTAGTATTTCCCAATGGGGCGCCCGCAAATACGTTAATTGATTTTGTCTATTAATAAGGAGGGTAATTATGAGTTCATTTTATGGGAATGGTACAGTTACAATAATAAGGGGAGTTACTCCTGGCGAAATATCGGCAAAAATTTAGGATGCAAAAAATCATGTAATTTTTTCAAAAGTTCAACCAACAGTTCAAAAAGCTGGGGATATTTGGGTTGTTATTGATGAATTTGAAGATAAAAAAGAAAATAATAATGGATAAGTAATTATTTATTAAGGAGTTAAAAGGAATTATGGCAAATCAAATTAAATATGATGTTAAATTTAATGTTGATACTGGCTCGCTTAATCAATTAAAATCTTCATTACAATAGATAAAAAAATTAGATATAAAAGATGTAATGAAAATTAATAATAGTGATATGTCAGCCGCACGTGATACATTAAGATCAGTACAAGAAGATGCAGAAAAAGTAGAAAAAGCTTTGAGCCGAGCTTTCAATACTAAATTAAACACTCTTAATATTGCTACTTTTAATAGAGAGTTATCTTCAGCAAATTTAAGTATTGATAAAGTTCAACAATCTTTTAGTAGAATTGGAGTAACTGGCCAGGCAGCGTTTAATAATCTTGCTACTGATATTTTGAATACTAATGTTCAATTAAGACAAAGTAGCAAGTTATTGGATGATATGGCAGTATCAATGGGTAATACTATTAAATGGGGTATTACTTCTAGTATCTTTAATACCATGACAAGCTCTATTCAAAAAGCGTATTATTATGCTAAAGACTTGGATAGATCTTTAACTGATATTAGGATAGTTACTGGTGACAGCGCAAATTAGATGTAGAGATTTGCAAAAGTTGCAAATACTGCAGCTGGCGATCTTGGTAGATCTACTCTTGATTATACGAAAGCCGCATTAACTTTTTATCAACAGGGTTTAGGTCAGCAAGATGTTCAAGCTAGAACTGAAGCTACTTTAAAAGCTGAAAATATTACTGGCATTGGATAGGAAATGGCAGATTATTTAACTGCTGTTTGGAATGGCTTTAATGTTGGGGCGCAAGATGCCGAGAAATATGTTGATAAACTTGCGGCTGTTGCTGACAGTACCGCATCTAACATGGGGTAGTTAGCAACTGGTATTAGTAAAGTAGCATCTGCCGCAAATAACGTTGGTGTCAATATTGATCAATTAACTGGTCAAATTGCTACTGTTATTGCAACAACCAGACAAGCGCCAGAATCTGTTGGTGTTGCTTTTAGAACTATTTATGCTAGAATTAATGATATTAAAGCAGGGACGGATGAGGCATAGATTAGTTTAGGTAATTATTCTGGAAAGATGGCCGCGTTAGGATTTAATGTTCTTGATGCTACTGGTCATTTAAGAGATACCGGTTAGGTTATTGAAGAAATTGGTGAAAGATGGCAATCTTTGACTAAAGAGCAACAAATTAATCTTGCTCAAGTAATGGCAGGTCAAAGACAATATAGCAATTTAATTTCTCTTTTTGATAACTGGGATAAATATTTACAATCTGTTAATACGTCTTTAAATTCTCAAGGCACATTAAATGAAAAAAATGATAGGTATTTAGAGAGCCTTCAAGCACATATGCAATAGCTTAGTACAGAAGCTGAACGTACCTATGATATTTTATTTGATGAAGAGGCTGTTAAAGGTTGGGTTGATGCTTTTGACGGTGCTTTAAATATTTTTAATGATTTTATTGAAGGTATTGGTGGTGGAAATACTGCTTTAGCTTACTTTGGATCATTAATTGCAGGTATTTTTAATAAACAAATTGTTCAAGCGGTACAAGGAGCGGCTGCAGAAATTGATAGGTTAAAAGCTAATCTTGGATCTGTTGCAGCAAAACAAGAGATTATTGATAAAATTAAATCTGGTTTACAAGTTACTTATGCTGGTCAAGGACAACAACTTGGTAACAATGCTTTAACTTTGCAAGCTTAGGCTGCATAGAAAACTTTATCTGTTCAACAGGGTTTGACAGCAGAACAACAAAAGCAATCAGTATAGATTCAAAAACAAATTGGATTAACTCAACAAAATATTGATGATTTATAGCAAAAACAAAAAACCGCATAGAATATTGTAAAAGCCTTAGAACAAGAATAGGCTATTCAAGGAAGAAGTGCGGCTCTTTTGTAGAATGATAGAATACAACTTCAAAATAGTTATGATATTAATCAAAAGAGTTTAATGGCTATGCAAGCTATGGAAGGAAGTTTTGAAAAACTTTCTTCAGGAGCTTTATCTTATCAATAGCATTGGAATACTCAACTTAGCTTATTAGATCAAATTAATAATGAAACAGATAATTTAAGAGACGTTTGGATTGCAGCTGGATTAGAAGAAAGTGAATTTGATAGAAATTTAACAATAATAAAATAGGGCATTGCAGATTCAAATACAGAAACAGAAAAATTTAAAAATGCTTGGGAATCTATAAAAAATGTTACTCAAAATTATGCTAATTCTCAAAAAGCAGATTTAGAAAAAATAGATCAATATTTATTAAATATTGGAATAGATACTTCTAAATTGACAGAAGAGGAAAAAAAGAGATTAGCAATTTTGTTATAGCAAAATGATGCTTTAGCAGAACAAGGAAAACATACTTTAAATCTTCAAAATATTGTTCGAGGTCTTTCTTCAGCTGGGCAAATTTTAACCTCTTGGGCGGGGGCTGCAAAAACTTTTGGCGATTAGTTAGCAACTGCATAGCAAAAATCTAATGCATTAGTTTCTGGGCTTCAAGGAACTATAATGGGAGTAGGTTCATTATTTGGTCCTATTGGTATGGGGATTGCTACTTTAACTAATGGCGTAATTTCATTTTTTAAAGAAGCGACTCCAATGGGAGACTGGTTAGAAGAAAAATTTAAAACTACTCAAGAAAGAATTGATGATATTAATAATGCTCTTAATAAAGTAGGAGATAATGATAGAACAAAAAATGCTCAAATTAGTAGTTTAGAAGCATTAGTTGATGAATATGATAAATTATCAAGTAAGGCAGGAGAATATGGAGTAAATTTAGACACTTTATCTCAAGAAGAACAAGATAGATATCATTAGATTACAAATGCTTTTGCAGAGTATAATAGTGCTGTTATAGCTGGCTATGATGACCAGGGTAACGCCATTGTAAAAGGACAAGACGCATTAAGATAGACTATTGAAGTATTAAGACAAGCAAAGCTGTAGGCTGATAAAGCGGCTTTAGGAGATAAAAATACTTTTCTTAGAAATGTTTCAGATGTTTATACAAATGACACTGATCATAAAAGATTAGATTCTTTAAATGAATAGATAGGAAGAATTAATAGACAATTAAATCCAGAAGAATTAGGGGATCTTTCTATTGTCAGAGGAAATTTAGAATCAATTTTTTTGCCTGATGTTCAAAATACTTATTTATAGAATGCTGATAAATTTACTCAATAGCAAGTGGATCAACTAGATGAAAGCTATCATCTTTTAGAAAATAAATTAAATGAAGCAATAACAAACAATAATAATGATTTATTACAATAGTGTTTAAGAATGGCAGCTTCTTTAAGAGATAGTATGAGATCTATAACAGGTGATAAATCTTTATTTACAGATGATGTATATGATGCGCTTTTTGAATATTTAGTTCCAGACCCAGAAGGCTTACAAAAAAGACTAAATGAACTTGAAAAACAACGTGCTTAGGCCGAAGAAGCCATTGCTAATGCTACTTTTAATCCAGGAACTGCTCATGCATTGATCCAAGGCTTGCAAATTTATGATAATGATACTTGGAGGATTATTGAAGATAATTTAAAAGAAATGGGTCTAGGGACAGAAGGATTCATTGAAAAATTATCTAACTATATAACTGGAACAAAAGTTAGTGATATTACTGTTGAAGATTTATATGCAAATATTCAAACTCAAGCTGAACAATATGCGAATCTTTTAATGACATATGGTCAAGCTATTGATCGGTCTGTATAGCAAGCTACTGCAGATGCAGCATCTATTTTTGAAAATAAAGATCAAACAGTTACAGAACTTAATGAAGCTATTGCTAAATCAATCCAAGATAATATTTTAAATAATGATACTATACAGAGTTTATTAACAGATACTTAGAATCCTCAATATAAAGATTTTTTAGAGAATTTAATTTCTAATATATATAATCTTGATGACTTTTCAATTACTATCAATGAAAAAGGTAAAGCTGTTATTGATCAAATTAAAACTGAAGGAGCAAAACTTAAATAGGATCTAATAAATACTTTATCTGAAACATTAGTTGATTCAGTTGATTTTGATGAATTTGGAAAACGTATTGTTACAAAAGGTGCAAGTGCAGATTAGATATCTAATTTTTTAGACCAATTCACAGATGAGCAAATAAAAGCTGTTGCTAATGCAATTGATAAAGAAAAAATAGTTTTTAATGATTTTAATACTTTTAAAGATTATGTAAATGAATTTTTAGGTAATGTTTAGTCAACAATGGAACAGCAAGAAGCAATTGCTGCCAATTATGATAGGATTTTATCAACTGGTAAAAAAATTGCTGAAGGGAAAACTCTTACTCATAAAGAAACTAGTAATTTAGCTAAAGATCTTGGAATAAGTAACGAACAACTTGCTTAGTATCGAGCTAATGGAACATAGTTACAATAGATCATTAATGCAATTAAACGTACTTACGCAGAAGGATCTGATGAACGTGTTAACGCAGTCTCTGCGCTATTTCCTACTTTTGAACAATTACATGCGGCGCATCAACAGTAGATTATTGATGCAAATGATGTAAAAGCTGCATGGAATGATGTTTATGTAAATGAATTAGATGCATTAAAAATATCTGAACAGGCTTTGGAATCTTATGCTAAAGCTAGAGGATTAGATTTCAATTCTGAAGATCAAAAATAGGAAGTATTAGATTTATATAAAAGAGAACAAGAATGGGATAAACTTGGTTAGTTTATTGAAAAAGCCAAAGAAAAACTTAAAGAATATACTTCTGAATCCGAGGCTGTTAAAGATACTTCTGCATTAACTTATTTATAGCAACTTCAATAGTTGTTACATAATCTTGGTCTTGACGTTGATTATCAATGGATTATTGATAATTTAGAAAAAATTGGTTAGGCAGCTAAAGGCGATTTACCTGAGGTTGATGACTTAAGAGCGGCTATAGAAGCAATGTCTGTAGAAGTAAGTCTTGATCCAAAAAGTGTCTAGGAAAGATATAAAAATTATGAAGATATTGAAAGTAAAGCTACAAAAAGCGGCGGTACAATAACTCAAGATGAATATGATACATTAGAACCTGAATTGCAAGCTTATTTTATAAAGATGCTAGATGGTACATATCAATTGACTAAAGCTGCTGAAGATTTTAGTAATGCTGTTAGTCAAATTGAAATGGATATGGTTAAATAGGCAGTTGATGAATTAAATAATCGTGCTGGAAGTTTAGCTACTTTAGGAGATATTGGTTATGATTCTTTATCTCAAGATGCTTCTCAACCTAAAACTACAGAGTATATAGATAACTCATCAATGTCTTTTAGGCAATAGAGTCTTCCAGATATATCAAATCCAAGTGGTATCCAATTAATTCAAGAACAGATTAAATATATTGAAGAATTTGGAGAAGCAGCAAATCAAGTTACTAATGAGCAATTATAGATTTGGCGAAATATTAATCCTGAAGCAGAAAATTATTCATAGATTTGTCAATAGATTTCTTAGAAAGTTAGAGAAATTGGTGATCATACTGGAGAATTAAGTGCAAAAATAGCAGAATCTTCTCAATAGGCATTGGGATTACAATATGCTTTTGGTCAAACTGCAGAAAGCATGTAGTAGCTGCAATAGATGTATAATGATGGTAATGGAGTATTATCACCAGAAGTATTTAATTCATTAGCTGTTGAAATGTAGCATATGGAAGATATGAAAGGTCTTGATGCTGATCAAGTAAAATAGTATGCTGAATATTTAGAAGGTACAGTTGATGGATTAAAAGATTTTGAAGGTGCTTCAGAGAATGCAGCTGTTGAAATTCTTAGAATGAATAAGGGCGTAGAAACATTAGCTAAGAATTTTGATAAATGGGAAGATGTTTTATCAAATAGTACAGATACTTCATATGAATATTTTGATGCTATGGATCAGTTAAAAGATGCCATGTCTGATTTAACTGGTGTAAGTAAAGATTTTATTTCTGATGATGTTATATTAAATAACATGGAAGATTTAAAACTAGCGGCAGATGGTGATGCTGAAGCTATTGATCGTTTAAAAATGGCATGTGCGGATGATATTATTGCTAATGTTATAATGAATAGCGATTTAGATGCAGAAAAGGTTGCAGAAATAGAATCTTTATGGGGATATCTTCAGCAAAATATGCCTGATATAGAAGCTGGAGTTACTTTAAGTGGTGACGATGAGTTCTTAGCTGCATTAAATCAATTAATAGCTGCGGCAGGAATGACTGCCCCACAGGTTAATCAATTGTTATCTGGAATGGGATTCTCTTCAACTTTTGCTAAAGAACCTCAAGAAGTTTGGATTCAACAACCTGATTTAATAACTAAACATCATAGAGTTACTAATTTTAGTTTGTTTGGCGAAGGTGGTTTAGCAGGTGGAATTGCGCCTCAATGGGACGAAGAAGAAACAATTGAACGACATCCTCAGCCACCTATTAAAGGAAGTATAGATAATTATGCTATTGCAACTTCTGAGCCTGGAACAGTTGCAGTTCCTCAACTTGAGTCCATTACTAAATTAGGTGGATCAATGAATAATTACTCTGGAGGAAATTCTGGAGGAAGTTCTCCATCTGGAAAGAGTGGTGGAGGCGGTGGAGGTCGAAAAGGCGGCGGAGGCGGCGGTAAAAAAGGAGGAGGCGGAAAGGGCAAAAAAGGTAGCGGTTCCGGTAAATAGAAATAGCTCAAAGAAAAATAGAAAAAAGAAAAACATGAAGACTAGGTTGATATTTATCATGATGTAAATAAATAGCTTAGTAATATCGAACGAGCTTTAGGACGCCTTCAGAAGAAACAAGATAAATTATGGGGTAAGCAATTACTTGATAATTTAAATAAACAATCCGCCTTACTTGAGCAACATAAACAAAAGCTTCAAGAAAAACTTGCCCTACAGCAAAAAGACCTTGCTAATAAGCGTAAAGACCTCGAATTACTTGGCGCTACATTTGATGAATATGGTAATATTTCTAACTATATTGAACTTGTCAGCAAGAAGCAATAGATCTTAAATAAATTAATTGATAAATATAATAAACTTGTTGAAAAATATAATAAAGCAACAAGTGAAAAAAAGAAAAAAGATCTTGAAAAACGTATTTAGAAGTTTGAAAAAGAAATTAAAGATGCTGAAAAATAGCTTGACGACTTAGAAGATAAGGTAAAAGACTATGATTCTCTTCAAGAAGATATGGCAGATGTTCAAGAACAAATTGAAGATGATATTCAGTAGCAAATTTAGATTAATATAAAGAAATTTAGAATGTCCATTGAGATTCGTCTTGAGATGGGCTAGGCTGAACGTGATTGGAATAAATTTGTGCGAGAAGTTATGCATCATACCGACGTTATTAAAGATTCTCCATTCGATAAAATTTTCCAAGATGCTAAACAACAATTAGATGATGTAATGTCTTACTTTGATGTTCATGGTGCGGGGAGCACTTTAACTGCACTTGTAAATCAAATGTATGCAACTAAAGATCAGATTGAACAAATTAATGCTACTGGGTGGTCTAGCATTTATGGTGATAATAATGGAACTGCTATGTAGGATCTTCAAAGTGATCTTGATACATTAATGTCTCAAATGTAGGATATTGAATCCTTATTGGATAATATTGATCAAGCCTATCTTGATACTATAGATGATGTACAAGATAATTTTGATAAACAAATAGATGATTATGAGTACGTTGCGGATTTAATTGAACATGATATTGATTTGTTAGAGCTGCTATATGGCGATAGAAATTATAATGCTATGAATTAGTATTATACAACCTTAGAAAGAAATCAGACTAATCAATTAGATGCATTGCGGAAGCAGGCAGAGTTCTGGAAAAAGCAATGGTAGGGAGCTACCGCCGCGGGAGATACTGAAGCCGCGAAGAAATTTGAAGAGAATTACAGATAGGCTCTTGATAATTTGAACTCTGTGATTGAACAAGCTGCGGAAACTATTCAAAATAAATACATCAATGCTATTGATAATATTTTTGATCAATTAGATAAAAAGATTTCTGGCGGGCTTGGAACAGATTATTTAGATATGTAGTGGGATTTAATGAATAAAAATGCTGAAACATATTTAGATACGATAAATGCTGCTTTTGCTGTTCAGGAATTACAAAGGAAATATAATAAAGCAATTAATGACACTCAATCTATTAAAAACCAACAGACATTAAAGAAATTAATGGATGAGCAATTAGAGAATTTAAGGAACAAAGAAAAAATATCTCAATATGATGTTGATAGGGCAGAAAAATTATTACAAATTGAACAAGCTAGAATTGCCTTAGAAGATGCTCAATCTAGTAAAACTTCTTTAAGATTAAAACGAGATTCTCAAGGTAATTATTCTTATCAATATGTTTCTGATGCTGATAAAACTCTTTAGGCTCAATAGAAATTAAATGAAGCACAGAATGATTTATATAATTTTGATAAATAGGCTTATAAAGCTAATTTAGATGAAATGCTTGCTATGTGGCAAGAATTTCAAGAAAAATATAGATAGATCGTATTAGATACTTCTTTAACAGAAGAGTAGAGAGTTAAAGATTTAGCTTTATTAAGAGAAGAATATGGAGAACATATTAATGCTCTTGCAGAAAAAAATTTAACTATAAGACAAAATCTTTTAAATTCTGCTTTTGGCAGCCTTAATAGTTTATATCAATGGGATATAACTAATTATCAACAGATGTCTGATGAAAAGAAAGCTATTTTAATGGAAGAAGTAGCTAATTATCAGCAAATGTCTGATGAAGAGAAAAGGATTTTTATGGAAGAATTGGTTCCTATGTGGACTAGCGGTATACAAAAAATGACTGATAAAGTTGCTGCTTAGGGTGGTTTCATTCCAATGTGCAAATAGGCTTTTGAAGACATTCATAAAGCTACATAGGACTATAAAAAATAGTTAGATGATATGGCTCATACTGCAGGAATTGATTTAACAGATGTTAGATCTGGAGTCGATGAATTATCCATGTCTTTTTAGAATCTTATTATGGATAATGATGAATTAATAAATCGTATGTTCCAAGAAATTAGCGCAATTCAAGAATTAAGAATGGAAGCTTAGATGCTAGTAGCACAATATCAAAATGTTTATTAGTCTGCATTACAAGCGGCATCTGCAATACATGAATTTATTCAAGCTCAAAGGGCCCAAGCTGCTGCTCAAGCGGAAATGATGGCTGCAATGCAACAACAAGTAGCTGCTCCAGCCGCACCGGCCCCAGCATCATCTTCATCTTCCGGCGGAGGAGGGAAAAATAAGAATAAAGGCACTCTTTGGGTTAAAAATGCTGATTCTATAACTCTTGAAGATGGAACTTAGGTTATAACAGAACCTAATAAATGGTATAATTTAAACACTGGTTAGCAAGAAAATCCTCCAAAAAATAAAAAAAATAAAAATAAGAAAAATAAGAGTTCTAAATTCGATACTGGTGGATATACTGGAGATTGGCATTCTTCTGAAGGTAAATTCGCTGTGCTTCATGAAAAAGAATTAGTATTAAATCAATCAGATACTAAAAATCTTTTAAATTCTGTTTCAATTTTAAGAGATCTTGCTAATAATGCTCAAATTAATGTAGCTTCTAAATTAGGAGATTTAGGATCATTTAGTAATTCTATTTTTGAAAATAAAGATACAATAGAACAAAATGTACAAATTTCTGCAACCTTCCCAAATGTTAATAGTAAACAATAGATTGAAGATGCATTTAATGATTTAATTAATCTTGCCGCGCAGCGCGCAATGAGAAATAGATAAATATAAATAAAAAGAGAGAAGTATTGATTTACTTCTCTCTTTTGTTAAGGAGAAAAAATGGATAGGAATGAAAAAAAGATGATTGAATATAAATGGAAAACTGGAACATATGGATTAAATGATATGATTAAATTAGTAAAAAAAGGAATTTTAAATTAGGCAGAATTTTTTTATATTACAAGATATAATTTTCAGGGAGTAAATAATAAGCAAGGTTAAATTAGATTTGAAAATTTAAAAATTTTATGTTATTATATAATAAGGAAATACAAGGAGGATTCATTGATGAGCGTAAGTGAAAAAGTCCTTGATGCTATTGAATTATTAGCTGCAAATTCAGTTGAAAAAGCTGGATATGATAGAACAATTCAAGCTCAGATTTTATCATGTTAGGATGCTACTATTGGAAAATATAGATGTCGATATCAAGATGCTATATTTTATGCGTATTCTAATTCAACGGATATTAGTTATTCTGCTCGTTCTTATGTTTATATATTAATTCCAGGAAATGATATGAGTAGATAGAAAACCATTCTTGGTACTACTAAAAAATTAGGAATTAATTATATATCTGCCGCATAGGGGAAATAGGCTTATAATATTATAGGTTCTAATGGAGTTGTGTCTAGTGATATTTATTATTTAGATACTAATTTAAATAGTTATTCATATATTATATATGATAGTGACAGAGATCAAAATACAGTTGATATAGATGTAGATTCATTAGAAAGATATATAAAATAGTCTTCGTCTTTAATTGCGGGAGCCACGTTTAAAACAAATATTCCATCAAATCATCAATCAAATGGTCATTATGGAATTACTTTTTATTTAGAGTTTATAGATAACACTTCCTCAAATAAAAATGTTATTCGATCATATACTATTGATTAGGATAATATGGTAGATAATCCTTATAGATTGATTTATCCAACAGAGCAATACCAAATATTTGATATTGATGGAGCGAATTTTGTTAAATTAAAATCAATTTAGATTTTTTGTGAATAGTTTCCAGAATCCGAAGGAACAAGTGAATAGTTATTAACTCTTGGAGATATTTAGATTTCTGAATTAGAAATTTTTGGAGCAAATAGATTAACTGAAGAATAGTTGAATGGTGTTGCTATAACATTTTTTACTCCACAGGGAAATTTTTTCCCGCAAGGAAGCTTGTCAAATGCTTATAGGGATATAATTGCTCAAGTTAGAGTTAAGGGTAAATTAGTATCAAGTGAACAAAGACTTTCATTTTATTGGGGAAGTGAAAATGTTGGTATTTTATCTAGTAGTGAAAATTATAATAAATATTTAGGACGTGGTTGGAAATGTTTAAATGATAAAAATATTGTAGCACCAGCAACTATAACAACAGATCCTGTAATTGAATGGACACCTGGTACTGATACATATAGATTAAAAATTAATGAAGCAACCGCAAAAAATAATAGGTTTAAAGTTGCAGTTGTTTATGATGAAAATATTATTACTAGAGAAATAAATATTCAAAATTTAGCAAAAAATATTACTTCTTTATCTATCGTTTCTAATAGTGGAGTTAAATTTTATCATGATATTGGACATCCTATTTTAACTTGTTTAGTAAATGAACAAGAAAAATTAAATTATACCTATGCATGGGCAAAAGAAGATAATACAGGCAATTTTATTCAATTACAAACAACAACAACAGAAAATGATGCATATAATCAAGCTATCGCGGATTTCTCTGAATTACAATAGGCTATTGAAAATGGGACGAAATTTCAAAATGAAGAAAGTGAAGAACTAGCAAGATTAACTTCTTTAATTAATAGTTTTAATTTTATTACTAGAGTAGAAAAAAATAAACTTTATGATGTACAAATTAGAGATATTACGAAATTTGCTAATTTTAAATGTTCTGTATATAATGAAAGAAATGTTTATTTAGGAACCACTTCTATTACTTTAATCAATTCTTTACAAACTGAAGATTTATATTCATTAGTAATTAATAATGGGACTGTTGGCTTTAAATATAATGAAAATGGTGTTGCCCCAAATAATAAAAGTTTAGATATGCCACAAATTATTGAAAGTTTATCTTTTACTATTTATGATAATTTAGGTAATGCTATAGATAATGATATAA
>Ga0326514_10001280_pt1 | contig 16502 bp, 8 predicted proteins | sample 3_2548_0518_D_FD_203653 | JGI IMG/M metagenome (GOLD analysis project Ga0326514, IMG submission 203653) | Bovine rumen microbial communities from UC Davis, California, United States - 3_2548_0518 | ecosystem: Host-associated > Mammals > Digestive system > Stomach > Rumen | place: USA: California...
GAAGGTGGCTGCCGGTGTGGCCGTTCTCGCGATAATCAGCGTGGCTGCTTGGCTGTTCCTCTCTTCGCGCGGTGTGGCCGAGCCACTTGTGGTAAAAACGAACGCAGGCGAGCGCACGAGTGTCGTGCTGCCCGACGGCACAAGCGTGAGACTCAATGCCCAGTCGTCGTTGAGCTACGACTGCGACAATCCGCACGGCGAGCGGGTAGTCAACCTGCAAGGTGAGGCCTACTTCGAGGTGTCGCACAACAAGATGCCGTTCAGGGTTGTCTGCGACGGTTTGGAAGTGCAGTGCTTAGGCACCAAGTTCGATGTCAAGAGCTATAACGACGATGACGAGGCCACCGTCGTGCTGAAGGAAGGCTCGGTGCGCGTTACCTCTGCCACATCGAGCGTGCTCATGCAGCCCAGCACCAGTGTCACCTTCGACCGCGCCACGGCAAGACTCACAGAAAGCAGTGTAATACAGGAAAACTGTATCAGTTGGACAACAGGTGAAATTTGCTACGACAACGAGAGTCTTGAGAACATTGCCCGCGACCTCTCGCGCACATTCATGGTGAAAGTCATTGTAAACTCGCCACGTCTGAAAAAGGAAACCTTCACCGGATACCTTGGCAACACCTCGCTCAAAGGCGTGCTCAATATGCTCACCAAAGTCTCCGACATCGACTACAAGTTCGCGGGCGACAGTACGATTTACATCTATGAGAAGAAATAAATAACAAAAACCACATCTATTATGAAACAACTCAAAACATGTCTTCAGGCACTTATGATAGTGCTTGCCGCCACGTCTGTCTGCTCGTGCAGCGATGACGACGACATTGTGGAACCAACATTCAGCGGCATCACCGTGACTCCCGAGCAGGCGGTCTATCACGTTGGCGACGTGATAACGCTTACCATTCACCGTGTCTCTGCGGCCAGCGACAATCTCACGGGTGAGACCTACTGGTGGTATGCCTCGTGGTGGTTCAGCGACCCTGATATGAAAGCCGACTTCCAGGAGTTTACCACCGACGGCACCTGCACATCGTCGGAAATCACACTCACCGAACCCGGCGAAGTGACGCTCTACTTCTTCGGGCAAGCGCGCTACCCCAAATGGGACTACCGCAAGATTGAAATCAGCAAAACCATCACTGTAATTGAGTAAACCATACGCCTTATGAGAAAATACATCCTTTTGCTCATCTTTGCTGCCATTATTCCGCTCACCAGCTTACATGCGCAGCGCGTTACGCTCACGCTACCGAAGATGACCCTGCGTGCGGCACTACCCTATGTAGAGAAAGCCGCCGGCGTGCATTTCTTCTACAGTGGCAACCTCGACGGACTGAACAAAACCGTACAGCTGAACGTCAAGAATGCCTCGCTCGACCGTTGTCTCAACCAGTTGCTCAAGGGAACAGGCATCGGCTACACGCTCGAGGCCAACAACGTCGTGGCACTCCATGCAGCAAAGGCAACTCCAAGTCCCCGCACTGCTTTCCGCCCAGGGGGAAAGACGGAGGGGGGTCTCTTCTTTTCGGGGGAATCCTCGGGTGGGCTTGTCACAGGTGTTGTCACAGATACCCAGGGAGAGCCTCTCACTGGTGCCACGGTGAAGGTAAAGGGCACGGGAGCAGGAGTTGCGACCGACCTTGACGGCAACTTCCGGCTCGACGGTGTGAGTCATGGTCAGCTCATCGAAGTGTCGTATGTGGGTTTCGAAACCGTTGAGGTGCGTTACGCCGGCAAACCCCTCAACATCAGGCTCAAGGAAAACACCGAGCTGCTGAAAGAGGTGGTTGTCGTGGGTTATGGCACGCAGAAAAAAGTGAACCTGACGGGAGCCGTCAGCGTGGTCGATTCGAAGCAGCTCACCGGCCGTCCGTCTATCAACTCGGCCACGGCATTGCAAGGTGCCGACCCTTCGCTCAACATCAAGATGGGCACCGGCGGACCCAACTCCACCTACTCCATAGACATTCGTGGTGTAGCCAGCATCAACGGCGGCTCGCCGCTCATCCTCGTCGATGGTGTGGAGATGAACCTCAGTCGTCTTAATGCCAACGACATCGAGAGCGTATCGATTCTGAAAGATGCCTCCGCGGCCGCCATCTACGGAGCGAAAGCATCGTCGGGAGTAGTCCTCATCACGACCAAGAGCGGAGCCGCCGACGCGAAGCCCACCGTCACCTTCGACCTGAAGACGGGCTGGAAGGCGCCGACCACATCGACCGACTTCATTACACAGGGCTACTGGTCGGTGTTCATCAACGACCTGTTTCTCAACGAGCACGCAGGCTTCGGCTTCACCACCTACGACGAGAGCGACTATGCCGAGCTGTGGATGCGCCTCGGGCAGCATGCCGAGACAGCCGAACGCCCCTGGGCCGTGGTGCAGAGCGACGGCTCCTATAAATACTATGCCAACTTCGACTGGTACAACCATTATTTCAAGCGCAACCGCCCGATGAACGACTACAACGTTTCGGTGAAGGGAGGCTCGGAGCGCGTAAACTATTTCGTCAGCGGACGGTTTTACGACGAGGACGGCATGATTCGCCAGAACAACGACAAATTCCAGTCGTACTCTACCCGTGCCAAGATGAACATCAAGGTTACCGACTGGCTGAAATATGGCGTAAATATGAGCTTCTTCAACTCCCGATACACCTATCCGGGCGGCAACGACCTGCAATATACCTTTCGCGGAACGGCACTCCACTCACTGGCCTACATCCCCTCTACCAATCCCGACGGCACAAGCGTCTATCTGAACCGCTACAACTACAACGGCAACGTGGCAGTGGGCAATGGTCTGAATGCCGTGCTCAACCATGGCAAGCACTTCAACAACGAGCTCAACCGCGAATGGGTTGTCAAAAACGATGTGGAGCTGCGCCTGTTGAAAGACTGGACCGTCAACGCCGACCACTCCTACCTCTTCCGCAACTACGAGTTCGAGGCGCGGCGAGTGCCCGTGCCCTACTCGGCCACGGCCGGCGTCGTCTCCTACATAGACCCCGCCAACGCCTCGGTCACGCGCGACCAGTATTCCCAGCGCCATACGCGCACCACTAACCAGATCTACAATATCTACACCACCTACTCGCCCACCTTCGGCGAGCATCATCTGAAGCTCATGCTCGGACTCAACGGCGAGAGCTACCGCTCGCGCTCACTCAAGGCGGAGCGCTACGAGCTGCTCTCCACCGAGCTGAGCAGCTTCAACATCGCCACCGGCGAGATTCCCACACTTATAGAAGACCGCTACAACAGCGAGACGCGCGGCTACTTCGGCCGGCTGAACTACGACTACGCGGGCCGCTATCTCTTCGAGGCCTCCGGACGCTACGACGGCTCGTCGCGCTTCCACCGCGACCACCGATGGGGATTCTTCCCCTCGGCATCGTTGGGATGGCGCATTAGCGAAGAGCCGTTCTTCAAACCACTGCGACGGTTCTGGGACAATGCCAAGCTACGCCTCTCCGTAGGCAGCCTGGGCAATCAGCAGGTGAGCTACTATGCCTACATCCAGAGCATCGACACGGCAAGGAAGAATTCCGGAGTGACACTCGACGGCATTACCCAGCTCGACTATGCCTCGGAGAGCGACCCTGTGGCCGACAACCTGACATGGGAGAAAGTCATCACCTACAATGCCGGCCTCGACCTGTCGTTCTTCGGCAGCCGGCTCAACACCACGTTCGACATCTATACTCGCTACACCAGAGACATGCTCACCAACGGAGCCTCGCTGCCCGCCGTCTATGGAGCCGCCGTGCCGAAGATGAACGCCGCCGATATGCGCACACGAGGCTGGGAGCTGTCTGTCTCGTGGAACGACAAGGTCGCCCTCTTCGGTCGTCCGCTTAGCTACACGGTGGGCGCAGGCATCGGCGACTACCGTTCGAAGATCACGAAGTTCGACAATCCCACGAAGCGGCTGAGCGACTATTACGAGGGCATGACCCTCGGCCAGATCTGGGGCTACCACGTCAGCGGGCTCTTCGCCACCGACGAGGAGGCAGCCGCATGGCCCATAGACCAGACCATCGTCAACCAGGACATTCAGGTGTCTGGACCCCACAAGGGTCTGCATGCCGGCGACATGCGCTACGAGGACCTCGACGGCGACGGAGTCATCGGCATCGGCGAGAACACCGCCGACAACCCGGGCGACCGCCGCGTCATCGGAAACTCGCTGCCACGCTACAACTACAACTTCCGCTTCGCGCTCGAATACCGAGGCTTCGACCTCTCAGCCTTCTTCCAGGGCGTAGGCCGCTGCAACTGGTATCCCGCCACCGAGGCCACCACGTTCTGGGGTCCTTACTCACGACCCTATCAGGCTTTTATCCACAAAGACTTCATGAACGACGTGTGGAGCGAGGACAACCCCGATGCCTACTTCCCGCGCTATCGTGGCTACGAGGCTCTCGGCAGTGGCAACCAGCTTGGCCCTGTCAACGACCGCTACCTGCAGAACCTGGCCTACTTGCGGCTGAAGAACCTCACCGTAGGCTATACCTTGCCGCTGCTTAAGCGATGGGTGTCGCAGATCAGGGTCTATTTCTCCGGCGAAAACCTTCTCTACCTCTCGCCCTTCACGAAGCACTGCAAGACCATCGACCCCGAGGTGGCCATCTCGACATCGACTGGTATCAACTACGGCTTCTCAAAATCGTTCACCTTCGGACTCAACGTGGAAATCTGATAATAATTGATAATTGAAAATTGATGATTATGATTAGTTCAACTTTTCATTCCCCGAATCTCAAACGCTTAACATCAGGCATCAAACTTCTGCTGATGGCAATCGTCATCGTCTCATGCTCCGACATGAACCAATATCCTGAGGACAAGCTCTCGCCCGAGACCTACTTCTCCTCGGAGACCGAGCTGCGGCTCTACACCAACCAGTTCTACTCGCTCATGCCTTCAACTGGCAGCGACTTCAACTGGTATCTCGAGCAGGGCGAGCACTTTGTGGGGCCGACGCTCACCCGTGAGATTCTCGGTGCGCGCGTCATCCCCAACAAGAGCGGCGACGTGGGGTGGACATGGACGCAGCTGCGCAAAATCAACTACTACTTGCAGCACTCCTCGCGCTGCGAAGACGAGGCTGCCCGCAACCGCTACGATGGCGTGGCCTACTTCTTTCGCGCGTGGTTCTACTACAACATGCTGACGAAGTTCGGCGACCTGCCCTGGTACGACCAGCCCGTAGCCTCCGACGATGCTGAGCTGCTGAGCAAGCCCCGCGACAGCCGCGACATCATCATCGGCCATATCATCGACGACTGCGACCGCGCCGCCGAGCTGCTGCCCGCCGCACACAGCTATGCCGAGGTATGCCGCTGGACAGCCCTCGCGCTGAAAGCCCGTGCCTGCCTGTTCGAGGGCACCTTCCGCAAATACCACGACGGCGATGTCTTCAACCCCGCCCACCTGCCGTCCGACAATCTGCTCCGCCAGGCTGCCGAGGCTGCCGAGGCGGTGATGACCGACGGCGGCTACAAACTCTACACCGAGGGGAGCGAGCCCTATCGCGACCTGTTCGCCTCGATGGACGTACGCACCGACGAGGTTATCTGGGCACGCCTCACCTCCGAGGAGACCGCCATCAAGCACAATGCCAACGGCTGGGCTAATACCCGCGCCACCGGATTCACCAAGGCCTTCGTCAACCTCTACCTCAATGCCGACGGCACGCGCTTCACCGACCGCGACGACTATGCCACGATGCTCTACGTTGACGAGTGCCAGGGTCGCGACCCGCGTATGGCGCAGACCGTCTATTGTCCGGGATATGTTCAGAAAGGACAGACCAAGACTGCTGCTACCGACCTTTCGCTCTGCCCTACGGGCTATAAATACATCAAATATGTGATGGACGCGAAGTACAACATCTGGGACGGCTCGCTCGTGCCGCTGCCTATCTTCCGTCTGGGCGAGATGTATCTCATCTATGCCGAGGCTCTCGCCGAGCTCGGAGCACTCACGCAGGCCGGTCTCGACCGCTCGGTCAACCTGTTGCGCGACCGTGTGGGCATGCCCCACTTGCAGCTGGACGAGGCCAATGCCAGCCCCGATCCCTACCTGCTCAGCGACCAGACGGGCTATCCACATGTGACAAAGAGCGCCATGACCGGAGTCATACTCGAGATACGCCGCGAGCGCATGATAGAACTGGCGCTCGAAGGACACCACTACAACGACATCCTCCGTTGGAAGGAGGGAAAGACCTACGAGCGGGCATTCCTCGGACAATACTTCCCGGGCGAGGGTAAGTACGACCTCACCGGCGACGGCAAGGCTAACGTTGCCCTCTACACAGACAAGAAACCCGGCGGACTCGGCATGACCTTCCTCAAGATTGGCACCGACATCCACCTCTCCGAAGGCAACCACGGCTACATGATCGTGCATGGCGAGGAAGCCTTGCAGCGCACATGGAACGAAAATCGCGACTACCTCTATGCCATCCCCGTCAACGAGCGGCTGCTCTCCAACGGACAACTCTCGCAGAATCCGGGGTGGAACGACGGACTGAATTTCTGAGTGACAACCCCTCACGAACCCGTTAACAAGCCCTCACAATGCGAAAGGCCGTCTTTCAAAAGTAATATATATTATATTACCGAGTAATAGTATATATATTACTAAGTAAAATAATATATATTACCGAGTAATATAATATATATTACTTTGTGAAAGTTTGTCTTTTGAGTAAGGAAAGGCCACCGGTCAGGTCATGGGGAACTAACAACGATATTTAAGTATCAGAAAATCAATAACTTTTAAAACATTACGACTATGAAGAAAATTTTTACTTCGATGATGGTGGCGGTCTTTCTGGCCGTGCCTCAGGCAATGATGGCCGACGAGTATTTCTTCAGCCCCGAGGGTGCTGGGGAGATGGACGGCTCGTCGTGGGAGAACGCGGCATCGGGCGACTTGCTGGGTGCCACGATTAAGGAACTGGGCGAGGGCGATGCCGTCTATCTGATGGAGGGCAACTACCTGCCCGACGTGAACTTCGGCTACTGGCAGATTCCCGCCGGTGTGACCATCAAGGGCGGCTATCCCACCACGATGACGGGCACCGACACCGCTATCAGCTATCCCACCAACGGACAGTCGGTGTGGAGCGCCGACCTCGACGGCGACGGCGAGGGCGACAATGGCAAGCAGCCGTTTGTGGTCATCGGCGAGGAGACGGGCAACTACGAGTTGTTTGCCAAGACCGTCATCGCCGGCATCACCATCCGCGACTGCGTGAACTCGGGCGGACGCGACTACGGCGGCGCGGCCATGTATCTGAACGACTGCACGCTGGAGATGGACCACTGCTTCTTCCTGAACAACAAGCTGACGGGCAAGACCGACGCAGGCAACCCCACGCGCGGCGGCATCATCGTGGCACGCGGATGCTGGATATACTTCCACGACTGCGTCTGGCGCGACAACAAGTCGGGCTGTGTGGGCGTGGCCTTCCAGGGCAGGCAGTCGGGCGGCGGCACAACGGAGAACGGCGGCAAGGGATGCTACATCATCATGGACCGCTGCGAGCTCTCGCACAACACGGTATGGGACCCCATCACGGATAAGTTTACGCGCTACGGCGGCGCGCTGGCCATAGCCGACTGGGGCGGCACGCTCGTCATGGTGAATTCTACGGTTACTGACTCACACATCTCGTGGGCCGGCGGCATGTGCCGCATGGGTACGGGCACGACGATGTATGCCGTGAACAATACATGGTTCAACTGCACCTGCAACTTTGGTACTCGCCACTCGGGCGACATCCTCTCCATGGGTACGGCCAGCACGCTCTACTCGATGGGCAACATCGCCGTCACGCCGACTGACGACCGCGTCGACATGATGTCCACGATGTTTATCCAGGAGGGCCGTTGCAAGTGGGTATCTGGCGGCTACAACGTTTGGGGGTCGCTCTTCAACGCTTCCACTGATCAGCCCGCCCCGACCGACGACATCGACAAGAGCCACACACAGGAATATGTCTTCGGCGATAACGAATACACCGAGACCGACAAATTGAAGTTCGCCATCGAGCCGAAGGAGGACTTCCGCGGCGTGCCCGTCGCCGACCTTCAGGCCTTCGCCGAGGAAATCGGCCTGCCCGAGTTCATCGATGTGACCGTCGATATGCTGGGCAACAAGCGCCCCGACACTACGGTGCCGGGAGCCTACGATAACAAAGGCGGCACCACGGGTGTTCAGTATGTTGTGGATCAGCCACAACCTGCCTCGCAGCTTGTCTATGACCTGCAGGGCCGTCGCCTCAACGCCATCCCGCAGCACGGCCTCTTCATCATTAACGGAAAAAAGGTGATAAAATAAAAACAAAGTCATGAAACGTCCCGTCATCTTACTCATTCTTGCCACACTTTTCTTCCTCCCCTCCCTTGGGGAGGGGACGGGGGTGGGCTCTCTCCATCGCTTCGCGGGCTACAACGTCAGGTTCGTAAACACATCGAACGGCGACACGGGTGCCAGATCGTGGAGCGAGCGGGGGCCGTATGTGCTGAAACTCATCAAAGACTACGATTTCGACATCGTGGGCATGGAGGAGGTGACGGGGCGCAACGGCAACACCAAAGCCTGTCTGAACCCGCTGACGAACAAGTCGCAGCTCGAGGAAATCACCGAGGGACTCGCCGACTACGGCATCATTCAGTACGAGCGCAGCGGGCTGCACACCGTGCAGGGCTACTCGTTCAACGTCATCGCCTACAAGAAGTCGAAGTATGAGCTGATAGAGACCGACTGCTTCTGGCTCTCGCCCACACCGGGGAAACCCAGCGGCGGCTGGGACAAGAGTGGCAACTACAACATCTGGCGCACAGTGGGCTGGGCGCACTTACGCGTGAAGGAGACGGGCGAGACCTTCTACTTCTGCGTGGCGCACGTGAACTACGGCGGCTCGGCCGACGGCCCGAAGAGCGGAGCCTGCGCGGAGAAGATGATGCGGCAGATTGCCGGCGAGGAGCCGCTCATCCTCGTGGGCGACTTCAATATGCGGCGCAGCGACCATGAGCAGGCCTATCGCTCGTGGGCCTCGTGGCTCAACGACGCGGCGCTGAGGGCTGAGACCAATCTCTGTCTGCCAGTGGAGAACGGCCAGACCACGCTGACCACCACCGAGTGGACACCCATCACCAACCCCACGGCCAACGGCTCGGAGTTCGACTATTCATTCTATCGCCACATGCGGGTCAGGGAACGCCATATCATCACCGAGAACTTCGGTCGCGGCATAAACCCCAGCGACCACTACCCCGTGCTGGTGTGCTGCGAGCTGGCTCCCGAGGAGGGCAGTCGGTCACACGACGTGCGACAGGGCGAGAGCATTGCCGACGCGCTGGCCGATGCCCAACTCGACGACACCATCCGCGTGGAGGCCGGCGTGTATCGCGAGCAGCTGTTTCCCGACAACTCGGTGACGATTGTGGGGGGATACAACAGCGACTTCACGGCCGTTGAGGGTCAAACCGTCGTCGATGCGGAAGACTATGAGGGCTCGGCCGTGAGCATTCCTCACTATTACAACCTGGATCTGCGCAACATCACCATCCGAAACGTCAGCTCCACGCGGCAAGACTACGACGGTGCCGTCAATACGAACGGCTATCGGCTGCGACTGACGAACGTGCTGTTCGACCATTGCCAGGCATCGCTGAGCGGCGGCGGAGTGGTGTCCACCTGCGAGCAGACCACGCTCAGGCAATGCCGGTTCGCCGCCTGCTCGGCAACGGAACAGGGTGGGGGAGTGCTCATCAACGTGGCTGACTCGCTCACCATGTTCGGCTGCACGTTCGAAGCCTGCTCGGCCAAGAGCGGCAGTGCGATGATGGTGGCCGGAGCCAGGACTACGCGCATCTACGGCTCGTCGTTCTTCAGCAACAACAGCACGCAGCAGGGCACACTTGCGCTGGCACCCTGCACCTACGCCGACGCATGCGGCATCGTGAACTGCACGTTTGCCGGCAATCGCGTTGACTCGCCCGCAGGACTGGCCGCACTCACGAGGAAATATGGCGGTGCGGCGGTGAACGTGCAGATGCAGTCGGGAGCACGGTTTGGCATGGCGCACTGCACCGTCGCGGACAACCACGCCACCATTGCCGGAACGAAAACAGACAGCTATGGCAGCGCGGCACTCACCCTCTTCAACGTTCAGGCTACGCTGATGAATAACATCGTCGCGGGTAACACCTCGGACAACGGCATCGGCGATCTCATGGCCGACGAGTCGGTCACGCTTTCGAAAGAGCAATACAACGTCTTCACCTGTGCCGAAACGGTGAACATCACACCAAAAAACAACGATTTCATCGCAAATTCTGAGACCGAGGGCCACCAAGCCCTCGCCCAGATGCTCTATGGAAAACTGGACGGTGACGACTGCTTCGTGGCTACATCCTACCAGGCTGAAGGACCGGTGAAAGTCGTTCCGCTTGTCTCCTCAAGCTATGCCGGAAAAGATACCGCCGTGCTCAGCTCGTTTCTCCGCCTTGTCGAGGGCTCTCTCAACCTCGACATGGACGACAACGGCCAGGTCGGAAGCTACCTCTCGCGCGACCAGCGCGGCGTGGAGCGCAATGCGAAATCAGTGCCTGGAGCCTGCGAGCTGATGGAGGTAACAGACCTTCAGTATGTTGTGGCCGAGCCACAACCTTCCCCGCAGTCAGTTTACGACCTGCAGGGCCGTCGCCTCAACGCCATCCCGCAGCACGGACTCTTTATCATTAACGGGAAAAAGATGATAAAATAAAAAACGATGCCATGAAACGTTCCGTCATCTTCTTTATGCTTGCCACGCTCCTCAGCCCTCTCACCTCTTGTAGGGGAGCCGGAATAGACGCGTGGCGCATCACGGCGAACCTGCCGACGGCGGAGCACTACTACGGTGAGACGGTAGCCAACGGAATGATTGGTCTGGTGTCGGCACAGGAACCGTTGAAAATCGGCCACGTGGTGATGGGCGGAGTCTATGATGTCTATGGGAAGTCGCGCGTAACCAACTTCCTGCACAGCATCAATCCGATGGACCTTGAGCTGCGAGCCGACGGCACGCGCCTTTCACTTTCCAACATTCAGGCCTATACCCAGACACTCGACATGCGGCACGGATGGTTCGAGGAATCGTTCGACCACGACGGCAAACTGCATGTCGATTATCGTTACACCGCCCTGCGCCAACTGCCCTTCACCCTGCTCGGCACCGTCATCCTACAGGCACGGACTGACGTAGAGGTGACGCTCACCAATGTACTCACCGTGCACGACACTTTCCGCAACCCCAACGAGTTTTTCAGCACCATCACCAACGGCGACGATCAGTGGAACATCTGCACCTCCACCGCGCTTTCGCCAACGGGAGCTGTCGAGGAAGCCGCCAGCAGTGCTTTTCTCACCCCCCCAGTAGCCTTCCCTCTCACCCCCATTCACCAGAACACCCGCAATGTGGGTCAGCACACACAGGAGGTGCGGCTGAAGCTGAAAGCCGGAGAGCAAGCGACACTCTCCGTTGTGGCCAATGTGGTATCGTCGATTACCCATCGTGACCTGCGTAACGAGGCCGAGCGGTTGACCGTCTATGCCTGCCTACAAGGCGTTGATGAGCTGTGGCGGCAGCATGAGGCCGCATGGGACGGGCTGTGGCAGAGCGACATTGAGATTGAGGGCGACGCACAGAGCCAGCAAGACGTGCACAGCATGCTGTATCACTGTTATGCCTTCCTCCGCGAAGGTTCGCGGCTGTCGGTCTCGCCGATGGGGCTGTCGGGACTCGGCTACAACGGACACGTCTTTTGGGATGCCGACACATGGGTTTTCCCTGCTGTCGCCGTCATGCGCCCCGAGCTAGCACGCAGCATCATTGACTATCGTTCCGACCGCCTCGACGCAGCCCGACAGAATGCCTACATGCACGGCTATCGGGGGGCGATGTTTCCTTGGGAGAGCAGCGCGACGGGGTTTGAGGACAACACCGTGCATAATGTCTATGGCCCCCTGGAACACCATGTCACCGCCGACGTGGCATTGGCAGTCTGGCAATACTACTGCCTGACACATCAGGCCGACTGGCTTGCGACGGAAGGCTACCCCATTCTCAGCGCCGCTGCCGACTTCTGGGCATCAAGGGTAACAAAAACACTCTCCAGCCACTCCGCAACAACCTACGAGATACGCGGAGTCATCGGAGCCGACGAATGGGGCAAGAACAGCCGTGGCGGCAAGAACGTCGATAACAACGCCTACACCATCGGCGCGGCAAAAACCGTTCTGCTGGCGGCCATCGCTGCCGCGAAACTCGTCGGCATCGTTCCCGACCCGTGCTGGAAACAAGTAGCCGACGGCCTGCAGCTGCGCCAGATGGCCAACGGCGTGACCGCCGAGCACGACGAATACACCGACGACATCATCAAGCAGGCCGACGTCAACCTGCTGGCCTATCCCCTCAGCATCGTCACCGACAAACAGCAGATTCGCCGCGACCTCGACTTCTACGCCTCACGCCTGCCCGAAAAGCGCACACCCGCCATGTCGAAAAGCATCTTCTCCATTCTCTACGGCCGCATCGGCGAACCGGAGAAAGCCTGGCAATATTTCAAGGAGAGCTACGAGCCCAACCTGAATTCGCCTTTCCGTGTCATCGCTGAGTTCAACGGCGGCACCAACCCCTACTTCATCACCGGCGCGGGCGGCACGCTGCAAGCCATTCTCATGGGCTTTGCCGGACTCGAGATTACACCAAGCGGCCTGAGGAAAGGACCGACACACCTGCCCCGACAGTGGAAAAGCCTCACCATAAAGTCGCCGCTTACCGGAGTCTATAAGATAGAACGCTAATTTCATAAACAATATGAAACGTATTTTTTCCATATTCCTTTTCTTCCTGTCGGCTATCGCTCTGTCGGCACAAGACCGTGTCGATACGCTGCGCGCCAAACTATTCGACCAGACAGGGCACGGCGTGATGGTGGCCAGTCATCGCGGCGATTGGCGTAACTTCTGCGAGAACACGCTCGAGGGTGTGATGAGCGCCGCGAGCATGGGGGTAGATATTGTGGAAATCGACATCCAGAAGACGCGCGACGGCCAGCTCATCGTCATGCACGATGCCACACTGAACCGCACCACCACGGGCAAGGGCAACGTCAGCGACTGGACTGTCGATAGCATCAAGACGTTGCGCATCAAGAACGGTTGTGCCATCCGCACCAAGCAACGCGTGCCCACGCTCGAAGAAGTGCTCGTAGCCATGAAAGGGAAGGTGCTGCTCAACCTCGACAAGGCCGACCGCTACTTCGACGACATCTATCCGTTGCTCATCAAGACCGGAACGGCGCGGCAGATTGTCATGAAAGGCCGTATGCCGGCCGGAGAGGTGAAAGAACGCTTCGGGCAGTATCTCGACGAGGTTATCTATATGCCCATCGTGGATCTCGACAAGTCCGATGCGGCCGAAGCCATCAGCTCCTTCGTCGCCGAGCTGCACCCCGTAGCCTTTGAGCTTTTGTTCAAGACCGACGACAACCGGCTGCCCTTGCAGCTGGCCAATACCCTGCAGGGTGTCAGCCAGATTTGGTACAACACTCTTTGGGACACGCTCGTAGGCGGGCACGACGACGATGCCACGCTCACCGACATCGACAATGGCTGGGGCTATTGCATCGACCGCCTGGGCTGCCGCATCATACAGACCGACCGGCCGCAAATGCTGCTCGACTACTTGCGCTCGCGCGGACTCCACGAATAGATAAATATAGACACAAATGACACGGATTGTTCGTTTTACATTATTCATCATTCACTTTTCATTCTTCATTAGCCCCGTAGGGGCGCAGAACCACCCCAAGACTCTGTTGCTCTGGGAACAGCAGCGACCACGATACTCCAATGGCATAACTGGAGACAATCCCTGCATTGATGTCTATCTCCCCTCTTTTGAGGTGCGAGGATGCGGGGCGGGTCTCCCCTGCGTGCTCATTTGTCCGGGCGGCGGCTACCGTATGCTCGCCCCCTACCACGAGGGACACCAGTGGGCACCCTGGTTCTTCGGGCAAGGCATGGCCGTCGCCGTGCTCACCTACCGCCTGCCATGTGGCAACAAGCGGGTGCCGCTCGAAGATGCCGAGCAGGCCATGCGCCTGATACGCCGCAATGCCGAGGCGTGGAACATCGACCCCGCCCGTGTGGGCGTGATGGGGTCCTCCGCCGGCGGACACCTCGCCTCGACCCTCGCCACCCATGCCGCCGACGACGCGCGGCCCGACTTCCAGATTCTGTTCTACCCCGTCATCACCATGCAGCCTGAGCTGACCCATCGAGGCTCTCACGACCACCTGCTCGGCAAAAACGCCACGAAAGCCGATGAGGAACTGTTCTCCAACGAGTTGCACGTGAAGCCTACGACAGCACCCGCCATCCTGATCATGGTCGATGACGACCGCAGCGTGAAGCATCGGAACGGCCTCAGCTACTACGAGGCCCTGAAGCGGCAAGGCATTGCCGCCTCGCTCCACATCTACCCTAACGGCGGGCACGGTTTCGGCTTCGACACGGAGTTCCCCTACCACGATGCCATGCTCCGCGACCTCGGCGACTGGCTCCGTCACACCGTCACCGGCAGGTAACCACCGGCAGAATAGTTAACTTTTCTTAATTCCGAACACGAAATGTTAACGGAAAAAGTTGGCTTCAACCTCGATTCTGGAGCGCGAAAACAGCATTTTCTCACGCTTTCACTCCCTTTTCACCCCTCACCTCTCACCTCTCACTTCTGAAACATATATGTTTCGCATCCCAAAAGACCGTCTTTCGGAGCGCGAAAGACCGTCTTTCGCAAGGTAAAACATATATGTTTCGCAGCTGAGAGATATATGTTTCGCAGTAGGTCGTATAAGTCTTATAGGACTTATAGAAGCTTATCAGTCTTGTAATCAGCGACTTGGCGAAAGTCACTCATTTCTGGGGAATTTGCGACCGCGAGGAAAAAAAATTGAAACGGTGGCCGTATTCGTGTTAAAACAAAAACGCAGAATGTTAACAAATATTTAAAAGGGTGCATTCTCCGTCCCTAACGTTAAAATAAGTTATTCTTTTAGCGGATTTCCTATGTTATAATGTATAGGACATGAAAATAATACATATCCATTCAAAATTATGACAAAAATGAAGAAAATTTCTACTTTTCTAATTGCGTTTGTGGCATTGCTCTCATGGCCGGCAGGGCTTCATGCCGCAGACCATTTCTTTAGTGTCGATGGTGCCGGAACGAAGGACGGCTCATCGTGGGAAAATGCCAACGAGGCCGCCAACCTGAAGACCGTAATCGCCGGTCTCAGCAGCGGCGACAACGTTTATCTAATGGCAGGAACATACGCCTACTCGACGACCGGACTGCTCAACATTCCGCAGGGCGTAACCATCAAAGGAGGTTATCCCACCACGATGACAGGCACGACAACCGCCATTACCTACCCGACAGCGACATTCACCGTTTTGGATGGTGAGAATAGACTCACCACTACTGCACTGATGAGTATTAAAGGCAGTACCAACTACACCGAATTTGCGAAGACCACCCTGGCAGGCATCACATTTACGCGTTGCAACAGCAGTGCAACCAGCGATTATGTAGGTTCGGTGATGTATGCTCAGCGCAGCAACGTGGAGTTCGACCATTGCTATTTCATCGGCAACAGCTTTTCCACTGCGTCGGCCAAAAAGAAAGGCGGTATATGGGAAGCCCGCTCCGCAAAAATCTTTGCTCACGACTGTATCTTCCGCGACAACCAGTCGTATGGTGTAGGTATTGTTCTGCACTACTACGCATGGGCCAATGCCCCCGGCATTGCCATATTCGACAGATGCGAATTCTCAAACAACACACGATACGGCACCACAACTGACCCTGGATATGGCGGACTGTTTGCCCTCAACGACCTTAGTGCCGCTAACATCGACTGTGAGTTTTATATGAACAATTGTACCGTCACGGGAACTACCATTTATAAAGGCGGTTCGGTGCTGCGCGCAGGTAATGTGTCAAATGGCGCAACCTCGAAATGCTACGTCACCAACAACACCATCTACGACATGCCGTGTGTCGGCTCTACCACTCATATCAACGGGCAGGTATTCTCCGTCGGGCAAGGTGTCGTATTCAATGCAGCCAACAATATCATTGTCAATACAACTGACGGACTGGCAGTAAACTCAGACGAGGCAGCCGTAAGAAAGAAATCGCTGATATGGTTGCAAAACTCAGCATCGGTGTTCAACTCGGGAGGCTATAACTATGTTGGCTCCGTAGGTCAGGAAGGTGTCATTATTACCTTCAGTACCAACGACAATTTCAATGGTGCCAACCGCGTCAGCACTGCCTTCGGCTCGAACACGCTGACCGCCGATGCAGAGACTGGCACGATGATCATCGAGCCAGTCATCAACACCAATCCCACGTTGACCGC
>Ga0326514_10001281_pt1 | contig 16492 bp, 4 predicted proteins | sample 3_2548_0518_D_FD_203653 | JGI IMG/M metagenome (GOLD analysis project Ga0326514, IMG submission 203653) | Bovine rumen microbial communities from UC Davis, California, United States - 3_2548_0518 | ecosystem: Host-associated > Mammals > Digestive system > Stomach > Rumen | place: USA: California...
TCCTGCGGTTCGTCGTTATACGAATTCAACCTGGATAAAGGGATCTTCGTCCAGGCGCGTGAGCTTGGCGCTGATGCTCTTGTTCATATGGGACAGGACAATTACATGATAAGCGACAGTAAGCTGTACCACATGACTGAGGAGGACGATCCTGACGTGGAATGGCAGATGGTATTCAAGCCTTTCATAGAGACCGTTTCAGGCTCAAGCAATTCGACGTCGGAGATCTTTGAAAAGAAGAGATACACAAGGCTTTTCCTCAGGACTTCACTTCCGAAAGGCTCAAAGATCGAGGCAGTGTGGATAAACGATGGTAACGGGCATCTGGTCGGCAGGATGGGCGGACGTGAAGAGTGCGAAGTAACTACGATGGTCTTCCATACGCCGAGGCTGGACGTCATCCAGTTAGACCTGCATGGCAAAGGACCGATGACACTTCATTCTATCCAGAGAGAATTCCAGCAGAAGGAGAGCGCAAGATGAATTCAAGCTTACTTCCTAATGACATAGAAGATCTTGACGGGCTGGAACTTAAGGACCAGGTAACGAAGATCAAGGAATATATCGAATATATGCGGGAACAGCTGCAGTGGTATGCCGGCGTCACCGGCAAGGCTGAGAGCGAATATGTTCAGGGAGTGACCACCTATTACGGCAAGTCGACCTCACCGAACATTCCGCCGTCACAGTGGAGTACAGAAGCTCCGTCGATTTCTGACGGCGAATATCTCTGGCAGTACACAAAGGTAACGAGGAGCGGGGTCACGACAAGATCGGATCCTGTCTGCGTATCTGCTGCCTCTGACGGAGAAGACGCGGCTCTCGTCTATATCCATTCCTCAAACGGAACCATCTTCCGGGCAGACAATACCGGCACTGTATTGACCGTTACGGTATATTACGGATCTGATGCGATCAGGACGCTTACAAACCTTCAGACGGCCTTTGGATCTGACGCACACCTTGCATGGTATGAGAGAGCATATGGATCCAGTACGGACGTACTTATCAGCCCATCCGACAGCAGGATCTCGAATTACGGATTCACACTTACCCTTACATCTGCAGACATAGCGAACAGGGCGACATATAGCTGTCATCTGATGCTATCAGCTACAGAAGAAAGGGCTCAAAGCTCGATCACGATCACTGACATAGAAGACGGCCAGACGCTTTATGCCACATCACAGACGGCAGCCACAACAGCCGCCAAAACCGCAACGATCCAGTCCGGGACGTTTACCCTGGAATCCGGGGCAATGGTCGCGGTAATGTTTGCGAATAAGAACACTGCCGCAAACCCGACGCTTAACGTGGACAATACAGGCGCGATACCGATCAGAGCCGGGAACGCAAGCCTCGCAGCCAACAGTAAATATAACTGGACCGACAATTCAACGGTCATCTTCATATACGATGGTACTTACTGGCAGATGGACGGAGTGCCGGCGCTTGACAAAGCAGATGATGCGGCAAAAGTAGCAACAAACTACATCACCGACGTGCCTAACGACGACGGCATTACCGTGTCGGGAAACAACGCAACGGCGGAAGTAGTCATCACGGATACGGTACGGGTCCAGGCAGACAGTACACATTATACAGAGATGACGGATTCCGGATTTGACATCCACTCCGGTTCAGCTTCTGAAGTTGCGGGCAGATTCGGAACAAGGACCAGCCCTGATGGAAATAAGTTTAATTTCCTTTCGTTCCCGGATCCTACCAACAGCTTTTCTCTGGCGCTTATCGAAGGTGTAGTGCGTACGGACGATATCCAGTATGGAGCGCTTCAGCTTTCGGATGAAAATAACCATAAGCTTATTGAAGCATGCAAAGGGCTGACTTATGGCGGCGGATATTTAAGGGTCTTCTACGGAGATGCTTCGGATACGGTCGGCGCTCAATTAGGAAAGATGTCCTATACAAACGCCTGGGGTACGCTAATCAACCAGGAGCCGACGCTGTTCTTCAAGGATCCAAATGATAATTACAGGTCCTTCTATTCACTTCACCGTGCATATATCGATGACGGGAATAACCACGCGGGATTTGTAGTATACGGCAATTCTCCTAACCATGGTATTACAGTTGACTATATTACATCCGGAAGAATTAACTTTTATGTTGACGGTACGTCTATTGGTTATGCACCCATCACTTCTTCAGACGAGCGCGTAAAGACAAATATCGAACCGATAGACGATCGTTTTAAAAGAGCGGTCCAGAAAGTGGAATTGAAGAATTTCAATTTTGATTTTAACGATTCCGTAAGAGAAGGAGCAAACTTACAGAAACGTTTTGGAGCGATCGCACAGGATGTTATCCGGGCGCTGGATGATGAAGGGATCAATTATGAATCGTCCGAGCTGGTCGAGACGATGAGCGATGACAGCGGCGAATACTTTACTATCAATTACGTTCCCTTCCTGATCGCAAGGCTGGCAGCAGATGAAGACCGCATTAAAGCGTTAGAAGATAAATTAAAGGAGGGCTCATAAAATGGCAATGATATATCCTGCTTTTTATGACAACATTATTACAGAAGTCACAAAGGAGCAGCAGAAAGGGCAAAAAGATCCGAGCGTGTATTCGCCGTATGGGGATGCTGTCAGGGAATCTGCTGAGAAGGTGGCGAATTACAGCGACTACACACCGCAGTACCGCGACCAGGTGGCGAACAACCTTAACCAGGCGTCAAATTACGGAAGCTACACGTCCAATTATATGGACAAAATAAACTCCGTACTGGATCAGGCGCAGGGCGCATACACGTCCGATTACTCACAGGAAATCGATGACGCGGTAAGGAATCTTCAGAACTGGAGATATGATCCAACACAGGACGCTTCGTACCAGGCGCTTTCGGAGATGTACCAGAACAATGGGCGACAGGCCATGCAGGACACGTTAGGACAGCTTTCTGCGCGTACCGGGGGACTTGCCTCATCCTATGCCGGAAACGCGGCAGCAGGCGCGTATGAGAACTATATGAACCAGCTGGCAGGCCTTATGCCGCAGTACGAGCAGAACGCCTACCAGAGACAGATATCAGGCCTTGGGGCTTTGCAGAATGCGGAGGACAGAAATTACAGCAGATGGGCTGACGCTCGCCAGAACGCGTACAATCTCGCAAATGCATATGCCGGACTTGACGCCCAGGATTACGGAAGATGGTCTGACGCGAGGAACAACCTTTACAACCTCGCAAACGCCTATGCATCCCTTGACGATACAGACTATGCGAGATATGCGGACGACAGGAACAACGCATATAACATCGCAAGCATGTACAACTCGCTCGATCAGGATGCATACAACAGATGGGCTAATAACATGGACAGATATCTCAATCTGATCGGCGTTGGTCAGAGCATCGAAAATAATCAGGCGGATCTCGATCTCGCAAGGCAGCAGTTATGGTTACTTCAGAACGGTATCTACTAAGAGGTGATTAAATGGCTAAAGTAGGCGCTGCGGCAGCAGTGAAGAAAAAGAAAACAGAACAGACGGTAACTCCTGTACAGGCGGCTCCTGTTCAAGCGACTCCGGTCCGGACCGGCACGGCAATGACTCCGCAGGCGGTAGCAGTACAGCCGGTTTCGGCACCGGCCGCTCCGACCATATCAGTACAGGCAAATCCGCTGCCGGTATCTGCGGAACAGCATTACGCAAATCAGGTTAAGGATGCTTTGATCCGGCAGCAGGCGCTTGAGCTCATGCAGCAGAGGATGGCTAACAGCCCGACCGGAAACTTAAGGCTCGACCGGGCTAAAGCCGTCGCACAAAGAGACCAGGCGCGGCATCTGAATAACAAAGTTTTCGAGGATAATAAAAAACATATGGCAGCGCTGACGAAAGAAGATGCGCTGGCCAAGCGTAATTACACGAACCAGTACACAGACTTCCGTAAAGATGCTGAAAAGGCGTCAACAAAGGACGTCCTTAACTGGCTTGCGGATTATAAAGCATACAGAGATTCAGGATCCTGGGATGACACTGCGCGTACAAGCCTTGCGACAAGATACCAAACGCTTCATGACAACGCTCAGAAGTATGCGAGGGTCGGCGAAGAAGGCAACTACCTTGATTACAAAGGCTTGCAGACCAAAGCAAACCCGCTTGATACCATGACTGCGGCATATAAAACCCTGGAAGGCCCACAGGTTTTAAAGGACGTCTATGGCACAGAAGATTACCGGAAGAATCCTTATGAATATTTTCCAAACTGGCAGGCTAAGAGCGATACGCTCTTTAACCAGGGGGCAAGCCTGGACACATACGGATATGACAGGAACGACTTCATAACACCGCTTGAAGCGCAGAATTATGAATGGCTGTATGAAAACAGAGGCGAAAAGGCTGCCGAAGAATACAGAAAATCATTAACCGATAAAAACGACGCCAGTTATGCCTCGTGGCTGGCAACAGATTTCAACCCGGTGTATGCCAAAGAACATCCGATAGCAGCATCGGTAACAAGCGTAGCAGGCACATACGGCGCTCCTGTAGCGTATCTGGAGAACGCCTTAAGGACTTTACAGGACAAAGATATAAATAACAATTCTTGGGCAAACGCACTGTCTAATCAGAGGAACCAGCTTAGAGGCGCAGTATCTGCAGGAATAGGTTCAGAAGCCGGGCGATTCTTGTACAACACAGGAATGAGCATGGCCGACAACCTGGCGCTTATGCCGCTTAACGCTCTTGGCGGAGCGGGCGAACTTGCCATGCTTGGAACGCTTGGAGCATCGGCGGCAAATGACAGGACCAGAGAGCTGATGAATCAGGGCGCGTCTTCACAGGAAGCCTTTTTAAGAGGTACGGTATCCGGTGCCATTGAAGGCATTACCGAAAAGATCGGACTTGATAATTTGCTGAAGACCGCATGGAAAGGCGGAGCCGCAAGCGTTATCAGGAACATCGCAAAGCAGGCAACAGCAGAAGGCCTGGAAGAAGGCGTATCCAATGTCATGAACCTTGCGGCAGATACGATCGCCTCAGTGGTAAAACAGGAGGGCGTGGGACCGCTTGAGCAGGAGATACAGGCGCTTGAGAAGAAGGGCGCGTCAAGATCCGAAGCAACGAGCCAGGTAATATTAGGACACTTAAAAGACCTCGGCATGGACGTCGCAGGCGGCGCTTTATCCGGCGCTGTGATGGGCGGCGGAGCAACAGCCTTCAACTACAACAGTCTTGTTAACCAGGGCAGAAACCTTACGGCAAACGAAGACGGCACTGTTAACATGGATGCTGTGCAGGCGCTTATCGAGCGAGGCAATAATATGCCTGCGGACACTATCTCACACAGGCAGGCGGAACTCCTTGAGCAGAAGATAAGAGAAGGCCGGGCAGTGACGGCGCGTGAGGCTGCGGTGCTGTATGCGAACAATGTATCGGCAGAGAAGAACATGCCGTATGAGGAATTGCTTAAACTTCGTAAGAAAGAAGCTGACCCGGGCGAATGGCAGGCGGCGAAAGACGTGGCCATGGAACACGCGGACGAGCTTAACAAGGACGTCAGACAGCTCTATGAAAGAACCGTAGAGGAAGCTGTCACGAATGGAGCAACAGGTAAGCAGGCCATTGCAGAATTCGACAGGGCGTACACAAGCGGATTCAACAAGCTTAAGGCTCCGCAGACAGCATATATCTCTGAGGATACAGTACAAGAGATTATGCGGGCGGCACAGACTGAACGTACAGGCTCACAGCCCAGACAGATGGCCGCAAGCAGAGTCAATGCCGAGCGCAACCTTGATAACGTAAACAACTATGCTAAGAATGGAGCGCAAATATACCCGGCAGCAGTACGCGAGGCGCTTGATAACGGGGCGAGCGCAGAGCAGGCAAGGGTAGCCTTTAATGAAGTATACTCTAACGTCTATGCGAATAAGCCTGTTACAAACACGAACATACCTTTAAGTGCCGAGACAGTGGCAAACATCAGGGACGCTGCGCTTAGAGACCGCTTCGCTTCAGAGAACAAGGCAAGAGCAAACGCCATCCCCACAAGCACAAACGCAGGCGTATCAATTTCAGATCCGGTGATCAGGCAGCAGGTAGAACGAGGGCGCTTTACCGATACCATTAACTTCATGGATGAGATGGGCAAGCGCTTCGGAGTGGAGATATCTCCCGTAGCAAGGCTGAAGCAGAACGGCCAGATCAACCTGGGTACCGGGCATATCGACATTGCACTTAATACCGAATTCGGCAAGATCATCGACAGGGACCAGGCAATGCGGGCTACACTGGGACACGAGTTAAGCCACAGGATGCGTCAGGTATCTCCTAAGACCTGGGATAAATTCACGCAGGCTGTTATCGGAGCCGACATAGACCGCTTCAACGCTGACGTGAACACGATGATCAGGGATACCTATAAGGGCGATATCACCCGTGATGCTGCACAGGAAGAAGTGCTGGCAGATTACATCGGTAATCGTTTCTTTAGTGGCGATATCGATTCTCTTAGAGCTATGGTCGAATCCATCGACAGCCTCCCGCAGCGCAGCGGATTTATCCAGCATATCGTTGATATGGCAAGCTGGATCAAGTCCAAGCTGACAGGCCAGCCGGCGTCAAATGCGCAGAGGATCGAGGACGAATTCCGGAAACTGTTTAAAGAGACGCAGGCTAAAGTGCAGCAGCTCGAAGCCAGCGAGGACGTTTCCGCAGAGCCTGAAATGAAGGAATCTATCAGATCACTTTCACGGGCAATGAATATAGAAGCTGTCCGGGACGAAAACGGACTGATCACGTTCAGCTTTGATGGTGAAACACTTAAGGGCGGCGACGTAACTCCTGACATGGTAAGAGAGACGGGCATAGGTGCGCTTGTATCCAATTCCGTGACGCAGGGCTATATCACCAAGGCAGACGGCGAGAAGCAGCTGAAAGCTTTTGCTGATCTTATGAACTCCATCATTAATACCCAGTCTCCGGATATGATATGGGCCTTTGCGGGATCAGAGATGTTCGCTGCGCTCAAGAGCAATTCAGATCCTCAGTACGGTACGACAGTTGATTTCTCAACGATATGCCGTAAGACGCAGGATATGATCACTGCCATGTCTGCTGCCATGAAAGAAAAAGGCAGAGGCCTTACCAAGGATGAGATCATAGAACTTCAGGGCGAGCTTAACAAGGCCGGAAGATCGGTGCCTTGCCCGGTATGCTATGTATTCTCCAGATGGGCAGGCGTAGGAAATATCCTCGATAACATATGGAACCTGCAGGAGAAATACAAAGGATATACCGCTGCAGAGCTTAAGCAGAGAGCCGACGATATAGCAGCCCGGATCAAGTCCATGAACCTTGCACAGGATAAGAAGGGTAATCCTACCGTAAATAACAAAGCGCTGGATGCCTACAGGAAGGCAAGACAGGAATATAAGGATTCCTTAAACTATGAACTTGAGAAGCTCGAAACAAGTAAGAGCCGGGACGATGCTACACAGGCCCGGATGAAAGAGATACGGGAAGAGCTGCCGAAGGTAGACGAAGATATCAACATCGTCAGCGAGTATTCATGGGTCAAGAACATTGCCTCAAATCCTGCATACAAACCTGTCCCGAAAGAAGTCCTTTACGATCTTGACGCGGGCGCGGAATTTGCAGGTAACTATCCGGTAGTCTGGAAGTACAGAACGACAAGAGGCAGCGGAGCAGGCAAGGCTATATTGCCGTATTCCGATATGCGTCTTGGTGACATCATCCTTGGACCATCGAATAACTCTGCCATGAAGATAACGAATTCCGGTGGCAAGGTAAACGTAACACAGGGCAATAAACTGTTTGACGTAGTGAAGGGCGGCGAATTCAACGCAAACCAGCAGAAGGCATATAATGCTGCCGTAGTAAGGGCGCGTAAACAGAACCTTATAGGTGGGCAGCGATTCCAGAGCACGTCTGATTTCAGATATGAATATGCGTTAGATTACCTTATGGCGTTCCTGGAACTCCAGTCGATCGGCGGAAAGATGCAAAGCTATACCAAGGTACCGGAGTTCGCCGACATGGTAAATGCTGTAGGTGGCGACGTTAACCTTTCGGTAATGCCGAAGGGCAGCGGCCTTGATTCTGACGGCGAGCTTTCTTTTTCGAACGTGACCGGCATGGATATCAATGTGGCGAAGAAGATCAACTCCACATTTGATAATGCTCAGATAATCCTTGTGGGCATAAATGACGAACATATCCGGAAAGCAATGGACGCTGACTACATTTCCTTCATTATCCCGTGGCATGCATCAGGAGCATCAAAGGACGCATACATAGCGAACCTGATCAGGAATCTTGGCGAGAAGTACGACACAAGCGCCTACCAGAGCTACGAGAAAGTACAGGAAGATCACGCATACGGCAGTGCCGATATGAGAGATATCCGCACCCAGATCCTGACCAAGGTGGAAGGGCTGAGCAGAGAACAGCTTAATAAGATAACTGCGCTGGCAGAACAGGCAAGGCCTATAGGGAATAGATCTTTCGACGAACTGAGAGAGATCGAAACGAAGGCCCTGGCAGGTGACGCTGAGGCAATGGCAGAATACAGAGGCTGGTCCGCAGGCCTGCTGCTTGACCTTTATCATAAGATGAAGGACGGAAGCGAGGCCGGTAACCATTTGTCAAAGACTCAAGCGAAGAACGTAATGCCGCACGAATACTGGGACAAGTCAGCCGATGTGGACAGAGCTTACGTTAACGGATTTATTTTCAGATCCTACTGCCAGAACCTGGGACTCCATCCGCGCTTCACAGGATGGGCCGGCAGTTCAAGGGTTAATTATGGAGACTTCTCTGATTCTGAAGGCTACTGGAAGACACTTATAGACAGACCGATGTATGACAACAACGGCCACTATAGAGAACAGCAGCAGGTCAATGTAACTGATCTCAACAAAGAACTGCTTACCCCGTCTTACGCTAAAACGGTTTACCGTGAATACAGACCGACCGAACCTAACGCAGCCGAGGCAGCAAGGATAGGCACGGAATATGCGAACAAGGGCGAAGTAAAGTATTCCCGCAGAGATTCCGAAGGCCGCACTCTTACCGCAGAGCAGGCGGAATTCTTTGCTGATTCCAAGGCAAGAGATACAGATGGAAATCTTCTCGTACTTTATCACGGCACAGAGTTTGCAGGATTCAACACTTTCCGTGGGACTGTATGGATGACTACATCCCGTAAGGACGCCGGCAGTTACGGAGCTGCGACAAGAACATACGATCCGAATGAGCAGCGTGTTGACAGATCAACAACAGGTGGAAGCTTCACTGTTGGACAACATCTGAGATTTGATACCGAACAGGATCGAGCTGATTTCCTCAAAGAGTATCCGGAAGCTGTAAATTATCTGTCGCCAAGGGAAATGATCGCGGCACAGGGGACTGCCGAGATGGAAGACGATTACGACAGATATGACGAGCTTGTCGCCCAGGAAAAAACCGACAAGAAGATATGGAGAGCTTATCGTAAATACGAGGACCAGCACAGCGAAGTCATTCCCTTAAAAGAACTCATAGACAACAAGGACCTGTATACTGTCGATGATTTCAAAGATGCACTTCTCAGTATTGACCGAAACGCGGACTTTGATTATGAATACGATAATTATGAGACGGACGAAGAATTCAGGGACGCTATAGCCAAAGAGCTTGAAGAATCGTTCCTTAATGAGGGGTACAATGACTTCCCCGTAAGAGTACGCATACCTGTTGGAAAAGAATCTACAGCAGCAGACGTCACGCATATCCACAACAGGATATATGAGATGTATGCCAATGTTACCCGGCCTTACACATACGATGCTAAGGGCAGAGGAAGCGAAGGCAACGGATCGTATTACGCTGCCGTACAAAAGGCAATGGATTCTGACGAGTATGATGGGGCGATCATAAACAACATCCGCGTAGGCAGATACCAGGAGCTTGGCACTGTGGTAGTCGCAAAAGATTCGTCACAGGTGAAACTTGTAAACAATGAGACACCGACGGAGAACCGGGACATCAGGTATTCCAAGAGAAACTCAGACGCTCCTGTTACACAGGCAATATCGAGCGCAGACACTTCGATTCCCCAGATTCCCGCATTGTTCAAGGACAAAAAGGTAACGTGGGGAAAAACGAATATTGATATAGGTGGAGGCAAATTCGATCTGGCCACAGATTATTTAAAGAATCTTGGCGTTACGAATATGGTCTTCGATCCGTACAATAGGGAGGCGGATCACAATAGAGCCGTGCTCGACTTCCTAATGTCTGGGAATAAAGCAGATACAGCTACAAACGCAAACGTCTTGAACGTAATAAATGAAGCGGAGGCGAGAAGAAATGTAATCCTGGAAGTTGCCAAGGCGATTAAGCAGGATGGAACCGCTTATTTCATGGTTTATGAGGGAGACGGCAGTGGAGTAGGACGAGAGACATCAAAAGGCTGGCAGAATAACAGAAAGACGGCGACATATGTTCCGGAAATAGAAGAATACTTCGACAATGTACGGAGAAGCGGTAAGCTTATCACTGCTACAGAGCCGAAGGCTAATCTTCCGAAAGCTTCCTGGGAGTTGGAACCGGGCAACGCTATTCGTTATTCCAAGAGATCCTCTTCCAGCAAGGACGCAATCATCCGCCGTCAGCAGGAAACGATCGACAGGCTGCGTCACGAGATGATCGAAACTCACGGAGTGGAACCTGACCCGAAAGTAATCGCAGATGCAGCGGTACAGTTCGGACGTGATTGGAATTCCACCATGCCTGAGACGGAGATTAAGGATGCCTTTGCCGATATCGCAAAAGAGTTTGCCACATATCGCAGGCTCAATAACCAGAAAGCAGATCCGGCACTTATCCGCAGCGTAGAGAACCGCTTCACTGATAAGTGTACCGAGTTGGCGAACAAGATCGTCAAGTCGGCAGCAGTCCTTGTAGGCGACAATGCGAGAGCACAGGAGCTTAAGCAGTTCGTCTGGAATCATCCGATACAGATCGACCCGTCCTTTAAAAAGGAATTCGGAGAATATCCCGCATTGCGGGAAGCTGTCAAGGGCAGGATAAAGCTTGCGAAAGACGGTATGCCGATAAGCAGGCTGTATGAATCTCTGAATGAGCAGTTCTCAGATTACCCGCTGTTCCAGGAATTCGAGGGAGAAACGCTTGAGCCTGTGGATATGCTCCTTGACCTGCTTGACCTGATCAATGATTTCGACAAGGCCTATAATCCTTACGACACAGCCGATGCTGTTGACGTAGTGGCCGGCGAGATCATGAATACCATTTTCGACGCGCCGATATCCAAGCCTACGTTTGCTGACCGGAAGGCTGCTGAGATCAATGCGGCTAAGGCAGAGACGGCGAAGGTCAGAGAGCAGGCAAGGAAGCAGACGCCGGCGGATATCAAAGCATTTTATGAGGCTAAGCTGAACGATATCAAGGAACAGCGTGACAGATACCTTGCGGATCTTGTACAGGCTTATAAGGACCGCTCAGCCAGGGCAAAGGAATCAGAAGAACGTGCAAGGCTGCTTAGGATCATGAAGAGAGTAGATAGGCTGGCGAAGAAGTCAAGCGACGCTCGCCGTGCCGAAATTAAAGAGATAACAGGTGACTTCGACCTCGTGGCACAGAGACTTTCAAACCACAAAGTGCAGGAGCTCACCGAGCTTGCAGACTGGGTACGCAGGAACAAAGACAATCCAGACGCGATTATTACGCCTCAGATATCCGATAAGCTGGCAAGGCTTGATAAGCAACACATATCAGATCTTACGATAGGCGATGTCAGGGCGATCACGGAGGCACTGCAGGAGATCGAGCACCGGATAAGGACAGAGAACCGGATCATCGGGCTTAACGAGAGACGCAACACTGTAGAAATCGGCAAGCAGATCATACAGGACGTCAGGAACGCACCCGGCACAGGATCTTCAGCGTTAGCCAGGGGCATGGATAAATTCCTTATCAACGGCCTTATGAGGCCTGAGACGGAATTCCTGAGGCTCGTAGGCTTCGACAAGAACAGCCCTCTGTACCAGTACACGTTCGGAGACGAGCTGTCATTGCTGACCGGGCAGAAGACCATGCAGGATTATCAGAGGCAGGCCCACGAGCAATACTTCCGTAAATTCCTGGATGATAAGGAATTCATGAAATCTATCACAGGGAAGAACGCAAGGACCGTCGAGATCACCGGCACGGACGAACAGGGCAAACAGCACACTGTAAAGGTAACGCCTGACTTCATAATGGCAATGTACATGCACTCACAGAACGTACAGAACCTTATGCACATCGTCAATTACACTGACGAATTCGGGCGCGAAGTAAAGGCCGGCGGCATGACCGTACCGGATTACAAGCTGTATAAGGACGGCAAGAAGACCGAAGCCTATAACGCAGGCACGAAGCTGACGTTTACGAGAAGTCAGTTCAATGACCAGCTGAAGGGCCTGACGCCTAAAGAGATGGAGTTCATCCGGGCGGCCCAGAGATATTATTCCGAGATGTCACAGCCGAGGATCAATGATGTTTCCGAGAAGCTCCTGGGATATTCCCTTGCAAAAGTGGATAACTACTTCCGTATCAACACAGACCCGGATTACAGGGGCGGAGATATGGAGAACCTGCGTTTCGACGGCACGATCGAGGGCATGGGCTGGACTAAGGAACGTGTTAACGGTAAGAATCCTATCCTGCTGATACCGCTTTCAGAGCAGCTGCAGAAGGATATCGTGGCACATTCCAAGTATGTGGGAATGGCGATACCGATCAGAAACTTCAGCAAGATTTATGGCGTCAACGAGAACACGTACAGCCAGAACGCAGACGGTAAGTGGGAACTTCAGAACGCTTATGCATCTTCCGTAATAAAGGAGATCAACAAGAAGCATCCGTCCGGAGCAGATACGAACTACATCAGGGATCTTCTGGCCGACATCCAGAATCCTGTCAGCAACATGAGCGCACTCGATAAAGTATTCGCCGCACTGCGTAGCAAATACGCGGGGTCCGTACTGACATTGAACCTGGGTGTAGCGCTTAAGCAGGCAGCATCATTCCCGACAGCTGCAGCGGAGATAGGCTGGGCGCCGATCATCAAGACCGTACCGCAGTTTGGCAAGGCAATGGCAAGCTTCGCAAAACCGGCCAACCAGAAGACGATCGACTTTATCAGCAAGTATTCACCACTCATGAGACTGAGGACAGAAGGTATGTCTACTCAGGAGCTGGCCGATATGCAGAGACTGAATCATAAGATACCGGGCGTACTTAACTGGATACAGAACGTCGACGTGGGCACGGTCGCAGCACTTTGGAAAGCTTCGGAATACTATGTGAAGCAGAACTTCAAAAACCTTAAACCGGGAACTGAGGAATTCTACCAGAAAGTAGGCGACGTCCACACAAGGGTAATCACCAAGACGCAGCCGAACTACTCGGAGCTTCAGAGACCGGGACTGCTGCGGAGCAAGTCAGAGATAACGAAGACGCTGATGATGTTCAAGACGCAGCCCTTCCAGAACTTCAATATCCTTTACGAAGCTGTAGGATCATTCAAGGCGGCGGAGAGAGCATACAAGGCTAATCCGTCAGCGGAGAACAAGACCGGACGGGATGAGGCGCGTAAACGTCTTGCTTGGGCGATATCTTCACAGGTAGTTTCCAATGCGGTATTTGCAGCAATGCAGGTGGCATGGGATCTCTTAAGACGCAAGGAAGATCCGCTGGATGATGAAGATAAGAACGTCCAGAGGCTGAACAGCTTCTTCAAGAACATGATCTCTTCCTGGGCGGGAATGCTGCCGGGAGGCACACAGGCGCTTGAGGTAGTGGAGAAATGGGTAGATGACGCTCTTGTGGCTATGGGCGGCGAAAAGTATTTCGATTCCACAGTTTATGGATTCGAGCTTGACGCCTCAATCGAAGGCCTTAACAAGATGGTTGATCTGATCACCAACATCCCGAACCTTGGCGGGGACATCTTCGGCCTGATTAAAGGCGACGGAAACAAGGAAGAATACCTGCGAGATCTCTTCAACCAGTTCATGGATATATCCACATTCTTCGGCAAACCTGCCAACAACGTCCTTAATATTGGCAGGGCTACGATGGAATGGGCGCTTACTAAGGGCGCAGGATATTCAGATGAAAAAGCCAGGTATTTATCCGACAGATTGATTAACGGAGTAAATACGAGATATTCCAAGAAGCATTACGCGGATCTGGCCATAGCTGCAGGCGAAGACGTTATGCAGATGTTCCGCGAGGATTCGGCGTTTGATTCAGCAAGCAAAACTGCATCCGAGTACCTGGACGAGCAGCTGGCCAAGAATGCCAAGGGCAAATTCGAAAAAGAATATGGGCTCAAAGAAATCTATCTGGAAGACCATAGTTCCGTAACAGAAGAGGCATTTAGAGAATTCGCCGAGAAGTATGCGCAGACAAATAATGGCAACGGGAAAATAACACAAGCCGAAATCGCTGCGGCACTTGGCGAAACTAATCTTGACAAAGATGAAAGAGAAGCCATCTACAACCTGTATAAAGATGATAATGAATGGAAGAAGACGTATGATCAAGCTTCTAACGCCGCAAAGGCAGACGAGACGGCAAGCGCAAAGGAAACTGCGACAGTAACGGCAGGGCAGACAGGCGGCGTTCTTACAAGCCTTACGACGCCGGGAGTCAACGCACTTATGCCAGGCTCGACCAATAAGAGTCGCGTAGAGATCACGACGCCGCCAGAGATATGGATGGATGTTCCTGCTGAGATGCAGGAAGCATACCGGATGTTTGCTGAATCATACAGCGCCGGATCCGACGGGGACGGCAAGCTCTCCCAGAGCGAAGCCATCCATGCACTTGGTGACGTGGACGAGGCAAATCGTGAAGCGCTTTACAATCTTCTGGCAGATGGAAAATGGAACAGATCCTACCACGACGCGAAGGTGACAGTGGAGAAGGATGACATGCAGCAGACCTATGGTACGAATGAAATGTACCTTGAAACCTCGCCGCTTGAAGGTGATCGGCTCGACGAATTTAACAGAGCATATGCAGCTGTATCGAATAATAACAGCTCGGTAACGCAGGCAGAGCTGGCAGCAGCGCTCAATTCGATGGGAGTATCTCTGGAAGAAGGCGAAGCGATCTGGGCGGCATATGCACAGGACCACGTTAATAAGTATGGCAGCGGATGGAAGAAGACCTACGCAGACTATTACGGCGGCGGGTCAGGCGGATCGTCCGGAAGCTCCAGCGGAGGCGGACGTTCTTCCGGTGGCGGTCGTTCATCCGGAGGCAGAAGCTCCGGTGGTTCATCAGGATCCACACAGCCGGTAGTCGGTCCGTATCCGGGATATTCTGAGAATCCGGCAGCAGCTTATACACAGCCGGCAGCACAAAGCTCAGGATATGTACAGCCGGTAGCTATGCCGCAGCCGGTGGCAACAGCACCGCAGACACCGTATACAGGGCTTCAGAGGCATTCTGAGGGCGGCAACGTAGATTTGACCTACAGACCTGTGTTAAGAGCTGTAGAGCTTCGTAGGAAAGGCTGGGGCGGAGTACTGAGCGACACAGTGCGGAACTTCGTCAAGTCCTACGCGGGCAACGGCAAGGCGCTGAACTTCACGCCAATCGTGCTTGATGAAAACGGCAACTACGTCCGGACCTTATCGCCGAACGAACTTAGGGAATATGCAGAAGCAGTCCTTAAAGGAGAGCGAGAAGACGATCTCAAGCTTCAGGTAGGCACAGCATATGAAGGCGCTGACGCAATGGCCCAGGCGGAGAAGGCAGCGGCGGAAATAGCACAGCTGGATAAAGATTATACGCAGACTGCATAAAGAAAGCGGGGGAGATATTCTCTCCCGCTTTCTTTATAATGAAGATGGAGGCAAAGTTATGACCATCACATACGATATCAACAGCATTTATCCGCTTCCCTTGGGCCATGCAGGTGACAAGGGAGCGTTAACAGTTAAATTCACAGGATTCAAGAGAGAGTCCCTGGATAACCCGGTATCACTGATCATGGGCATCCCTGTCGAGCAGACGATAGCGCTTGACGAGGATATGACTTGTACAGTATCAGAGGTAATGACTTCACGATCATGGAGCGACATTCCCATGCGGCTGCAGGAAACAGGAGACGGCCTTGTTAACACAAGCAAAGTCTTCTTCGGAGAGGTGAACTAAGTGGGAGAGATTATTCTTGCGGCTTTTGCCTCGACGGGGTTCTTCGGACTGATCCAGTTCCTGGTCAAGCGGCACGACGACCGAAAGGGCAAAGTTAAGCAGCTTACGGATTCCATTGATGGCCTGAAGAAGAAGATAGACATTCAGGAGCGTGATTCATGCAGGACCCAGCTGCTTCTGTTAATGGCGATCTTCCCAGACAACGTGGATGAGATTCTGAAAATAGCGGAGCACTATTTCAAGGATCTTAAGGCGAACTGGTATATGTCCACACTCTTTGTGAGGTGGTGCA
>Ga0326514_10001282_pt1 | contig 16486 bp, 13 predicted proteins | sample 3_2548_0518_D_FD_203653 | JGI IMG/M metagenome (GOLD analysis project Ga0326514, IMG submission 203653) | Bovine rumen microbial communities from UC Davis, California, United States - 3_2548_0518 | ecosystem: Host-associated > Mammals > Digestive system > Stomach > Rumen | place: USA...
GAAATAGAATTTTATGCTGCTCCTGCTTCCCCTCAATGATGCTCATGGCATGCTTCAAGTGCTCTTGAAAATGCTTGGGCGTGGCATTCACATACACACCATCCAGCGTGCTGGCGCGCGGACTCCTGTCCCACTGAGGCATGATGGACGGATACACATTCTCCCACCCATCCTCTGGAGCAAAGAAATGCTTCATCACCCTTGGGTAGTCAAACTTTGCCGATGGTAGGAAGGGGAAAGCCGTGTTCAGCGCGCGCCTGACCAAACGGCGATACTTACCCATGTCCATCATCTCAGCCCTGGGGCGACCAAACGAATTGATGCCGTCAAAGCCCAAGGCCAGCAGCGAGTTATACACCTCGGCGCTACTCTCCAGATTGGGCATCACCCGCTTAATAGTGCCATCCAGTTCTCTCCTCACCGTCGAGGTGGTGTTGGTGATGGCCACAAAATGAATGCCCGGCAAGCCATTCTGCTCAGCCAGTTCGCGCCACAAATCGATAAACTTCGTCACCTCCACAAAGTGGTAGGCATCATAAATCAGAAACAGCGGCTTCCCATCCACCCTGATGTATCGATGGTCGCGGAAGGCAGGGAGCACATAGTTGAAGTGGCGCACGTAGTCCTCCTTGCCCGGATACTCCTGTTTGGCTATGTAAGTGGTGTCAGCCGTTCTCACCACCCCCTTCCCCTGGTTCCACGTCTTCGTGGTCCAGTCATGGTTAGCCCAAGCCAGACAGAAGGGGAAGTCGGGCTTGCCGCTCTTCAGCACCTCCTCAAAAGGGCGCTGAAGCAACATGCGCCCATTGCCCAACCAGTAGTGCCAATAGCAGAAGCCCTCCACCCCAGCCTCGCGAGCCAGCTCAGCCTGTTGCTCACGCACTTCGGGCAAGCGCAAATCGTAAAAACCTAAATCGGCAGGGATTCGTGGCTGATAATGCCCCTTGAAGAGAGGCTTTGCCCCAGCCACATTTGTCCACTCCGTAAAGCCCTTTCCCCACACCGCATCATTCTCAGGAATGGGGTGGAACTGAGGCAAATAATATGCTATCACTCTTGCTTTCATCTTCTTTACTAAATTGAGAATCTAATACACTGCAACACCTGCTCATCTACAACTGCTTAATCACCCTGGCAGGAATGCCCGCCGCAACACAGTAGGCCGGAAGGTCGTGCGTCACCACACTGTTTGCCCCCACCACCACACCGTCGCCAATGGTCACCCCTGGCATCACGCACACGTTGTTGCCCAGCCACACATTGTTGCCCACCCGCACTGGCCCCTTGCTGAAAAGCGGACGGTCCACAGGCGAGAGAGCCATCTGCTCGCGCGTGCTCTCGCCATGCGAATTGTCGGTGATGAGCACGTTCGTGCCTGTCAGCACCCCATTCCCAATCGTGATGCTGTTCACGGCTGTGATGTGACAGTTCTCGCGAATGCGACACCGGTTCCCTATCTGCACCGAGGGCGAATAATGCTTGCCGTGATAGCATTCCCAGGCCGACAACTGCACTCCTGCACCAATAAAGGTTCTCTCGCCAATGGATATGTGTTTCAGCCCAATCAGCGACATTGCCCTAAAGCCCAGCCGACTCCTTTTGCCTATGTGGGCAAAGCAGCCCCTGTAGGGCAACGTATAGACAAGGTCTATGAGTGCTTCAACAACGCTTCTTACTGAGTATTTCTTCATAAAATTCATATACTTTCTTTGCATGCACATGGCGCGAATAGAGCTGATTCACCACGCTGAAAGCCCGCTGCCTGCAGGCATCTTCCCCACTCACTTGGCCGCTTCCCACTTTGCAGAGCAGCTCGGCCAGCTCCTCCACAGTCTCATAGCGCAAGCCTATCTCCTTGCCCGTCAGCTCCACGGCATTGTCCAGCTGTTCCTTCGTGCCTCCTGTGTTTCGGCCAATGCACAAGCACCCCTGCTGCATCGCCTCAGGCATGCAGAAGCCAAAGCCCTCATTGGGCGAAGGGATAATGAGCGCACGCGCCTGGCGCATTATCCCTGCTATGTCATCACATTCGCCCAAAAACTCCACCCTGTCCTCCAAGTGGTGGGCAGCAACAAAGTCGAACTGCTCCTGGCAGTAAGGGGAGTTAGTGCGGCTGCCAGCCACCTTCAGCAGCAAAGGCTGTTCAGCGCGCTGCACATACAGCTCGTAAGCTTTCAGCAACTGGTCCAATCCCTTGGCTGGCTGAATGCGACCTGCATAGAGAAAGTAGTTTCTCCTTTCGGCCGATGGCATCGTGGGCATGGCTGGAAACACACCGTCGTAGATCACTTTCGACGAGCTGTTCTTCTGCTGATGAAAGTACCGCTGCACATCCTTCGTAATGCAGATGCTGTAACTCTCCTTCGCCTCCAGCTGCCTCAGGAAGACCTTCTTCGTGGGGAAATAGCGGATGCCGAAATCCAGTGCGCCATACTCGCGTATGTGGTAAACATGTGGCAGGCCCACTCGCTGCGCTGCATCAAAGCCAATACGTATGGTGCCCGAATTGGTGTGCACCAGCTCAATCTCATGCCTCTGCAGGAAAGCCTCCACCTGCCTGCTCGCCTTGGCATTGACGAGAAGCCGCACCAACAGCCTTGGCAGAAAGAGCAGTTTCTCCTTCAGCGTGCGTGCATGCGGATAACTCGACGGACGGTACGTGCACACCAACAGCGGCACATTCCGTTTCGCCAAATCCTGGGCTATTCCGCCGCCATCGGGCACCACCACAAACGGGTGCACGTCGCGAGCCTCCAGCTCCTCCAGCAAGTTCGCAAACGCCTTGGTGGCTCCACCATTGGGCACTGTGGCACTGAGAATGTAAGCTACCTTCATGTCTTCTATCAGCAAATTGACATTTGTTTACCAGAAAAATCATTGCAAATATACTCATTATAATTTGAATAACATCAAAACTCCAGTGTTTTTCATAGCGAAAACCTGTCTGTGAGGCTAAAATCAGGCGTATTTTGTCCCTTTTTGCAATACGTTTAAGAATTAGTTCCATAAAGTTGAAAGATTAAAGAGTAAAAAGAGTAAAAAGATCATGATGATGGTTTGCAGTATTTCACTTTCGAATAACTTTCATCTGCCATCTGTCAGAGCAAACACCCCCAAAAGGGGCGCTTTTCACCCTCCCGAAAAGCCTCAAAACGGTCTCTGCTGAAAATCGGCCCTTACGCACCCCGAAAATTTGGTGGAACGGGAAAAAAGCCGTAACATTTGCAATGTCAAAAGAAAAGAACTTTTGTACCAAAGCTTCGCAGCAATTGCTGGAAGCGCGCCCAACAAAAAACGCACGGCTTCGCTGCAAAAAGGGTCGATTTCCGGAGACAAAACCAGCGTGACGCAGCCACCCAGTGCAGATGGCGGCAAGAGGAATAACCACAACACAAATAAAAAAACACAAACACAACTATGGCAATTAAAATCAAAGCAGTGGAGCGCAAGCTCAAATTCAGCAAGACGGACGAGGGTGAGTACCGCTACGTCATGCTGCCCGAAATGTACTCCGCACTGGGGCAGGAGAAAGTGATTCGCGAGGCAGCTCTCCGTTCGGGCGTTTCGCAGGGGGTGATGCAGACCTGCTGGGACGCAGCCGGCGAGGTGATCAAGGCCTGGGCCACCGAAGGCCACTCCGTAGCACTGCCAGGTCTGGGCACCATGCGCTTCGGACTCTCCGCACAGTCGGTGGCCGACGTGAACAAGGTGAAGAGCGACATCATCCGCACTCGCCGCATCGTCTTCACCCCAACATGGACCTGAAGCGCGAACTCCGCGAGACCGCCATCCAAATCACCTGCTACGACCGCAACGGCGAAATTGTGCGCCGCGTGACCTCGGCCGACGATGGCACGGTGGAAGACCTTGAGGGCAGCAAAAACGGCGGCGGTCTGCCATCGGGCGGCAACGAGAGCGACAACGAGAGCGGCAACACCAGCGTCAACACCAACCCTGGCGGTCTGCCAACGGGCGGCAACGAATCGGAAGAACCCTAACCAGTAAAAATGAAGAGTTATGCGTAACAAGGAACTTTGGAAAAGCATCATCCAGATTGTCATCAGCATCCTCACTGCGGCTCTCACCGCCATGGGCACCACCAGCTGCTTGGGCCGCGGTCCCTTCTGATGAGCAGGAAACGCCCCCAAACCAACTTCTGACACCGAGGAGCACACACAACTTCTGACACACACAACACACACTCTCTCTCAGCACAAAGGCTGACAACGCACACCACCAGTGAGTTGTCAGCCTTTATGATTTTTCGGGCACACCGCGTTCCCCTATCAGATGTGCAGCAGGTTTCGGACAATGCCCCACAGCACACACAGCGCCATGAAGATGTGGGCGAAGCGGGCATTCCGCACCACTGAGACGAAGCGGCCGCCCCGCTGCATCAGCTTCAGCACCTCAGCCACCAGCAGGGCGAGCACGTAGGGGAGGCTGAGGATGAAGAAGTAATTGTAGGCCAAAGCCTCGGCCAGCCGACCGCCGAACAAAGCGTGGAGCGCCCTCTGCATGCCACAAGCAGGACAGTTCCACCCGGTGAGCTTATGGAGGGGACACCACGGCATCCACGCATGCTGCACGGGGTCGAAAAGCACGTAGAGCAGCACACAGCCTGCCAGCAGGAGGATGATGAGCAGGAGGGCGAAATGGGATGATTTGGCGGAATGAGGCTGCATGTCTCTTTTTTTTGTAAGTAGGTAAACAAAAATAGCTTACATAAAATATTCATGATTAATTCATGGCAATTCGTGTTTATATAAAACATATAATTATCACGAATTAATCACGAATTATCATAAATTTAATTTGTTCAGTTGCTTATAATGCCGTGTTGAGGGGAGGTCATTCTCCGCGCAGCTGTCCCGAAGCCTTCAGCAGTTTCACATGCGCCAGCTGCAATTGGCAACGCGCGTTCACCAAATTGGCGCTACATTGCTGCCAAAGGGCCTGTGTCTCCAAGTAGTCGGCCAGCGGCTCCAGGCCCACCTCGTATTGCTGCTTGGACAGGCGCATGTTTTCGGCGGCCTGGCTGAGAGCCACTTCACACAGCTGCAGTTCGGTTTGCGCTTCCTCGCAGAGATTCTGGCATTGAGCCAGTTCCAGCCGCATCTGGTCGTTCAGGTCCTGCTGCTCCAGCTGCGCAATCTGGTAGGCAGTTTTGGCAGAGCGAATCTTGTTGGTGGCCCCTCCGAAAAGGTCGATGGGTATTTTCACCGCCACCCCCACCGACACGGAGGTGTTGTCCAGCAGGTGCTTTCCGCCCAGCTCCGCTCCGTTGGCGTAGGCCACAGCCGCACCCGCCATCACATTAGGCAAATAGTCGCTCCGCGTCAGCTTCACCTGTTGGCGGGCCAGCTCGGTCTTGCTGTTCAGCATAGCATATTCAGGCCGCGACTCTATGCCCTGCTCCGCTCCTTTGGCAAGAAGGCTGGGCTGGGCGTGGTCGGCAGCTGGCTCCACCACCTCAATCTCTTTGTCGAGTGGGAATCCGACAATGTGGCAAAGGTTCATTCGGGCCAGCCGGTGGGCGTTGTCGGCCTTCTGAATGGAGAACTCGGCTTCGTTCAGCTTCACCTGCACCTTCATGAGGTCGTTGCGCGTGCTCATCCCATGACGGAAAGCACCCTCCACGTTCTTCTTCAGCTCGTCGAGCAAGGCTTTGTAAGAGCGTGCCACACCAGCCAGTTCCTTGGCCTTGAGAGTCAGGTAGTAGGCTTCGTGTGTGCGCTGAATCACTTCCGACTCCGTCAGCCTCAGCTTCTCGGTGGCCAGGTTCACCCCCAATTTCGACATCTTGTAGGCCGTGGAGATTTTCCCGCCCGAATAGAGCGGCTCCATCACCGACAAGCCTCCCGCAAAAAAATTGCTCAGCTTCAGCTTCATCGACTGCGAGGGGAAGTCGGCATACTGGTTGAGCTGCACTGTGCCGTCGGCCTGCTTCGTCACGTTGGGCACGTACTTGCCGGTGGCGGCATCGAAATTGTAAATGGGCAGATGTCCACCGTCGAGGGTGAACTGTCCGTTCACCGTGCTGTATAGGTCGAGTGCCACCACATTGAGCTGGGGGAAGAAATTGGCCTTGTAGGTCTTCATGTCGAACTGCGTCTTTTCCAGCGTTTTCTTGGCCGACGAGAGCGACTTGTTCTCCTCCAACGCCCGGTGCAGACATTCCTGCAGGGTGAGTGTTTGCGGCTGAGCGTACACCCTGTTCAGGCTCAGGAGAAACGCCCCGATGAGTATGAGATATGTCTTCATGTCAGAAAAAAGCAATCGCTTTTGTAAGTTATTTTGTTCATATTTCTTTTTTACACATTATTCTTTCTTCATCAGCCCGCGGAGTCCTCCTTTCTCGTTGAATTCGTTGAGATTGACTACGTCAAGCTAAAGGTTCGTGCGATTCATGTTCGCCAAATTTTCTTCCCACACGAAGCGTAAACGAAGCTGATTTATTTTACCTTAAAGAACATGGCATAAAGCACCGGGATGAAGATGAGCGTGATGAGCGTGCCCATGAACAGCCCTCCCATGATGGTGACGGCCAGCGAGCCAAACATGGCGTCGGGGACCAGCGGAATCATGCCCAGGATGGTGGTGAGGCTGGCCATCATGACGGGGCGCAAACGGGACTTGGAGCTTTGTATGAGCGCCGTGTGGGGATCGGCTCCTTGGGAGATTTCCAGGTTGATTTCGTCCATCAGCACAATGCCGTTCTTGATCATCATGCCTATCAAGCCCAGCACACCCACTATGGCCACGAAGCCGAAGGGCTTGCCGGTGAGCATTACCACGGGGATGACGCCTATAATCACCAGGGGGATGCAGCAGAAGATGATGGCTGGCTTTTTGTAGTCCTTGAAGAGCATGACCAGGATGAGAATCATGGCCACGATGCAGATGGGGAAGCCATTGAAGAGGTACTTCATCGACTGGTCGCTGGCTTTCTTCTCGCCCTCCCACGAAAGCGAGTAGCCCTCGGGCAACGTGATTTTCTCTATCTGCTCGGCAATGGCTCGGCGTGCAGCCTCGGTGCCCACACCCGGACGGGGAGAGCACTGCAGACGCTGGGTGCGCTGTCCGTTGTAGCGCATCACCACGGGTTCCTCCCACTTGATGTCAAGCCCGTGCGACACCTGCTTCAGGGGGGTGGTTTGTATGAGGTTCTCTATCACTTGCTCGCGCGTCACCGTGCCCGCCATCAGCTTCTGCATGGTGGAGCGATTGAGGAATTGACCCACATTGGGCAGCACACCAAACACGCGGGCGTTCTCCAGGTTCTCCACATTCGCCCCGTTCTCGTCGGTGCACTTCACGTAGATGTTTTCGGGGTTGATGCCATCGTAGAATGTGCCGATGGGTACTCCGCCCGTGTAGGCCATCATCGAAAGGGCCACGTCGCTGCGCGTAAGCCCGCTGTTGCGAGCCGAAGCCTGGTCGTAGTCGATGTTCAGCACGGGCACCTGCGGCTCCCAGTCGGAGGTGGCAAGATACACCTTGTCCGACGCTTCCACAATGGCGCGAGCCGAATCGGCCAACTGGTGCAGCACGGCAGGGTCGGGCCCGTGAAAACAAGCCTCGATGGGATAATTCTTGAACATGAGATTGTAGCGCTTGAACTTGACGTAAGCATCGGGGTACAAGTCGGAAATCTCCTGCTGCAGCGAGTCGATGTGCTCCACCAAGGCCTGCGGCGAAGTGAAGTCGATAATCAGCTCTCCGTAAGCCAAAGAGGGCATGGCAATGGAGCGCACCAGGTTGTAGCGCGAGGGAGTGCCACCCACCGAGGTAGTGATGTGGGCGATGTAGTCCTTCTGCATGAGCCGCTCGCGTATCTGCTCCAAATCGCGTTCCGTCTCGGTGGAATTATATCCTTCCGGCAGCTTGTACTCCATGTACAGCTGGTCGTATTCCATATCGGGGAAGAAGGCCTGGTTGAGGAACTGGTAGCAGAATGCGCTGAAGGCCAGCAGCACCACAGCCAAGGCGATGGTTGTCTTGCGATGTTTCAGTCCAAATTTCAGCACCCCCTCCAGCACATCGTAGGCTTTGCCCTTGTAGAGCTGCTCCTCTCCCCCATCCTCTTGGCTGGAGGTGGCAAGGTGCTTGAACATGCGGTTGCTCATCACGGGCACATGCACCAGGGCCAAAATCCAGCTCAGCAACAGGCTGACGGCGATGACGATGAAGAGGTCGCGCACATACACGCCAGCCGTGTCGGGGCTCATGAAGATGGGCAGGAAGGCCAGAATGGCTATCAGCGTGGCACCCAGCAGGGGCATGGCCGTCTTCTGCCCAATGGAGGTGAGGGCTTCCTGGCGCGACTTGCCCTGCTTGATATCGACCAAGATGCCATCGACAATCACGATGGCGTTATCGACCAGCATGCCCATAGCCAGAATGAAGGAGGCGAGCGACACACGTTGCAGCGTGCCGTTGAAGCCTTTCAGCACCAAGAACGAGCCAAACACAATCACCACCAAGCTGCAGCCAATGATGTAGCCACTGCGCCACCCCATGAAAAAGACCAGCAGCAGCACCACAATGGCCACCGACTCCAGCAGGTTGATGAGGAAGGTGTTGAGGGCGTTGCTCACTCGCTCGGGCTGGAAAAACACCTTCTGGCATTCGATGCCAGCGGGAAACCTCTGCTGTATGCGCTCAACGGCATCCTCCACCTTTGCGCCCACCTGCAGAATGTCGAAATCGGACGAACAGGCTATGCTGATGCCCAAGGCTTGCACGCCGTCGCACATCATCTTGTTGCGCGTGGTGGCCTCGTAGGTCTTCACCACCGTGGCGATGTCCTTGATGCGCAGCTGGTCGTCGTCGTGACCCTGAATGAGCATGTTGGCAATGTCGTCCACATTGTCGAACTTGTCGTCCACCGTCACGCGAATGCGCCTATTGCCATTGTCGTAATAGCCAGCATAGCTCGTCTTGTTCTGGTTGTTGAGCGTCTGTATCACCTCCGTAGGCATCACGCCCAGGTTGGCCATCTTGTCCTCGCGCAGCTCGATGTTGATGCATTGGTTGCGCTTGCCATAAATCTCCACACGGCTCACTCCGTCAATGTCGCTCACGGCGCGCTTGATGAGTTCGGCATAGTCGTTCAGGTCCTTGTCGCTCTGTCCATCGCCCTTCAGCGCATAGAACATGCCAAACACCTCGCCAAAATCATCGCGCACCTGCGAGGCTGAGGCACCCTGCGGCAGACTGCTCTGTGCGTTGGCCACCTTGCGCCGCAGTATGTCCCACTGCTGCTCCACCTGCTTGTCAGGCACAGTGGTTTGCAACTCCACGGTAATGAGGCTCAGGTCGGAAAAACTGCTGGATTGGATGTTGTTGAGGGTGGTCATCTCGCCGATGCTCTTCTCCAACGGGTCGGTCACCTCCAGCTCCACCTGGTGGGCTGACGCGCCTGGATAGGTGGTCACCACCATGGCTTGCTTCACCTTGATGGCGGGGTCCTCCAATTTCGACATCGACCCGTAGGAGAGAATGCCGCCCACCACCAGAATCACCACAAAGAAATTGATGAGTTTGCTGTTATCTAATGCCCATTTACTGAAATTCATTTGGCTGTCGGTTTTTAAGTTTCACAAAAAAAAGATGCCTCGTCTTACAATGTCGGCTCACAAAAGCCCTCCCACATTCGACGCCGCAGGCTTTTGCAGCACACGCACCTTTTCGCCGTCGCCCAAGTGGTGAACGCCCGATGCCACAATCTTTTCGCCCCTCTGCAGCCCCTGGCTCACCAGCATGGTGCCGTCGCGATTCACAGAGGTCACCACCACAGGGCGGCTCTTCACCGTGCCGCTCTGCTCGTTATAGACAAATACCTGCGTGCGCCCGTCGGCATTCAACACGGCCGACGAGGGCACCTTCACCATGCCGTCCCACTCGGTGTGCGAACGCTCGGCATACACCATCGTAGTCATGCCAGGGGTAATCATCTTGTGGCTGGGCATGCTCAGGAACTTCAGCCTCACCTTGTAGAGCTGGGATGAATTGGCTTCCTGGCTCACACGCACAATCTGCAGGGGGAAGGCTTCTTCGCCCGTTACGTCGAACTTGCAGCTGAAACCGGTGAAACGCTCAATGTTGGCAAAGTCCGATGCGCTGATGTTGATTTCCACCTCCGTGTCGCGGTTGCCCACCACACACAGCACGGGCATACCGGCTCCCACCGTTTCGCCGCTCTCATGAAATTTCGTCTGCACATACCCATTCACCGTGCTGCGCAACTGCGTGTCGGCCAGCTGATTCTTGTGGTTGGCCAGTTTCTGCTCCATTTGCTGCAAGCCATAGCGCGCCTTGTCGTTGTTGCTCGCCGTGGTGTTGCCCTCGGCATACAGAGCCATCACACGCTCGGCATCGGCCTTCACCTGCTCATACTCTGCCTGAGTGGCAGCCAACTGCACCTCGTAGTCGCGGCTGTCCATCACCGCCACCACCTGGCCCTGTTTCACATAGTCGCCCTCCTCCACAAGCACACGGGCAATCTGGCCCGCTACCCGAAAAGCCAAGTTCACTTCCGACGCCGACTTGGTGCGCCCCGTAAACGTGGTGGCATCCATCTCGTTCACGCTCTTCACCACCGCCACATCGACAATCTTGTCTTTCTGTTGTGCCGACGGCTCATGATGGCATGAAGTGAACCCTGCCGCTAACAGGCAACTCATAAAAAATAAATGGATAGTTTTCATGTTCTTTCTGCATTACTAATCTAAAATCGGATGCAAATTTACGGCTTTTTTATTGAACTCATTTAGTGTAATTGGCTATATTTTTGTCCCATTTGTTGATAAAAACATGAAATAGTTCGTTTTTTAGTTGGATATGTGGCGAATTTGTAGTTATTTTGTGGTCAAATTCAAAGTTTATGAAAGAAGAAAAGGTTACAATCAAAGAATTGACGGGGGGAGAAGTAAATATTCTCAACGCAGAAAAGGAAGCCGTCAAACTTACAAAAACGGGATTATTTATCTGCACGGATGGCAACGTGGACCTCACCATCGACGAAGCGGAGTACCATCTGCAGAAAAACTCCCTCATCGTCTATTTCTCCTACAGCGCGCTCCACATACTTCACCATTCCGACAACCTGCGCGGCATACTCATCGGGGCCAATCTGGAAATGATTCAGCCCATGCTCTACAACATATCCAATTTCAATGCCCTGTTCGCCATAAAACAAGACCCCCACCAGGTTATAACGGACGAACAGTACACCTCTTTCCAGCAATACATCAACCTGCTAAAATTCGTCTTCAAGAAAGAACGCGACGAAAGGGGAAAATTGAAAAATGAAACAAAACGACCCATCATCGAAATCATCAACAAACAGACCGAACTGCTCAGCTATGCGCTCATGCTCGAAGTGCTGCAATGCTACACACACATCACAGCCGACAAGGAGGCACTCACACGCAAGGACGAAGTGCTGCAGAAATTCGTCTCGCAGCTCTACCGAAACTACCGCGCACAGCACGAAGTGGGCTACTATGCCGAACAGCAGTTCCTCACGACCCGATATTTCAGCACCATCGTGAAGGAACGCTCGGGCAAGTCGCCCAGCCAGTGGATTGCCACAGCGCTACTGGTCGATGCACGCAACCTGCTCAAAAATTCAAACATGACCATCAAGGAGGTGTCCGACACGCTGTGCTTTCCCAATCAGAGCTACTTCGGCAAGTGGTTCAAAAACCTTACCAAGTTGAGTCCGCTCGAATTCAGAAAAGGAAAAATTGAACAGCAAGAAGAAGACGATGAGAAATTCACGGACATTGTGCAGCGAGGCATCAACCACATACTCAATATGGGTTAGGCTTACAGCCCCCCTGCTTTACACTTTATTCACAAATTCATCACAATGAATTGATACAAACAACCATAATTTAATCAAAAAAAAGTTCTAACTTACACACTCACAACATGAAAAAAATCATTTTCATCCTCGCAGCCACAGCTACTTTCGCCTTCGGCATCTCTGCCTGCTCCGACACCAAGCACGAAGCCACCTGCACCTACTATGTGTCGGGCGACAGCATCTCATACACCGACACACTTGATGTGAAATACGATACCATCCTGGGCAATTACTTAGTGGCCTCGCAGTACGTGGCCTACACCTACAAGGAATCGGCCAAGACCAATCAAGGACTCATGGAGTATGCCATTGAAGAATGCGACCGACTGGCCTTACAGACCTTCCTGAGCAAATCGCCCACATCGCTCAGCCTCAGCCTTGTGAAGCAAGAACTTTATGCAGCCAATCTGCAACTCTTCGACAGCTTGGGCATCAGCAACCCCGACAGCATCGACCTCGACCCCTTCACGGTGCACATTTCACTGTGGAACTACACTTACAAGGGACAAATGTTCAACAGCAAAATTGAGGTGAAATAAGCGCATACTTTGGGCATCAGCATCAACAAAAAAAGACTAACTAACATGATTTCGACACGAACACTCCTCACAGCCATCGGACTCCATCTTGCAAGCCTCGCTATGACTCAACCAGCATACCCCCCCGACATCCAGAAGGAAAAGCTGGGACGCGGATTGGTGTGCCTCAGAGAGGGTGACAGCCTCGCCATCTCTTGGCGACTGCTTGAGGGCGAAGAAGCTGAATCGTTTGATGTTTTCATCGACGGTAAAAAACTGAACCATAGTAAAATAAACAATTCTACCTTCTTCAAGACATTAGCACCATCCATTCCCGCTACCATCAGCGTCGCCCCCACCTCAAAGACCAACAAAAACACAAGCGGGCAGATTCAATACAAGCCCGACATCAAAGACTATATTGACATTCAGCTCGACACGCCACCACGAGGCACCACCCCCGATGGACGAGCCTACTCCTACTCGGCCAACGATGCCAGCGTGGGCGATGTAGATGGCGATGGCGAATACGAAATCATCCTGAAATGGGATCCCTCCAACAGTCACGATAACAGTCACGAAGGCTATACGGGCAACGTGCTCATCGACTGCTACACACTGGCAGGCAACAAGCTTTGGCGCATCGATCTTGGTCCCAACATCCGTGCCGGTGCCCACTACACGCAGTTTCTCGTTTATGATTTTGATGGTGACGGACGCTCAGAGCTTATCGTCAAGACAGCCGACGGAACCATAGACGGGCAGGGCAACGTAATCGGTGACCCCAAGGCTAACTGGGTGAAAACGGGCTTAATTGAGAACACCATACCCGGCAAGGTAGAACACCAGCAGCGCAACATTGTGGGACGCATCCTCGACGGGCCTGAATACCTCACCGTCTTCGAAGGACTCACAGGGCGCGCCCTCAAAACGGTTGACTACCAGCCACCTCGCGGCAACGTGTCTTCTTGGGGCGACAATTACGGCAACCGTTGCGACCGCTTCCTCGCTGCTGTCGCCTATCTCGACGGCAAGCACCCTTCGGCGGTGATGTGCCGAGGCTACTACACCAAGACCTTCCTGGCTGCCTACGATTGGAACGGCACCGACCTCACGCTCCGCTGGCTCTTCGACTCGCAGCAGCATCCTGGCTATTCGGGCCAAGGCAATCACAACCTCCGCGTGGGCGATGTGGATGGCGACGGATGCGACGAAATCACCTACGGCTCAATGGCGGTGAACAACGACGGCACAGGGCTTTACACCACCCGAATGGGGCACGGCGATGCCATACACCAGTTCGCATTCTACCCCGACAGCACACAGCTACAAATTTGGGACGTGCACGAAAACAAACGCGACGGCTCCGACTTCCGCGATGCAAAAACGGGACGAATCATCTTTCAGATTCCCAGCAACGAAGATGTGGGAAGAGGGATGGCTGCCGACATCGACCCCACCAACTACGGGCTGGAAATGTGGTCGTCGTCGCAGCGGGGCTACTTCGACGTGAAAGGACAACTACACCACCCCGACATCGCTTTCCCTCAGAATAGTGCCGTCTATTGGGATGGCGACCTGCTGCGCGAACTCCTTGACCGCCACGCTGTGCTGAAATGGAACTGGAAGGAAAAACGCATCGACACCCTCAAGGATTTTCGCGCCGAAGGTTGCACGTTCAACAACGGCACCAAGCAAAACCCCTGCCTCTCGGCCGACATCTTGGGCGACTGGCGAGAGGAGGTCATTGTCTGCAACCGAAAGGAATCCACCCTCCGCATCTACTCCACCACGCTCCCCACGCTCCATCGCTTCCCAAGCCTCATGTTCGACATTCCCTACCGACTCAGCGTGGCTACCGAAAATGTGGGTTACAACCAACCGCCTGAGCAGAGTTTCTACCTCGGCCACGACATGAAAAAGTAATCAGAAAAAAATACTTTGCAAGAATTAAAAGAAAAAAAACTCTTCAAGGAGAAAAACTAAAAGCACTTATCAAAAATGGAAGTCATACAAAGTTTCACAATCGACCACACCCACCTGAAGCCAGGCATCTATGTGTCTCGCCAAGACAAAGGCTTCACCACCTTCGACCTTCGCATTACAGAACCCAATCAGGAGCCCGCCGTTGCCCCTGCTGCCATGCATAGCATGGAGCACCTCATGGCCACTTGGTTCCGCAACTCCAACGTAAAGGACGATGTCGTGTATGTCGGCCCAATGGGTTGTCTCACAGGCATGTACATCGTCATGAAAGGCTCCTATACACCTGAGGACATGCGCATCCTCACCATCCAGTGCTTAGAGTGGATTCTCACCCAACACGAAGTGCCAGCAACCACACCTGAAACGTGCGGAAACTACCTGCTACATGACCTACCCATGTGTCATTGGGAATGCCGCCGCTATCTGCACCGTCTGCAAACCGATTTTCACAGCCAATACACCATGCTGAAGGTCACACTAGACGATGGCAAAATCTTTGCCGATGCTTGACACACAAGGGTGAATAGGGAAACTTTTCATTAAATTCTGGCTAAACAATTAAACCTTTTGAACAACAAAAGGTCTTACCAACCGAAACTCAACAATTAGCTAACATGAATTTATTAAAAAAGGTTATCCTATTTGCAACATTAGTGCTTACATCGGTCGCCACGCATGCGCAAACCACACTAAAGGGGAAAGTGATTGACAGCGAGAATGGTGAAGAACTGATTGCAACCACCGTGATGGTGATGAGCCCCGACACGGCTCGCATGATTACAGGAACATCGACATCAAAAGACGGTACCTTCAGCATCAAAAACGTGAAGGACGGCAACTACATCATGAAGATTTCATACGTGGGCTACCACAACTTTTTCCGCCCCATCACCGTCAACAAAAAAGCAAACAAAGGCAATCAGGCCATTGGCACCATTTTGCTCATTCCCAATACTATACTGCTGAATCAGGCCGTTGTGACAGGCACCATGAAGGAAGTGGAGGTGAAGGAAGACACGCTCATTTTCAATGCCGATGCCTTCAAAGTGCCGGAAGGTAGCGTGCTGGAGGAACTCATCAAGAAACTCCCTGGTGTGACCGTAGAGGATGGCGTGGTGAAGGTGAACGGAAAGACGGTCAACAAAATTCTAGTGGGAGGAAAAGAGTTTTTTGGCAATGACCGCAACATGTCCATGAAGAACCTGCCTGCCGAAATTGTTGACAAGGTGAAAACCTATGACAAACAGTCGGACTTCAGCCGCATTACTGGCATTGACGATGGCGAGGAAGAAACCGTCATTGACCTGACCATCAAGAAAAACTTCCAACAGGGCTGGTTTGGAAACATCGATGCTGGCTATGGTACCGAGAATCTCTATTCGGGCAGATTGATGATTAACCGCTTCTCTGAAAAAATACAAGGAAACGTGATTGGTAATCAAAACAAAACTGGCAACAACGGCAACTCCACCAACAGGCAGGTAGGTGGCCGATTGGTCTTTGCCGTCAAGAACTTTGAATTTGGAGGAAACATCCGCGTGAACTACAACAAAAGTGACTCTCACTCATGGAGCAGCAGCCAGAACTTCATCAGCACCAACGCATCCTACAGCAATAGCCGCAACTCAAACCGAAATCGTAACAACAGCTGGAACGGTGACTTCAAGATTGAATGGAAACTCGACTCGCTCACCACCCTGCTCTTCCAGCCTCGCTTCTCCACTGGTAGCTCCAAAAGTTCATCGGGCAATTCCTCAGCCACTTTCAACGACGATCCCTACACCAATCGTGTAACCGACCCTCTTGACCAGATGGACCAAATTAGCAACAGCATTAAGATTAACGAAAATGCCTCCAGCAACTTGAGCGATGGCGACAACTACAATGTGAGCGGAAGCCTGATGCTTAACCGCCGATTGGGTGGAGGCCCATGGTTCGGCCCCAGTGCAGTGACTGGCAGCAACGGGCGCAACATTAGCCTTCGCATGAACGGTAGCATCAGCGACAACAAAAACAAGAGCTACAACTGGTCGAACGTCATCTATCATCAGCGCAACGACTCCACCGACTTAACTTACCGCCACCGCAACAACCCGTCGGACAACAA
>Ga0326514_10001283_pt1 | contig 16476 bp, 16 predicted proteins | sample 3_2548_0518_D_FD_203653 | JGI IMG/M metagenome (GOLD analysis project Ga0326514, IMG submission 203653) | Bovine rumen microbial communities from UC Davis, California, United States - 3_2548_0518 | ecosystem: Host-associated > Mammals > Digestive system > Stomach > Rumen | place: USA...
ATAATGTATAAGCGGAAAAGCAAGTAATTTATTAGAAGTTATTGATTCAATAAACTAATTCAAATTAAGAAAGAAGATTCATAAAGTTCATTTGAAATTCTTTTAATGATCCAAATGAGGGGGGGGGAGGTAATAAATATCTTTAAAATATTATAGTATTCTTTTAAGTCAATTTACTCTTTTATAGAACAAACAAATAGCTTTATGTATTATTAAACTTAAATGTATGCACACATAAAGGCATTTTAAATACTTCATTACCATAATTAGAATGAAATAGCATTATAGTAACATAAAGCATTCTTAAAAATTCCTTTGGACAAATACTAATGCTATTAAAGTCATCTATTAGAAGCATTACTATACTATATGGTTTATTAAAATATCTTTATAGTAAAGTAATAACCTTTATAGAAAAAGCTTCGTTTAATCGTAACCAAATATCTTTATTAATTCATTTGTAATTATTGTATTTTAATATTAGTGTTGCAGGTTGAAAAACGTAAAATATTCTTTATATATTTAATTAATATTATGGCATAATATGGTTAAATCTAAACATTGTCATTTATAGCATAAAGTATTATTAAAATTCATTTAGACAAATACTTTTACAATCAAAGCGACCAATCTAAGTATTAATCTCGAATTAAAACAAATATCTTTATGCTATAAATGACCAACTTTAGCACAATCAGAATTGCTGAGGCCTAATCAAATATCTTTAATACTTTCTTATAGATACCGGTAGGATCTCTAAGAACAATCTGATCAATTGCCTCATTAATCTCGACTCTATTGTCTTCTGGGGACAAGTCATCAGACGTATTGGCAATCCTTTCAAGAAGACCACAAGAGTTGTAGCCTTTTTCTGTATCAAAGGCAAACCATTGATCAAACTCATCGTATGGATCATATGGATTGTCTATGGTAGTTAAGTATGCGTATTCCATATTCCAATTCCTTTCATTTGACCAAATATCTTTAATTCAACGCCTTATTGAGCGTTGAAACAGACACGCCAATAGCTTCGGCTACTTCTGCCTGAGAATAGCCGTTGTTAATTAGCTGTCTTGCCCTTGCAAGCGAAGAACTAGAAATCGACTTATCGGCTCTTGGCGTAGCTCTTTGACGCAAAGCATCCGTATCAGTATATTTGAGAATTTCTGTTAGTGTTGTGTCTGAAATAGCTCCAGCCTGAATGGCTTCCCATTCTCTATCAGATATCTTTATAGACAACGAGTTCTCTTTATTCGGATTTCTAGGTCTAGTTCCGATTGAATCTCTGGCTCTCTTAAGCTCTTGCTGCCGAATCTTCTTTATATCGTCGCGATCCTCAATCCCATTAGCCTCAATGCGCGCTTTAGCCTTAACGCCGGCTATAAGCTGGGCCTGACGTTCCAGCGGAGCATTAAGCTTAGCTATATTAAGCTGCGAAATTAGAGAAGCCCGTTCTGCAGCATAGGTTTTCTTGGCCGTTGGAGATATCTTTAAACGTTCAGTGGCTCTAAGTTCCTTACGAGCTTCATTAGCGAGCGCTTTAGTCTTGTTGGCGTAATTGGCATAAATATCTTCAATCGCTGTTCCAGAAGAAAGATCGAATGCATCGCCACCACGATTAAAGGTTTCGGTCATTTTATTAGACTTATTCTGACGAGCAACGACTTTACCATTCTTATCGATCTTCGTTTTACCGGTCTCTCTAAATATCTTTTCTCCATTCAGATAGCGAGCCTTCTCTTCATCGGTCATTTTATTGAACGTTTTATATTCTTTGCGATCAGGCACGTATTCAACCGACTTTGACTTTGAAATCAGAGTAGAAGCACCATGATTTGCGCCGCCTTGATACTCTTTTTTAAGACCAGCGATGTCATTCTCTCTTGCTGAACGTTTCCAATCTAAGTTATGCTTTTCAGCATCGATGACAACCATTGAATGTCTAACAGCTTTAGCAATATCTTCTGTCGGAGCCATCTGAACCTGCATGTCAGTAATCAGGTTCGAGACCTTACCCATTTCCTGCTGTTTATGGAAACCTGTTTTAGGGCCAACACGAGGCATACCATCATAAGCAGGATACTTAGCACTTGGGTTAAAATCTTTAAGTCCTTCAAGCGGCGCAGAAGTTCTGATATTAAGACCTTTTGTGGGAATAACCGTAACGGTATCTCCATCAAAGTCAGCTCCGGACAATATTTGTGCAACATGCGCATTGATGCCGACCGCAGTCTTAGCCTGCTGAAGAAGCATCTTCCCTTCAGGATTCTGATTATTAACTCTAAGCCTTGGAATCTCAAATACTCCGGCGTGAGGATATCTTATTAGAACAACCTCTTCGCCATCATTATAGTTTGGAGCATAAATCTCATTATCTTTAAGCGAAGAAATCGGAAGAATGACGTGCGCCGCTTGTCTCGGAAAGGCAGTAGCTTTCAAATGAACCGCTGCAGAATCGCACTCATCTGCAAACGACTCCAAAAGCTTCCTTTTAACGACGGGATTCGTAAGTGCCGAAATATCTTGAAACTCAGCAAGTCGATCCGCATAGGTTTTATCGAGCTGCTGCTTGGCAAGATTCTTTGGCTGTTTAGACAAGAACTGAGCAGAAAGCGTTTTAGACCATTTTTGCCAATCTTCGTCTTCATTGACAATATTCAGAGCACCTCTCTGATCCTTAACTGAAGCGCCAAATGGATTCTCTTCATCAATTTTGGTTTTACCATCTGGGGTCTTAATCGTTTTCATCGGTTTCAGAACTGAATTATCTTTATCCTCTGAAATCATTGGAACGCTTTTACTCTTATTTGTATTGAACACAATATCTACGCCATCAGGCATCGTTTTAGGATCAGCATACATTGCCATTCCCTTTAAATAATGTGTTCCATCAACCGCAATACGAACCTGAGCATAACGGCTTTTGCCAATATCTAAATCGGCTACGCCTTCTCGAATCTCAATAACGCCATCTTTAGCTTCTCCGCCATCTTCAGCATATCTTATTTTAATTCGATCAGAACTAATGCTTTCGGGCTTACCCATTCGTTTTACGGTTTCTGCATAATCCTCAAACTTAACGCCTTTAGGAGAAGAAACTTTGTCGATGTTAGCTCTGACATCGGCATAAGAAACATCATCTTTAGTCAAAACCGCAACATTAAGTTCCTTACTAGGATCAGTTACTTGCCGAACGCCAACTCGATGATATTTGTAGCCTTCTTGCTCCAATATCTTTATAGCAGTTTTCATCTGCTCTTTAGAAACTCCAAGCTGAAGCTCCACGCCTTCGCCAACATCGAGATAGGGGCGCTTTTCGATCTGCTCTTTCAAAACGTCAGCAAGCTTTGTGGCAGCATCTCTGCGAATCTGATATTCCGGCTTCAAATAATTTCGAATCGTAGATTCTTTAAAACCCGTTTCACGAACGATCGCCGCGTTAGAATATCCTTTATCATGAAGCCTCTGTACTCTTGCGGCATTCTCTTTCTTTTGCTCATTAACAGCAATCGAATACATCGCACGATACTGAGTAGTGCTCATCCCGAATGCTTCAGCGATCTGTTTTTGTGTAAGACCCTGTTTTTTAAGATCATTCGATCTGGAAATAAAGTTCTTATTTCTCTGAGGATTCTTTCCAGATCCCCAAGGATATCTTCCAGAATGCCTTGGCGTTCCATAATGCTCAAGGAACCGATCATTCAGTTTGTCGATAGCGACAAATATCTTTTTACCGCGTTGACTATCATCCATGATTCTTATCCTTCTTCCTTCACTTTATTCAGACACTGATCGAATAAGATGATCTTGTCCATGATAAACTCAATATCTTTAGGATCAGGAGTCTCTATCATTATTTCATCCAACTGATAAATACGAAGTTCTGAACTAAATAGATTCGGATCTTTGTCATACTCAAGACAAAACAGAGCTTCGTAAATCATGAGCTGTTCCATGTGAGCCGGAGTATCTCCGGTCTTTAAATCGTGAATGCGAAGGAAATTATTCTTAAATGAAATCGCATCGGCGGTCCCAAAGCAATTCTCCGAATAATATAAAGGCTGTTCCGGAGTCATCTGAAAACCAATGGCATCATTCACATACATGTTCAAAGTTTTCTTTGACTTCGGAAGTTTGACCCCAAGAGTAATTGCTTGCTTTGCAAAGTCATGAAGTTCGGTTCCTCGTTGAACTCTTGCAAAGTTTCGATATGCATTGATCAGTTTCTCTTCGTCGTAGTTAATCCAATGATACTTAGATGCTCCGAGAAACGCGTGTTTTCCTTCGAGGTTGAAATGCTTGTTGAAGTTCATCCAGTACCTCCTCTTTGTTCTCTGGACAAATGAAGCTCGCGTAGGATATCTTTTTACCTAGCGAAATGTAATAGTCCTGACCTGGACGATGGGAAGCATCGGAGCTTCGTTTCGTTTCAAGCCAAGCCCATTTATCTTGATAAAAAACAGAAAGATCGGGAAATCCCTGAATGTAATTCGGATCATTCTTTAGAACGACACATCCGGGAAACCGATCTTTTAGTTCTTTAATCAATTTAGCCTGGAATCTGCTTTCCAGCATCAGACATACCTCCTGCTAAAAAAAATAAAGAAGAGGTATATCCCCTCTATTATAAGGGATGTTTTTTTTGCGAATCGAAAGAATCAAAGAATTTGTTTTCATTGAACTTTTGTTTCTTTCTAAGCGCATGCGAAATGCCAATATCTATAGGACTATTTGATTTCAGCTTGTAGTAATACAAATCCGTAAACGGAGTATTCATTCTATCAATCCTTCCAGCGGACTGAGTCATGATTTTATACGAGTAATTCAAAGAGTAAAATATCATTGTGTCAGTTTCTATACAGTTCCATCCTTCGGCTCCTGCTGTGTACTGAACCAAATAGACCCACTTATCTGTTTTAGGAATTAGTTGATGCTTATCTCCATTCCATTCAGCAACAGAAATATCTTTTCCATATGGAGCATTCCTTAGAGCATCTCTCTCATAGTTGTAATTGTAAAACACTATAATCTTCGGATGGTCTTTCAGAATATCAAGAACCGCTTGAATCCGACTCGGATCAGAATTGACGGATTCCCGAAGCACATAGCAAAGCTCCGCAGCATTAGTGGTTGGCTGATCTTTGTAAATGTTCCAACGTGTGTTCATAATATCTTTGTACTCTGCTCGGTCATAATCAACATCCACAATTACTTCGTGCGTTCTTGTAGGCTTTTGATAGTCCATTGTCACAAGGATCTCATTTCTGTATCGAATCAGTCGACCTTCGTTCAAATATCTAGAAACTTGAGGATACTTCGTGAATCGACTGAATATTACATGACGCTCATTAAACTCGGTTCGGTTTCTAAAATATCCATTGGCGATAAAGACTGGAACATAGTCCATCCACGTATCGCCAGGTGTTGCGGACAGTAATATCCAATGATTTACTTTTGTAATCTTCAGAAACGCTTTAACCCAAGCGCCTTTCCCAACGACACGTTGCTCATCAAATATAAAGAACGAGTCCTTTACGCCAACATACTTAGCTATGTTATTCCATGAATCTATATGAACTTCCAAATTTTTGTAGATCGTATCTTCAGGATGATCTGCGGATATCAAGAAAGGAATAAGTTCTCCTTCCCATTCTTTAGTGTCTCTTTTTCGAGCAGTAGTAATGATAAACAGATTAACCATTCTACGCATTGGTATATACTCGTTTATTACAGAGCCACCGCATTCTTTCATGAAATAGTATGCGATAGAGGTCCTTGACTTTCCGGATCCAACTTTTCCACATAGAATACTGCCATTTCGCATTCGATTGATCGCATCGATCTGATAATCATACAAAAACGATGGCATAGTTCGCTCCTATTCAAATATCTAAGAAAAGAGGCTGCCGTATTTCAGACAGCCTCTCAAATATCTTAGAACGGAATCTCTTCGTCATCGTCCTCGAAGTTCCGATACTCCTTCTCGAATTCGTCTTCCTCGATTGTGACATACATTGCTTTGACATAAGCCTTAATGCCAGACTTTCCGTTCACTTCCCAACAATAAGGCCGAATGATAAGCTGAACTTTTGTGAATTCAGCATACTGAAGAGCAGAAATGGTATCTTCCTGAAGCATAGTCTTTTTGTTTCCGGAGATCATCCATACCTTCGGCGGATATATCTTATACGAAATCTCAACCGGAAGATGATAGATCGGCTCGTCAGCTCCATCGGGCTCCCAGGACTTTACATTCCATCCATCATCACGAAGCTTCTCGGCCATATCGGGATCGAGAATGACGCTGAACGTTCTCTTTCCTCCAGCTTTGTCAAACTTCGTCGGATCCCCGGTAAAATTACGGAAACGAATCTGTGCATTGTCAATACTAATGTTAGGTACATCTGTTCTTGCCATGGTTAAATTCTCCTTTCAAATTTGAAAAATATCAATTAAGACGCAAAGGCCTCAAAGTCTCCATACTCTGAGATTGTGGCGATTGCGTCATCTACAAGCGCAGCATAGTACTTTCGATTAATTCTGCGCATTGCTTCTTCAGTTCCAAGAGTTCTAAGAACTTCGGCTTCCATCCACCGATATCCTTTTGCTCCTGTTGCAAATGAATACTTGCCGTCTTTCTCACGCATCAAATATCCACCGCCGACGCCATTGATCACTGGGCAGAACGATCCTGCACGTCCGATGAATCGATAATCATGTCCGGCTCGAATATCTTTTACCAGTTCAGAGGCTTCCATCAAAGCAGTGCCGGATTCCTCTGGAAGATCGGGAGCATTCCCGGTTTCCAAATATCCATTGATCTGGCTCATCGTCAGCCCATACTTCTTGAGAAGCTTCTGAAGACGCTCCTCTTTGTCTTCAACATTCGGAAGATTCTCATTGAAGTCCAAATATAATGCTGTCTTAACACTCTTAGTTTCGCATACATCCTTGAACTCAATTGGCTCTTTACTGAACAAAGTCTTGAACACATACGGAACCTGAAATTGTGTTCCGGTCGCTGTCCAATGCCCATCCGAAACATCTTTTGCAATGTAAACGGCTTCATTCACAAGGCAAAGCTTTTCATAAGTTGCTTCATGCTCAAATGAATATCCATACTTCTCGCCGAACTTCATGACAAAGTCAATGATCTTCTCGTCAGCATTCGGAATCTTGATGGAATCCGTCTTCACATGGGCAACGGTATAGCCTTTCTCCTCAACCGCTTTCTGAAGCTCGATCATGAACAGTGCTCCACGCTTTGCAACAATGTTATCGACGTTTCTTGGATCGCGGAACTTATTGTCAAAGCTTGCTGAAGTTAAACCGTATACGCTATTGATTACGATCTTCAAAGCTTGAGCGAGAGCCTTTGCTTGTGTCTTGTCCTGCAAATATCCAGTAAGCTTTCCATCGAACAGCTTAGCCGCTCCTTCATAATCACCATGTTTGATAAGAATTCGAATCTTCTTCAAATCACTAAATCGTTTTGTATACTTATCTCCAAAAAGATTCAGATTCTCAATACTTGATGGATGCATGGAAGCAATATCAAGAAGCGCAACATTCTCATACATTCCAGGCTGAGCATAAACTCTTCCGCCTTCTCCAGGATCCTCTCCACGGTAAATAGACTTGCCCTGAACGATCTTCCCGGAATATCTTTTTGGATCGATGCCCATTGCATTGTACTCATACCCTGGAAACATCTTAGACAGATCTGTATACACAAACTGGATCTGAGGATTCGGATCATCGCCGAAGATTATCTTGGTTGTATGCTGGTTTGTTGTGTGATTCACAGTAAGTCCAGAAATATCTGCAAGAATCTCTCTTGCTACAAAGTCTGCACTCAAAGCATGGAACGTCGCCTTTGTAGCAATAACGTCATTCACACAATAATCCATCACCTTATCCCATAACTCTTCGGGAACCGGCTGATCCCACGGAAGCCCAAGCTCCTGATGATGAATATCAAGCTCGATCTCCCATTTCTTAAGACTCTGCTTCTTAGAAGCAAAGTCGTAAATATCTGTGTAAGACAGATTGTATGCTTCCCTAAACTTAGAGTTCTTGCTGCCGCTGATGATTCTCTGTGAAAGAACATACAAACCGTAATTGTCATAGTCCATCATCCTGGCGTACAGAATGTGGTTATCATACTCACGGTTATTAAATCCAACAAGCTTTCTCTCGCAAAGCTTCTCAATATCTTTCGCAGTTGGGTTAATCATCTTAACCGGACTGCCAGTATCTGTCATCCAGACGACACCAAAGAAATTCGGAAATACTTCAACGTCAAAGAACACAAGTTCTCCATCATCCTCAAATGCAGTGTCTTCCGAAATATCTTCAGACTGGAACTTCATCTTGGTAACGAGTTTAATGCAATAGGCAGACTGATTACTGCTTTTTGCCGCAAGCCCAAGTACTGCTGGACGAAGATCCGTAACATCATAATGCATTCCGGATTCATATGCATCGTTCAAGATCTTAAATATAAAGTCCACGCTCGATCTTGTATCAGCGTGGATCTCTTTGTTTAAATTCCTTTTTATTGCGGTTCGAAGAGCCTTTTCAGACTTCAAACCATCAAAATTTACCACTCGCGCCTCCTCCTTCATAGGCAATCCAGAATTAATCTCCGCAATCGGAATATCATTGCAAAGTTTAAGCTGTCTTCTCAAAGACGAATTACCAGTAAACACCTTAACTTCAATGTCGTCATCATAGATCCGGCTTAACTTGGTAACATCGCCTTTGTAAATATAATGCAGATGAAGACCTTTTCCGCTCCGACTGGTTTCAACATATGTTTTTGGCCATTTCGAAGCTTCTGCTAAATTCCTTTCAAGAGATTTCTCACCGGTTGACGGATCTTTAAGATCAAAGTCGATTACAATATGGTTCTGAATATCAATTGGGAAACGAATGTAATGAAGCTTCGACGTGTCCAAATCGCAAAGCTTGGTCTTGCATTTCTCCCATTTGAATTCCGGCCGATCTCCGCCAGTATCCGTAGGAACAGCATACTGAGCCGGACACGAAGCCAGAATATCATCCAGAAGGCTGTGCCGTTCTTCCAAACAAATCCAATTCCCGAATCCTTCCGCTTCTGCAGCCTCTTCATCAGGAATATCTTTTACTTCAACGTCATCCGATTCCTCAGAAACCAACTCTTCCATTCCGAACTTTGATCTTCTCAATCCGCCGTACCACTTCCGCAGCTGCTCTCCACTGTCCGTACGATATCTTTCCTTGTACTCACGGAAATAGTTCTTCAGCTCTTCCTTGAAGGATCGCATCGAATACGGATACGGAACCTTGGCATCGTTGCAGTAAATCTGGTACTTCGTCCATGCTTCTTTCAAAGTCGTGTAATCTTTTCTGAGGAATTCGTCCAGATACTCTTCCATAAAGTTGTAGAAATCGTTTGTGGCTCCAATCATTGCCTGGGGAATATAATTGTCGTAATAATAAGGATCCTCCCGATAAACTTCCATACAATGCCACGCAATGGCGCCAAGCTCAAAGTCAATCTGTTCCTTCAGTTTCAGATACCGTTTCTTCTGAATCAGCTTTCCGGTCGGAGAAATATCAATTAGTCTTCGAATAATACCGCTTCTCGAATCAGTAATTCTAACCGGTTTATTGGTTCCCATGAAAAGCATGGCATAGAATCTACTTCCGTACTGGCTTTTATGCTTTTCATTTACAATTATCTCTTCGTGGGACACAAGACTATTCAGTCTGGCATTATCCTCGATTTTGCTAAGATCGCCGTCTTGCTGAATTGCAACTAGCGGATTGTTTTTAAATGGTTCCAATGCAAATTCACTTGTTGAACTACCAAGCGCTTTTGCATTAAACGTGCAATCATAGCCCTTGAACATTTTTGAAATAATATCAAGAATCGTTGACTTACCGGTTCCAGAATCACCATAAAACACTCCAAACTTCTGAAGCTCTTTGCTGTCCCCACTTACAACAGAGCCAATAAGCCATTCAATCTTATGACGCTCTGGCGGAGAATATAATGTTCCGACCATTTCGTCCCATGCATCCGTACTTCCTGGCTCAAGTGCATACGGTAAACGAAACGAAGAATAGTCTTCCCGACACGGAGTAGTATTCGAAAATACAACCTTCTGATTCAACGGATGAAAATTATCAACCAGCTGCTTTTGAACATACTTGTGCCACTTATCGATCATTCCGGTATCGGCATTCCACAAATATAATTTTCTGGCATTTGCAAGCGCCGGATTATCAGCGACATGTTCTTTTTGATACTCATCAATTTCAGCATCAATCAAATCAATCACATCATCCTGATCCGTTGACCATACTCCGCGCTTGTCATCCCATACAGCATAAAAGTCTCCACCACGAATCATAAGATCTTTACTTTTCTTCGCAATGAAAATCGGATAGATTTCAGGAGGCCCATCTTTTTTCGGAATTCTCCACTGAATTTTCACAAAATCCGTCTTGCTCCCTCCTTTCTCTAAAAAATTCACCAAAAATGGCTTGCGTCAAAAATGTCAGTTTTTTTTCGTCCTTTATATATATAAATATATTTTTTCTGCGTATGTAGTACTAAAAAAAAGTGACGCAACTGACGCAAAACCTCATTTTTCACGATTTTTTCAACACAAAATCATTTTTACATAATAATTAATTTGATAGGCGAGCTCCATTTTTTTCAAATTTTTGACGGATTCTGTTCCGGGAAACATACAAAATTCACCGTTCGAACCATACTCCCGATTCATAAATCTGTTCAAAATATAGTCAACTTCGTCCTTATCAAACTCGTCGTTTTCGAACTGATCCAACCCTAAATTATCAATCATGATCCAGAACCATTGGTCTGTTCGATCACCAAAATCCGGATCATACATCAATTCATTTTCGCATCGAATGGCCAGCGCGATCAGCATTTCGAGACAGGTACAGGGACCGAAAATATCAATCCCTGCCCCAACTTCCCGTTCATACTGGTTTCGTAAATCCAGGCCATCCTTTGCGCGATTAAGGTCTCTTGGAACAACCCAAAAGAACTCCGTAGAATATAAAGCGAATAACAGTTTTGAGTAGCGTTCACGCTCATGATAGTCTGGTGAAATCTGAAACACCAGCCAGTCGAAATAGTTCAATCGGAACCTTCTTCAGAGACAAAATTCGTCTCTTTTATCTGAATACAGTAGTCCGTACTTCGAGCTTCATTCCTGACATAAATCTCATTTTCTTCAATTGGTTGACCTAAAATATAAGGCCCGATTTGATCTTCCAAAGAATCTAAAATCTCGTCAGTTTCCTCGACTACGGCGATTCCGTCGGCATAATATTCGACGATTACTTTGTCAAAATACAGTTTTTCGCTTGAAAATTCTTCCTCAGAGATCCGATAAGGCTGCTCCGCATAGCCCTCTGAAGGCGCTTCATGGCTCACGAAAATATCATAGGGATCGTCCCCTTCTTCGGTGTAAAAACGGTCATCAAGGTCCTTATTTTCGTTCTCAGCATGCCGATTTTCCTCAGTTTTTCTGACTTTTTTATGAGGTTTTACGGCATAATTACCCTGATTTCCACCCGAATATCTATTCAAAATGTCGGAAATTTCGGAGTTTTTGGCCAATTTTTCCGAATTTTTTGCGTCAGTTGCGTCAGTTTTGTCACTTTTAGGAGCATATTTTGCCTCTAGTTCGTCCTTTTTCTCCTTATAAAACTTCCGAATTTCCGAAATTTCATGATATGCGATGTCCTTATAGTGCTTTTTAACAGCAAGAAAGGTGACTCCTGAGCCAAGAGCCACCCCGATCCCGAAAAATATCCAATTTTTCATCTTTTCTTGAATGCGTACGCGAGAATATTACCGTCACAGTTCATGTTCAGGTGAATGTTCTTCAAATATCCATCCTGAGAAGCGTCGGAATACTCATCGGTATAGTATGTTTCGAGTCCAAAGTCCACAAAATCGTCCCCAAGACCCATACACCAGCCTAAACTTTGACCTTCTTGTGTTCGTCCAAGTCCTATTCCGTCCAAAACTTCATTCAAAAACACGTGTCCCCTCGAATGAAGAAGGTCGTTGGCATAATTCTGAATTCCTCTGAGAAACATCAGATTATAGTCTGAATTTGCTTCCCAATTTCCGGGAGCTGTCTGAGCATTCCAGTCAAATTCATAAGGAGAGCATTTCTTTGAATGGGTCTTGACATTATCTTTTACAGTCTTTTCAACGCCATTTTCATCGTAAATTGTGGTCTCTCCGCTCTCTTCAGTGCCAAGAAACAGATGCTTTTCCTTCTCTTCCCCAACTGCCTCCTGTACGCGCTTCCTGTAGTCCTTATAAGCCTCGTCAAGCGCTTTGTACGCCAAAGTTGAGGAAATATACCTCTTTTTCAAAACGCCGTGAGAGCCCATTATAAGGCCCACAGAGAGCACTGTCAGAAACGCAGAAAGACTATATCTTTTCGCAAGTTCCCAAGCCAAATGACGATAAACCCTAAGGCTCTCGATCTTACGGTTCTTATTAATATCTTTCTTGCAGTCGTCGGCTCCGGAGAAGTCGCCTTCGTCAAGTTGCTTGATTGCGCCATCGGCTTTCTTCTGAATATCATCGAGTTTATCCTGAGCCTTAGAGACCGTCTTCTCCTCAACAACTTTCTTAGTTGCGATACAAGCCGTCACCAGGGCTGCCCCTCCGGCGAGCAACCCACCTATCAGCATGATTTCCGGAGATGCTTTTCTGAGCTTAAGCCCGGCAGTTCCTGCAGCAACGCCAGCTTTAGCTACAGCAGTAGTAACAAATTTAGGTGCTTTGATTTTCATAAGAATATAATTCTCCTTTCAATTAAACAGGATACTCTCTCGGAAGATTGAGATAATATCCACGTCTAGGATTGCCTTTAACGTCCACAGAACTTAGATCCGTCCATCCATACTTATAATCCGGATGCTCGATATCTCGAACACTTACATTATGCTGCTTCAAGAGATCAATATAATCCGCAACAGTGACTCTATCGTATTGATCGAGAGCTTCACGCATTTCCATCAAAACCAGTTCGGCGTCCGTCGCATTATCAAACACGAAGTCTTCAAGCGGCTCCTGATCCTCAATATCTTTCTTCTGGCTATTTGCTCGAGCAACCCTATCCCTACGATTATCATTTCCGACATAGAATGACCCATAGGAAATATTGCTTCTCTGTCCGATAGATCCCGATCTACGATTCCGTCTGAGTCGACCGGTATCACCAAAGAAACGCATCTCAACGGCAGTCGTTATGGTGTCCGCGATGTTTTCAAGAATTGCCGGGATCAGCATTTCCTCAATAATGTATTTTCTGATTTCTTTCGGGCTTGCTCCATTGCGAAAGAAAATATCAATGAATTGTTTACCTAACGATCTGGGTTTTGACTTTACGCTTCCGCCAAGATCTTTCTTCGGTGTTTCAGGCTCCTTAGCATCCTGATCTGTATTCGGAGCGATTTGAATATCTCTATACTTATGAGCATTCGAGGGGAAATCAATATCTTCCGCTCGAAGACTTTCTTTTGGCACTTCAGCCATGTGATTCATTACCTCCTTGGAATATCAATTTGAATCAATCTCAGTCCTCTTCGAGAACTTCGATGCCGTTTCGTTACACTCAACGTTATCTCGACTTTCTTTGAAAGTCTCGAAGACAAAAGAGAAGTGGGCTGTTTAGCCCAAGTCTTCTCATTCTTTGTCGTTTTCTTTTGTTTGATCAGTTTGATCAGTATTTTCTGTTTCGGTTGCAGTTTCTTCAGATTCTTTCTGAAGGATGGCAATATCTTCTTTCACTCTTTTAATGCTCTCGTTCACGTAATCAGCTACGTCATCAATCTGTCGGTTCAAATATCCTTTCATATGCTCACCAAGGCATCCACCGAGCAGCCAACCTCCTACAAGCATTCCGCCTTTAACGACGATATTAACCTGTGGAGGAAGTACCAATCGGCAGAGACCGCAGGCAAGCATCTGAGCGCCTTCTGTACTGACAATCTCTGCAACAAGCTTTGCTTTCCCAACAGCATCTTTTTTCTTCACGATTAAATTGCTCCTTTCAAATATCTGAGGAATTACTCCCCATTAATAGAGCTGAATATTTTGCGTGTAATATCAATCTCAGTCCTTTTCGAGAACTCGGCGTTATCTCAATCCGCTATATGCGTATTTCGAAAACAAAAGAGAAGCGGATTGTTTAATCCGTCTCTCTTGTCGGTAGAATATCAATTATTCTTCAGTCCCAGTAGACTCTGTCCCAGATTCATTGCTCTGATCTTCGTTCGGAGTGAACGTAATCGTGCCGTCCCCAACATCGATTGTGTTACTACCGGAAGACTTCTCGTCAGCATATGCCATCGCAACACCGACTCCGACGAAGGCTATAACACCTCCGGCAAGGCCAAGTGCTCCGATAAGCAACTTCTTTCCGAGACCCTTCCCTTTCTCCTTCTTCGGGCTGGGATCGATCACTTTTCCGTCATCATCCACCTTGATTACCTCAGGCTTATTCTTTTTCTTAAACAGACTCATTTTTATGTTCTCCTTTTCGAATATAATGTGTAGTTTCCTACCATTATAGGGGCTGTATTTTTTGCGATTAACGCATACTCACACAGCCCCTATTGGAATATCAATCAGTTACCAGTCTCGATGCTCCATGGATGGATTTGTCGTGTATCTGATTACCAATACAGGAATTCCTTCTGGAGTAAGCTGTGAACTCGTCTCAATATCAAAGTCGTTGATCTCGTCAATGCTCTCTGCCGTCCAACAGAGTTGTAGATCAGTCGTATCAAGATTCAATTCACAGAACCAGTCATTCACCGACAAATATCCATCTTTTTGAAGGTAATCTCGACACGTAATGACCGCCCGCTTGATTCGCTCGATGTTTGAATAGAAATATCTTCCTGTGATTGCCTCGTAACACAAATGCGTGCCAAGTCCGGTATCAATAATCCTATCCTGAACCGGCGGATTATTCTTAATTGTGTCTGCATCAATCTCGTCCTTGATCTTCTGCAGATGCTTTTCTCCGTCTAGTTCCTTGATCTTTTCCTCAAGCTCTTCCTTGCCCTTGGTACTGATCCCAAGTGCGGTCAACGCAGACATAAGTCGCTTGAAGTTGATCCGATTTGCAAGCCAGAAGCATACTACCGCGCCTGTAGCAACACAGATTACGATCCAATAATGCTGAGCGCCAATGCGAACTAATTTAAAAATATAATCCGCTTTATTGCGCTTCTCTTTATCCTCGATCGCATCCCATTTAGCTTTTTCAGCATCAAAGTCCTTCTTGGCATCAGGGGCTTTCTTTGCCATAAGCCAGAGAGCAAGACCGACACCTCCTGTACCAAATCCGCACAAGATTCCAGGAGCATGTTTCACGATTTGCTTACCGCTGTATTTTGCGGCCATCTTACATCCCTTTATGATTGTTGCGAAATTCATTGCTTATCCTCCGATACCGCATCTTTCACGTCCGGTGTCATAGCGATTGCGATACCTGCAATGACGCCCGCCGCAAATCCGGTTGCAAATATAATCGATACGCCAACAGCTCCACAAAGTACCTTCATTCTGCATCCTCCTTTTCCTGAATCATTTCGTTAATCCTATTCTCCAGCTTTCGAATCTGAAGATCAGTTCCAAGCATCTGCAACTCGATCAGAAGACACGCTCCACAGATCAACAACATCCCACACGTCAAGTTTTTCATTTCCATTCTCCTTTCTGCTCTTCAAGAGCACACAAAAAATAAGAGAGATGTAACCCGGCTTGATCGGGTTCAGTTCATCTCTCTACTAAACACCTTGTAAAATTTGCGAAATATCAATCGGATTGATTCCGTAATCCAGAACGTAGCATCGTTTTCCGTTTCGTTCTTCGTATTGAGGACAAATATCAATCCATCCGCCATTGCAATACCAGCTGGCCGATTCATTAAACATTTCATCTTCCCAGCTCCAGCCAAGAGTTTCTCCGATTGGCTTTGGCCTGCAATTCTTATAAAGCTTCAAAATATCATTAAGCTTTACGGTTCCTCTTTGAGAAAGCATTTTATTGGCGGTAAGTTCGGCCCAGAGAAGTTCTTCAGGCGTCGTGTCAAACCATTGATTCGTATACGGCTCGAACATGTGAATGGTTCTTGGCGCATCATGATACATGGCGGAAAGATCAGGATTAATATCATTTGCCGCAGTCTTGACTTTTCCAAGCCCTTCTTCTCCATATACTTCAGAAACTGCCATCTCAAGATCTTCTTTAGCTGCCTTATAAAACGCTACAGCTCCGGCAAGTCCTGCTTCAACCTTCAAATGCGCACAGTTCGCACCAATGATGCATGCGATTGTGCCAAGGCCAGCGATTCCGCACGGAATATAATTCTTCCAGTGCTTCTTAAAAGGTTCTTCCGGATCTGACTTCCGGGC
>Ga0326514_10001284_pt1 | contig 16457 bp, 28 predicted proteins | sample 3_2548_0518_D_FD_203653 | JGI IMG/M metagenome (GOLD analysis project Ga0326514, IMG submission 203653) | Bovine rumen microbial communities from UC Davis, California, United States - 3_2548_0518 | ecosystem: Host-associated > Mammals > Digestive system > Stomach > Rumen | place: USA...
TTTAGCCTTATGTTTAGCTATGTACTTAGCTTGGTAAGCGTTCTTATTGGCTTTTACTATCACACGTTCTTCAACTGGTATCGGAATGGGTGACTGTGACATATCCTTTTTCTTATTCTTTTTCTTAACCCATTTAATAATTTGTTTAAAAAAACCGTCATCCTCGTCAGTCTCACAATCATCTACATATGCCTCAGCAACACGTCTAACTTTAATATGACCATTATTATCTAGTACCACATTACTATCATTAAACCTGTTAATATCCTTAAATAAGTTACTTTGTGTGTAATATTCGTCGCCACTCATTACTTGGACTCAATCATTTTAAGTTCACGTGAAGTCTGGTTGTAGATGTCAACCAGGGCACGTTCCATAGTCTCACGGTTACGCTCACCGTTATCGTGGATTTTGCGAACCTCTTTAAGCATTTCGATGAACTGCTTGTGGGAATCTTTGAGGGTTTCAAGTTCAACGATGGTCTGCTCACTAGCACGTGCGGTTTCCTCAGAGTTGTAGCGCACATTCTTGGCAGTGGCTCTCATCATCTTATTGGTAGCACCAGAAATCATCTTAGTACCATCAATAAGATTCTTCTGCTTGTTAATAATGATAGCAAGGGAAAGTTCATTTCTCCACACAGGCATAACCTGATTGACAATGTTCTCACACTTATCAATGATGGCATCATTATTAGCCTGTGCAGCCATGATATGGAACTGGTTGGTAGAAAGGATATGCTCGGTAACCTCAAGGTCAGCAATCTTTCTGGCAATGGAATTAATCCAGTTCTGCATATTCTGAATCTCCCACTGAGTGCTATTTGGATTACTTCTCAGTTCCTCAAACTGAGCCTTATAATCTTTATGTTTAAGTTTAAGAGCGATAATGAGTTCCTTCAAACGGTCAATACTCACACTGTTATTACGGAACATGGCTTCAAGAGTACTGTTATCTTTTTTGGCAGTAACCTTGGCTGCATCCATTTTGTCGCAAATCTTGGAAACGTTTTCCTGGATAGTGTCAGTTTGGACAATAATTTTATCAACGCTCTTAATGACATTACGGAGAATAGGAACAGAACGGAGGAATGCCTTGAATTTGTTGGTTGGGTCAAGGTCACTCAAATCAATCATGTTAAGCTGAATGAGGGTATCATTCACACAAGCCATGATTTCATCATTACTCTTTGAACGTGCACTGGACAACAGGCCCTCACTGGACTGGGAGATAGTCGAATTGATTTCGCTACCATACACCTGGAGAGTGGTCTTGTCGTTGATGTCGATAGAGTTGGCGATAGTCAAATACTCTTGTTTCTGTTCATCACTCAGAGTAGCGATGTAATTTTCATAATCTACACTGCCTTTAATATTGGCAATTGCAGTTGTAGTGTTGTTCTCTTCCATTTAATTTTTAAATTTGTTAAATTGTTTCACTTTAACTCTATAACCAAATTTATATGTTTTTTTCCACAAATTTATTAAATTTTTACAAATGTTCTCTATACCAGCTAATTAGATAAACATGTTCATCTTGTATTTCCTCAATTTTTGCTGACAAGTTAATAATTTGATACCCTTTAGTCTTGAATACTTTAAGTATTTCATCAATGTAGGGTGCCATATCATTAGGAAATGAATACACACAGCGATAATCGGTAAAGGTATCACCGTTACTTCTCATTGCGGTCTTCTCGGCGATAAGCCGATTAATCTTGTGTTGATGAATCTTAATCAGATTTTTAACATCAGTATTCACACCGTAAGTTGCTCTGCAATACGCAATATCTGCAGGTACAACGTCTTCTTCTTTTATGAATTTTGCTTTAAGCCAAATTTTTAAGTTGCGCCAAAAGATAGGGCAATTGTAATTTTCTTGTTCCATTTTTAGAATAATTTTAATTGACAACCAGGTATTTTTTGCTCATACTTGAATTCATCAATTTGTGAATCAATAATATTGACTAACTTATCTAATTCAATGGTGGTAGTATTGGCAGTCAAATCCAACACTTTACTTTCTTGATTGTCATTACCAATGTTGGTAAGCATTGTCTTAGATATTTTCAAAAACTTTTTAATTGTTTTTAAGTCTTTTAATATAGACTCTTGTTTATTTCTATCCATTATATTTTATTTTAAAATTACTCAAAAAGAACTCTATCTATTTGGATTGAGTGTGGATAATAGGTAGTACCAGTTTTATCACTCAACTCAGTCGAAACATTATAAGCCTTTGTAAAAGTCATGAATAAACGCATACCACCTTCATCATTCATAACAGGCTTAATTGTACCATCGTTATCCTTATAGAGGATGACATAAACTTCATTAAAATCTCCCATAGATGTTATTATTTTTATTTGATTAATTAAGATTATATAATTTTTTACGAGTATTTAGTAATAGTTCATTAATAAAGTTTGTATCAATTTTATCTGGTAGATTTGTGTTTTCATAAACCTTATTAACATCTTGTAGTTTCTTCTCCAATAATTCAGAAATGTATTGGTATTCGAATTCGTGATTTCTCACTTTAAGGAAAAATTCAGCATCGCCAGCTAATTTTCTATTCAAACAAACACCTTTACCTTCGAAAATTTCTTGAGCCATAGTTAAAAGTCTCAAACAATGCATTATGTTTTTTCCATCCCACGTTTTTTCTTTATTCTCTTCATAACGGACTTTATTTCGTTTCTGAACCCACTCCTGATACTGGTGGTATTTGTTGCAATGTTGAGTGAAACCATCTTTATTATAAGTCATAACACAAATTGGTTCCTCACCTTTAGGAATTGAAGAACAACGCACGTCATCAGCAGTACCATCACCTTTTACAATACCACGATATCCAATAGGAGTCTTGGTGTTATTGAACCAATCTTCCAAACATTCAATTCCAGAACAAAAAGCAAAATACTTTTCGTCATTCAAAAAGTCTTCGTAATTCTTATATTTAGCCTTGTTATGGGCACCAAAGTCATAATATACACCATAACAGTCAGGCATATTGTTAAGCGATACAAGACCACAAAACTTCTGTTCAAGACCACGGGCTGCAAGCCAGTTTCTCATACAAGCACTACCTTGTTTGTAAGGAGTAAAACAGAAATCAAGAGGTTCCTTACGTTCTGTAACTGGATTAACACATAATTTATGTAGTCCTGTGGCTTTTTTTATTTGACTTTCAGCATAACCGACAAAGGGTTTATACAATTCTTTACTCAAAAATGAATTTCTGTGTTTTCTTATTTCCTCCATTACAGGATGTTCGAAAATCACATGTTCGTCATCAACAAACAATGATTCAAGCATTGTTGGATTAGAAGTTCTAAGTAAGTTAAAAAATTTCTGAAGTTCATATATAACATTATCATGTTTATCATCGCTTATCTCATCGCTATAATCCAAACCTAAACCAATAACATGTTCTATTGGTTCATAATACACGCCTCCAGTATCAATATCTGAAGCACCGTTTGGTAAATTCAACCCATATAAGTGAGACCCTCTTATATATTTGTACAATAACAATTCAGAGTCTTCAACTTCTTTAAAACTAAATTTCTTCATTCTTATAATAATTTTTAATTAAATCTAATAAACCATGTAATCTTGAATATTGGTAACTTCGCCCATTGTAAAGATAGTCTGTATAATTTTTATGTTTTTTTACATCATCTAAAATAAGTTCATTTGTCCATGCGACTTTTTTTGTGTTCAATGGGTCACCAAGTAGATATTTTTTATATTCTATTATTTTCTTTTTTGATTTTAACCACCAATATAAACCTCTAATTAAACCATCTTCATTTTTTTTCAATTGTTCCATTTGAGAGAATTTAGATAAAATACTTTTGGCAATTTCTTCGTTATACTTCGGTTTAACCGATGGTTCCATATGTTTACAAACATCATTCAACCACCCATTTTTATAACAAACTTGATAACATCCACTAGCATTTTTATTAAACTCTTTTTTTGTTTTATATTTTAAAGCTTCATTTAAAGCCTCATTAAAGGTCCATTTATCTCTTTGTAATAGTTTATAATTTTCTCTTAAAATATATAATTTATTTCTTTTTCTTAAATATTCATAAGCTCCTGGATATTTCTCCTGATAATCTGTTATACTATTACATTCGTTAATTTTATCAATACATTTTTCATATGTCCATTTTTTATAACCACGTGAATCATCGACATTAAAATATTTTCTTATTTCATTTATAAATCCATGATGTACAGCATAACACTTGGCTCCACTATATTTTTCATCAAAATCTTTATATGAATTACATTCTTTTACAACATCCCAGCATTTTTCATATGTCCACTTTCTCACAATATCACTATCTTTACCACCAAGACCACCTGTTTTTGTTCTATTTAATATTATCCATCCATTATCTTTGTATTCATTTAATATCTCACCTTCTTTTATAGACGCATCAATATAGTTAATATATTCTGTAATTTGTTTAAAAGTTGGGGGTAACCCAGTTAATTGTATATATTGATTTATAGAACTATCTTTATTTTTTATGTGTTGTTTTATTCTTTTATCTATATTATAAGTCAACCCAACGTAGACATGATTATCTGGAAACTCACAAGCATAAATACATCTTTTGTATTTTGACCCAACAGGTGTAAAATACTGGAGTAATTCATTCATCCAACCTCTTTGTTTTGCTATTGCATGTGCCCCACAAAAACGTTTATTAAATTCACTTTTAGTTTTACATTGTTTTGCAGCACATATACAAGCATCTTTAGTCCATATTTTAATAGTATCTTTTTTTGTCATGTGTGAACAAGCTTGTTCTAATAACCCACTTTTACTCAAAACAAAATACGCTCGGTTAGAACCTTTTTTAAAATCTGAACGATGTTGATACTTCTTAGCCTCTTCAATTGAACGCTCGATTGTCCAGTAACCTCTTTTCTTTCGTGTAGTATTCATTTATATTATTTTTAAAACTTATTATTATATAAATATACACTACATTTAAATCTATAAAATTTAATACCTCTTTTATATAAAAATTTATTATTTAGTTTAATCACTTATATAACCAAATTAATGGTATTTTTTCCTCAATTACATTGACAATTTTTTTGAGAAAATCAAATCACGTAATGCAAAGATTGGTTCTGTGTCAATTACGCCAAATACTGGTCCAAAAGTTGCTAGTTGCCACATTTCCTTTGTGGGAACTTCAGTTGTGTCCTTCTGGTTATTAAGGTTAAAAATGAAGCTAACATAATCTTCATAAGTGGGATATCTCTTAGTATCCCATACACGCTCATCGGCAACGAAACACACACTGGTGATACAGCCGTACAAATCTGGCTCATGGAATACAGTGTGAGGCACACCAAGTTCCTTAAGTTTGAAGATTACATCAACCAAATCAGCAGAAGTACCAGCATCAAGGACAATCATTGTTTTGTCACGTTTAGCCCAAGCCTCATAAGCCTTTTTAGCGAGTTCAGAAACGTTATCTTGTTTCATCATTTCACTATACTCAACAACAGAGTGAAGTGCCTGGATACCCTTCTGCATCGGGGTTAACTGGCGAAGAACCATTGCATACATTCGCTGCTGTACATGAGCGCCTTTATAAGTAAGTGTTGACATATTCTTCTGGTGTTCCTTGATAGTTTTCCTAAGCTCCTTGTTGGCTTCTGAGAGGAATTTGTTCTCTTCTTTAAGCATCTTAAGACGCTTATGACTAATCATAATGTCATTATAGTTATTCTTATCAAGCTTCATGGCCATACTGATTAATTCCTTCTCAGTCTTAATCCATTGCTGAACTTCAGTAATTCTCTTTTTATAGGCCACCAATTGGTGTACATACTCCGAGTGGGTTCTGTCTTTCAATTTGGGCATATTTTTTGTGTTTTTAATCGTTTGGACAAACATAATTTATGTAATTTTAATTTTGCTTATATCTTCACTTTCTTTATCATCACCGATGGCATAGTTTGCCAGTTTGATATAGTTGTCTTGTAGTTTGGAACATTTACCCTGCAGTTCAATTATTTCATCTTGATATCGTATACATTTTACAAGAGATTCTTGATATAGCCTTGATAATTCGGTATATTTTTCCATAAGGTTGGAGTATGCAACCGTTAAATTTTTAAAATGTGTATTCGCTGACTTATCAATTTCCGACTTTAACAAGTCATAATCTATAACGGATGGAATATACATAACATTATTTACTACAAAGATAGACATTATCGCGGGAAACGACAAATTTATTTATTTGATGAAATCCAGTTGTATCTGAATTATAAAGGCAATGACATGGTTTATTTGGGTCCATAAAATAATACTTGTTTGCCAAATCAAACACAGCATCAGGGATACAAATGACATCCTCAAATATGATATTGTTATTTTTTGTGTGACAATCGCCGATATATTCAAGACTCATACTGGGAATGTCCTTTTCTCCGCGTGAATATTCTGATGTAATTAGATTTACCAGGTTTTTAGCTTCCCCAAGGTAATAATACAGACTATTATTGTCGAAATCGTGGTTTTCAGACACATATTCAATAAAAGATTTCAAATCATCAAATTTCATACAGAAATTCTTTGAATATATGCTGCAATTTTCTTTTTTAAAGAAATTTTTTAGTTTGTCTAAAATATTCATGTTATTTTAATATTAATTATATTTGTCCAACAGTTTGGTTAAAATCCTCATCGAATTTACATTCTCTCCGACCGTTAAGTGTAACAAGATATATCCCGATTGGCAGTTTTTCGTGATTAGCCAATTCAACAACCATATCTTCTTTCTCCAATATATCACAGGCCAATTTTATACTGTCATAAGGTATAAAAAACCTGTTATTGTAACGGTTGTCATCCATTAATTGGTAGTAACCGTTTTTTCTGAATTTACTATGTTCCTCATTGGTATAATATTCATCCATGTCTGACGGTATGAGCATAACATAGTGTTTACTTGTCTTTGCATCTGTAAACGATTTAAGTACATCATTGGTAAAATCTTCTTCCTCAAAGGCTTTTACATTCTTGACATATTCATTTAAATCGTCAAGTATATAATCTTTCATTTTTTTCTCCATAGCCCTATAACCAATTTTATATTGTTTTTTCCTCAAAAAATTAAATTATCTTAATATTAATATACAAAAATTTTTCTATTTATTAAAATATTTATATATACTAAAACTACTTGAATGATTGAAAAACCGCTTAAAGTTTATATTCACGGTTCAATAGGAAAAGGTCATATTATTGAACAACAATTTAAAAAACTGGGCGTTGAAAACCCACTTGAATACAAATTTAATGACCCTTGGTTGATATATTATGTTAATCAAAACAACGAAATTGCGTTTACTGAACCAGGAAGTGACCTGTATTATATTATAACAAACAGCAGTGACTGGACGGAAATGAAAATGAATCCATCAAAAATAACCCACAAATTTCTAATAACCGTTAAGGAAGGCTCTGGTTCTTGTGACGGGTGTCATATAGGTAGTAAATGCACTCATAAACAAAAAGCAAAATGCCAGATAGCTTCATTATTAACTGAATTAACAGAATATGATGAGCTTACTGGCAAGGTTTTAGAAATAGAGGAAGTGCCAAATTAGTACATTTCTTTAATTTTGTTCGCTACAATAACGCATTCTGGGTCAGCGTGTTCATCACATCTACGCCAGAAGAAATTCTGCCATGCGTCATCAAAACCACACAGTCTTAGTTCTGCCTTGACACCAAGTGGGAATAGGCGTTTCAATTGTTGTGCCTGAAGACCTTCATTAGCCATTGTCAAATAGTCAGCCTCCTCATCTTCCATACGTTCCAAAAACATCAGTTCAACCATACGTTTATCCCATTCCTCGTCACTACAATCATCTTTCATGAAATAATCTTCATCTTCATTAACCCAGGCATTCAAAGTTTCCTCACGAATCCAATATGGTTTAATCCATGTCAACTGATTATCAAATTTATCCTTACCATAGTTGCAGAATCGAGTTGATTCACAAATGGATGACATTGAAATATGTGTACGATTGTCATCAGTACAACCACGGCTCATCCACATAGTGAAAGTACGGCGTTTGTCATGAAATTCAGTTGGTTCGCACCAGAAATCATATACATCTTTTAGCCAATTCTTGTCATATCCATGTTCCCAAGCTTCCTTGTCTGTGGTATAATTACCTTGCATAATCACACGCATATTGGTTGTGATATACCAATTACCATCTGGTTTTAATCCGTTTATATGAGTCCAGATTGGCTTTCCACAATACTTCTCATATCTACCAAATGGTCTACTATCAAATGGACGCATGGGTTCATAAGCCATAGAAGGAATTTTGAGATATACCGTACCGAACTCCAGTGGGCGTGAATGGGAATTTTTTAACAACACATTATCAACAAACTCCTTTGGTGAGAGTTTCATTTTATTCTTATCAGTCTGGTAGCATATTCGAGCTGCAGAAACAATGGCCTCATAAACTCCGTCAATACCAGGTTTCTGAATGTATTCCTCTACTTTATTATCAACTAGCTTCATTTTATTTTAATTTAATATAATTATTTCCGTTGTAATATCCACAGATTTCATTTAGTGTAACAGATGTTACTGTACCTTCCTTCATTTTTGTCTTACCGAGCCAAGTCTTTCTAGGAGTCAGTATTAAAACACATATCCAACAGTATCCATAATTACTTAATGCTTCATTGTATTCATTTATATTGTCTGGAGACAGTATACGGCCATATTTTGTTTCACCGTTATATTCAAACTGGATTTCAACACCATTTCTCAACCAGCAATATTTGTCGTAATTCTTCTGGCTTTTCTTAGCCATTCTCTTACTTGACTTAATAGTTTGCATATTTGTAAGTATGGAATTAGTAAGTGGTTTGTACACATAATCATAGATAGTATCTATAATGTTGGTATACTCTTGTTTTTCAAACTCAGTAGTGGAGTTGTTTTTATCCTTAATTAACTGGTGGATTGAAAATCCTACAGCCTTTCTGGTTTTCAGATTGGCGTTTAATGCGCGTCTGGTTCTATTGATAGCCAGGACATTTGTTGAATGGGTTTTATTTGTCATAATTTAATCTATGTATAAATTAATATTTGATTTTTGTTCAATATGTATAATATTTTCAATTGTATCTGACTGGAATATAGGCATCATATATAATTTAACTTTATCGTTGATTATGAATAGACAAGCTTTATTATGACCGCCACTTTCCATTGTACAAGTAGTTATACCCAATTCATCCATTAAACGAACCAAATCATCGATATATTTTGGGTTAAACCAAATACCACATACCTCGATTGCCGTCAATGTTTTGTCGAACCAACCAATTGTCTTATGCAGATAAAGGAAATTATCATTAATACCCGTTCCATTACATACAGGGCATTCACCTCTTAAAGTGTATTCATAATCATGTGTTGAACGATATTCAAAATCAACCTCACCATCGCCATTACAATCAGGACAAAGGTGTTCACTATCTGAACTAATTGGTACTTGTTTAAGAGCATTTAGTAAGTCGTTATAATTAAAGGTGATATTTTTAACTTCATCACCTTTACCACTTTCAACTATCTCAACATAGTCTTTTTCACTTACATTTAATGGGTCATCACTTTCAACTTCTTCTTTATTTACTGCAACAAGGATATGTGTATCAGTTGCAACAACATAGTCACCATTCAAAAAAGGGCTAGAGAATCGTTCCCTACTAGAATCACAAAAATTGTCTAAAAATTTTGAACTTATCATATTACATTAAGTTTAATATAAATCCTCTGAAAACAATGGGGCATATATTCCACCAACTTTCTTACGCCAATAGTCTTTATCATCACTGTCGATACCAAACACTTTTTTATCAAAATCAGTCAAATCTTTAATATACACCTTTTCTTCTGTAACCTGACCAGCCTCAAAAGCAATCTTCATACCATCATAACGGTTAACCCATCGGCCCATTGAAGTATAGAAACCTGCAGTTAATGGGTCAACCACATCGAACAATGTAAACCATTTGGCTGCAAGATTATGTAAATTCAGTTTATAAAGTAAATTATAAACAGGTTCTGCAAGCCAATTATGTCTATAATTAAAACGTTGTAATATATCGTGGTGCCGATATCCTATTTCCAGTTCACATATCTCATTGGTACCTGGGTGATAAGGTTTGCACTTGCGTGGTTTAACGCGCTTGTAAGCAGCGCATAAAATGTATTCTTTACTATTATCTATCATATTAATAAGAGGTATCAATAATTAATAACCAGATTGTGTAGAGAAAAAGTCATTTGTGTGGTTTTCGGTGGTTCCAATTACATGAACACTTTTTTCAATTTCAAGGAATTCAACATCGCCGTCGAAATCTTTGATAACTGCAGCACACCATGGATGTTCCAAAACCCACTTCTGGTTTTCTTCACCTAGTTTATCCCATTCAAACACACCAACCATACCAGCGTCGGCACAGAACTCGCCAAGGATATTTTTACCCCATTCCTCTCTGAACTTCTTATGTTCAGCCAACATTACTTGTTTTTCTTCTGGGGTTTTACCAGTGAAGTTATATTCATTGAAGAATTTGAAATAATGCTCATCCCATTCTTCGTGTTTCTTGTTTTCATTAATATCACCTGGGTAAACCATACATGACCAATCACCATAAATTGTGCTACGTTCCATTGGGCATTCAACGTCTTTCATGTAACAAGGGTCGGTAATTACAATGGTTCCTTTAAATTTCATTTTTATAATTTTTTATTTTATTATTTTCCAATTCCATAATAGGAATTCCTAGTTTTTGAGCTAATTTCCTCTCAATTATAGCTCCACGTGAATCTTTCCAATTTTCCATTAATACTATAGCATCACAGTCCCATAAGGTATCTATGCATACTTCCATAGAATGTTCCCAAGTCCAGTCATCGTCGCATAATTCCGACGGTATTATAATTTCAGCATAAGGATAATAATTACATACTATTGCCCTGGCATCATCAAAATTCTTGTGATACTGTTCAGGAGTAAGCCCTGTAACTTTACCAGCTATGTATATCTTCTGTATCATCTTAAATGTAATTAGAATGAAGTCCCATTAAACAATCCATAATTACAGGTACACCAGTATTCATCTTTAACTGGGTCATAGAAAGTATCTACATCAAAAACACCTTCAATACAATAACTTACGGCTATCTCATTACAACGGTAATTAATTGTATACCCATGTTTTTCCATTTCCTCAAAAGCCCGTACAAGTTCTTGTTTAGCTGTTTGTCTCAAGCTATCCTCTGTTTTATCAGCAAGATAATCATAATCATCGACATTTTCAGATAAAATTTTACATGCTTTAGCAAGCGCTTCGAAATCTATTGATTCAATACAGTTTTCAATGGCCTCGTATTCTTTGGTAAAATCTCGCTTATAACTTGTTATAAGTTTTAATGAGGTATCTTTATCAGCGGATACTATCGTGTGTAAACACTCAGGGCATTTTAGATTACCATTATTTCTGTCGATATATTCCTGGGTATATTCGAAACAGCATCCACACTCAGGGCATTCGGTTGATTCAAATTCATTGAACTTACCGTGTTTTGTAATTCTCACCATATTAAATTGTGTCATTTTTAATTATATAGACAGTATCAGGTTTGGTTTGTTTCCAGAATGTAATTGTATCTGTCTTGTAAATTGTATCATTAACAATTATTGTATCGATGGTGTTATCCAAGCATTGGATTGGGTTATTCTTCGTAGGTTTTACAAAAAGTAAAATAGACATACATATAAAACTGACAAATACACTCAATCTTAGAATAAGAGCTTCACCATCACTCATTATTTTCATAATAACAATTAATTTATCTTCTAATTATTTTGCGTTTCCTGTGGTTTAGTATCCATTTCTTTAGCTAGAAATGCAATCATAGTAACTGCAAAAATTAAACTACAAACTAAAGCTCCAATATTCATATTATTGTTCAATTAAGTTATTAATCCTGTTAATTAAATCTGATTCATTCATAGCTCCTACACTCTTGTCCTTAATCTCTCCATTTTTGAAATAGAGAATAGTCGGTACATTGCGAATCTTGTACTTGGTAGCCAAATCTGGTTCTTCCTCAACGTCAATGGACATTATTTTAGCCTTACCTTCAAATTGCTTAGCTGCGTTCTCAATAGTTGGCTCCATTACTCTACAAGGTGTACACCAGGTGGCACCGAATTTAACAACTACTACGTTGTTTTCATTTAAAATCTTATTAAAATCCATATTATTATAAATTTATTTGTTATTTCTTCTTACGATTACCATGCTTCACCTTAGGTGCTTTCTTTTTCTTCCTAGTGCACTGGTGTTTTGACCTCTCATGTTTGTACTGTTCCTGGTTAGCTGCTTTAAGCAACTCAATGAACATTTTCTGGTCTTCCTCTGACAAATTGTCGTATAGTTCACTGAATCCACTTAGCTGCATACCAATACGGTCTTCAATCTCTTTCAGTTTCTGATTGGCGAAAGTAAGAAGTTTTTCACTCTTGGTATAACCTTTCTTTTTTAGCTTAACCTGATTTTCAGCATCCTGGATTACATCATTGGTGCTGGTATTCTCGAATTTCTCAGGCATCATAATATTATCTTCCATATGTATAAATGTTTATTTATTATATAATATACAAAATATTTTCTAATCTATCAAGATTTTACTAGGCTCTTCGTCATTTTTTTTACTTGTCGGACGATTTTTTAAGAAATTTAATATTTCATCCAGAGCCTCTTTTTTGGAATCAGTTTCTATAAGGTTATGATTACAAGTGCAGTTACTGAAGTCTATAGTTATCCAATATTGTTTTATTGAAGTAAAAGAATAAGGTGACTCAAAATATTCCTTTTCTTTGACATAGAACCTATCTACTTTGTTAATATTATATATTGGTGTTTTGTTAGGCACCCAAAAAAAGTCCTCATTAATCCACTCTAGCATAAACTATTTTATTTTAATTTTATTTACTTCATTATTACCTGGTCTGGATTTATAGAAGCTATTAAAATCCTCTTTAAGTTTTTTTACTTTATCTTCATCAGAAGAAGGACAACTATATAAGATAATCTTATCTCCATTACTATATTTTATTACCAATTTAGTCTCATTTTCATCTTCATCTTTGCTTGTAAATATGCCTATATAAACTAAATTATTGTAGTTGTATATACAATATTTAGTCTCTAATATAAAGGTATCTCTATCAATCCACTTCAACATATCAAATAGTAGGTTTTGTTTCAGGTATCTGTTCAATTCTGAATGTGTCGTTAAAAATACAGTCAACATCGCCATTAGTGAAATGGTAATCCAACGGTTCTGGCTCCATATTGTTGTAAAGCTTATAAACCAATGCAAAATATGGTCCCTGAACACACATAAGCTCAGTGTTGATTACTGTGTTATCAAATGGTTCTTTATGCTCGTTACGGGCATAGAACGTAAAGTGTTTGCGGTTCCTGGCGTTTGAATAGAAATTGTACCCGTCAAGTGTATAAATTTCACAATGGACATCAATACCAGTAGCGTTCTTACACTCCGTGGCAAAATTAGCAATTGCCCTGAAATCACGCAAAAGATAGTAATACCTATCCTGTAACTCAATAGTAACCTCATCAGCATTAATTGAGTTGATTTCATAAGGAAACTGGAAATACTTAGTCATGAAATCCAACACCTGATATACCATATAGGTCTCAACAGTGAATACACGACCAGGGTTCAACTGACCGAAGAATACCTGGCGGAAATACTTACTGTCAATCACCAACTGATTATCGGTGAATTTACGAATAAACTCATCATAAGTATCACTATTAAGCATTATGTTTTTATCAACATAATTCATAGCCTGGAAGTTAGCCTTACGGAGGTCAATGGAAATAAGGGTTTTGCCAATGTTGCCTTCGTGGTAGATATTCTTTGATTTTTGTTTGTATTTGTTCTTATCAACACCATAGACGTTCATATCCATATTGTTGAACTTCTGATATGCCTCTCCATCTTTAACAGTCTTGATGACATTCTCACGAATCTCCTTGAAACCCTCAACGAACTCCTGGGGATTACCATGATAGTATTTGTTCACAAGCCCACAAAGGTTATTCCACTTATCAATAGTACCGAAAACCTTATCATAGTTCTGGATATGATAGAAGAACAACTCTTCATTGATTACAGGCATAGGAAGCCTGTGTTCGTTCACAAAACGTGTAGCCATAGGGAAAGTCCACATCCCCTTAAATATAGTTTTATTCTCCATATTAAATTAACTTTCAATTAGTTTCCAATATTTATTATGTATTTCTTCTCCGTCAATGTCACCGTATTTGCCTGGCTTGATGTACATATAACAATCTGTGTCACATATTAACTCATCAATAAAATCAGGATATTCCTTACATATATTCTGGAACAATTTATTAATTTCTTTTTTTTGCCAGTTCCGAACTATATTAGTTACTCCAGTGTAGTAATTTATTTTCACAAATATTTTATCTAACTTAATCTTAAATTTAAGTTTTAATTTCTCTGAGTTAGATAACGATGGGCTAATATAAGTACTCCCCTTACCTTTCCAGTATCGTATTGAACCATTCCATAGTGTAAAGAAATCAGTTCTATAACACCCGTATTTCTCTTTTCCACAAACTAAAATGTGTAAATCGCGCAATCCTTTATCCAATTTATTGATTGCTTCATTAAACTTTTTTCCGTTTTTTCGGAACCATTCATCACCCCATTGATGCATAATTAATTAGTTTTTTTATATTACACTTTCCAAATAACTCCTTCAGGATATTTTTCAAAAAATTCTTTTTTTGTCCTACATTTATCAAACGCAACCCCGTTACAGTCTACGACTTCTTTAGTTGATGGCACATAAGTATACATCGGTGGCAACGGAGTATATTTTCCCATGCCAAATAGCATATCTTCTACTTCATCTGAGAAAAGGTCAGCCCATGTTTCAATAACATACTTCATTGATTAAATTGTTTTGCAGCGTTATTGCTAATTACATTAAGGGTTTGTTTACCAATGAATTCATCTAGATTGTGAGCGTTACAGTATGACATTGTAGACTTAAGGTACTTTGAGAATAAATTGGCAAACTTGGCAATTGGCGGTTTAATCTCATATTCTTTAACCATACCCTCTGGTGCATCAGTATCTTTACCAAGCAGATGACTACCATATTCAGAGGCCATGCCATAGTAAACCTTGTATGAATTACCATTAGGGTCTGTTTTAATTGTACCAGCACTGTCTTCACACTGGCACAAACGACTACCCATCATAACATAGTCAGCCCCAAGAGCCAACGCCTTAAAGGCATCTCGATATGTGGTGATGCCTCCATCTGCAATTATTTTTACCTTATTTAAGTTTTCCGTCATCCAATCTGAATGCCCTTCAGATTTTTTGGTTTTGTAACACTCATCTATTAATGAAGCCATTGGATAATATACTCCAGTATAAGTCGCTGTACAGCAACCACTTCCACTACCAACGCTACATCTAATTAGGTCACACCCAGCTTCTGCCAATCTAAAAAAAGCCCCTGGATTGGCAACATTACCACTCATGATAATCATCTTATCACCATACAAGTGCTTTGCAGATTGGATTGCACAATGTAATGCGTCCATACTACCACATGCAATGTCAATTAACACTTTAATTGGTCTACCTACTTTATCAATGTCATAAAGGTTCATCAAGAATAAACTAGTAAACTCATCCAAAGAGAAAGCTACGAACATATCCATTTGTTCCATAAATGTAATCCTTTTTTCCAATTTTTCAGTTCTAGGAATAATTGGATTGATTCTGGCTTTGGTATATGCTAGATATTGACTGCTATTCACAACACAAGGCATTGGTGCTGTAAAAATCGGAAGATAACCATCTTCATATACACTTTTAATATCCTCACGATGCCTAATTGTTGTGTGTGAAGCTGGTTGAATCATTACATCGTCAAGGCTGTATTTAATATCAGTATTAATCATTTGTATTATTTTAATTAATATATTTCTTCATCGGTTTTAAGGTCACGAATAGTACCCTCTTCATCAATATAGAAGCATTTGTGGCAGTCAATACATACATTCTCACCAACAATAAAAGGTTTTCCTGGAACATATTGAGCAGTGCCATCTTCCTTTTCTTCACGTATCCATTGCTGAGTATGCCCAAATATTTGGGTATATGGTGTATGTTGGCTAAATACAAACTCATCGCAATCAGCCCATACCATTGAACCAGTGTCACTATTTCCACCTCTGTAATATCCAACATTTCCCAATGCTGACATTAATTTACTATC
>Ga0326514_10001285_pt1 | contig 16443 bp, 15 predicted proteins | sample 3_2548_0518_D_FD_203653 | JGI IMG/M metagenome (GOLD analysis project Ga0326514, IMG submission 203653) | Bovine rumen microbial communities from UC Davis, California, United States - 3_2548_0518 | ecosystem: Host-associated > Mammals > Digestive system > Stomach > Rumen | place: USA...
GAAATATTCAGAGGACCTTCAATAACAAGATATGAAATACAGCCCGGAACAGGTGTAAAAGTATCTAAAATCCGCAATCTTGAGGACGATATAGCTTTAAGTCTTGCGGCACAGGGCGTAAGAATAGAAGCCCCTGTACCAGGTAAAGCGGCAGTGGGAATAGAAGTCCCGAATATAAACAAAGACCTTGTTACATTGCGTGAAATACTTTCTTCATCGGCTTTCAGAAATTCATCAAGCAAGCTGTCATTTGCCGTGGGAAAGGACATCACGGGCAACGCAATAGTAGGCGATATTACCAAAATGCCACACGTTATTATCGCAGGAACTACAGGTTCGGGAAAATCAGTCTGTACACGTTCCATAATAATGAGCATACTGTATAACGCTACTCCTAAAGAAGTAAAGATGATACTTATTGACCCTAAAATGGTTGAATTTAAAGTATTTGAAGGTATACCTCATCTTCTGATACCGATAGTAACAGACCCTAAAAAAGCAGCAGGGGCATTGAACTGGGCTGTAAACGAAATGATGAGAAGATACCAGAAATTTGCGGATATAGGTGCAAACGACATCAAGTCTTACAACGAAATAACCGAAATTGACGGTGAAACTGAAAAGATGTCGCAGATAGTAATATTTATTGACGAACTCGCAGATATGATGCTTGTTGCAGGAAAAGAAGTTGAAGATTCTATATGCAGACTCGCACAAATGGGACGTGCCGCAGGTATGCACCTTGTAGTAGCCACTCAGAGACCTACTACTGACGTTATAACCGGACTTATCAAGGCAAATATTCCGAGCCGTATAGCACTTTCGGTAATGTCGCAGGTAGATTCGAGAACCATTATAGATATGGCTGGTGCGGATAAGCTTCTGGGCAACGGTGATATGCTCTATATGCCCATAGGTATGAATAAGCCCGTAAGAATACAAGGCTGTTTTGCCTCTTCAAAGGATATAAATTCAACTCTTGATTTCATAAGAAAACAGTGCGAAACAGAATACGATAATGACATCATAAATGCAGTGGATAACTTTGTACCTCAGACAAAAGGCGGTCATGACACATCTGACGGAATGCCATTTGAGGCGGGTTCAGATGAGGACTATATTGAAAAGGCTATTGAAGTTGCCGTTTCACTGGGACAGATTTCAACATCAATGTTACAGCGCAAGCTTAAATTAGGGTATGCAAGAGCCGCAAGAATTATGGACGAACTCGAAGAAATGGGAGTAGTCGGAGCAAGTGAGGGTGCAAAGCCGAGAAAGGTTCTGATGTCGCAGTTGCAGTACGAGGAAAGACGGCTCAGGCTTAAAGATTAAAGTAAACCAACTTTTTGAGAATGTTTACACTTTGTTTACACCACTTTTGGCTTAAAATAGCGGAAAACTTAAGAAGTAAACAAAGTAAACAATGTTTTCAGACATTTCAAAAAAAGTGTAAAAATATCGTCACAGAAAAATATGCAGAAAAAAATTTTTTATTTCGCTGTTTACTTTGTTTACCCTGTCACTTTTGGCTGTATTTAGGGAAAAATCAGGTAAACAACAGGTAAACAAAGTGTAAACCAACTTTATCGCAATGTGTTCGGTTTGTGAAAAACATTAAGTCGGCTTTAGGTTTTCAGTAATCGTTCATTACATGGTGCGGAAAGGACAATGAATACACAAAATGTCCAGTCGACTGTACATTTTCAGCAAATCACAGCAAAAGGCTGTATACAGCCGAAAGTCAAGAATGAACACTTTTATTCAGTGCAACAACCTTACGGACTTTGTTTCCGCTTGTTTCCAGTTTGTTGCCACTGTTTTTGGCTTAAAATAGCATAAAATTCCAATTGGAAACAATGGAAACAATGTTTTTGAACATTTCAGAAAAAGTGTAAAAATATGATATGTACGGAAAATATACGCAGAAAAAAATTTTTTTATTTCTTTGTTTCCTTGTTTCCTTTGCTACTTTTTAGCTGTATTTCGGGAAAAATTGTGGAAACAACATGGAAACAAACTGCAACAGGCTGTTTTATTAAAAAGGATATTATTATGGAAGTATTGGTATTTTTGTTTATGGCATTTTTCTGCTTTCTTACAGTACACAGCAGTATCGCAACAAGAAAACTTTACAATAACGATTATGAGGAACTTTCGGGAGAAGTTGTTTCTTTTGACAGGCATTACAGAAAAAAAGGCAGAAAAACAGATGTATTCTATGATATTGAAGTCTATGCCGAAAACGGTCGGACTTATAAAATTTCAACAAAAAGCATAAAAGGTCGCAAGTACAGGAATAAAAAGAATGTTGTCATATTAGTGCCTGATGACTATAAAGAACCCGCTTACGAAGAAGATAACGCACTTATTGACAGTCTCATAAACGAATGGACAAGCAGAAAAGAATCCGACACTGATGAAAAAGAATTAATAAGCGTACTCAATAGCCTTAAAGAAATTAACAGAATGTCAGGGTATAAAAAATCGGGAGGTTACTGGGCAGAGAACAGAGTAATATTAAAAGAAGAAAGACCTTCTGTTGTGTGTATGGTTTTTGCAGTAATTTTCGGAATGTTACTTTTAATTTGTGCAATTGACAGAGTGCATATTTACATAATGTTGAAACTTGAAGGTTTATTATAATATGAAAGACTTTGATGATGTTTTAAGGGTTATCTGTCTTGTTATGGAGGGAATATATTGTTTCCAGTATGCACGTGCGACAAGAAAAAAGCAGTTACCCGAAGAAAAAAGACCAAATATTGTCGGTTACATAATTTTAATTGTTTTAGGAACGGTTTGTGAAGTCTTTGCGGTTCTTTTTGTGACTGGTATTTTAAGTATGTGAAAAGGCAGGGTGATATGAATGTATGAGGGATTTTTACCCGTTTCAAGAAAAGAAATGGAAGAACTTAATATAAAGCAGTTTGATTTCATATATGTTACAGGTGACGCATATGTTGACCACCCCAGTTTTGGTTCGGCTATCGTTACCAGACTTATTCAGGCAATGGGGTTCACAGTGGGAATAATTTCACAGCCCGACTGGCATTCCGACAGGGATTTTAAAAAATTCGGAAGTCCTAAGTATGCTTTTCTTGTCACGGCAGGGAATATAGATTCAATGGTTGCACACTATACCTCAGCCAAAAGAAAGCGTTCCGATGACGCTTACACCGCTGGCGGAGTTGCAGGAAAAAGACCCGACAGGGCTGTAATAGTCTACTGTCAGAAAATCCGTGAGTATTTCGGGAATATTCCTTTAGCAATCGGGGGACTTGAAGCCTCTCTCAGAAGATTTGCCCATTATGACTACTGGGACGACAAAGTAAGACCTTCAATACTTGTTGACAGCAGTGCAGACCTGCTCATGTACGGTATGGGTGAACATCAGATTCAGGAACTTTGCAAACGTCTTGCAAACGGTGAAAATATAAGGGATATTCATGACATACGGGGGACTTGTTACTTTACAGAACCTGTAAATACTCCTATAGGTTCGGCACAGTGTCCCTCATTTGAACAGGTATCAGAAAGCAAAAGGGAATACGCAAAGGCTACTAAAATTCAGTACGACTGGCAGGACGAAGTTTACGGCAAGACTATCATTCAGAGACACGGCAATAAAATGCTTGTACAGAATCCGCCTGCATACAGTCTCACAACGGAAGAACTTGACTATATATATTCTTTGCCGTATATGAGAGCATATCACCCGTCTTATGAATCTCTTGGAGGAGTTCCGGGAATTGAGGAAGTAAGATTTTCAATCACGCATAACAGAGGCTGTTTCGGATATTGTAACTTCTGTTCCATTGCACTTCATCAGGGCAGACGTGTAACGGTAAGAAGTGAGGAATCCGTATTGCAGGAGGCGGAAAGAATTACAAGAATGCCTGATTTCAAGGGATATATTCATGACGTTGGAGGTCCTACAGCGGATTTCAGAAGTCCCTCATGTGATAAACAGCTTAAAAAGGGTCTTTGCATGGGTAAAAAATGTCTTGCACCTAAACCATGCCCCGCACTTAAAGCAGACCATACGGAATATCTTGGTATGTTACGGAAAATCCGCAAAGTAAAGGGCGTTAAGAAAGTTTTTATAAGGTCGGGTATAAGGTACGATTATCTCATGCAGGACAAGAATGATGACTTTATAAAAGAACTTATAAAACATCACGTCAGCGGACAGCTTAAAGTAGCACCCGAACACTGTTCAGCAGTCGTACTTGACAAAATGGGCAAACCGCATATTGAGGCTTACAAGGAATTTCAGAAAAAATTTTACGAAATAACAAAAGGTATGGGCAAGGAACAGTATTTAGTACCGTATCTTATGTCATCTCACCCGGGCAGTACGCTGAATGAAGCTATAGATTTGGCAGTATTTCTGAAAGAAAACAAAATCCGTCCTGAACAGGTACAGGACTTCTATCCTACACCCGGAACTATTTCAACTTGTATGTTCTATACGGAACTCGACCCCTACACTATGGAAAAGGTATACGTTCCAAAGACAGCCGAGGAAAAGGCAATGCAGAGAGCTTTGTTACAGTATTTCAGACCTCAGAACAGGGAAATAGTCCTTAAAGCACTCAAAAGAGCAGGCAGACGTGAATTAATAGGAAGTTCGCCAAAATGTCTTGTTCAGGACTTTCAGGAAAATACAGCAAAGGGAGGTAATAAGCAGTGGCAGAAAGAAAAGACAAGTCAAAAGAAAATCCAAAAAAGAACGGGTCAGGACAGGAACAAGTCTTTATCAGTCTCCTACAGGCAGGAAAAAACGAGAAAAAATGGTACAAAAAAGCATTGATATGGCTTGCCGTTGCTGTTGTGGCAGTAGTGATAGCTTATCCGTATTTCAACACTGCGGAACAAAACAGCGAACAGCAGGACAATTTACCTGTAACTGCTGTCAGCGATACGGTAAGCGTACACTATATAGACGTTGGGCAGGGTGACAGCATATTCATTAATTCAGAAAGCGGAAATATGCTCATAGACTGCGGTGAAGCAGGAGAAACCGAAAAAGTTATAAAGTACATAAGCGATATGGGAATAACAAAACTTGATTACGTTATAGGAACTCATGCACATTCTGACCACATGGGCGGTATGTATAAAATAGTCAATGCTTTTGAGATAGGAGAGTTTATAATTCCGCATATTGACGACAGTGACACTCCCACAACACAGTATTTTTCAAAGTTTCTTGATTCCATAAAAGAAAGAAAAGTAAAGCTGACTGAATCTCAGACTGGACGAATAATAAGTCTTGGTTCGGCAAAGTGCAGGTTCATAGCACCTGTAAGCGAGGATTACAGCAATATGAATAATTATTCCGTAGGTATCATAATGAACCACGGCAACAACAGCTTTATATTTACAGGTGATGCCGAAACTCTTGCGGAAAAAGAAATGATTGATTCCAATGAACTTCAGGATATTGACGTTTATAAGGTCGGACATCATGGCAGTGACACTTCAAGTTCTCCTGAATTTCTTGAGGTTATAAAGCCCGACTATGCAGTTATTTCGTGCGGTGAGGGAAATTCATACGGTCACCCGTGCGATATTACTCTTGAAAAACTTACAGAATATACAGATAAAATATATCGTACCGATTTAAGCGGTACAATAGTTTTCAGGTCTGACGGAAATAATTACGATATTCAGACGGAAAGGGGAAATTAATATGATTATTGACAGATTTGAAGGTGAATACGCTGTTGTGGAAACTGAACAGGGTATTGTAAATATACTTCGTTCGTATCTTCCCGAAAGTGCAAGGGAAGGGGACGTTCTTAATTACAGCAACGGTTCATACAGCGTTGACACTTCCGAAACAAACAGCCTGAGGGAAGAAGTAAGGGATAAACTCCATAATCTTCTTAACGGAAACTATGACTGATGTAATAATAATAGGTGCAGGGGCATCAGGCTGTATGTCTGCGGTACAGTCTGCAAGATTTGGAAAGTCCGTGCTTATGTTTGAACCTAATGACCATATCGGCAGAAAACTGCGTATCACGGGAAAAGGCAGGTGCAACGTCACGAATAATTCTCCCACAGAGGAACATATTAAGAATATCCCGACAAATTCAAGATTCATGTACAGTTCATTTTCCTGTTTCAGTGCGGAAGATACAATGAATTTCTTTGAGAAACTCGGAGTACCTTTAAAAACAGAACGTGGAAACAGAGTATTCCCTGTAAGCGACAAGGCGGAAGATATAGTCAACGCTTTCGGCAGGGAACTTAAAAGGCTTAATGTAAAAATAATACACAAAAGAGTAAGACAGCTTATCATTGAGGACGGAACGTGCAAAGGTGTTATCGCTGACGGACAGGAATATAAAAGCGGTTCAGTGCTTATAGCGTGTGGCGGAAAGTCTTATTCTGCAACGGGTTCTACAGGGGACGGATATAAACTTGCGGAATCAGCAGGGCATACCGTCACGGAACTTAAACCAAGTCTTGTGCCTTTGGTTTCTCCCGACAGGTATTGTGCAGAACTTATGGGGCTTTCTTTGCGGAATGTACGTCTTGAACTTTATCAGGGCGGAAAAGTTCTTTTCAGCGAACAGGGTGAAATGCTTTTTACACATTTCGGAATTTCAGGACCTCTTGTGCTTAGTGCAAGCAGTCATATAAGGAATATAAATTCCGAATGTAAAGCATTTATTGACCTTAAACCTGCACTTTCCGCTGAACAGCTTGATTCAAGAATACAGCGTGACTTTGCTGAAAATCAGAACAGGGACTTTATAAACGGTATAAGGAATTTATTCCCCTCAAAACTCATACCCGTAATAGTAAGGCTTTCGGGAATACCTCCTGAACAGAAAGTAAACAGCATAACTAAGGAACAGCGTCACAGTTTCGGGGAACTTGTAAAGAAATTCCCGATAAGAATTTCGGGATTCAGACCCATAGACGAAGCGATTATAACAAGCGGTGGAGTATCTGTAAAGGAAATAAATCCTAAAACAATGGAATCTAAACTTGTAAGCGGTCTTTATTTTGCAGGGGAAGTTATAGATGTTGATGCTTATACAGGCGGTTTCAACTTGCAGATAGCGTTCTCAACAGCTTATACTGCATCACTTTATATGTAAAATACTTTAAAAGGAGAATTTTTATGAATACGGTAAACATTGCCATTGACGGACCAGCAGGAGCAGGCAAAAGTACAATTGCTAAAATTGTATCCTCAAAACTCGGATTTATTTATGTTGATACAGGTGCATTGTACAGAACGGTTGCACTTTACATCAGGGAGAACAATATTTCTGATGACGACATCGAAAGCAGACTTTCCGAGGCAGATGTATCACTTAAATTTATCAAAGGTGTACAGAAAGTTTTTTTAGGTGAAAGAGACGTTTCCGAACTGATAAGAACTCCTGAAATTTCAATGGAGGCTTCAAGGACTTCCGCAATGCCTGCTGTAAGAGCGTATCTTTTTGAAACTCAGCGTAAACTTGCAAGGGAAAACAATGTAATCATGGACGGCAGAGACATCGGAACGGTTGTTCTTCCGAATGCGGACGTTAAAATATTCCTTACCGCTTCCGCTGAAGAACGTGCAAACAGAAGATATAAACAGCTTAAAAGAAATTCTAATTGTCCCGCTTATGAGGAAATCCTTAAAGATATTATCCAGCGTGACTATCAGGATACCCACAGAGATACAGCTCCCCTTAAAAAAGCAGATGACGCTGTTCTTATTGATACAACAGACCTTACGCTTGAACAGTCAGCAGAACAAATTATCGCAATAATAAAGGAGAGGACAGAATGTACTATACTATAGTAAAAGCAATTTTAAGATTTGTATTCCATATAGCTTTCAGCCTTAAATATGAGGGACTGGAAAATATTCCGAAAGATACTGTGGTGATATTCACTTCAAATCACAGAACAAATGCCGACCCTCCTCTTATTGGTTCGAGTGCTTACGGAAAACACGCATTTATGGCGAAAGAAGAACTATTTGAAAATAAATTTCTGTCACTTCTTATACGTTCACTGGGAGCGTTCCCTGTTTCAAGGGGAAAAGGCGACATGGGTGCTATAGATACGGCAGTCCAAAAACTCAAAAGCGGAAGAAGTCTTATAATATTCCCTGAGGGTACTCGTTCAAAGGACGGAAAAGTCCACAAAGGACAGTCAGGTGCGGCACTCATTGCGGCAAAATCAGGAAAGCCTATAGTTCCTGTGGGAATAGTTTTCGGTGAAAAACTTAAATTCCGTACAAAACTTACCATAAAATACGGCAAGCCTATCATTACTCAGGATTATGTTGAAATATCCGATGAACCTAATCTCAGACAGATTTCAAAACTTAAAAAGCGTTATATGGAAGAAATAAAGTTGCTTGTTGAGGGTGAACCCGAAAATTTACAGGAGGATTCCAAAAATGCGTGAAATTACTCTGTCAAAATCTGCCGGATTCTGTTTTGGGGTTGACAGAGCCGTAAAAATGGTGTATAATGAATTGGATAAGAATATCAGGGTAGCAACTTTAGGTCCTATTATACATAATAAAGACGTTGTTAATGATATGGAAAAAAAAGGTGCAAGGGTGATAAATTCTGTTGATGAACTCCGTGCGGACGAAACTGTTATTATACGTTCCCACGGTGTTGAACGTGAGGTTTATGAACAGATAAAACTTAAAGGCAATAGAATGGTAAATGCAACCTGTCCTTTTGTTTCAAGAATACATAAAATTGTCTCTGAAAAATCACGGGAAGGCTATACAATTCTGATTGCCGGTGACTTTTCTCACCCAGAAGTCCAAGGAATAGTTAGTTATTGTGAACAAAATTTTTTCGTTTTCAGGGATAATATTGAGCTAAACAACCTTTTTCGGAAAAATCAAAATTTTTTTGGGAAAAAGCTTGCATTTGTTGCTCAAACAACGTATAATATAATAGTATGGGAGAAGTGTTTAGACGTGATACCAAAAGACCGTTCGGATATTGTTATATTCGATACTATATGCAGTGCCACCGATGCAAGACAGACAGATGCCGCTGAACTTGCACAGAATTCAGACCTGATGCTTGTTATCGGGGGTAAACACAGCTCTAACACCGTCAAGCTCTTTGAGGTGTGCAGTCGTTACTGTAAAACATATCATATAGAAAATTCGGACGAGCTTTCCGCTTTAAAGCTGCCCAGTGCCTGTAAAATAGGCATAACAGCCGGTGCATCAACTCCGGCATACATAATCAAGGAGGTACAAACCAAAATGGCAGAAAATGAAAAAATCATTGCAAATCCCGAAGAGGAAATTTTTGATGAGGCTGCTATTGACGCATCTTTCAAGAAAATAAATAACGGAGAAAAAGTAAAAGGTATCGTTGTAGGTATCAATGATGCTGAAATCACTGTTGACCTCGGTACTAAGCACACAGGTTACGTTAAACTCGAAGACCTTACTGATGAAGCAGGCAAGAAACCTGCTGACGTTGTAAGTGTTGGCGATGAAATCGACCTTATCGTTATTAAGGTAAGTGACGGTGACGGTACTGTTCAGCTTTCAAAGAAAAAGGTTGACGAACAGGCAGGTTATGACAAGGTTAAAGCCGCTAAGGAAAACGGTGAAGTTCTTGAGGGAATTGTTTCAAGAATCGTTCCAAAGGGCGTTACAATCAATTACCTCGGAGTAAGAATCTTTATCCCTGGTTCTCTTACAGGTCTCCCAAGAAACGCAGAACTTGACCAGCTTTTCAAGAAAAAGGTTCAGTTTAAGGTTATCGAAGTTGACGAAAACGGCAAGAGAAGAGCTGTAGGTTCTATCAAGGCTGTTGAAGCTGCCAAGAAGGAAGAAGCAAAGGCTAAGTTCTGGGAATCTGCTGAAAAGGGCAAGACCTATATAGGAAAAGTTAAGTCTCTTACAAGTTTCGGTGCATTTGTTGACCTCGGCGGTATTGACGGCATGGTTCACATTTCCGAACTTTCATGGAAAAGAATCAAGCACCCCAGTGAAGTCGTAAATGTAGGCGATACACTCGAAGTTTACATCAAGGAACTCAATCAGGAAACAGGAAGAATTTCTCTCGGATATAAGAAAACTGAAGAAAATCCTTGGGAAATCTTTACATCACAGTATAAAGTCGGTGACGTAGTAAAGGCTAAAATCGTTTCAATTACAACGTTCGGTGCATTCGGACAGATTATTGAAGGTGTTGACGGTCTTATACATATCTCACAGATTGCTGACCAGAAAGTTGAAAACGTAAAAGACATTCTCTCAGTCGGTGATGAAGTTGACGTTAAAATTACTGATATTGATGCTGAAAGAAAACGTATCAGCATTTCAATGAGAGCATTGAAAGAAAATTCTGATAATGCCGAAAATTCAGAAAATTCAGAAGATGCTGAATAATTTATGAATATTAAAAGCTGTATCGGACATGATACAGCTTTTTTATTTCTATTTTACAGGGAGTTCCACAGTAAAAACAGAACCTTTTCCGACTGTGCTTTCAGCTTTTACAGTTCCGCCTGAATACATTACACCGTGCTTTACTATTGAAAGTCCAAGACCAGTACCTTTTATTTTCCTTGAATGGCTTTTATCCGCACGGTAAAATCTTTCAAATATTCTTTCTATGTGTTCAGGAGGGATTCCTATACCCGTATCGCTTACAGTAATAAATGCTTTTTTCGGAATGTGCGATATTCTAACTTCATATCTGCCTTCAGGAATATTGTACTTTATGGCATTATCGCAGAGATTGTAAATTATTTCACTCAATACGGTTCTGTTGCCGATAACTGTAACGTGTCCGCCTGAAAGACTGCATGAAATATTTTTTTCTTCTGCACTTTTTTCAAGACGTTTCATTATTTCTTCCGAAAGACTGTAAATATCAACAGGTTCATTCTGTTCAGGCACGGAATTTTCATCAAGTTTTGAAAGTGCAATTATATCATTTATAAGTGCAATCATTCTTCCAGCCTCATCTTTTATGTTTTCCCCGAAAGAACAAACGTCCTCACTGCGAACCATTCCGTTTGAAAGCATATCGGAAATACCATAAATTGTAGTAAGAGGGGTTTTCAGTTCGTGGGAAACGTTTGAAGTAAATTCTTTCCGCATTGTTTCAAGTTTCTGCTGTTCAGTAACGTCAAGAATGAATACAACTATTCCGTTCATTATTTCATGGCTGTTTGCGGGACTTGCTATGACCTGTCTTTCACCGCCGTCAGTTTTAAGAATAAATTCGCTGTGCCTTCCGCCCATTGCGTCATTGATACATCTCCTGAAAGGTTCTGAATTATTCAGCGAAAATATACTCTGACTGTTACGGCTTTTTTCTGTATCAAGCAGTCTGAGGGTTGCGGAATTGCATACAAGTATCATGGCTTTTGAATCTGCTATAATAAGTCCCTCGTCCATATTTTCTGTTATAAGGCTGAACTGTTCACGGCTTCTGTTGAGTTCCTTGAACTGACGGTTTACTTTTCTGTTCTGAATCTTTAGTTTTTTCAGAAGGGGTGCAAGTTCCTTGTAACTGCTTTTTATATTGGGATTGTCAAGGTCAATGCTGTTTATTGGCTTTACTATGTGCTTTGCGGTTAAAGATGCGAAAACCATCGATATTATCACGAAAATAACAAGAATTAATATCATCGGATTTATAAGCTTTGAAATCTGTCCTGCAAAAGAATTGTGCAGGGCGGATACTCTTATTATACTTTCATCGGAAAGCTTTTTGGCATAGTTTAGGGTAGTCTGCATGACTGTATCGGAATACCTCAGAAAAATTCCCTCACCGTTTTCGAGGGCTTCTGTTACTTCAAGGCGGTCAATGTGATTTCCGAGGTGTTCTGGATTCTTTACAGTATCGAATATGACATATCCCTGAGGGTCAATCCATGTTACACGGATATTTCCGAAATCTGTTTCTTCAAGGTATTTTTCACCGTTCATTTCGACTGCTGAGGCAATTATATTCCCCTCATTGATGAGTTTTTCCTTTGCGGATTCACGGGAATATATGTGAAGAAATGCTGAAATTATTATTATTGCCGAAATTACAGCGAAAGATGAAATAAATGTTATACTGTAAAATATTTTTTTAGTCATTTTCCCCGCCTATCTTGTAGCCTACACCCCTTATGGTCTCGATTACTTCTCCGTATTCTCCGAGTTTTGAACGCAGAGTTCTTATATGAACGTCAACGGTACGGCTTTCACCTATGAAATTATATCCCCATATTTCGTGAAGAAGAGTGTCACGGGAAAATACAGAACCTTTGTTTTTCATGAGTTTCAGGAGAAGTTCATACTCTTTCAAGGTCAGGGAAACTTTATTTTCTCCTGCAAAGACTTCGTGTCTGCCTGTAAATATTTTAAGTTTTCCAGCGGATATGTATTCATCATGTTCTTTTTCGCCTGTACGTCTGAGGAGAGCTTTTATTCTTGAAATAAGTTCCATAATGCCGAAAGGTTTTGTAACATAGTCGTCTGCACCGCTGTCAAGACCTGTTACCTTATCGTATTCAGTGCTTTTGGCTGTAAGGATTATAACTGGGATTTTTTCGGTTTTTCTTTCGGATTTAAGTTTTTTAAGTACGGAAATGCCGTCTTCTTCTGGTAACATTATGTCAAGCAGAAGAAGGTCAGGCAGATTTTTTTCAAATGCGGTATAGAGTTCGGAGGGATATTCAAAGCCTTCCGCCTGAAATCCTGAATTTCTGAGGGCATAAAGAACAAAGTTCCTTATATTCTGGTCATCTTCAAGAATGTATATCATAAAATCACCTTTTTGTTTAAAATAAAGCCGTTCTGAAATATTTCTGAACGGCTTTTGTCCTAATGTGAATTTATTGCACTTTTTGCCTTTGCAACAATACTTTTGTCATTCTCATAGGAAAGAATATTTTTGGCATAGGAAATATCAACCCAGCGTATTTCGGCTATTTCTTCTGCCTGAGGGGAAAAATTCACATTTCTTGCTCTTGCGAGAAAATAGACAACGATTTTCATGGTGTCTTTTTTCGGAGAATACGTTACTGTTTCCCTGAAAGTAGGGTCAATAAGTACGTCAATGGAAGTTTCTTCCTTGACTTCACGTCTGGCGGTTTCGATTTCGGTTTCGCCCTCTTCAACGTGACCTTTAGGAAAAGACCAGTGACCGCTGTTGATGTGTTTTATCAGCAGGATTTCAGTATTCCCGTGAAATTTACGGTAAACTATAGCTCCGCATGATTTTTCGTGCATCATAAAAAAATTCCTTTCCTGTCCTTATCGGACATAATAGGGACAATAAGTCCGCATAAAGCATCAGAAATATTATATCATATTTTGTTGAATTTGTCCATAGGTGACAATGTAAAAATATTGTAATTTTTGTATTTTTTATTATAAATTCATTATTCATGAAAAAATATTCAGCTTTATTTTTCGGATATTCTTCATGAGTACAAAAAAATCGGTTTTAATAAAGGGTGTTTTGTGCATATTCAACCATTTTTAAAAAAGATATGGACATTTTCCCTGAAATAAGCTATAATTATATGTACATAAATTCATGTATTTTTTTATGATTCGGAGTTGTTTGAATGAGAGTTATTACAGGTACTGCAAGAGGCAGAAAACTTATTGCCCCTGAGGGTCTTGACGTAAGACCTACAGGCGACAAGGTAAAGGAAGGTATATTTTCCGCTGTACAGTTCGATATTGAGGGGGCAGTGGTTCTTGACCTGTTCGCAGGGAGCGGACAGCTTGGAATCGAGGCTCTCAGCAGAGGTGCAGAACGTGCCGTTTTTGTCGATAGTTCACAGAAATCAATCAGATGTATAAACGAAAACCTTAAAAATACAGGTCTTTCAAAACAGGCGGAAGTAGTTTCCCGTGACAGCTATGACTTTATAAAGCTTACAGCCCAGTCATTTGATATAATCATACTTGACCCACCTTACAGAAAAGGGCATATAAAAGCAGTTCTTCCGCTTGTTGCCCTTAAACTGAAAAAAGGCGGATTTGTTATATGCGAGTATGAAAAAGAAGCGGAAGAACCTTCTGCACCAGAAGGCTTGAAACTTAAAAAAATTTACAGGTACGGAAAGATAAATACTGCAATATTTATAAAGCCTGCTGAGGAGGATTCGGATTAATGAGACGTATAGCAGTTTGTCCCGGAAGTTTCGACCCTGTAACTTTAGGACATCTTGATATTATCAGGCGTGCTTCAAACCTTTTCGATAAGGTTATAGTGCTTATTTCAAGAAATGCAGGAAAAAATCAGCCCAGTTTCACCGCTACGGAAAGAATGCTGATGATACAGGCTGTCACAGGCGACCTCGAAAATGTTGTTATAGACGTTCTTGACGGTCTCCTTGCGGATTATGTAAGAAATGTAGGTGCTATAGCTATAGTAAAAGGTCTCCGTGCAGTCAGTGACTTTGAGTATGAATTTCAGATGGCTCTTGCAAATAAAAAACTTTATTCGGGTGCTGAAACCGTTTTCCTTACGACTTCCGCTGAAAATATGTATCTCAGTTCGAGCGTTGTAAAGCAGATTGCTTATTTCGGAGGAGATATAAGCCATTTTGTACCAGAAGAAATTCTCAGCGATATTAAAGAAAGATTAATTAAAGAGAGGTAATTTATTATGAGCATTGATGAAATCCTTGACGAAATGGACGAACTGCTTGACAAATCAATGACTGTTCCGCTTGTTTCACATAAAAAAGTAATTGACGGGGAAAGAATGAGAGAACTCATAAATGACATACGTCTCAATATGCCTCACGAACTCAAAGAGGCTAAGAAAATTGAATTTGACTGTCAGCGTATTCTCAGCGATGCAAAAGTAAACGCTGAGGCAATAGTAAGAAAAGCTGAAGAAAGAGCTGCCCAGATGGTTTCTCAGGAAGCAATTGTTGCGGAAGCAAAGAAAAAAGCTATTGAAATTCTTACAAAGGCACAGTCTACTGCTAAAAATCTACAGCAGACCGCTGCACTTTCCATTGCAAAAATGCTTAATGATACGGAAACACAGTATAATAAAAATCTTGCTGATATAAAACGTACAAAAGAAAAAATACAGGCTAATCTGAAGTCCACGCCTGCACTCAACCAAAATATAAGCGGTAAAAAACAACAGTAATTACAGTGTGGCGGACAAGCTTTGAATATCAGAAAAGGACGAACTTGAGTTCGTCCTTTTTATTTGCGTTTCAGGATTCAATTCCTGTATGTTCACACAGTATTCTGTATTTGCTTATGCTGGAATCCTTTCCGTAAATAAATTCCGTTGATGTGAGAGAACCCGAATAAACACCATCAATGAAAACATATGCCTCGCCCTCTTTTTCGGACTGTACAAACTGCATGGTCTTGTCCGTACCGTCATTGAGGTAGTAAGTTGCGGTGAATATCGGATTTTCAAGGTTCGGGACTTTTTCAACGTCTATATCTGAAATGTACATATATGAGAATGAATTGTAAAAAGTCTTGAAAAATCCGAAAATTTCGGCATTGGAAAGGTCAATGTCATATCCTCGGCATTCGGCTTTTCCTTCGGAAGCGTTCACAAGGAATGAATCTTCCGCATCATTGCAGGAAAATTCAAAACCGCTTATGTTGTAAAGGCTTGCCCCCTCGATAGTGTTCATTATGAAATCTTCTGTACTGTAGTTTATGAACTTGATGTCTGCTGTATAGAACAATGCGACCTGATTTGTATTTTTAAGCAGGGCATATGTATAATTGTCATCTGTACCATAATCGCTGAAAAGAATTGTTTCCTGAGAACCGTCATTTGCCTTGACTGTAAATTCCGCAATAGGATTGTCAAAATTGTATTTTGAAAGGTCTTGCAGATTATCTTCAAGTAACTGCTGTGCTTCAAGTCTTGTTATAAGTGTAAGCAAATTTGAAGGAACTGTATGATTTACTGCAAGGAGAGAATATTTCTGCGGAAGATTCCATAAACCGTTTTCGGAATTAAAACTTACATCATATACTGTTTCACCGTTTTTTACAAGTATCATTTCTTTTACATCGGTGTCACTGTACGATATGAAACTTTTATTTTTAAGTCCGATTCTGTCGGTGAGTATTTCGACTGCGGAACTGTATTCTATGGCATAGACATTATTTTTTGTATCAGTCATAGCATAGTAATAATTTCCCGTGGGGCTTACGTCCCCGATGTAAAGGGTCTGAACTTTTTCACCGTCATAGGCAGTGACCTTGAAAGGATTGTCAAGACCATAAGTTTTTTTCTTTTCATCGTTTGCCTCGCCATAGCTTTCTACTGCCGTAAGATTTGCTATATTGCCTTCCATTGATTTAAGCTTGTCCTGATTCAGAACGAATTTTTCCGATACAGGATTTGAAAGATACCAGTAATCTTCGGAAAGTTCAGCAGTATAGACAGTATCATCAATATATATGTCAAGCCTGTTTATGTT
>Ga0326514_10001286_pt1 | contig 16426 bp, 12 predicted proteins | sample 3_2548_0518_D_FD_203653 | JGI IMG/M metagenome (GOLD analysis project Ga0326514, IMG submission 203653) | Bovine rumen microbial communities from UC Davis, California, United States - 3_2548_0518 | ecosystem: Host-associated > Mammals > Digestive system > Stomach > Rumen | place: USA...
GGTATCTTTCACTGGAATCTTGATTTCGCCTTCCTCGTCCATGATGTCCACCTTAGCCACCTTTTCATAGCCACGTTTCGCTATTTCTGCGCGGTGAGATGCGGTGTTAGAGCGAGTGCCCTCGTAAGCGGTGTTACATTCCACCAGGGTACCGTTTACCAGCTGCACCAGGTTCTTGATAAGATCTGGTTCCAGATTGTTTGATTTCTCCGTTTCACCGGTAGAGATCTTCACAGCTACATTTCCGGTAGGGGTTACGCCCAGGGCGTTGAAGATGTTAACCAGGCTTTCTGGAGTGATTTCCTTGGTGAAGTACACTACAGATGGTTCCACGTTCTGAGCGATGGTATCTGTTTCAGGCACACTCTGCTCTGCCTGCTGAGCCTTGTTTCCACAAGATGTCAGGGCTAGCAGGAGGGTTGCAAAATAAAAGATTCTTTTCATAATGTATTCTCTGTTAGTTATTTGTGCTGCAAAATTACGAAAAAACCGAGAAAGAGGAATTTACACTTTCTCGGTTTTTATTATAATATTTACGGATATTCCATTTGAGAATGTCCCCATTTGAGAATGTCCCCGTGGGGGGTACGGAAGTTTACTTGGTGCGGGTGAGTTTGAAGCCGGTATTGGTAGTTTTATTGGTGGCATTCTTATTCACCGTTTTGGACTGCGTACCACCCTGATAATACCTCAGCGCTTCGGGCATAACCTTCTGCAAGTTGGCTATACGCTTCTCATCGCTAGGGTGATCACTGAGAATATCGCTCTGGCCTGTGCTTCCCTGCGACATGCGCTGCCAGAATGGAATGGCTTCACGAGGGTCGTAACCAGCCATAGCTGCGAAGATAAGACCCATGTGGTCGGCCTCCGTCTCATTATCACGACTGTACTTCAGATTGGCGAAAGAGAAGCCCGCGCTGGTGATGGCCTGCACCGCACTACCTATATTATTTCCTACGGCACTACCCAGGATGCCACCCAGAATCTGCGTACCGTACTGCTGACGAATCTGCTTGGACATCTGCTCGGCAGAATGCTTTGCTACTGCATGTGCTATCTCATGCCCCAGGACGATGGCCAGAGAAGCCTCGTTCTGCGTCACAGGCAGCAAGCCTTCGTACACCACAATCTTTCCACCCGGCATACAGAATGCATTCACCTGATTATCAGCTACCAGATTAAACTCCCATGCAAAGTTCTGCAGCTCACTAGCCAAACCATTGTTCCGCAGATAACTTTCCACGGCATTGGCCAGTTTCTGTCCTACACGCTTTACCATGGCGGTGTTCTGGGCATTTCTAGATAAGGTAGACTTGCTGAGCACTTCCTTGTACTGCTGAGTAGAGAGCGACAGAATGGTCTGGTCGTCCACCAGCAAGCTATGTTTTCTTCCCGTGATAGGCACGGTAGAGGTGGTGCCGCATGCCGTGAGCATGAGGGAGCCCACAAGAATGAAAAGCAGTTTTTTAAAAGTTTTCATATAGGTATAGATTTTATGACGATGCTAATTAAGGGTTCGTAGTTTCCGTGGCTTCCGTAGTTTCTGTGGTTTCCACAGCAGGAGCCTCCGGCTGAATCTTCTGATACTGGAATTCCTGCTCGGTGAGGAACACCACGTTCATCTTCTGGTTCAGGTAGCGTTTCCGCACATTGATGAAATGCTTCTCGGCCTTTGCCTTGGTTTCATCGGCAAAGATGGCACACACCCGGTTCTTCTCTCCACGCTGCTGCTCCAGGTAATCCTTCAGCTGATAGCTGTACTCCGGAGCGCCCGGCAGGAACTTCGTCTTCTTTTCCAGTACTACGCCATCCAGGTACTGAATGGGGGTGAAGTACACGGTGGAATCGGTGAATGATGCGGAGAAGCCGAATACGTAGACACCGGTCTTAGGTTTTTTCTGCACCGCATCGTTCTTCGTAAAAGAGGTAAGCATGCATGCGCTCACCAGCACTATGAGAGTTAATAATAAATGTCTTTTCATCTTCATAATTCATTTGGATGCAAAGTTAAGCGAAAAAAACGGATGCCACAAACTTTTTAGTATTTGTTAGAACATGGATTCAAGTAGGTATTATTTAGGAAAGGAAATCCGTTCTTTATTTAACAATATTATTTAAAAAGTGGATTTATAACTTACTCATTCTCAATGTTAGTATCTCAAATATAGTTACATACATTTTGGTTCCTTCTTGTTTATTTTGGAACAAAGATTTATTTTTGCAACCAATAATTTATCCTAAAGATTTCATTTATGAACAGGTTGCATTTCATATTTTTTATTATTTCAAGTATTCTTTTTTCTTCCACAGTTAAGGCGCAAGAAGATTTGAACTATGTACAGATGGACAGCGTGAAGATTCCTTATAAGATAATGGGCGAGGGTCGGTCTGTGCTATTTATACCAGATGGATTTGTGAACCCAGATGCTTTTGTTGCTTATCTGCAAGGCAAGGGGAACAGGGTCATTCTTCCTGAGGTAGATGCCAGCTTAAGTGTGGAGGAAAAAGCGGTGCAGATGATGGTGGTGGGCAGCACGGTTTCCCGTGACCCTATTAACATCATCGGTTCTGCCGATCAGGCTGAACTGGCAGAAAGGATGTCGTTCTTATATCCTGCCAATGTTCATCGTCTTATCTTGGTGGGAAGTGAAAAGCCGATAGGTGAGGTTCATTGTCCTGTAACTTTTATCTCGCCAGCCAAAAAGCATCTGGCTACAATGGATAAGGTTCAAGCTGAACTGTCGAATGAGGTTGCTTTTCCAGTGAAAGCTGCCAAAAAGGTACTTTTCGACCTCTCGCACAACCAGTGTAAAGATGTATACAAGGGCTACGAGACCTATCCTTACCTGGTACCAGCCTATAAGCGGATGGTGGCTGAGATAGGCGATGTGGAGCTGGTGGTGAATGAGGATCAGGAACTGACTCCAGAACTGCTCAGCACGGTAGATGCAGTCCTGATGACCTCTCCGCTGAATAAAAGCCTCCAAAAGAATCTGCTGGATTCAGAGCGTAAGGCTTTGATAAACTATGTGGCTCAAGGTCACGCTCTGGTTTTATTCATAGATGATGCACACCGGGTGAACTGGGAGGACTATGGTGCTCAAGATGTGGTGGCTCCTTATGGAATCACGTTTGGCAAGGATGTTCCTCTGCCTGGCAATGTGGGTGCTGTTTCTTTCCAAAACAAGGTCTTCAAGGAAAGGTATCAGATTCCGTATAGCGGGGCATGCCTTATGACGGGAGGTATTCCTGTAAGTGTCTGTATGAATGAGGGTTATCTGCATGGTACTATAGTAGAGCTTCAAAACGGTGGAAAGCTCTACATCGGTGGAGATACCATGGTGGGCCTGCTGCTAGGATTCCACGATGGTGTACGCCTCTCACGCAACATGATGGCTACTCGCTGGTGGGGCAAGGATTCATGGGATTACATGAAGGATTTGCTTATTTGGGCATTGAAATAGAGAAGGCCTCAATGCGGTAAGGCATCCACACGTTCATGGCTCCATTTCCCCGGTGCGCATACGCATAGTAGGGGATGAACGTGAGGGGCACGTCCTTTACCACGAGTTTCCCTTTAGCATCGTAGCTCAGGGCTTGGCCGGTGGTGGTGAGGATGTTGATGCCGTTCAGCATGCCGGGCTTGCTTTCCAGCTTCAAGGTGCAGTTTGGAGAGATGAGCGTGCGGTTCACGTCGCAGTCGTTGTCCACCCATTCCGCACAATACACGATAGGGCCACATTCCAGCGCCAAACGGCCACGGTCGTCCATCACCTTTTCATTGGCTTTCACCAGTCTGGGGAGCAGTTCAAAGTTCACTTCCACCACATCGTTCTTCTTCCATTTCCGATGGATTTGGAAGTAGCCGTGGTGCAACTCGCTCTTCACTTCCGCGCCATTTACCCGTACGCTATAGGTAGGGGTTTTTCCATCGGCATACGCATATAAATCGCTGGCTACCACCTGGTTCCGAACCCATCCCGGAATACGGATGTTCAGCACGAAATCGGCATTTCCTTTCTCTACTTTTATGCGGATGCCACCATCAAAGGGATACCCCGTTTCCTGAGACAGCTGGATGTTCTTCTTTCCCACTTTCAACTGAGCCGTATTTCCCATGAAGAGGTTGACAAACACGTTTTCATCCTTCACAGCATACACATATCCCGGCAAGGAAGGGATGAACCGACAGATGTTGGAAGGGCAGCATGCACAGCCAAACCAGGCTTTCCGCTCATACCCTTCGTTTCCCACGCTCAAGGGGTTAGGGTAGTAGAAGGAATTTCCTTCCATGCTCACGCCGGAAATCAATCCATTATACAGGGTGCGCTCCAGCACATCGTAGTACTTGGATTCCCCGTGCAGCAGGAAGAGGCGGTGGTTCAGGTACACATTCCCGATGGCAGCACACGTCTCGCAGTAGGCACTGGCATTAGGTAATTCATACGCATCGCCGAAGGCTTCGCCATTATGCCGTGCACCGATACCTCCGGTGAGGTAGAGCTTCTTAGAAACGATGTTTTCCCAGATGGAATCGATGGCTGTGATGTACGCCTTATCGCCCGTGAGGGCAGCTACATCGGCCATGCCGGAATACTGATACGCAGCCCGCACGGCATGCCCAATGGCTTCAAATTCTTCCGTGACAGGCTTTCGGCTCTGGTTGTACCACTCCCGGTGCGAGGTTCTTCCACGCATATCCAGGAAGAACTTGGCTTGATCCAGATATTTCTTGTCGCCCGTTACCAGGTACAGTTTGCACAATCCCATCTCTGCAATCTGGTGTCCGGGCACTTTCACCTGCTGTCCGGGGTTCGGGCCGATTTCCCGGCACACGCAATCCGCATACCGAATGGCAATATCCAGGAAATTCCGCTTTCCAGTAGCCTGGTAGTGAGCCACGGCAGCTTCCAGCATGTGCCCCAGGTTGTAGAACTCATGACTCAGCTCTTCCACTTGTTCCCAGCGCTGGCTTCCCATCCACTCATGAGGATGCTTCGGATTCATGGTACGAGCCGTATTCAAGTAGCCATCGGGTTCCTGACCTCCAGCCACAATCACCAGCACACTATCGATGTATCTATCCAGTTTCTTATCTGGGAAAGTCTGCATGCTGTAGCTAGCACCCTCTATAGTCTTATACACATCGGTATCATCGAAGGAGAACCCCTCTACCTTATACGACTCACTGGGATGAGCCGCCTTGATGAAATTCTCATATCTTCCTGTTTCCTCGCACTTGCTGAATGCCAGGGGGATGGTGACTTCACGACTGGCTTTCAGTCTGTTTCCCCAAAACGTGTTTGGGGTAACCTTCACCTGGGTAAACGGAACGGGGTTGATGGGGTAGTAATCTTGCGCCAGTAAGGCAGCTGGGAATACTAAGCTGAGGAAGAAGAACAGTTTTTTCATGGTATAAAGGTTTTTCAGTTCTTGCAAAAATAGAAAAATCCCCTCACTCTTCCAAGGAAAAAGGAGGGGATTACACTAATATATAAACTAAAAATTACAGGCTATCGCCAAAATCAGCCTTGAACTTCGCAGTCAGTTCCTCTTGCCAGTAACCGATTTCCTTCAGTCGTCCGAAGAAGAAACGGAGCACAGATGGCTCATATTCCCACTTCAAGCCACCGATAAGCTTACGGTTGTCCCAAAGCCATTTTACACGGTCGGCACAGTACTTGATTTGTGAAAGGGTGAACACACGGCGAGGAACAGCCAAGCGGAGAAGTTCCAGCTCTGCATAACGCTCAGTTCCATCAGGTTCACGCTGCTCGGACAATGTACCACGCTCCATACCTCTCACACCACCTGCGATGAAGAGGGCTGCACCCACGGCTGCAGCTGGATACTGATTATGAGGCATATCCGGCACAAACTCCTGTGCATTGAGGTGAGCACCTAGTCCTCCGGCTGGCTTAATAACAGGTACTCCGTAATCGTCCAGCTCCTTCACCAGGTAAGCAATGAATTCCGGGCCCTGGTTGATGTATTCCATATCCAGAGATTCCAGCAATCCCTGTGCAGCAGCTTCAATGGAGCGCACTTCCATACCACCGTAAGTAAGGAATCCTTCGAAGAGAGGCACATACTCCATCATCATGTTCGTCCACTTGGCATCGGTAGAGATGATGAAACCACCACGACTGAAGCCCAGCTTACGAGCAGAGAAGTAGATGATATCGAAACGACTAGCCAGCAGGTGATAGATTTCCTTCGTAGACATGTACTTACAGCGAGGCTCACGCACCTTCATGAAATACATGTTGTCCTGCAGCAAGGAAGCATCCAGCACGCTTACCACACCATACTGGTGGCAGATATCGCACACTGCCATCATGTTCTCCAAGCTCACTGGCTGACCACCAATCAGGTTGGTTCCTGCTTCTACACGTACGAAAGCCACCTTCTCTGGGGTATATTCCTCAATGGCGCTACGGAGATTATCCAGATTAAAATCGCCCTTAAATGGATCATCAGATTGTGGAATAAGTCCCTTCTTGTCCACCAGCTCTACTACGGTACCACCCAGGCGAGTGATGTGCGCCTTGGTAGTGGTGAAGTGGAAGTTCATGAGAGCCACCTTACCTGGTTTCACGAAGGTTTCTGCCAAGATATTCTCAGCAGCACGTCCCTGGTGAGCCGGAAGCACGTTATCCACGCCAAACACTTCTTTGATGGCAGCTTTGGCACGGTTGAATGATTCAGAACCCGCATAGGAGTCGTCCGCAATATGCATGGCAGCTACCTGTTTGTCCGACATACCATTGACTCCGGAGTCGGTAATCATATCCATATAGATATCCTTATTCTGCAACAGGAAAGTATTGTTGCCTGCAGCCTGCATGGCTTTCAAGCGTTCCTCTACTGGCAGAAGGGTGAGTTTCTGTACTACGCGTACCTTATGCATTTCCAAAGGTACCTGATTTTCTGATTGATAAAATTTTACAGCCATAATTCTTAGTTTTAGCGTATCATGTGTTAATGGCAGCAAAAATAGACTATATCCTTGAATAATTAGATAAACTTATTACGGAGATTTTAGACCATTTTTACGTTTATCCTTATGATGTACCAATTTTACCGACCATTATTACCGATTTTAAAGAAAATTACGTTACTTTTGTACCAAAATTCAGTTTTATGGTTACTCAAATATCAAGTTTGGATGAGTTCAATGCGTTCTTTCATCAGCCCACCTTACATCCGCTGGTGGGGTTAGGGCGCTTGGAGGATGCGGAATTAAGTCTTTTTTCTCCCACGGATTTCGGGATGTACTGCATTGTGCTGATGGATGAGGATTTCGGGGAGCTGAAGAAAGCGGGTAGCGGGGTGCATTACAAGGCGGGTACGGCATTTTCCATCCGTCCGGGACAGGTGGTTTCCATGAACCTAGATCCAAAGGTTACTCCCCGGGGCTATATCATGGCTTTCCGTCCGGAACTGCTTATCAAGGCGGGGTTAGGGCGTGATTTCTATATGTTCAGTTTCTTCAATCAAGATACGCTGGAGGCGGTGCAACTGTCGGAGGAGGAGAGGCGACTGCTCATCCGGGCTTATCAGACGCTGCTGTTCGAGCTTCAGACTCCTTCGGATAATCTCACCGACCACATGCTGCGTCTGAGCATCGGGCATCTGCTTTCGTATTATAAGCGTTTCTTCGACAGGCAGTTTAGTTCTGAATCTCTGGCTACTTCCGATTTGATACGGAGGCTGAATTCCATTCTGGATGAATATCTTTCCAGTGGTCAACCCATACAAAAAGGTCAGCCCACCGTGGCATGGTGTGCCGACCAATTTCATTTGTCGCCCAACTATTTCGGGGAGCTAGTGCGCAGGCAACTGCAGATTACTGCGCAGGAATACATTCAGAATAAGGTAATCGATACCGCCAAAGACATGCTGAAAGATTCCAACCTCAGTATCAACGATATTGCCAAGTCGCTGGGATTCAACTATCCCAATCATTTCACCCGTCTTTTCCATAAAAAGGTTGGCATTTCACCAACCCTTTTTAGGAAAGAACGTATGTAATTATTTCTTCATGAGCCAATGCTTCTTGAGCCATTCACGCACTGGAAGGTCGTACAGCTTTAAGCAGGCATACGCCATCATGATGGAAAGAATCAGTACTGATACAAACACGAAGGCATGCTGTGCGAAGCTGGAATCCTTGTGAGTAGCCACCCAGCTCTGCTGTATGTAAACTAGGCTGAAGTGGGTGAGGTAGAGCGGATAAGATAAATCGCCGATGAACTTACAGATGGCATAAGATTTCTTTCCGTTCACGCTGCTACCTGCTCCCATGGAAACGATGAGCGGGAACATGATGAGAATGACGAAGCTTTCATAGAGACCGTTCATCCACATGGTATCATTCGGGCCGATAGTCAGGCTACGGGTAGCGAAATCGAAATGCGCATCGTTCACTCCCACTGGAGGCATGGCCAGCACCAGGATAACCAGAATGGAACACCACCAGAATCCACCTTTCACCTTAATTAATTTACCCATGCGGGAAACCAGTAATCCGGAGAAGAATGGATACATGAGTCGGGTTAGTGCCACCGATACTTCGCTCACGGTGAGGGAGAATCCGCTGTTCACGGAATAACGTGCCCAACGGTGGCCCCAGAGCCCTAGGATATCGATTTCATTCGCTAAACAGAAGCTGAATACGGCACAGATGAAGACGAAGATTCCTAAGCCCAACTTGCTGAACTTCCGCACGAAGAACACGTAAAGGAGGTTGGCCAGGTACTCATAATGCAGCGTCCAGAAGGTTCCACCCAGGGAACTTACTTCGGCATAACCACGGATATCCCATGCCTGTGGCAGTGGAATCATGAGGCACTGCCATACGAAGACACCAAACAGCACCCAAGGAGCCGTTTCCCGAACAATGGCGAATGCAGGTACACCATCGGTGAAATAGTAGAACAGCATGGCCAGGAAGGCAGCCAGAATCACCATAGGATGCAAACGCACCAAACGGCGCTTGATGAATCCCCAGGTGCTCATTCTATCCCAACGATCCTGATAGGCATATCCGATAACAAAACCGGAAAGTGCGAAGAAGAAATCCACGGCCATATAGCCATGCCCGATGGTATTCACCCCACCATAAGATTCAAACAGATGGAAGATAACCACCATCAAGGCAGCTACACCTCTGAGCCCATCCAGAATCTCATAGTGAGGCTTTGATTCTAAATAAACATTTTGCGCCATTTGCGTTACGGTCTTATCGTAGTGATGGTTTTCAAATCTTGATCACGACTAGAAGAGCCGTACATCAGTTTATATTCTCCGCTTTGAGGAATCATGGTGTTGGTGAAGGTATCCCACCAGGTGAACGTATCTTCCGTGATAGGAATTTCCACGTTCATCGTTTCCCCTGGATTGATGGCTGTACGCTTGAAACCACGCAGTGCCTTGATAGGGCCATTCACATCCTTAGGACGGCTCACGTAGAGCTGTACCACTTCTTCACCTTTCCGCTTACCGGTGTTGGTTACTGGAATGATAATCTTATCCTTCTGAAGCTGTGCATCGCCGTAGCTGAAGGTGGTGTAGCTCAATCCATAGCCGAAGCTGAAGGTAGGTTCCTCTTTCATGTAACGGTAGGTACGTCCCTTCATGCTGTAATCCTGGAAATCAGGCAGCTGGAGGGTATCCTTATAGAATGTCATTGGCAAACGGCCGGCTGGGTTGTAATCGCCATACAGCATCTGAGCCAATGCTTTTCCGCCCTGCTGTCCGGCATAGAACAACTGCACGATGGCATCGCAGCTTTCGGTTTCAGGAGCCAAACCGATGGCACTTCCAGAGCAGTTCACGAAGATAACCTTCTTACCGGCTTTCTTCAAAGCCTTCAGCAAGTTGCGCTGTACTTTAGGAAGCTGGATATCGGTTCTATCACCACCACGGAAGCCTTCTACCTGTACTGGCATTTCCTCGCCTTCCAGCTGAGGAGAGATACCACCAGCGAAGATAACCACATCGGCACCTCTTACTTTCCGAACGATGTTATCATAATTGATGGTACTGTAGGAGCCCATGTCGAAGCTGAACAATCCCTGGTAGCCCATCCACGCATAACGAATTTCGATGTCGTAGGATTTTCCCTTTACAGCATCCAGTACATAGACAGGCACTTCGGCTGGAGCATATCCGGTTTTTGTTTCCACCATCTGGCCATCTACTAGCACTTCTACCTTGCCGATGTACTTACAGAGGATGTTCACTTTTTCTGTTTTGGTAGGGGTGAAGGTAGCCTTATAGCTGGCACTGAAGTTCTGCAGGTTCACACCCTGAGCAAAGTGAGTGTCGCCTTCTGTAGTTAAGCTGAATGGAGAAGTGAGCTGAACCGTTGTTACGGAATTTCCCTCCATCTTATTGTTGTTCCAGTAAGTAGCAGTTACACCTTTCTTACCACCACTTTTCAGTTGTCCGTAAGTAGAAGTGAAAAGCTGATCGCTAGCCAAATTACATGCTGGGTCATAGATTACGTTTTTGGCATACTTTTTCACCCCTTCCAAGATGGTATAGGTATGATCTGGTGTGCCGTTATAATTACCCCAAAGCATGATGCTATCCGCAGCATTTGGGCCAATGAGTGCCACCTTCATCTTCTTGTTCAGAGGAAGGATATTGCCCTTATTCTGCAGCAAGATGATGCTTTCCAATGCAGCTTTCAGATTCAACTGCTGATGTTCTGGGCTGCTTACCACACTGTAAGGGATGGTATCCCAAGGGGTAGTATCATCCATCTCACCCAGTTCGAAACGAGCCTGCAGCAAACGACGCACGCTGACATCGATGTCTTCTTCCTTCAAGTCACCATCGGCAATGGCTTGCTTCAAGCCCTTGGCATAGATGCTTCCACACTCCACATCGGTACCGCTCAAGAGAGCAGCAGCGCTGGCGGAAGCCTCATCCTTATGCGTTTCATGATGACCCTTTTGGTAGAAGTCGGACACGGCACCACAATCGCTGGTTACCACACCCTTGAAACCCCATTCATTTCTTAGAATCTGGTTCAGCAGTTTACTACTACCGCAGCATGGGTCGCCATCCAGACGGTTGTAGGCACACATCACTTCCTTCACATTTCCCTCTTGTACCAGTGTCTTGAAAGCAGGCAAGTAGGTTTCCCACAAATCACGTGGGTCGATGGTTTCCACATCGAACGTATGACGGTTCCATTCCGGGCCGCTGTGAACGGCAAAATGCTTGGCACAGGCATGCAGCTTATCTACTCCAAGATGAGCGAAATTACCCTGTAAGCCATTCACTACAGCCAATCCCATGACAGAAGTGAGGTAGGGGTCTTCACCGTAAGTTTCCTGTCCACGTCCCCAACGAGGGTCACGGAAGATGTTCACGTTTGGTGTCCAGAAGGTAAGACCGGTATAAATCTTATAATTTCCCTCCTGACGAGCCTTGATGTACTTGGCACGAGCCTCATCGCTGGCTGCGTAGAAACAGTTGTATACCAAGTCGGTATCGAAGGTAGAAGCCAGTCCCACACACTGTGGAAAGACAGTAGCCAAGCCGTTTCTACCCACACCATGGAGCGTTTCATTCCACCAGTTGTATGGCTTAATACCCAGTCGCTCCACCGGCTTGGAATCATTTTCCATCAAGCCCAGTTTCTCCTCCAGGGTGAGCTGTTTTAGCAATTGCTCAGCCCGTTCAGCAGGCGTACCTTTTGTATCTTTTGCTTTTACCTGTGCCTGCATAGGTAAAATGAAGGCACAAGCTGCAGCAGTAATCAACAGTATCTTTTTCATGGTTATGTAATTTAAAGCACAGTAATTTTCATGGAGATATCCTGCTTAGGACGATCACCCCGTAGTGTTTCTACCTCTTGAATCTTTCCTACAATATCCAAGCCTTCTTCCACTTCACCGAACACGGTGTACTGACCATCTAGGAAAGGTGTTCCACCTACAGTGGTATATGCCTGTTCCTGCTTTTCAGTCAAGCCCTTCGCTTCTTTGGTTTTCATGGCAGCTTTTGTTTCAGCGATGAGCTTGTCCTGCAATGCCATGAGGCCATCCCGATCTCTATTCTTACGGAGCTGCAGAATTTCATCCCTGTGCTGCTGTACCAAGCCATTGAAAACATTCTGCTCCTCCTGCATCTGAAGCTGCTTCTTCAGTTGCCCCAGCTTACTCTGGTTGTACACTTCACCCCAGACGATGTAGAACTGGCAACCGCTACTTTCGCGTTTCGGGTTCATTTCATCCCCCAGACGAGCAGCAGCCAATGCACCCCGCTTGTGGATGAGTTCCGGCTGGATTTCAGCAGGGATGGTATATCCGGTACCCCCCGTGCCCAACTGACGACCCGGTGCTGCACCGATGCTTTCTGGGTCACCTCCTTGTATCATAAAGTTCTTAATGACCCGATGAAACAACGTGCCATCGTAGAAGCCTTCACTGGCTAATTTAAGGAAATTGTCTCTGTGTAAGGGTGTCTCATCGTAAAGACGAACGATGATGTCACCCAATGATGTTTCAATTTTTACTTTTGCCATATATGTTATTTAAATTATATTTAATCGTTGCTTAGAATTTCTTTCCACATTGCTTGCAATGAAAGTAATACTGATTCTTCGGTAGGTAAATTAACCCGAGGACAGTGATTATGACGATGAGACAAATGGTGAGAATAGGAGTGATTTGATAGAAAAAGAACCATACGAGGGTGAGTGTGAGCAACAAGATAGCCACTCTTTTCCAATATGTGGATTTCTTCATGCCGCCTTCAATAGGTTCCACATCCTCACTTCCGCAGCGAGGACACCAGATTTTTATCACATTCTCTCGCTCTTCTTGAATCTGGCTGACTATCTCTTTGGCTTTTTCAAGATCCTTTTTATATACTTTTATAGCGATAGCAGGGTTAGGGCCATAACCACCCACGGCACCTGTGATGGTTTCATCTACAGCCATGCAAGGTATTCCTGCTTCTTCCAATGCCATCTTTACTTCATCGGCAATGATGGTATTCTCACACTTCATTACGATTTTCAAGTCTTCCATAGTATTTGTCTTGTGGTGTTTTATCTTGCAAATATAGGAAAAATCAGAGAATCATACGAAGTTTGAAGCTATTTCTTATTGTTGGCGCAAACAATAATTCGTTTAATTGTTTGGTGAATACGAAAATAACACTATCTTTGCACTCGCAAACTCTTCAGGGCAGGGTGTGATTCCCGACCGGCGGTATAGTCCGCGAGCCTCTCCAGGGAGGCATGAACCGATGCAACTACGGTACCGACAGTATAGTCTGGATGGAAGAAGAGAGATCTCCCTTACATTCTCTTAGAAGTAAGGTGAGGATTTTCTTATATGCCTTGAATTGTATGCCAAAAGTAACATTACTCACAATTCAAAGCTTTCTACAATGGCAACGAAAAAACATGTACTTTTGGGCATCACAATTCTAACCTCTATGACAGGTATGGCGAAAAACCACATGGAGGATGATGTCTTGCCCAATGACACGGTGCTCTCTCTTCAGGAGGTAGTAGTCCGTGGCAACTTTTCCGACGAGAGACACGCAGCACTGAATCTTACCACCCTTAGACCGGCTGATATCCTTCGGCATAGCACGGCTCCAAACTATCTGGAGATGATGCAGGGAGTACCCGGTGTCTTTGCTACCTCTTCTACAGGTACCTATGGCGATGCTACGCTGAATATGCGAGGCTTCAAGCAGGAAAACATCTCCATCCTTCTCAATGGAATTCCTATTCAGGGCTTAACCTCAGGTTCCATGTATTGGAGCAACTGGATGGGATTGGCCGATGCCACCTATGCTGTTCAGATTCAAAAGGGATTAGGAGCATCTATGCTGGCAGATACTTCTATGGGAGGAGCCGTAAATATCATCACTAAACGGAGTGGATATTCACCCATGACCAACTTCGGTTTTTCTGCTACAGAATTTGGTACCCTTAAGGGGAGTTTGAACTACTCTTCAGGAGAGTTGAAAAATGGGTGGGGAATAGATGTGTCTCTAGCTTATGTCACGGGCTCCGGTTTTGTGGAAGCTTCGGATGTTCAAACCTTCTCTTATATGCTCTCTGTGAGCAAACTCATTAATGAGAAGAACACGCTTATTTTTACGGCGCTTGGTTCTCCAGAAACGCACGACCAACGAAACACTGAACTTACTTCTGCAGAGGTGGATAAATACGGACGTGAATACAGTAAGAACTGGGGTTATCTAAGAGGAAAAGAGTATTCCATAGCTAGAAATCACTACTGGAAACCTTATTTCACTTTGCAACATATTATGGAGGGGGAGCGACTTTCGATGAAAAACTCCATCTATCTGGCACTAGCCAATGGAGGGGGTCGTTCTACTTATGCTGCTTCTGGAGCTAAAAGCATCATCGACCATCAAGATGGGAATGGGCATATTGATTTCGATTCTATCCTTAGGGAAAATGAGGAGAACGGGGCTTCCAAGAATATCATGATAGATTATTTGAGCGGTCACAAGCAAGCTGGAGCTATCTTTTCTGCAGATTATAAACTTACCGATAAGTGGACATTGGCTGGTGGTGTTCAATACCAGTATTATGATACTTACTCCAAGATGGAAATTCTGGATCTTCTGGGTGGAAGCTATTGGTACGACTATTCCAGCAAATCGAATCTGGGAGTGGGTGATTATGTAGGTGCCAGATATGGTAGGACTACCCACCATACTTCAGCCTTCCTGCAAGGGAAATACGACTTCGGGCCTTGGGCGCTGCAGTTTGGTGCTTCAGTTTTCAATGGCATGTACCGGAGGCACAACGATGTGACCGGTGAAAAGAGCGACTGGGCCAATGGTTTCGGAGCGAATTTCAAGGCAGGTATTCTCTATGCCATCAATAACCAGCATTCTATTTATCTGAATGGAGGTTACAACTCTAGACTTCCTTATGCCAATGTGTATTTGGCATCCAGCAATCTATCCATCACCAATGATGTGATCAATGAAAAGAACATCATGGGAGAGCTGGGTTACCGTGCCAGTTGGAATGGAGGAGGTTTGTCTCTCTCTGGTTACATTGCTTCCTGGAAAGATAAGAACCTGACTGTGAACATCACGAAACGTGCGAATGAGAAGTCGGAGAAATATCTGGTGAAAGGATTGAATGCCCTGCACATGGGTATAGAACTGGATGTGCATCAACAAATCAACCAATGGCTTTCTGCCAAAGCTTATGGCATGCTGGCATCGTGGAAATGGAAAAACAGTGGGGAAGCCATCATTTACGATTCCTATACCGAAGAAACATTGAATACCTATTCCATTAATTGCGATGGCCTTCATGTGGGTGATGCCCCCCAAACACAGGTGGGAGCTTCCCTGGATATGAAATGGATGAACGGATTCTATGCCCATGTAGGTTGGCAACTGAATGCCAGAATGTATGCAGATTTTGAGCCATCTTCTCGCACTACCGAAGCATCGGGCGATGCTTATCTTTTGCCCTCATACAGTTTAATTGATGCTACAGTGGGATGGAGAACTTACATTTTTAAAGATATGCAATTGGATTTGTTTGCCAATGGAACCAATCTGCTGGATAAACACTACATAGAACGAGGCATCGATGGAGCCAACCACGATTTAGCTACTTTCCGTGGTTACTGGGGAGCTCCCCGTGCCCTGAGTGCTGGATTTAGAATCAGTTTTTAGCAATATATTTATGTGAATAATGAAATGAAGAAAAGCGGGTAGTCTTATTTTGATTCCCCGCTTTTTCTATCTTTTTTTAGCCTTGTATCAGAGAAGTTTCTTAATCTCTTCTTCTACAATCTTCATATCTTTTGTAGGTTCAAATCTAGCCACTACATCTCCTTCTTTATTAATGAGGAACTTGGTGAAATTCCATTTAATGTCTGGAGTCTTTTCCCATCCAGGAACATTCTTATTGAACATATCCACTAAAATAGGAGTGAGTTTGTTGTCCGCATCAAAGCCTTCAAAACCCTTTTCGCTCTTCAACCAAGTGAACAGTGGAAGCTCATTTTCACCGTTTACATCAGCCTTCTTGAACTGTGGGAAATCCACGCCAAAGTTCAAAGAGCAGAATTCAGTAATCTCTTCATCGCTTCCAGGAGCCTGATGGCCAAACTGATTACAAGGGATGTCCAGGATAGTAAAATCCTGATCTTTCAGACGATGGTAAATATCTTCCAGTTCCTTGTATTGAGGAGTGAATCCACATGCAGTAGCTGTATTCACTATGAGAAGCACTTTACCTTTATAATCGGCCAAGCTAACTTCGTTTTTCTTTTTGTCTAACAACTTAAAATCGTATACTTTTGCCATAATTGAAAAATTAAATGATTAATCTGTTTTTAATAAATCTGGATTCTGGTCGAATTCTGCTAAACGAACTTTAAATGCG
>Ga0326514_10001288_pt1 | contig 16422 bp, 7 predicted proteins | sample 3_2548_0518_D_FD_203653 | JGI IMG/M metagenome (GOLD analysis project Ga0326514, IMG submission 203653) | Bovine rumen microbial communities from UC Davis, California, United States - 3_2548_0518 | ecosystem: Host-associated > Mammals > Digestive system > Stomach > Rumen | place: USA: California...
TTACCAGGAAGAGTGATCATAATTCCAGTTTGGGGATTCTTAACCTTCTTACCCTGAGTCTTCACATTGAAAACCATTCCAGTCTTGATTCCCTGACTGTTGCCACCTGCAATAAGGACGGCATCACTATCGTATGAAAGGAAGTATGTCTTCCATGGACTGTTTGTACATTTATTAATAATGTTCTCTACAAGCTGATTAATTGCTTCAGAAATTGCCTTGTCACTTAGTGTGGCATCATAGCTGGCTTGTCCACCCACGCCCATGGTTGTCTTTGTGGTTAGTTCAGCAGATCCTTTGGCTTCATCCGAATAGATAATTAGTCCTGTGGAAACATCAACAAGACGAATTGACACTGCTGCTTCTACTGTTTGCGTTTTCTGAGAAGTGAAAACTCCATTCTTACCGGTATTCTTGCGGCCATACTCTGTAATAGAACCGATAATCATGTAATCAGCACCGATTGTTGAAGAACCACCGCCATTTTTCTGGCATTCCTCTAAAAGAGTCGCCAGATCACTACGTTCAAGCAACAGGAATTTGCCCGAAGAAGCAAGTTTTGCCGAAAGAATGTCAAGGGCCTGTTTCCCCATAGGATCATTCTCCTTGTCATAGAAGATTCCCTTAGCATACTGAGTCTCATTGGAAAATCTGCCAATGGCAACTTTTCTTTTGAGTACCATACCATCGTCTTTGACAGTATTAACTGTCGTTTCTACGATTTCAGTTTTTCTCTGAGCCGATGCACCATAACTAATGGTAAGCACCAAAGCTAACATAAGTAGTTTTTTCATATAATTATTATGTTATTTGATAATTTTGTATTCTGCAAATTTAAATAGAATTTTCAATTTATTATTAGATGTTTTAGCTTTTGATATTCAGGGCTTTACGAATTTAACCCGTCAGGTTAATCTTTAACCAAATGTTTTAGCGTTTATCCGATTTTTCAATGCTAATAACATTACCGCAATAAGGGCAGTTGAAACTGTTGAAACCTAGTTGCTCCTTTTCATGATACCCATCGACAAGTGAAGCCATTGGTACTTGTAGTGCCTTCGCAAACTTTGCAAGAACTGTGATGGTAATATTCTTCCTTTCATTGACAACCTCACTAACATATTGTGGAGATACATTCATTATCTCTGCAAGTTGAAGGGTATTAATATTATGTTCCTTCATGATTTTGTCTATCCTAAGCATATCTTACCTCCTTTTTAAAAATCACAGAAACAATCATCACTACAATCCTCAAAACTGTCGTTTTCGTAGTCACCACAACTACAATCGTCATGGTAGCCGTAGTCATCATGATCCATACAGCAGTCATCGTAGCCATCTTCATAACCACGATTATAACTGTCAGTAGAGAAACTGGAATGGGTATTGTTACTCCGTCCACTGTTCCTTAAACTGTTTATCAAAGCACCGAATAAAAGATAATCGAAAAATCCCATAACACTTCACATTTTAAGTTTGACAATGCAAAGGTAAAGTGAAACAGTGCAGTCTATCTGCATAGGAAATAATTATTTGCTTTTCTTGCTATAATTGGCTTCAAAATAGAAGGAACGACCGGCTATCACAGCAGGTCGTTCCAAAGCGTTTGCTATTATTCGACGTCCCAGAAGCCTTGCCGGAAATTCACAGAATTACATCCACGAAATAAGTAGCAATGCGTCCACGCGTCAAAGGCGGAGTCTCACGACTCGGAGGTTCAAATAGTCGGCCAAAACTAATACGCCCCTTGGGATTGGGGTTATGTCCTGTATTTCTTTTTCTTTCTGAAACCCATGAAAAACTCCCATGTGTCGTCATAGTCTGTTGTCATGACGGCTTCACCGGCATTTGTTGACTCTGCTAATGGAATCAAATCTTTTGCCATTTCTTCTATATCACTTCTATCCATATTATTTTTGTTTAATCCCATGCTTCTTCGTCATTAGCGTCAAAGTAACGCTGCATACCATTGTCATCCATATCATCTTCTGATGCAGGATCAAAACCACGCATATTGTCCAGTTCCTTCTCACGATGATAACTGCTGTGTGAGGAAATGGAAGCTTTTGTCGGTTCCTCATGAGGCTTCTCATTGATAATTGTGTCAGCCTTTGCTGGAGCTGATATCGTATCAATTGGTAGATAATCCTGAAGAGTTGAGTCTTCTGGAGCCTTTCTATTTGAGCAGGACACTACAAACAGGATGAGTGCCAGGATAACGTATTGCAACTGTTTCATATATCTATTTTTATTGTTTTCTTTAAACCGCACCATCTTCCCAGACAATTCGGGAACTTTTGTGGCTTAGATATAGTATCTAAATTCTGGGGTTCCTCAAAATCCTTTGTCCATCAATCGAACATACATGTACTGCTTTTTCTGAGTTAAAAGTAGTAAATCCTTCTTGTCCGAGGTCTACACTCATTTCATATATAAATTGCGAAAAATTAATTTCTATTGTTTCTCCTGTTTTTGTAAGTAATTTGATGAACTGAAAATCCCTACCGTTATAATTAGAACAACCAATTCCTCCAATTTCCAACCAAGAACAGCAATTGTTGAAATAAGATTCATTTTCATCATAATATGAAATGAAAGACAATATGTCTGAATCATTGGCTATACAAAGATCAAAACTCAATAGTCGCCCATTCAAAATAGAATTGTAATAATTTACAATTTCTTTCCTATAATCGTCTTCTCTAGCAATCGAGAATTTTAAACTCATATTATTCATTTTTATTATAGTTCTTTTTTATACAAATGAGAGGGCACTTTTTGTAAAGGTTGTCCAATAATATTGGTAGAATACATGACATAAAGGAATCTGTATGTTCTTGTCATTGCAACATAAAGGGCTTTTTGAGTCTCTTTATCGTTTGCTCCTTCATAGAAGGGTAAAATAACTGTTTCAAATTGAAGACCTTTTGCACTATGGTATGTCATTAATTTGGGGAGGTCTGTTGTGAAATCAAGTGTTACTCTGTTTCGTTTATCATTATAACCAGCATTATATTTAAACTCACAGGGGAAGTTTAGCTCATTGAATGATTTCATTGTTGAAAGCACTAAATCGTTATTCGGCACCAAGATACCGACATTTTTCATGTTCTTTTTTGAAATAACGTCAATTATTGCCTCAATCTGCGACTTTTCATCGTCAAACTGGACGAATCTTGGAAGTTCTGTTTCTTTGCTTTGGTAAATTGCTTCGGCATAAGGATTAGCATCTATGGCAACATACTCTTGGGTGATTTTTGCTACAGGCTTTGGCAATCGATAATTGCTATTAAGATAGGAAATTGCAATGCCAGTCATATCAGACAGTTCCTTTATTGTTAAAGGATGCTTGATTCCTTTATATATAGACTGTGCAGTATCACCGAAGAAAAAGAAGCACTTTTTTGCCGCATTGATAAACTCATTAACCTCGTCTCGTGAAAAATCTTGGATTTCGTCAACGATTATATAATCTGCAGATGGTTTTCCAGCATCAAGCCACTGCCAGTGATAATAAAAATATTTTTCTGTCTTTGGGGTAGGCTCTCCCTGTTGCATATAACGATTGAGAGACTTTGTATATGCAATCATGATAACATCACCTCCTTCATCTATAATTTGCTGAGCCTTATACATTGCGATAACCGATTTTCCACTGCCTGCACACCCAGATACAATCATAGAGTGTTCAAGTTCACGTTCAATAAGACCTATTTGCTCGATGTCAAGAGATTCTTTGCCTACGTTGAATTCCTTCAAAATCCTTTCCTTCATGCCAAATCTTTTTTTCTTTGGCTTATCGGCTATCATATAATTTTCAATGTTTGTTTCTTCCGTTTGGGGAACTTGAATCTTTTCTTCTTGCAGAGTTTGTGACAATTCTGCAATTTGTTCAACTATTGCGTGTTCATCTTCCTGAATCTGTTCGGGAGAAACCTTCATACTTTCTTCCAATTGAGTAGTTAGTTGTTCAACTTTTGACTGTGCTTCAAGCTTTGCTTTGTCAGCTTCCAGTTTATCGGCCATTGCCTGGAGAATTTCTGCTTTTTGTTGATTTATCAGCATTTCTTTGCTGTTTACCTCCTTTTGGTGTTCAACTTTAATAGAATTAATTTGTGCCAGTAGTTCGTCTATCTGCGTTCTGAGATTGTCTGCTTCTGCAGTTTTTTTTGCTAATAGTGTTGCTGTTGAATAATGCTTTCCATTATGCGTATGGGCTTTGTCAAACAGGTCTGGTGGCATAATAGTTGTGTCTGTAAAGTCTGTTACCAATGTTGATTCATCAATTTTCATTTTCCGCAGGAAATTGAAAATGTCTTCATCAGTAATGTCTATAACTGTAGTACGGCCTGTGTTTTTGTCCTTAAAATCATTAGACACGATATCATGCATCTTGTTTCCAATATTGTCAATGTCTGAAACAAAGATCCATGCCTTGTTAGAACGATCAAAGTCATCGGAATAGCTCTTTAATTTTGTCAGTACGACTAATCCTTTGATATCACTACGTTGGGCTTCTGTAAAGTAACCATTTTCTGCTATGATTTTTCTAAGGATTCTTTGGTTCTTACGAAGTTGTTCAAATACTGTTTTACCTCCGTTTCCTCCTTTGATAGCTTTTCCATCACAAGTCCAGTCACCATTCTGTCTTGCTACCAGGCTACCTTCATAGTCTTTAAATTCGACGATGATAATGGCATCGCTCTTTACGATGAGTCCGTCGAGATTTGCCTCACCGACATTTATATTTCCGATGAATAACGCTGTCTCATCCCGACCGTCAAAATAGTCGTAAAGAGACTGAGCCGCCTCACTAAACTGGCGAATTTCGTGACCGTGATCGGCTCTTTGACACTCGTAAACTATTAAACTCATACTTATTTCAAACTTAATGAATACCTTTTTTTATTCTTATCAAATGACATAATGAGAATATCTATACTGTCACCAACCTTGTAATCAGACAATTTCCTTCCATGTTTTCTTAACTCAGATATATGAAGCAGACATTTGTAGCATTCAACTTTTACCATGAGTCCATAAACTCTTATTTCATCTACTGTAGCTTTATAAGAACAATTTATTTCCAGCCTCTTACGTTCAACGAAATCTGTACATGGAATCGTCTTACAACCTATTTTTACTGAAGGAATATTTCCTGCGTTTAAGCTTATATTCGGATATACACAGGGATATGACTGAGATAAATCAGACGAAACGCACCCCCATTTACCGTTTTTTTTCAGAGCGAACCAATCCCTTGACAATATGTTTATCTCTTCAAAATGACATGGCACTATTAATCTCCATTCGGAATTAACGACTCCCAACTGGGTATAATTCCCATGTCCGAAGCGTGATAGAGAAATTATTCTATATCCAGATTCTAGAGAACCTGCATGATAGTATTCGCATAGCTTATTCATGCTCTTATCATATACAACACGAAGTTGGTTATCAACAGTGTGAATACAATTGTCTTTTATAATAATACTCTTACTGCCTTCAATTATGGATTTCCCGTTAGAATCTAATAGACCATAAACATAATATTCATTTGATCTCCAAGTTCCAGATTTTTCTGTTTTTTTTGTGATGATGTAGCCATTTGATGCCTCGCTAATATCTGTATATATGCATTGAAGTACAAATACTCCGTCAGCATTACATATTCCATATAGACCTCTTGATTTCACTTTTATTAGCGATTCATTTAAAAGTGAAACATATCTGACATTATCAACTTCTTTTATTAATTTACCAAAATGATTAATGATAGTAATGGAATAACCTGTTAATAAGATAAAACGGTCCATTCCGAAAGTTGTGATTTCATCATACTTTGCAGGATAAAGCCATTCATTGTTTGCAGTTGTCACTCCCCAACTACCCATTATTTTTTGTTTCGACAGATTTGCTGTCAATGGCTCCACGCATTCTGCAATAATTTCCCCATCTTCTGTAATAGAACCTGTCTTGCCATCTATTAATTCTACCACAGCTTTACCATCAGTAAAATCAGATATATTTCGAATAGCGTATTCTTCTAATAACTTGTGAAGTTTGTGGTCAAAGACTAGCAAACTCCCAAAGTTCTTGCAAATTATCATTCCATTATTAAGTTGTTTTACGTCCGTTATGTTTGAGCATAATAATTCTCCGTCTAACTTAAATACATCTTGATCGGCTTTTATACATTTTTCGTCAATTAATGATATTGAATTGTATTTAAAATCCAATATATTGTTACCTTGGGAGTCAATTAATCCATATTTCTCAAAGAATATTCCAATTTCAAGGTCTTCTGCAAATGGCTTTCTATCCTCTATTATTTCTTTACCCGTTATATCGCATGCCCCAACAAGAGAATTCTTTTTAACTACAATCTTATTATTAGTGATTTCACCGATAGACTCGTATTCTATTGGAACTACTATTTCATCATTTTGATTAACGACCCCCCATCTGTTACCTTTACAAACTTTTATATATCCTGATGAAGAAAGTCCGAGATTATCATAATGGCATGGAATTTTTACTTCAAATAAACCAGTTTCTTTATTTCTACTGATTAATCCGTAACTCCATTCTTTTTTAACCTTCACATAATCTTCATCAATTATAGATAATGAGGAATAGTCAAATGATGAGATGGGAAAGAATTCATTGTTTAATAATCCGACTCCACCTGTAAATGCTATAGCTGGAATCATATTTCTTTTCAAATCAGTATCCTTTTTAAGGAAATACCCATTAAAAGTAAACAATCGATTCTCTCCTGGTTTATATGATTTCTTCTCATAGTGCCAATAACCGCCACTATACCATGATTCTCCAGATTTCCAGCTGCCTTTAAGAGTTACATTTGCTGTCTTTCCCTTAAAATCACTTATTGCATCCACCCGTTTAAAATGCCCATCCTTACGAACTATTATTATAATAGAATCAGTTTCTCTCTGGATGGTAACTGAAACAAAAAAGTCGTTAAGAGAGTGCCTGAGAACGACATCGCCTTTTTTTACCTTATCAATAGATTCTCCGCCGTAAATACGCCAATAACTTTCTTCGTCAACAAGAAAGCATCCGTTAGATAATGGATAAATTGATTTGAACTGACAAGGTAGCACTTCTTCTCCACACTGATCCACAAGGCCAGTTCTCCTGTTCTTTGTAACAAAACCAAAGCCTTCACTATTTATTTCGCTTGCAGAACTGTAGATGGGTAATGTTAATTTCGTGTCATTATATTCATACCCCCATTTTTTGTTTTTCGAATATGGAGTGGCGACAAAACCAGCTTGTCGCATTTCCTCACGTTTCCTTGCCTGAGCCTCTTCTATTCGCCTTTTCTTTTCTTCATCTTCTTGCTTTTTCCTCATCAATGAGTCAAGAATCTGCTGACGGGATCTTTCTAAAGAAGATACACGCAGTTGTTCTTCTGGATGATTGGCATAATATAAGGATTCTGCATCATAATAATAAGGCTTGCAATTATTATCGTCAAATGATAATTCGTCTAAAGTTACTAATCTCTTTTCTTCAAACTTATTATTGTCGTTTAACCACGTAACACTGAGATAAAGTTTTTTATCTTCTTCAGATTTCTTCATCGCTTCTTTATCCAGAATAAAGACGTTTCGCTTATTTGCATAGTAAATGTCCTTAGCGAGAAGATTTTCCAATGTAAGCCTGTTCTCCTCATTATCGAAATTAAATACCCATATAACATAGTAATTATTGAGACGATAGAAAATATCTCGGTCAACAATGACACTCAAAAACGTTGTCGATAATTGAAGCTCAAACACCAGTTTCATGCCTTTATACTGGGCTGTGACATCAGGGCATCTCCAATTCAGATATGGAATATTACTTTTGATTCTCTTTGATACCTGTATATCAGAAACATCTAAACTGTTCTCTAAATGCGTGCTAATAAAAGTTTTCAGTCGTTTGTGGCGTTCACTTTCACCAACCATCCCATATTTCCTGGCTTCAATTTCTTCTCTGGATAGTTGAGTCGTTGTCTTGATTTCACAATCATCACTATCATGCAAGTGTGAAAAGAATGATACTTTTCCTTTTACTGTGGATTTTCCGCTGATTTTTACCATCTGTCGGCAATGGCTACACACAAAGCGTGGCTGATTAAGCTGTATTGCTTCTTCGAGATGTTTCCTGAAGGCAATCACTTCAGCTTCTGAGCGACTGAAAAATTCCTTCGCTTCAATAAATACACCATCTTTTAAGTCATAAACCTCTTCTATGGTTCTTTTAGTTGTATCTTCGATATTATTCTCCATAATATTCAATGTCTAGTTACCATATCCAGAAATGCTCACAATAAAAATAAAGCCTTGTTTTCTTGCTTCGTCACACCACTTAGAGGCATAGTCGGTGGAATATCCGTTAACTCGCAAATTTCTTTGGTCTGCTAATAGAGAGTCTTCATAGGTCCAATAGAAAACGTCACTGACAAAGAACCCCTGTAGATGCTTTATTTCCTCATCATCCATCCTCTGAGCAATTGAGCTTGACTTCGATAATTGGCCAACAATTTGCCCATTACACATAACATTGTAAACATGGAAGGCTCGTCCATTTCTATCCGTATTGTCATATCGTTGAATAGTTATAGGAGCATTCTTTTCCACACTATTTACAATCGTCTTATTGTTCCTAAAATTGTAGCCTGCGTTATATCCGATATTGTAATTGTCAAGGCCAGGATGACGTTCTCGGATTCCAAGGGAAGTGTCATCACCTTCATATTTTCTCATAGTTTTTACTGCATTCTCACGAGTTCCAAGATAGGCCATGAGGAATTTTCTGGCACGGGTAAATGCAACATAGAGTAGGCGACGTTCTTCTTCAATACACTCTCTATCAAAATCTGTTAGTGGTATATCTACATCGACATCTCCGCTTGGGTCAAATGGAAGAGACGCCACTGACGGTGTCACAATCACGGCATCAAATTCCAATCCCTTAACCTTATGCATTGTCGTAAGAATGACGTTCATTTGCTTATCGCGTAATATTCTCTGGTTCTGATATTTGTCGTATATTTTATATAACTGTGGATTATCCTCTGCTAATGATTGTTTTATAGCTTCTGCCATTTCAAGATAGGTATGTCTTTCTTCATCACCAGCCGCAAAATCCAGATAATCAAGGACTAGGGTGTAGGCAAAATCCAAATAAAAACTATCCCAGTTCTTAAGCTTAGCTATCCATCCGGAGACACTATTCTTGACCCAATTCTTTGTTTGGTCATTTTCTAATGCCAAAGGTTTGTCACCTTCTTTTTCAATCATGTGAATAACAGCATATATTTCTCTTTTTCTAAACAATTCACATTCAGAAGCACCTTGAATACGTACTCTAACATCAGGTATATTCAGAGCCCTTATCAAAGAGTACCCATGATATACTTCATTGTTGGTACGGAAAAATACGGCAACATCTCCCATATGCCTTTGTTTTAGATACTTAATCGTATTTTGAAAATCATCCGACCATTTACGCTCATTATTATAAATGAATGTATATGCCTCTTTAGGCTCCTCATCCATGTTCTTTTTACATGGGACAGGGAGGGATGAATCGTTGGATAAGAACACTGAGGCTTCTTCCAAAATTTTGGGATAAGACCGATAGTTCGTTGACATGGTCATCCGTTTTGGTTTTAGTTTTTTATACAATTGCTTATAGTAGAATTCGGGATCCATAGATTCTTCTTTCTCAAATCCATAAATACTTTGGTCACGGTCACCAATAGTAAAGAATGCTGGATGATTATATATTTTATCCAACTCAAACATCGCATTCAGTCGGGTTTGAGTAATATCTTGGAACTCATCTATCAGGACATACTGTATGTCGTTGAATACTTTTGTAACATCAATCGGGTTGTTTTTCAGTAATGATAACAACTTGACTTCCCACTCGCTCATTTCAAGACCATCCAATGCTGCATCTCCACAAACTCTTTTTGCAAGGCCATGGAATGTATATACATGAAGCTGACTTGCAGAACGGCTGAGACCTAAAGAAGTAAATATTTTATTAAGACGTGTTTTTAGTTCAACGACAACAGCACGATTATATGCTAGGACAAGAATTTGGTCTGGTCTAACATGTTGATGGTAGATAAGTTTAGCGCATCGCATCGTCAAGACATGTGTCTTTCCTGATCCAGGACCAGCTTCAACATTTACATTTACGTTGGAGTTTTCATTATAGATAGCCCATTGCTCAGGGTTATCCTTCATTTTCTCTTCAGCATTCTTGATAGCCGTTTTTCGAATGGCATCCCAAATCGGGTCACTATCATCATAGTATTTAGTTAATAGTTCCGTGAAGCCATTTGCGTCTGTTTTGCTAAAGTATGCACTAATCAATTCTTGGAAATCTTCTTTTGTCTTTACTTTTGTCGTGAGAGCATCCATCACGCATAGTCGTAGACTTCGTACCTGCATTGCTTCCTCAAACGCAATCTTATCTTCATAATCAATGCTGTCAGATTTTGTGTCTTCAAGAATTGCTTGTTCAGAAACGTCTGTTGTATAGACCTCTATACCTGTTGGCAGAAGGTTATCGGAGGCAATATATGCCATTCCTGATAGGTAACGTAACACATTCTCGAAATAGGCAAACCCTTTTTGTTCCATTTTCAGATGATTTATAGTGTCTGCCCAATTGATGGTTTGATTATTGGAATTCTGTAATTCGTATATATATTCGAGAGTCTTAAGACAATCTTCTTCGAACTCTGGAAGGAATTGTTTCCAAGTATTTTTCTCAACTATGATAGACTGTTTAACACTCTTTGCCTCTCTGTCTATATATGATTTACATTTAACATCAGGTATAATATCCAATAGTGTTGCAAAAATCTGTCTGAAACGTTTCCCCATAAGATCCTTCTTATAGTTCTTGGCAACAGACAAACCTTTATTCATTTTCTTGTCGTCTTCGTTGTACCAAGGCATATAGTAACGGGTTTCTGATGTACCGTCGCTAGATGTTTTTACAACTTTCTTTAATATGCCATCTAATGAAGACATGTCCATGAACTGTCGTATTTCTTTATCAAAATACGTTTTCTCCTTGTTCAGCGTATTATCTTCAAGTATCTTTTCAGCGGCATTAATAATTACATGGAAAGCTAAGTTAACACGAGGATGTTTCAATAGATACGGAACTTCATCGCGTCTTGTATTAGAGATTCGGCATCTGACTTCCTGGTTTATTTCCAGTAACTTGAATTTAGCACATGTAATAAGCTCATTCAAGACTTTAGTGGGATGAATAGATAAGTCACTAGCCATTTTCTGTAATGATACTTGTATCGTATCACTACCTTTGTCTTCTGAAAGTTTTAACAGACATTCAAATACCTTTCTTGTGGCTTCCCCTTCTTTTGATGAAAGAAGAGGCGAGTGAGAAACGTCTTTTTCTTTAATGGTAATAGTGATATGAGCAGGACTAAGATAGCCCATCTTAATCCTTTCCATTCGTTCTAGCCAATATTCACCAAGTTTAAAATCTGTGTGCTCGAAATCGTAAGGAGAACTTGACCATAATGTATTAGGAACAACAACTGGTATTTCCTTTGTCTTTTCAAAAGACTGTATGTTGGAAATGTAATTTAGGATTTCTTGCCTAATTTCTTCGAGATTTTTCCAACTTAGCATACTTTGCAACAGTTGTTCTCTAGATCTTCTTATATCTTCGGGCGAGTATAAGCAAACGGTTGGAATCGGGTTGTTTTCACTGAAACCTGCCATCTGATACATTTCTTTCTTTCTTCCTGCTCGTCCAACTTCCTGGAGATAATCTTCCAATACATTAGGTGGGGAAAGGTGAACAATATAGTGGATATTAGGAATATCCATTCCCATTCCAAATGCTTTAGTAGCACAAAGGATATAAATAGGGTCATCTTCAGACTTGAATCGCTGATAAGCGTCATCTCTATCATCAGCATCTAATCCAGCATGGAAATAGCCCACGCGGTCAGAAGCATCTCTCTCTTGTAATACACCTTCCTTTACTAATAATGAAGGTAGTGTTGCGGCAAGTTCTTCACACTGATTGCGGGTCTTACAGAACACAAGCATTCTGCTATACTTAAACTTAATCTTTTTCTCTTTAACATATGACACAATAGCCTTGATTCTTGATTCCATATCATGCGCCACAGGCTGAAATGTCATGCCGATATGACTGCGGACAGGATTATATATTTTCTTGTCATTGTCTTGACCAAGACGCTTGACAGGCACAGATTCATTTATCTGATTATAAATCATGTCAGTAACTGTCGCTGAAAACATTGCAATGCAGATGCCTCCCGAGTAAGTTTGAGAGAAATCTTTGCATTTCTCAATGACATTAAGATACTCAGGTCTGAACTCCATTCCCCATTGTGAAATGCAATGAGCTTCGTCGAATATCATATATTCAAGTCCTTTGTCATGCATCATTCTTGTTGATAACGCATTAAGGAATGCTCTTGATCTGAATCTTTCTGGTGTAATATATAACAAAGCTAATTCTCCACTGTTTATCTTCCTATAAATGCTGCGTGTTTCTTGGTAAGTCCTGTCGCCATTGAGATAATCGACATTGGTATAGAACCCTTTTTCACCAAGTTCGCGTACCTGATCCTGCATGAGGGCTTTCAATGGTGTTATTACCAAAGAAAGGTGATTCGTATATGAAGCGTTATATAATGCCGGGCCTTGGAAAAGCACAGATTTACCTCCACCCGTAGGAATGGATATCAGATAATTTTCCTTTTTACTAAGAATCTCCGGTAAAACTTCTGCTTGTATGTCAGACCACTTACGTTCTCCATCTCTTTCTGGCACCATGGTTGCAAGAATTACATCCATAGCAGTCCTAATTGCATCACTGTCTTGTGGAGAATCATTCAGTGTAGACTCACCAAAAAAGCTTTGGGCATTCGAAAGACTTTCATTGAAATCGTCTTCATTGTTCCATAATTGCAGCGAAGTATAGTTATTGGTTTTCCAAACACTGCCTAAAGTGTGGTATTCTTCCAAAAAACTGTCTAAGATATACATCTCAGATGCACTATTGTTTGCGAGAACAAAACGACTGTAGTATTGATATACTGGCCACAACGAAAGCAATGCAGCCTGATATGTATCTTTGCTAGAACCTTTTTTCAATTCCTTGCCCGTTTCTTCAATCTTATCGTTCAACGTACTGTTTTCAATGCTGTCGTCTCTGTTTTGCCACATCATCATGTGTTTTTCAACCGCCATTTGATCCCATATATAACAATATGCGTTATATAGTCTTTTCTCTGTAACTTCAAAAAACTTATCCTTTGAAATGATTAACATTCCATTTGACCTTTGGGCTATTCTCTCTAACTTTGATACTAATGTACCTTCCTGTGGTATATAGAACCCAAGATGTTGTGCATATGCAGTGACTTGTTCTAATTCTAAATCGTCTTCCAATATATAGATAATCGGAAGTTTACATCCTGTGGTGTGAACACTATTCAACAATGCGAGCTGATACATCCAATACATGGACCTATATCTTGTCGTTGAATTAACGCGTTTTTGCGTGAAATCGAATCGTTTTGGCCTTCCACTCCTTACTAGAGATACAGAGTTGTTGTCCTCGTTTGAGTCAGTCCATGCAATATGTCTGATATCGAAATCAGAACCAAGATTTTCATGCAAGGACTCCAGTTTCTTGTATATATTGAAATTGTAGTTAACAATATATTTACCATCCTTGGTCCTTTCAATCCAAACATTTGCTGCATCCGCTGGCACATCAGCGAATAGTAAAGATTTTCTATCCTCGCTGGTTACAGGTGTATAGCTTGAACCACCAAGACGCATAGGAATAGAACTCTTCTCATTCCAAAAATCAGCAGGGCGAAGCGGTGTGGACAAAGAATATTGATTGAGTCTGTTTTCCAGTTCACATCCGATGAAGAATATTCTATTGAAATCTATATTGTTGTCAATGCTATTGATATATCTAAGGTCTGCACACTGTATATCAGTAGTTGAATCAGTGACATAATCGAGTAGTGTGTCATTTTTAAAGTATTGAATTCTCAGATATGAAGCAAGGTTTGAAATGATCGGGGTCTTCGACATCTGACAAAAGCGGATTAGAACTGCTTGAAGGAATGAATCAGCCAAAGGCTTTTCTTTCAGCTTATTTTCATCTATCATCAAATAGTCTATGTTATTATCCTCTCTTATAAATGATAAATGAACATGCTCTGCAATCCTGTTCCACAAGCGTTGGGGAGCAATAATAAGCGTTTTACGATCTTTGTCACTATTTATGGATTCAAGATCTTTAATCAGGGAACTGTCAATATCGCGAAGATTTTGGTAAAATGAGTCTTCAGATCCCCCTGATTTCTTAAAGAACTGAGAATAGTTAGGTTGTCGTAATTCATCCAGTATAGCCTTGATGTTTTCGGGAAGGAAATCTTTAAGTTGTTCGCATAGTTCCTCATTCATCGACAAACGGAACAACTGGTTCCAGAATAGCCGATCTGTCAATTCTGTATCGTCCTTGGCATTATGTGCCGTATGGAGTGAGTATGCGTATCTGCAAGGGTTGAGAAGAATCTCTATTTCAAGCGTGTCCCACACAAATGACGGCTTTATACTTCTCTGAGATTCTATAATATTTAAATCCCATTGCTTAATTCTGTGTCCGACAACGATGGCCTTTGAGTTGATTTCCTGTGCCAAAGAATCCAACTGTCCCTCGTCTTCATAATAATGAGTGTAATCTGCAGAACGGAAAGCGAATTCCCTGATATGGTCGCCATCGGATTCTATATCAAATACAACGTAGGGAAGTCTACTCTTCAGTTCTGCCCATTGTTCTCCAATATATAGGTCAAACAATTTCGTGTCAGAGAAATAGCCTGAAACTATATCCGTAGCATATTTTTTGGAAAAGAAACGCAATAGCTGGTATTGCTCGTCTTCAGGAAGCGATTTAATTGCATTGACTACGGTTTTGTCACCTAATGATTCGATGTAACTGTCCTCTTCTGTTTGTCCCTCATCTTCCATTAATGCCCCATAACGTTTAATGAATGCTGCAACATATTCGGCTGGTTGTAATGATACCCATGATGAACTGGCATCGAAATCCTCCATCTTATTAAGATATTCATAATCTCCTGTAGTGACAAACATCTCCATATACATCTCATCACTCATGGCATCAGCATCACCGATTATATCAACTAGTGCTATTTCCTTTTCATTACAGGTGTTTATGAAAGAACGCACAGCTGCAGCATTCTCCTTAATTTCATGGCTTAATCCATTGCGTAATGCTATATATGAAGAGGATACATCATATCCTTTTCGAACATATTTGCTCCATAGTTCTAAATTTCCCTCAACTTTTTGTTCCATAAGGGAACGGAGGAATAACAAAGGAGCATTATCTTCTTGCATAAGTTTATCACACCACAGACTTACAGTTTCTTCATCTAAGATATCTGTTAAGCTATGATTTTTAATGAACTCTTCGTCCTTGTCAACAAACAGTTGCCTGCAATACGAATATCCAGGAATGGTATATTCTTTTATAAACTTTTTTATATCAGACCATTCTGCATTTAAATCCTCAATCCAGGATTTATTTCCTGTCAAATCCTTTAGAATAAGGCGCAATGGAATTGTATTTGGTGCAGAGTCATCAAGTTCCAGCTTTTCATATACATCATGTTCTCCAAGCCATTTCTCTACGTTAGAGTCTGAATCTGTAAGAGCTTCGTTGACCAAGATATTTGTTAGCTGATTGACGTGTTGCGTATAATCAAAAGATTCTGGAAGTTTTGATAAATCTGCTAATTTACCTGATTCAAAGATATGCTCCAATAACATCTCACTAAAAAGTTGATGTGCGGATAGTCGTAATGAATCCTCTGACGAATATTCACCTTCTGTAAAAACTTTGAAAAGCAGGTTGTTAAGTTCTGTGTCATCCAAAAACTGCTTTATTGTAGAAGCTTGCCTCTCTTTAGGCATATCTACGAGATATTCACAAAAAGTATCTATAATTTCAGTGAATCTTGTGGTATCGTAAGTCACAGCCATATGTCTATAGGGAGAATTAACAACAACACTCTTCGTCATAGTCATCTTTTTTATGATGTGACATAGAATGTTTTTGTCAAAGCGATCGCCCTTACCATCAGAGCCGGATATTTTGGCATACTTCCCGCGATATTTCATCGAGAATAACAGGTTCTCCCGGTTGTATTCCATTCGTTCAGCGTTGCTTGCACTCCAACCTTTTGGGGTCTTACGTGGTGTAAAAATAACCCAATCTCCATCTTTTGGAGAAGTTGAACCGTTCCATTCCGAACTTGTTAAATGT
>Ga0326514_10001289_pt1 | contig 16419 bp, 15 predicted proteins | sample 3_2548_0518_D_FD_203653 | JGI IMG/M metagenome (GOLD analysis project Ga0326514, IMG submission 203653) | Bovine rumen microbial communities from UC Davis, California, United States - 3_2548_0518 | ecosystem: Host-associated > Mammals > Digestive system > Stomach > Rumen | place: USA...
TTGTTCTTACGATCGCGATAAGCATAGGTAAGACCCTTCTCCCAAGTGTTCTTGGCTACTGTCCAAACATTCTTGCGGGCACCAAAGTAACCGCGAGTGAGTTTCAGAATTCTTTTACGTTTTGCTCGTGATGCAACGTGATTGACTGATCTTGGCATAGTTTTCTAATACTTTTAATGTTTGACAATAGGTGAATTAACGGAGACACAACAGGTCGCGAACCTGCTTCATGTTGCTGGTGTCAACGATTGTTGAACCGCAAAGATTACGCTTCTGTTTCTTAGTTTTCTTAGTCAGGATGTGACTGTGGTAAGCGTGGTGTCTCTTAACCTTACCTGTACCGGTGAATGAGAATCTCTTCTTGGCACCGGAGTTTGTCTTTACTTTTGGCATTGTTTTTTAAATATTTAAATTGTTATTAATACCGGCAGCTACGCATATACCAGGCGCGCCACCTTTTCTTCTAATTGAGAATTGACAATTGAGAATTGAAAAATTAATCTTCACTCTCTGTCAATTTCTTCAGCGCATCAGCACTGATTTTGGCATTGGCCAACAAGCCACCATTGGCTGGTGTCTCTACGTCTACCTCTGCCTGTTGACGAGCCGCCTCTTTTGCCTCTGCTTCAGAAGCCTCTCTGTCACGAGCCTGCTGGCTCTTCTTGGCTACACCCGCCTTCTTGGGAGTCAGATAGAGGAACATCTTCTTGCCTTCGAGCGATGGCATGCCTTCTACCTTGCCATATTCCTCAAGGTCGTTGGCGAAACGCAGCAAGAGCACCTCGCCCTGTTCCTTGAAAAGAATACTACGACCACGGAAAAAAACATACGCACGTACCTTGTTACCCTCCAAGAGGAATTCCATGGCATGCTTCAGTTTGAACTGATAGTCGTGCTCATCGGTCTGCGGCCCGAAACGTATCTCCTTCACCTCCACCTTCACTTGCTTAGCCTTCATTTCCTTCTGGCGTTTCTTCTGCTGATAGAGGAACTTGGAGTAGTCGATGAGACGACATACAGGAGGATTGGCATTGGGAGAAATCTCCACGAGGTCAACCCCCTGATCACGAGCCATGTCTAATGCTTGACGTGTAGGAACGACGGTAGACCCATCCTCCCCAACAATACGCACTTCGCGCACACGAATCTGCTCGTTAACGCGGTACTGATTCTTAATTTTGTCGTTCTTCATCAACTGTTTTTTCGAAATCGGCTGCAAAGTTACAATAATTCAGCGAATTAACAAAACGTTTTGCCAATTATTTTTATTTTCCAGCCTTCTTTTTTCTACATTTCATGTAGTAGGCATTGAATCTGGCAGGATTAATGCCCCGTGCTGTGGCAGCATCAAGCACACGAAGTGTCTCACTGCGGCGATTAAGCATCAACAGCAAATCAGCTTGCGATGCCACATAGTCGGCATTCTGAGGAGCCAGTCGGCAAGCTTGCTCCCAGTCGTAGAGAGCTGCCTCATATTGCAGCATTTCACGCTCCAGCGAAGCCCGTGCTGCATAGACTACAGCCGAGTCGGGGGTCATCTCCACCTGCTGGTTGAGCTGGTCAAAGGCCTCCTGCTTCCTGTCCATCAGTTGCAGCACATAAGCCAGCGAGAGACGGGCCTGCATGTGTCGAGGCACATAGCCAAGCAGCTCTTCATAATCGCGACGCGAGAGTTCATAGCGACGCATGTGGGTGTTGGCATAGGCACGATAGAAGAGCGCTGCCGGATTGTGAGATTCATGCTGCAACACCTGGTTGTACTCTTCGATGGCATAGTCCCACTGGCTGAGTTCCAGATTGGCAGCAGCCTTACGCAGATGCAGGTCGGTGCTCCATGGGCTCTTGGCAATCTGCTCGTTGAGCACCTTCAACGAATCAGCCCAACGACTCTGCCCCTGAGCCCACAAGCCACAGGGCATTAGCAGCCAACCGCATAATATCCACCGTAAGTCTCTCATCTCTTGCTTCTTGCTTCCTGCTTCTTGCTTCCTGCTTCTTGCTTCCTGCCTCTTGCTTCCTGCTTCTTGCCGTTTGCTTCTCACCTCTTCTTAATATAGTCCACAATCCAGGCACCCACTTCGGTGGTTCCGTATTTCTGGCCACCCTCCACCTGAATTTCCGGAGTACGGACATTGGCATCGAGCGAGGCATTGACGGCCTCACGCACCAGGGCACCTTCCTCGTTGAGCCCGAAGTGCTCCAACAGCATGGCAGCAGAGAGTATCTGAGCCAACGGATTGGCCAGATTCTGCCCTTTGGCTTGAGGCCATGAACCGTGCACGGGTTCGAAGAGCGGTGTGTGCTCACCCAGAGAGCTGGAAGGCTGTAAGCCCATCGATCCAGTGATACAGCTGGTCTCGTCGGTCAGAATGTCACCGAAGGTATTTTCCGTCACAATGACATCGAAGAAGCGAGGCTCTGTCAGCACACGCATGGAGGCATTGTCGATAAACATATAGTCGGTGTTCACATCGGGATACTGCGGTTCCATCTCCTTGGCGATCTGACGCCACAAACGGCTACTCGCCAACACATTGGCCTTGTCGACCACCGTGAGATGCTTCTTGCGTGTCCGTGCCAGTTCAAAGGCTACCTTGAGGATGCGCTCTATCTCTGGACGTGTGTAGATGTCGGTATCGTAGGCCTTGTCATTGTCCTGATACTTTTCTCCAAAATACATACCACCGGTAAGCTCGCGAATCACCACAAAGTCGGCACCGCGCAGCAGTTCGTCCTTCAGCGGTGACTTATGCAGCAGACAGTCGAACGTGGCCACTGGACGCACATTGGCAAAGAGTCCCAGCTTTTTGCGCATGGCCAGCAGTCCCTGTTCGGGACGAACCTTGGCCGTGGGATTGTTGTCGTATTTCAGATCACCCACAGCGGCAAAGAGCACCGCGTCGGCCTTCATACACACCTCGTGGGTAGCCTCGGGATAGGGGTCGCCAACGGCTTCTATAGCTGTAGCTCCCACGATAGCCTCTTGATACTCGAACTCGTGTCCAAACTTTTCGGCTATGGCATCCATGACCGCCACGCCCTGCTTCATAATCTCTGGTCCTATACCATCGCCAGGCAAAACCGCAATCTTCAGTTTCATTGTGTTTTATTTAGCTTTTATGTTAAAATGTATATTCTATGGTTCGTGTCAGAATGTATATCCCAACGTGAGCATCAGCTGGTTACGCTTGTTGCTGACCTTCACTCCGTCGGCTATGTTGTCGTAGGCTGCACTGTGGCTGTCCTCATAGCTCATGAAGGGGTAGAAGGTGCCATTGGTGACGCTGTACTGATAGGCCAGCGCGATGTTGAACTTCTGATAGGTATAGCCGGCACCCAGCGTGAAGCGATGGGTATCTTCCCAGTTGGTGTAGTCGGTAGCCGATGCCACATACGAGCCATACGAATTCAGCGCGCCGTCCTTGTAGCCCTCCTTGCTATACATGGGACTCACGTAGTTATAGCCGATGCGCAGGGCCCAATCCTTGGCAGGCTTGTACTCACCACCAATCTTCAGCGTATGCACACCCTTGAGCGTTCTCTCAGTATGCTGATTCATGGCCTTGTCGCTCTCCGAGTTGTCGTAGTCGTAATCGTAGTCGTAGTAGCTCTCTGTGATGGTACGCGTATCCATCGAGCCGTAGTCGGCATACTCGTAGGTCAGACCGAGGGCGATATTCTGTCCGATGGTATGTCCCAGCGAGGCCCCAAACTTCCAGGGCGTATAGAGCTTGAACTTATAGTTGCAGCGTCCGTTCTGAGCGTCCACCACTTCATCAGAATTGAAAGTGTTGGGGCCGTCGGTAACGTAAGTATAGTTCTTGGTATGCAGGGTATAGAATACTGGCGACGATGCATAGAGGGCCACACGGAATGGCGAGGTCTCTACTGGGCGCACGATGACACCAGCCTTCACCTCGAAGCCCGTACCCGTTATTTCGCGGTCATCAGCCACTGTCAGCTTGTAGTCGCTGCTCTGCCAGTTGCCAATTTTGTTGTCAAAATTCTCTGTATACTCGCTATAGTGCCTGTAGTGCACATCATGCATCCCCACGGTCAGTCCCAGATAGACGCGGTTGTTGATATTTCCAGAGATATTGAAGTCGAACTCGCTGATCCATCCCTTGTGAGCCCTGTTCATCTGGTAGCTCTGAGCCGGGTCGGCAGTCCACTCATACTCACCGTTGGCATTCTCCGCATAGTTATAGCGATAGCCCAGGATATCATCCAGCTGATTGCAGGTGATGTAGGGATCTGTGTCAAAGTTGGGATGATGGTTGTAGGCCACAAACTTGCCTTGATCATCGGTAATCGTCCCTGGCACTCCATTCTTCTGCGGATATACCAACCCGTTGATGCCCTTGGCCCAAGTCAACTTGTTAAGCGACGCGTTATCCAGATTGTCGGCAGCCGAGAGAATCATGTCGAAGTTACGGCTCTTGTGATAGTTGAAGCCAATGTTGAGGAACGAGTTCTTGTCCATCCTGCGAGCCAGCACAAAGCCCAGCTGGTCGAACGATGCATTGGTCTTCGAGCCTCCCACCTGATCGCTAGACCCCGACTGCGACACCACGCTGGCCGAAAGGCTAACCGTAGAGCGACGGAACAAGCCGATGCCGGCAGGGTTGGTGCTGATGGTAGAGATGTCGGCACCCAGGGCTTCCATGGCTCCACCCATGCCCACATAGCGCGCCGTACCGTTCAGGTCTTCCTGCGCTATCTTGGCGTTTTCGTATGTCTCTTGTGCTGCCACGGGCATCATTGCCGTCATCAGGGCAGCCATTGCAAATATCTTCTTCATAATCATTCTCTAATCTCAATTCTCCATTCTCAATTTCCAATTCCCATCATCTGCCTCTGCTGAAGCTGCCGCCTCCTCGTGATCCGCCATGCGAACCACCTCCGAAGCTGCCGCTGCTGCGCGACGAGCCACTGCCGAAGCTACTGTTCGATGAACTGCTGGGATAATTGTTAGTTGACCTGGTGGTGCTGTTGCGCGATGAGCCAAAGCTGCCATTGCGCATCGTGGACCCATTACCAAACGAGCCATTACCATACACAGCCCTTCCACCATTGCTATAAGTGCGCGAACCCGATGACACATTGCGATTGACATGGAACCGGCCATCGCCTCTGCTGGTGCGAATCACACCGCCTCCCCAATAGCCTGGGCCATACCAGCCGCCATGATGCCAAGGACGATAGTAGTCGTACCAGCCAGCATAGTAGCCACCATACCAGCCGCCCCAATACCAGGATGGGCCATACCAGCTGCTATAGTACCAAGGGTCGCCATAATACCAGGGATCATACCAGCCATACCAGCGGCTATAATACCAAGGCGATGACCAGCGACCGGCCTGATAGCCCTCCCAATAGGCCGATGAGGGCGAGTAGTCGTCGAATCGGCTCATCTGGCGTGTATAGCGGTAGTCGTTATCGGTCTGCTCCTGATAGAGCGAGTCGGGATAGGCCCCTCTCACAGCCGAGAAGTCGATGATGTCGTTGCCAGCCGAGTCGATGGGCACAGCACTGCTCCATGCCCTGCGATTGTAGTCGTCTACGGTTCTGTCCGACCCAGAATAATAGGTGTTCTTGGGCAGCCCGTAGGTTTTGGCTTCTTTTGCCACGTTCTCCTTCGTAGGAACAAAGTACATATCATCGTCCTGTGCCGACATCAGCAGCGGCAAGGCCGACAAAACACCGAACAGAAATACTTTTTTCATCATAATCATCGCGTTTTTATATGTTCACGTTGCAAAATTACAATCAAATTTCATGCAAAATTAGGGAAAAACCCTAAGAAAGTGTAGGTTTTTCCCTATTTTTTGTAATTTTGCATGCAAATTTAACATTCTCATGAAGTATTTCGAACTCATTTTCAACATTTCACCCTGCTCACAGGTGTCGCGCGACCTGTTGGCAGCACTGGCCGGCGAGGCTGGCTGCGAGTCGTTCGAAGAGACGCCCGAAGGTCTGAACGCCTATGTACAGCAACAGCTTTTCAATCGTGAGGTGCTTGATGCCGCCATAGCCGACTTCCCTTTGGAAGATACCCGTATCAACTATTCTCTTCGTGAGGCTGAAGACAAAGACTGGAACGAGCAGTGGGAGCAAGAGGGATTTGAGCCGATTGTTATTAGAGGAAGGAGGAAGGTGGAAGGAGGAAAGTGGAAAGAGGAAGGTGGAAAGTGGAATGAACAGACGCTGATTATTCACGACGGGCGACACCTGCCCCCTGAACTATCCTCCCTCCACCTTCCTCCTTCCTCTTTCCACTCTATCGAGATCGACGCCCACTTGGCCTTCGGAACGGGCACCCACGAGACCACTCGCATGATATGTACAGAGCTGCTGCAGATGTCTCTCGCCGGGCAGCGAGTGCTCGACTGTGGCTGTGGAACAGGCATCTTGGGCATCTGTGCGCTGAAGCTGGGCGCCGACAGTTGTGTGGCCTACGACATCGACGAGTGGAGCACGGACAACACCCGCCACAATGCCGTTATCAATCAAGTGGACAGACGCATGGAAGCCCTTTGTGGCAACGCCACCCTGCTCGACTCCATGTCTGGCACCTTCCATCTGGTCATGGCCAACATCAATCGAAACATTCTGCTCAACGACATGCCCCGCTTTGTGCAGAAGATGCAGACGGGCAGCACGCTCATTCTCAGCGGATTCTATGAAAATGACTGTGCCCTGCTCCAGAGCAAGGCACAGTCGTTGGGTTTGCAGTTCATGCACAGCCGCACGGACGGGCCGTGGGCTTGCATGGTGTTCAGACGTTAGAGATTGAGGTCTTTCTTGATCTGCTCGATCTTCTCCTCAGCAGCCTTGGTGCAGCGCTCGTAGCAGCCGGCACACTTGAAGCTGGGATCCTTGACTTCGGTGTAGAACTTGATCTTGGGCTCTGTGCCGCTGGGGCGCACGCTCACCTTGGTGCCGTCCTCGCAGAACCACTGCAGCACATTCGATGTGGCTGGCATGTCAATCTTCTCCACCGTGCCGTCGGCCTTCTTGGCCTCCAGTGTCAGATAGTCCTTCCACAGGCAGATTTTCGAGCCACCCAGACTCTTTGGCGGGTTCTGGCGGAAGTTGGTCATCATCTGCTTGATCTCATCGGCACCCGTCTTTCCTGGACGAACCACATTGATGGTCACCTCCTTCGAGAATCCGTACTCAGCATAGATATCCATCAGCAGGTCGTAGAGTGTCTTGCCGTTGTCGCGAGCCCATGCTGCAATCTCACAAATCAGACAAATGCTGGCGGGGGAGTCCTTATCCCTTACCTTGTCGTAAGGCAGGAATCCGAAACTCTCTTCACCACCACCGATATATTTCTTAACGCCTTCGTTGATGCGAATCTCGTTGGCAATCCACTTGAAGCCGGTGTAGCAGTCCTTATACTCCACCTGATTCTTCTTGGCAATCTCGGCGATAACCTCGGTGGTCACAATGGTCTTCACCAGGAACTCGTTGCCCTTCAGCTGGCCAAGCTTCTTCTTGTTGGCGATGATATACCATGAGAACATCATGCAGGTCTGGTTACCATTCAGGATCTCCCACTCACCCTTGGCGTTGCGGCACACGATGGCCAGACGGTCGGCATCGGGGTCAGAGGCTATCACCAGGTCGGCATTCAGCTTGGTGCCCAGTTTCATACCCAGCGTCATGGCCTCGGCATTCTCGGGATTGGGGCTGACCACCGTTGGGAAGTTGCCGTCGATCACCATCTGCTCGGGCACCACGTGGATGTTCTGGAATCCCCAAGAGCGCAGGGCCATCGGGATGATGACACGACCTGTGCCATGCATGGGCGAATAGACGATGTTGAGGTCTTTCTGGCGCAGGATGACATCCTGATCGACCATAGCCTCCTTCACAGCCTGGATATAGTCCCAGTCCATCTCACCGCCAATGGGGATGATGAGCTCCTTGTTGCCCTTGAACTTCACGTCCTGGATTTTCACCTTGTTCACCTCGTCGATGATTCCCTTGTCGTGGGGAGCCAGCACCTGTGCGCCGTCGTCCCAGTAGGCCTTGTAGCCATTATACTCGCGGGGGTTGTGGCTGGCCGTCACGTTCACACCGGCCTGGCAGCCCAGATGACGGATGGCGTAAGAGATTTCCGGTGTGGGGCGCAGGCTCTCGAATAGATACACCTTGATGCCGTTGGCCGAGAAGATGTCGGCTACGGTCTCTGCGAACATACGACCATTGTTGCGGCAGTCATGACCCACCACCACCGAGCACTCCTTGCCGGGGAAAGCCTTCAGAATATAGTTGGCAAACCCCTGCGTGGCCATACCCACGATATACTTGTTCATACGGTTGGTGCCAGCACCCATGATGCCACGCAGACCGCCCGTGCCAAACTCCAGGTCCTGATAGAAGGCATCGATGAGAGCACTTTTGTCCTCATTGTCCAACATAGCCTGAACATCCTTACGGGTCTCCTCGTCAAAGGCCGGAGCAAGCCATTCTTTCGCACGTGCCTCGCACTGTGCAATAAGCTGAGCATTGTTTTCCATAAATCGCTGTTTAAGTAATGTTTTAGATTCTACGATGTATATTGTTCACAAAGGTACGAAAAAAAACTGCTTACCTGTACCTTCCCACCATAAATTTCATGTTTTTTAACTCATCTGCGCATCACATCACGCAAAAATTTCCTATCTTTGCAACATCAATTCATCCTTTTGCCATCCATATATATAATATAATGTATAGAACCTATGATTGAGTATTTTCTTCAAAACATGTGGCAGATATGGGCCATTGTGGCTGTGGTCTGCCTGATTCTGGAGCTGTCGTCGGGCGACTTCTTCATCATCTGCTTCTCCATCGGAGCCGTGTTCGCCATCATGGGCGCCGTGGCCGGCCTCAGCATCTATTGGCAGATTTTCCTCTTTGCCGTGTTCTCGCTGCTCAGCGTCATCTTCGTGCGACCAGTGGCCCTGCGCTGGCTGCACAAGAACGACCCCAACCGCGCCTCGAATGCCGATGCCCTGATAGGGCGCACGGGCAAGGTGACAGAAGCTATTCCTGTGGGAGGCAACGGCTATGTGCAGATCGACGGCGACCTGTGGCGAGCCGTCAGCCCTGCCGATGCGCTGATTCCCGTGGGCACCACCGTGCGCGTCATCAGTCGCGAGAGCACCATCGTCACCGTGGAAGCGCTGTAACAATAAACAATAAGCAATAACCAAATCAACAATATTATGGACATTATGAGTTATGTACTGATTGCCATCGTCGTTCTGGTGATTATCTTCGCCAAGATGGCCCTCGTGATTATCCCCCAGTCGGAAACCAAGATCATCGAGCGTCTGGGTCGCTACTACGCCACGCTCAATCCTGGCATCAACATCATCATCCCCTTCATCGACCGTGCCAAGGACATCGTGGTGCTCTCGCGCGGACGCTACGCCTACTCCAACTCGATCGACCTTCGCGAACAGGTGTACGACTTCCCCTCGCAGAATGTCATCACCAAGGACAACATCCAGATGGAGATCAATGCCCTGCTCTACTTCCAGATTGTAGACCCCTTCAAGGCCGTCTATGAAATCTCCAACCTGCCCAACGCCATCGAGAAGCTCACGCAGACCACCCTGAGAAATATCATCGGCGAGCTGGAGCTGGACGAGACGCTGACCTCGCGCGACACCATCAACACCAAGCTGCGCGCCGTGCTCGACGATGCCACCGACAAGTGGGGCGTCAAGGTGAACCGTGTGGAGCTGCAAGACATCATCCCACCTGCCACCGTGCTCAACGCCATGGAGAAGCAGATGCAGGCCGAGCGCAACAAGCGCGCCCAGATACTGACCTCCGAAGGTGAGAAGGCTGCCGAGATTCTGGCCTCCGAGGGTGAGAAGACGGCCATCGTCAACAAGGCCGAGGCCGCCAAGCAGCAGGCCATCCTGCATGCCGAGGGTGAGGCCCAGGCCCGTATCCGCAAGGCCGAGGCCGAGGCCAAGGCCATCGAGCTCATCACCGAGGCCGTGGGCAAGAGCACCAACCCTGCCAACTATCTCCTGGCGCAGAAGTACATCCAGATGATGCAGGAGCTGGCCCAGGGCGACAAGACCAAGACCGTCTATCTGCCCTACGAAGCCACCAACCTCTTGGGCTCCATCGGAGGCATCAAGGACCTGTTTAAAGCCGAGTAAATCCGCCGTCTCTTAAGATAAGCACCTGCCTACTTTAATGTGGGCAGGGACAGATGATAGCGCACGGCCAGGAAGCGGATGACGCAAGTGATGAGAAAAGAGGTGATGACAGTTGCTTCAATGGGGCACTGAAAATAGTCCAGCGCCCAATAGGCCACACCGCCGGCAACGGCGGCCATGGCGTAGATTTCGCGCTGGAAAATGACGGGCTCGTTGTTCAGCAGCACATCACGGATCACTCCACCGGCAGAGCCCGTGATGCAACCCATGATGATGGCCACCCAATAGGGCTGTCCGAAGAGCAGCGACTTTTGTATGCCGGCGATGGTGAAGAGCGCCAGGCCCAGGGTGTCGAAGAAAAACCATGTGTTTCGAAGGCCTTCGATGTATTTGGCAAAAACCACGACGAAAAGCAGTGCCAGCGCCGTGCAGATGATGTAGAACGGATTGGTCATCCAGAAGGGTGTCGTGCCCAGCATGACGTCTCGGATGGTACCTCCACCGATGGCCACAGCGATGCCGCAGACATAGCCGCCAAACCAGTCGAAATGCTTGGCTGCCGCATGGCGGATGCCGGAAATGGCGAAGGCAAAGGTTCCCAGAAACTCTATCGTCTGTGTGATGATTTCGTTGTATTCCATAAGAGTGTGCTAGTCTTCTTTGTATCTCTGCCCCCAATAATTGACCATCCGCTGATACAGCTTTTCTTCATTGGGCGAATGCTGTCCGTGCCAGATGCGCTCATTTCTCAATTGCTCCGGTAGATAGTCCTGAGGGGTGAAATGGCCTGGATAGTCGTGGGGATATTTGTAGCCGTCGTGATATCCCAGATCAGCCATCAACTTGGTAGGCGCATTGCGCAAGGGCAGCGGCACGGGCTGGTTGCCAGTCTGCCGCACCAGCGAGAGGGCATGGTCGATACCCAGATAGGCCGAATTGCTCTTAGGCGAGGTGGCCAGATAAACGGCACATTCTGCCAGCGGAATGCGCCCCTCGGGCCACCCTATCTTCATCACGGCATCAAAGGCGGCATTGGCCAGCAACAGGGCATTGGGATTGGCCAGTCCGATGTCTTCGGCAGCAGAGATAACCAGTCGGCGGGCTATAAACTGAGGGTCTTCGCCACCCTCAATCATACGGGCCATCCAGTAGAGGGCAGCATCGGGGTCGGAGCCGCGGATGGACTTGATGAAGGCCGAGATGATGTCGTAGTGCATCTCGCCGTCTTTATCGTAGGCCAGGGGATTCTGCTGCAGACTTTGTTCCACCAGGGCATCGGTTATGGCTACCTCTTCGCCCGCTGACGCCTCGACCACCAGCTCCAAGATATTCAGCAACCTGCGGGCATCCCCTCCACTATATCTTAACAGGGCTCCCGTCTCTTTCAGCTGTATGTTTCGCTCTTTCAGATACACATCTTGATGAATGGCCCGATGCAGGAGTTCGAGCAGATCGGCCTTCTCGAGCGACTTCAAGACATACAGCTGGCAGCGAGACAGCAAAGGCCGGATGACCTCGAACGAGGGATTCTCGGTGGTGGCACCAATCAGCGTCACCACGCCCTTTTCGACAGCCCCCAGCAAAGAGTCTTGCTGCGACTTGGAGAAACGGTGTATCTCGTCGATGAACAGGATGGGCGAAGCCTCATTGAAAAATCGGCCCTTCTGCGCCCGCTCTATCACCTCACGCACATCTTTCACGCCGCTGGTGACGGCAGAAAGCGTGTAGAAGGGGGTCTGAAGCCTGTTGGCAATAATCTGGGCCAAGGTGGTTTTCCCCACCCCTGGAGGTCCCCATAAAATAAAAGAGGTGATGCGTCCTGCGTCAATCATCTTGCGCAGTACGGCCCCCTCGCCCACCAGATGCTGCTGTCCTATATAGTCGTCCAGTGTCCTGGGTCTCAGTCTTTCAGCCAACGGTTCAGCCATAATTTGACGACAAAGGTACACCTTTTTAGCTAATTAACAAAAAAATATCTTCAAAAAACTTGTAAAAAGGAAATAAAGTATGTACATTTGCACAGAAAAACAAAAATTCAATAAAGAATATCGACTATGGAGAAAGAGACCAAAGAGACAAAAGCAAAAGAAATGAAGGAGAAAGCTGATAAGGGTATCACCAAGGGAGTAACGCTGAAGACACTCACCAAGAGCACCGTATGGGATGTCCAGGAGAACGACATCTTCCGTCTTCTGGAGATGGCCGAGCGCGATGCCGAGTTCAAGGAGAATCTTCGTCATTTTGCAGACATCATTCGCAGTGCCTTCATGATTGAAGAAGTCAAGACTGACAACCAGTTGCTGCGCGACAAATTTGTGGCACAGGGCTATCAGGTGGGACAAATCAAGCTGAACGAAGACCAGAAAGTTACCTGGGCCATCAAGAAGCGCCCCATCCTGCGCGTCACCGACCTCACCTACGAGAATATCCGCCACATCACGGCAGGCAAGCTGATAGAGGTGCTGGAGCGCAACTTTGGCGGAGGCTGGGATTCGCTGTCGCAATCCATTCAGGACATCATTGAGAGTGGTTTCGACATCTCCACCACCACCCTGCCCAAAGACCGTCTGCACAAGAAGGGCGGCATGTATGAGAAGAAGATTGCCGATGGCTACGAAGTGCTGGAGGTGGAGAAAGGCACCTGGGTGGAAGCCATCTTCGCCAAGCTGAAACCCGAGACGCTGAAGCCACGCATGAAATTCGACGAGAGCCTGTCGGACGATGAGGATGATGAAGATGCAGACGTTGAGATCGTTGACGATTACAACAAGCCCGACGAAGATGATGTGGAACTGGACGAGCCAGACGACGACGACATCAACGAGAACAACTATCGCACCACGTTCGACCTGGGCGACGGCGATGACGATGAAGATGCCGAGAGCCTGTCGGACTATCTGGCCGAAGAGTGACGTATCCCCCACGCACCCCATAAGCAAAAAAAACAGTTTCCAAATAACTAAATCTATCATTTATGAATATTCCTAGTGTATTCTGGCTGGTGCCCATCGCTTCGGTGATAGCCTTGGGCATGGCATGGTTTTTCTTCACCCAGATGATGAAGGAAGACGAGGGAACGCCCCGCATGAAGGAGATTGCCCTCTATGTGAGAAAAGGCGCCATGGCCTATCTGAAACAGCAGTACAAGGTGGTGGGCATCGTGTTTGTCATTCTGTGTGCGCTGTTTGCCTTCATGGCCTATGGTCTGAACGTACAGAATCCATGGGTGCCCTTCGCATTTCTCACGGGTGGTTTCTTCTCCGGCCTGGCAGGCTTCTTCGGCATGAAGACTGCCACTTATGCCTCTGCCCGCACGGCCAATGCCGCACGCAAGAGCCTGAATGCAGGACTGAAGGTGGCCTTCCGGTCGGGTGCCGTCATGGGACTCACCGTGGTGGGCCTCGGCCTGCTCGACATTGCCATCTGGTTTGTGGTGCTCAACTATTTCGATACGGATGGACTCATCTCCATCACCACCACCATGCTGACGTTTGGCATGGGTGCCTCCACACAGGCCCTCTTTGCCCGTGTGGGTGGCGGCATCTACACCAAGGCTGCCGACGTGGGTGCCGACATCGTGGGTAAGGTGGAGGCCGACATCCCCGAGGACGATCCGCGCAATCCCGCCACCATCGCCGACAATGTGGGCGACAATGTGGGCGACGTGGCCGGCATGGGTGCCGACCTCTACGAGTCGTATTGCGGCTCTGTGCTCTCTACGGCTGCCCTGGGTGCTGCTGCCTTTGGAGCTGCTGGCTACACCATCCAGCTCAAGGCTGTCATCGCCCCCATGCTCATCGCCGCTGTGGGTGTCTTCCTGTCGCTCTTTGGCATCTTCCTGGTTCGCACCAAGGAGGGAGCCACGATGCGCGACCTGCTGCGTTCGCTGTCGCTTGGAACCAACGTCAGTGCCGTGCTCATCGCCGTGGCCACCTTCCTGATCCTTTATTTGTTAGGCATTGAGAACTGGCTATGGCTGTCGTTCAGCGTCATCACGGGCCTGGTGGCTGGCGTCATCATCGGTCAGGCCACCGAATACTACACCTCTCACAGCTATAAGCCCACCCAGAAAATCTCTGAAGCTGGTCTCACGGGCTCGGCCACCGTTATTATTAAAGGTATCGGAACAGGTATGATTTCCACCTGCATACCCGTCATCACCATCGGTGTGGCCATCATCCTCAGCTTCGGCTTTGCCAATGGCTTCGACCTATCGATGTCCAGCGAGAGTCTGGCTCACGGACTCTATGGCATCGGTATTGCTGCCGTAGGCATGCTGTCCACCCTGGGCATCACGCTGGCAACAGATGCCTACGGACCTATTGCCGACAATGCCGGTGGCAATGCAGAGATGAGCGAACTGGGCGAAGAGGTGCGTCATCGTACCGACGCCCTCGATGCACTGGGCAACACCACCGCTGCCACAGGCAAAGGCTTCGCCATCGGCTCTGCAGCCCTCACCGCCCTGGCTCTGCTGGCCTCCTATATCGAGGAAATCAAGATTGCCATGGAGCGTGCCGGTGTGATGATGGAGAATGTCAAGGGCGAGGTAATCAACGCCTCTGCCGCCACCATCCCCGACTTCATGAACTACTTCCAGGTGAACCTCATGAATCCCAAGGTGCTTGTGGGTGCCTTCATCGGCGGCATGGCAGCCTTCCTCTTCTGCGGACTCACCATGGAGGCTGTGGGACGTGCTGCCCAGAAGATGGTGGAAGAGGTGCGCCGCCAGTTCCGCGAGATAGCTGGCATTCTGGAGGGCAAGGCCACTCCCGACTACGGCTCCTGCGTAGAGATATCCACCCGTGCCGCCCAGCACGAAATGATATTCCCCTCGCTGCTGGCCATCGCCATACCTATTGTCGTGGGCTGTGTGCTTGGTGTAGCCGGTGTGCTCGGCCTGCTGGTGGGCGGACTCACCTGCGGCTTCACACTGGCTGTCTTCATGGCCAATGCTGGTGGAGCATGGGATAATGCCAAGAAGATGGTTGAAGAGGGCAACTTCGGTGGCAAGGGCTCCTTCGCCCACAAGGCCACCATTGTGGGCGACACCGTGGGCGATCCCTTCAAGGACACCTCCGGCCCCTCGCTCAACATCCTCATCAAGCTCATGTCGATGGTCAGCATCGTCATGGCAGGACTCACCGTGCTGTTCATCTGATTTCCCCTATTTCACTCTTTTGTGCAAAGAAATATTCCGAACCGCCAAGCGATTCGGAATTTTTTTCTTTTTAAATTTTCAGCGGTTATATCTTTTTGGTCTCTTTGTGCTAAAATGTGAGAATTGTTTTGTAACTTTGCACCCGAAAACAAATATTATTACGATATGAAGATCAAGGATTTCAGCATTGATAACCTGTACTACGAATACGATTTCAAATCCTCGCTTGACGAGAAGGTGAACATCATCGTGGGTAATAACGGCTCGTTCAAGACGACAGTGATGAATATCATTCGTTTTCTGGCTAACTTTGGTGAAGTGCCCACAACTGAATACAAAAGCGCAACGCTTTCTTTTGACAATGGAATTGTCGTCATTAGTCGGCCATCTGATTTCGTGTCGAGAAGTAATGACACACAAATAACGGTGCCGATAAGAAATATTAGTTTGAATGGCGAGAAGATGACATCCGAGAGATATGTGAAGCAAATGAAATTTGACTTCATATCAACCTTCGATATTAAGGATAAGGATGTAAACACGCAGCAGACATTTCTTGACAAAAGACTTACGCAGCTGCAGAGCGACTATGGTTACTATCTTAATGGACTACAGAAGCAATTCACTGGTTACCTGAACAAACAAGGAATAGTCACCAAGGATGTCTACGACAAGATATACACTCGTAAGGCCCTTTTCGACCATCTTGTCAATGAGGCTTTCAAAGAGACGGGGAAAGTTATCGACAATGAATCAGAAAAGTTGCGTTTCATCATAGACGGAAAGACTTCAATTGATGCAGACAAATTATCTTCTGGCGAGAAACAACTGCTCATCATCCTGTTGACGGTGTTGCTGGAGGACGGGCAGGAGTATGTGCTGATGATGGACGAGCCAGAGATTTCGCTGCATATCAGTTGGCAGTATGAGTTGCTGAACTGGATACTGGAACTGAACCCCAACGTGCAACTTATCCTTACCACTCACTCACCAAGCATATTCTCTGACGGATGGGGTGAGAAAGCTATTTATATGGAGGATATCACAACGAAGAGGGTATGAGCAATATCTACAGAGACCAAG
>Ga0326514_10001290_pt1 | contig 16416 bp, 25 predicted proteins | sample 3_2548_0518_D_FD_203653 | JGI IMG/M metagenome (GOLD analysis project Ga0326514, IMG submission 203653) | Bovine rumen microbial communities from UC Davis, California, United States - 3_2548_0518 | ecosystem: Host-associated > Mammals > Digestive system > Stomach > Rumen | place: USA...
CTACCGTTTAGGTTGGATGACGCAATATCAAAATATAAGGTGTTTTAAGGTAATGTTGGATCAGTCTTTAAAGCAGGTGTCCTTAACTAAAATAGCCTTGTTGGAAGGAATTAATGAGGATTCTTTCTTCTTTCCTGAAGAGAACTTTAATATGTATACACCTACATTATCTGAGGACGCATATAAAGAATATTATGAATATAATCCATAATTAAGGAACTATGATATGGTTAAATTACATCGTGTGGTTGAAAATTCCTCTTCTTTAATTAAGACTTCACAAATACGTTCTTTACGTACACCTCCATCCGGATGGGTAGTTTTAGATACAACAGGTATGAATGTTGGTGATTCTGGTTTAAAGAAAGGAATTAATCCCGGTGTATTTATTTATAAAGATGATTTAGAGCAATTAAAGAATGATAACAAAGATATTATTAATTATAAGACTATTGTAGGTCATTCTTATGGTTCTCAGTTTAATAACTCTTTAACATATAAACCTTCTGATAAATTAAGAGATTCAGGTATAAAAAAGCGAGTAGCTATACCAAAGCCTTTTGTTTCAAAGTTAAAATCATATCGTTATCTTGCTTTAATAGATTCCTATATGAAAGGTTTTGGTTTAATCGATTGGACTGTATACACTACTGGTTATATGGGTAATCGGAGTATAGAGATTCCAAAGAATGCGTATGAACGTAGGTCTACTCAGCAATACGCAGAATATGAAAGTCATTACTTATCCTTAAGAGATTTACCACAAAGGAAGTATATAGATAAAAAAGAAGATAGACTTACTGATGATGAATTATTAAATTTAACTAAGGTTCTTTTTTATGGTGATATTAAACCTAAGAGTCGAATAGATAAAGACATTTGTATTTCTTTACGAAAAGAGTTAGAGCGTTGTTTAGATTCTTCCTTGTTTTCTTCTTCTAAGGATGTAACTGATAACTTAGGTGAGAATGAGATAGATTTAGACATTTTTTCCACAAGACCTAGTTTATTTAAATATACTTATGTTATAAACATTTGGACTGCTGAGGAATATAAAGATTTTGTGTCCCTAATGGGAGGTGCTAGCCCAGATGTTAAACCTGTAATAGATAATCCTAATACAGATCGTTCCAGTGGAGTCTCTATTTTCTTGTTAGATACAAGGGAAAAGGCACCTCACCCTTTGGCTTGTTTAATACGTGATAATGGTATTCTAGGGATAGAAGGGGTTGTTAAAGATCATCAGGATCATAAGATAATATGGAGTAATGGGAAGATAAAATCTGTTATTTAAAAATTAAGGAATTATGATATGACAACGAAATGTGTTTATTGTGGTTCTACAGCATTTGGAGCTAGCTGTTCTAACTCGCCAAATAAATGTCATAAGCACTCTACAGACTCTTCTACTTGCATGTATTGTGGTCAGACAGCTTATGGTGGTGGGTGTCGGTTTTCTCCTAATGGAAGACACGTACATGGCCATTCAAAGCCCGGTGAAGTTGGGAAATGTCGATACTGCGGCTCTCCTGCTTACGGTTCTTGTGGATTATCTCCAACTCGTTTCCATGAACATTAAAAAATAAGGAATTATGATATGGTAAAGCTAAGTAAAATAAACACTAATGAAGAATATTTCGATTATGATAAACAGAAGATGATATATGAGCCATCGGATATACTACATCTACTAAACTCTTATTTAGATGTTGTGTCAGAGCAGGATGCTAAATCTTTTTTCGATGATATGGATATGTATTTAAAGGGTTGTCGTAAAGTAAAATCAGATTTTAGAAAATCTAAAGCAATGAGAGCATGGAAATTAGCAGAAAAAGAATCATCCTCTTTTAATGAGAATGAGAATTTAGATTCTGTTATGGAAACAGGCTTGAAATATACAGAACTACCAACACCTTTATTAGAGATTGGTAATTATTTTAATGGTAATTTTGAACCGTATATAGGGTTTTCCTTTAATTTTTAAAATAAGGAATTATGATATGTTCCCTGTAAGGAATATTAGAGAGTTTGTTGTTGCCGTTTCTAGGTATTTAGAAGAGAATAATTGGTTATTTACATCTCAGTTCTCCAATTATTCTAAGATAATGACTTTTATGTTTAGGATTAAGGTAAATGCAGAACCTTATTATCTACAGATAGTCCCTACATCAAATCAGTCTTTTAAGTGTTCTTTATTTATCGGTAAACAAGATGTTTATTCTTTTGAGTCCGATACTAAATCGGATATTGAAAAAGAATTAAAAGAGCTTTTAGTTCAGTTGAAAAAACATGCTGGAATAGAAGATTAAAAAAATTAAAAAAGTGCTTTACACGTTTTACTTTTTGTGATATAAGCCTTTTTGTTGTTGAGGTAAAAGACTTAACAACACTTCTTTGATAAGTTAATAAAGATTATAATATAGTATTAATAATATGATTATGAGCTTCGTCTCGGACTAGGAGATTATTCTCTAATGTTATCTTGAGCTATAGTATCTAATCATGTTATTAACATAGCCAGATTTTATCTCGAATGAAATCTGGCTTTTGCTCCAGTAGCAAAGTTGGATTATTGCAACCGCCTTCTAAGCGGTAGGTCACAGGTTCGACTCCTGTCTGGAGTATAATATCTAGTTAATGATTCCATAGTAAATTATGGGATCTTATATAAGGATATTATGAGTTATTTGAATCATTTAATCCGTATTATCATAAAGATTTATGGATAAGACAGGTAACTCAAAGAAAATAATATTCTTTAAAAGAAATCCCAAATACTTTATTTGTTATGGGATAGAGGCGTGTAGTACACCAGTAGATTTATCTACGAAACATTTAGTACAGAATAAAATTCTATGCTAAATGTAACTATTTTAATCCTTTTTAATTTAAATTATATGCTTTGCATGTCTTAGTAGGAACAACTAAAGTATCATAGTCTCTATAATTTAGATTAATCTAACAATTATTCATTCTGAATAATAAAGGATATTAGGCAGGAAATTGTTAGTGACCTCCACACAGCAGAGTGGCGCAGAAGTAGCGCAGGAGTCTTATAAATTCTTGGTCGCGGGTGCAATTCCCGCCTCTGCTATTGCCGTGAAAGTTCAGTTGGTCGTAACGGGTCAAGATCCATCGGTTAAACAATTTAGGGAAGTCATACCTAAAGACACGGAGATGTGATGCAGACTTTGGGTTCGATTCCCAGACACGGCATAGGGCGTGTAGTTTAATATGGTAAAACAACTCTCGCGAGGAATATAGAAATATATTCGTAGAAATAGGTTCGAGTCCTGTCACGTCCATTAAGTCATACAAGTTTAGTAGGGGTAAACGCCCGCAGTAAGGATTGATCACCTCTGTTGGGAGATTCAGGTTCGAGTCCTGAGTATGACATTTCCCTATGTCTGGTAGGGAAACGTTGCGTGGAAGGGGAGCATCGTGAACACTCCCTTCAAGCAGTCGGATTACTTATAGTACTGAGATCTCCTATAAGTAATTGCGGATTGTAATAGGTAACTAAGACCAGACAACTTAGTTACTTCTGCCAGTGTGGTGGAATGGAAGACACAGCGGACTTTGGTTATTTGAGCCATACAATAGGAAACTTTGTATGGGATGTGGGCTAATTCGGTGAAAATCTTAGCAAGTAAAGTTGAAGATAACGCCGAGCTAAGTCAGAATTTAATATTCTGTAAATGTGTAGAGAACATATACCCACAACCTAAACACTTAATAATGCATGGTTAAGACATGTTCCAGACTACAACACTTATTATAAGTGGCTATGGAAACATAGAGTAGTAAGAAAATCCGCTTCCCTTTACGGGAGTGTGAGTTCGAGTCTCACCACTGGTATTAGAGAAGAATTAAATAGTGTAAAAACTATTTATAAAACCCAGAGTATGATTGGCTTGCCGAACACAGCTCTGGTCTTCTCTTTTAGAAGGTTGGCCGAGTGGTCTAAGGCGCACGACTGGAAATCGTGTAAACCTCTAAAGGGTTTCGTGGGTTCAAATCCCACACCTTCTGTTATGGCAGACGCGTCTTTTTTCTTGTGGAAAGATTTAGGAAAGAGTCTAGTTATTTAGATTCTTGCGTAGTATGGTCGCATATGACCACCATTATTTTGTTAGTTTAAGTTTGGTGGCTCCTCTTTAACTTAGTCTAACAAATAGTAGTGTATGCACAAGACACCTCCTGATAGCCCAGAATATAACAAGACCTCATTATATTCTGGGCTTCTTTTTTTAAGGAATTATGATATGAACGGGTATCCAAGACTTTACATAGGTAGAGCTGCACAAGAATTTAAAAAGAGAATGAATCTTAGAGTTATTCAGCTTACTAAAGAAACAATGCCTGATTTTTTAGACTACTACACTAATATACCAAAGATGGAAACTCCTTTGGTTATAGAGGACTTAGCTTATTTACCCATTTATGTACAATCTGAATTATTAAAGTTTATAGAAGAGTCACAGATAAAAATAATATTGTTATCTTCTGAGGATAATATAATACCTACTGTATTATCCAGAATGTCTTTAGTGTATAAGGTTCAGGAGCAAATAACTTCTGAGTTTTTATCTCCAGTACAAGCTAGAAAAGAGCTTGCAGAAATAGATAGTGATACATTCTATTTAAATTATGTGAAGAAACAGCGTGCTTTATCTCCATTAACCTATTACAATGATTATTTAGTATCAGGAAAACCAAATAAAAATAAAATTTTACAAATCTTAGAGTCAGAAAATAATTAAATTATAATATGGGGATTTTTATGGAAACTTTGATAGGTAAGAAAGTAGCTATTACAGACCCTTATCTTCTTCAGTTCTTCTATCCACGCTTTACTGTTGTTTCTGATTTATCACAACCTATAGATTATTCTAAAGGTGTTATTTACACGGGACAACTCTTAGGTTCTGTACAACAAAAATTAACATGGATTACACGTGGATTATTTATTATAGTATCGCCTTATGGTGATATTAAATTAGAAACACCACAGGACTATATAAAAGTTTTTATGCCCAAATTTGATAATATATCAGATAAATATTTAGATTATCCTATAGATGAGTTTCTTCCTTTATTAAAACAGTATTGGATTTTACAACGTCGTATTCTTTATTATAAAGAATCTAATCAAGGTGTTTATGCTTTATATAGATCCATGTCTTCTTCAAAATATGAAATGTATGAGGCTTATTTTTCTTTATTAAAAGAGATGCCTATAAACCATATAGCTTCTAGTGTACTTACTTTTTTACAACGTGTTCAAACACAGAATTATGATGGTGCATCTAGTGGTTATAAATTGTCTATAAATAAGGCTTATTTAAAATTTGGAAAAAAGATTAGACAGGCTGTATTGCAATATGTTAAATCAAATCAAAGTCCTGAAGTGGCTTTGTTATTTTTATTAGACTCTCTCTTAGACTAAAGTTAGGAGCAAACAAATCATGGACAAGATTATTAAAGAATTAAAAGACAAAGTTTCTCGTTATGATGTACCTGAAGGGTTAGATGTAATACCGCCATATATGTCCTTAAAAACATCTAAGGAAGAATTATATAAGAAATACTCAGGTGTAGTTACTCTTTATCAGAGATTATGTGATGCTCTATCTAAACTTCAATATTATTCTGTAGCAGTAGATCGTGTACTTAAAGAATTAAGTACATCAAATGAGACTTTTCAGAGACAAAAATATTTCTCTACAGAACTAAAAAATCTAAAAGATGAAATTAGAGGATTGATCGAGTCTTATAAATATTCCAAAGAAGGTATGGAAGAAACTGTAAGATTTTATAGATCTGTCCAGTATATTCTTTCCAGCTACAACTTTGATGGAGATTAATTATGTTTTCATTTTTTAAACCTGTATTGAAGATAATATCCTCCTGTATGTTTCCTGAGTATAAAACAGATGGGGCAGCGTGTTTTGATATATCTATATCAAGTAATAGAACTTTAAAACCTAAAGAACTTTGCAACTTTGGTACTGGTTTACGTGTGGAGATACCTAAAGGATGGTGTCTTTTGGTATTCCCTCGCTCTTCTTTAGGTCAGAAAAAATGCATCATACCCAATTCTGTTGGGGTTATCGACTCCGATTATCGTGGTGAGATCAAAGTTCCCATTTTAAATTTATCGGATACAGAGGTTTCATTTGAGATAGGTCAAAGAGTTGCACAAGGTCTTCTTGTTAAAGCTAAACAGTGCCGGTTAGTCCAAGCATCATCTTTGTCTGAGTCAGCTCGTGGTTCTGGTGGTTTTGGTTCCACTGGAGTTTAGCCAAATAAAAGCCTGTGAGGTTATCTCACAGGCTTTCCCTTTTTCTGGATTCTTAAAATTATCAGTGTTTAAGCCAGTTTTAAAGAAAAGTGAAGTTTTTTGAAAATTTTTCTTGACACTTAGCTTTTTGTGTGTTATATGGTGTTTTGTCTGATGGGTGATTTCCTCAGACTGGTTGACAGGTGGATAAGAGAAAGTTAAAGAGAGAGAATTTATGTTTGTGGGATGGAAACATCTCATGCTCGTTTAACTTATGCTCCATTTGGAGTTCAGGGAGGATCAATTATGGCTAAGGTAAAGACACACACTGTTATTTGTTCTGTAGGTAAGACACAGTTTTCTTTCACAGGGACTTTAGCAGCAATTAAGAGGTATATGGGTGTTCGTAAGGGGAGACACATTCACAGTTTTCCAGATGGAGACAAGGAAATCTTTTTTGCACCTAACACGATAGACTCTTTGGTTAAGGAGTATAACCGTTTCATTCGTCGTATTTATTCGCGTGAGGGTTATTCTTTAAGTCAAACACCCATTTATCGTGTTGTAGGTTAGCGTAAATTTTTAAAAATCATTAAATTATGAGATGTTTCCATCTTATAAATCACCAATTTTAAAAATAAAGGAGAGCAAACCATGATAAAAACAACACCGTATACAACTAAGGCACAGTTGGTTTCTGCACTTCGTACACAGCTAACTAAAGATTCTGATAGAGCTATTAAAGCTCTTATGACCTTGTTTGATTATCAGACACAGGACGAACAGGTAGAGGGTAAGACAAAGCATTCCAATGGTGTCGGGTTTATGCAGAGAGATGACCGTATTTTAACGTCTCTAGCTCTTTTCTATAAGGATAGGGGGTTTTTAACACAAGCCCAGACTAATATTCTGATTAGCAGAATCAGTAAATATGCAGGACAGCTTGTTAATCATTCCATAGCTAAAGGGATGATTAAAAAAGATGGTCGTTTTTATGTCTTTGTGGTTTAATAAGGAGTGGGTCTATGGGTGTTAAAGCTGTAGTTATTCCTGTTTCTTTTAATGATAAGCCCTTTTTGGTAGAGTTGTTAGATAATAACCATCTAGCTTCTTTATATAAATATATAGGATGTTCCTGTATTGATGTTGTTTATCTTGCAGAATATGATGATCACTCTGTAGATATGTTTGTGGATGATGAGGGACTACTTAATGAATCTCCATTAAATCAATATTTTTTAAGAGCATATAAAAAAGGTTTGTGTGTATCCCCTCTTGCTGGAGTTGGGGTTGTGACTAGATCCAATGATGAAGGTGAGACTGTAGATATTGATTTACAGGAAATAAAAAAAGTGTTAAAAGAGTTCGGTTTTTCAGAGGAGGAGTTGTCAAATCTTCCTTAATCTCTAACAAATTTTAAATTTAAAGGGTGGTTAAAAGTAATCACCCTTTACCACACAAGGACGTAAGCATGTTAATAGACTCTAAGATAATTAAGAGTCTTCTTTTCCCTATAAGCAATAACACAGCTATTTTCTTTTTAGCTGAATATGCAGAACGGAAAAAGGACTTAGCTTCTGCACCAAAACAGTTTCCTTTTATACGGGATTTTCTGGTTTGGGCAAAGGATCATGGATATGAAGTATTCACACAACAACTCGTCAATGCTTACTTAATTCATGTTTATTCTAATGTAAAATTTTCTTATGCTGAGGTTATTTGTTCTTATTTAAAATCTTTTTGTCAATTCCTTTATGAAAAAGATTATTGTGATTACATCACCTTTTCAGATAAACCTAGACAGACTCTTCAAGATGTTTTCCAATCATCAGATGAATCCGATACAGAATCGTCTACTGAAGAACCGGGTGTAACTCATAATATCGAGGACTCAGAATCAACAGGACAGGATGAAGAGACCTGTACTCATAATACTTCATCTTCTTCAACTAAAAAGCCTAAATCAAATAATAATAAAAAAGAAAAATTAAAGCGTGTTACTGATTATTATTCTTTGTTGGGCGTTTCTTATGATAGCCCTATTTCAGAAATACGTAAAATTTACCATACGTTGGCAAGACAGATTCATCCTGACCATCATCCTGATGATCCTAATGCCTTGAAGCGTATCACATCTTTAAACATGATTTTTTCTGTTTTGAAGGATGAGGAGTCCAGATTTGAGTATGATGTGACTATGGGGTATCTTGATGGCGAAACACGGTATAACAAAAGACATTACACTGTATGGATTTAAAAAAATTAAATTTTTGTCATTTTTCTCTTGACAAGTGTGTTTTTATGTGCTAAGTAATTACTTGTCTAAGGGTTAATGCTCTTAGACAGGTTGAAAGATGAATAAGAGAAAGTTTTAGAGAGAAGAGTTTAAATTTGTTCGACAGTTATTTTCGCAAAACAACTTTAAAAAACAAGGAGACAATTATGAAGAGTGATAAAACAAACTGTTTCGTTATTCCTACGGGACTTACTGATAACATGTCAAAGAATGTTCTTCTGAACGTTATCGGTCAGCTTTCAGATGGTATGTGGGAAAACTCAAGAGCAATGACACATTATTGGCCTTATGTTGATATTGAGTATAGAGAGGATATTGGTCAGGTATGCTTTATCATCAGTTCAAGCAATGACTCCACATTCTATAGTGGGTTTGGGTATAATTATTTTATCAATCCAACTAAACTGAATAAAGACAGTATTAAAATCAAGAAATGGTTTGCAGATAAGATTAAAGCTATTGTGAGACAGGAAGCTAAGGATTATCCTAATCGTGGTTTAAAGTTTAATGAAAAGTGTGATGTGTTTTTGCAGTACATGTACACCTATGATAATCCAGAAATTAAAATCACAGCAGCCGATGCGTGTAAAGTTGCAAAGGCTTTATGTGTATAATAATAGGAGGTAGCCATGACAGTAAAAGAGCTTATTGAAAAACTTAGTAAATATAACCAGAACGATCTTGTGTACATACATGATAGTTCTTGTGAAGCTGTATATCCTGTTGAAAAAGATTTAATATTTTTTAATGATAATCAAGAAATAGAAGAGTGGTATGAACGGAATATGAGATATGGTTCTTTACCCGGAACAAACCCAAGAGATGTTCTTGAGGATTTGAAAAACCATAAATCTTCAGGTATAATCTATTTCTCAGTAGAAATATAGATAGACTTAATCTTTTTAACCAATTTTATAAAAAGAGCCTATATATTATAGGCTCTCTAGGAGCAATTATGAAGGAACGGCATAAAACATTTATATTTCCGAAAGTGGCTTATACTGGTACTCGTAAATTAAATACTCCAGAAATCGAGATGACTCTTCGGTATGATGACAATAAGCCAGAACTTTCTATTTGTGGTTACTTGTGGAATGCTAGACATACAGATTGTGTATTAGGTGGTCAGTGTTTAGATAGATTAAAGGATTATTTAGGTAAAGATGAATTATTTAACAAATTGTATAGGTTATGGAAGTTACATCACCTTAACGGTCTCCATGCAGGAACACTTCTTCAGGAACAGGCATTGTCTAAAATAGACAGAAAAGATCGAGATTATGATTATGATTGTAAATACCTAGAAGAAATTGGTTTGTTGTATGATGGTGGTTATAAATACGGCACATCATGGCTCTATAGAGAAATACCAGAAGAGGATATGCGTATCATAAATGAACTTCTGGATATGTAGACTTTAATTTTCTCAGTAACCAACTTTAAAAATAAGAGCCTATACATTATAGGCTCTTTAGGAGCAACTATGACAAAGGCTATAGATATTAATGGCAAGGTGATCCAAGAGAGTGTCGTTGTTGAAATCCGAGGTGCTTATGGTAAAAATCATAACGGATTGTGGTATGTTGAACATTCTTATGATGATGGACATTTGTGGCTTGTTAAATTAAATAAGGATATGAGTAAAAGTAAGAGTAATTCTGGATCTTCAACAACTTCATGGCCTTTGTGCTCATACTTGAATAATAGACAAAAAAATAGAGAAATTAATCTGTATAACAGTCAGAATGCTGTTATTGAAGTGCTTTGTCCTTATGTTGAGCCAGAAAAGAAACCTGTATCTAATGAATTAAAAATAACGAAAAAAGGCATCCGAAAAGGAGAGGATTATTGTTCTTGTTATTATTATTTGAACAATGATAGTAGTATTACAATCTTAGCAAGGCATTATAATCAGCATATTCCAAGAGAGGTAGGTGATGTTTGTAATGAAAGTGATGGGATGACTGATTATTTTGAGACAGATCGTTGTGTTTTGCATCCCGGTGATCGTTATTATGATGCAGCACTTCGTTGTTGTTAAGATAAAAAATAAATGTTTATAGCCAAGGAGAGGAGGGTGTTATGAAGGTATGTAGAACAGTTGATTATGAGGATATGGTAACGGTTCTTCGTGGTGAAGCATTAAGTAAGTGGTTGTCTGCTACAGAAGACCAGAGAGAGGTTGTATGGTCTTTGATTAATGATTTACTTGCTAATGACGGTAAAATCCCAACTGAATCTGAAGTAAATGATTATGTCTGGTTTCAGTGTGAAGATGTTTTCTATCCTGAAGATGACCCAAGATCTGATGAGGATGATGACTTTTGCTACGATGAAGATGATTATGATGATGGTATAGAAGTGGATACCAATGATGATATTCCTTTTTAAAAAATAATTAAATTAAGAGATGATGGTATTATATACATCATCTCTTTTCCTGTATGGAGCATTAAAATAATGGCACTAGAAACACCTAGAACACTATCTTTTTTAAAAGAAGAGTGTAGACAAAAAGGTATTGAAGTACATATCATAGGTAAAGAACATAAAGAAGATTATGTTCGTGCTTTACGTGATTATTGGCTTACTAGATACTATGGATCCCCTGATAAAGCTCCATGGTCACTTAAGTTCATGTGTAATGAAATTGATTGCCCTATGTTATGTAAAAGGTTTAAGCAATGTAAACCAGAAGTACAGAAAAAAATGTGGGAATCTGATGAGTATATTGTAGAAGAGAAGATTGACGGAAACAGAATGCAGATTTATTTCGATGCTTCAACACAATCCTTCGATTTTTATTCAAGGAATAACTCCGTTGTCGATTTTCTACCCCAGTCTTACAAGGAAACTATTTTAGTAACCTCTAAAGATTTTTACTACCCAGATAATTTTATTTTGGACTGTGAGGTAATCTCTACTAATCCAAACATTTCAACTATAATGTCTGGTAGAGGGACTTTATGTGCTACTCAGCTTCAGTCTACTACAGCGTTGTTGTCTTTAAACCCAAAAGAGTCTAAAGAGATACAAAAAAAAGACCCTCTGAAATTTATTATTTTTGACTGTCTTTATGATGGTGAGTCTATCATGGAAAGACCATGGAAAGAGAGACACCCTCATGCGGAAAAGTTAGCACGAATACTTAAGGCTTCTGGATTTACTTGTGAATTAAATCCTGTTGTTCGAGAAAATAAATTAGAGTTCTTTTCTGATTTGATAGAACAAGGAAAAGAGGGCATTGTGTTTAAAAGACTTAATGCTCCTTACCATGGTAACACAAGTAGGACAGATGATCAGGTGAAACTGAAAAGAACAATCTCAGATGGTTTGAATAAAGATTTGGATGCGTGGGTGACTGGGTTTATCCCATCTTCGGAAGATAAAGCATGGTCTAATTATATTGGATCTCTTGTTTTTTCATGTAAAGTTAAAATGAGAGATGGTAGTATCAAATTACATACGATAGGTGTCTGTTCTGGATTGCCTGAAGAGTTAAGAAAACAAGCAACTGTGTATGTTGATGGTAAACCAACATTGAACCCTGATTTTTTAGGTAAGGTTTCCACTCTTAGCGGTCAAAATATAAGTGCTAGAAAATTGGCCTTAACTCATGCTGTTATTGTACAATGGAGACCTGATAAAGACCCTGATGGGTGTGAGATTCTGACTGAAGAAGAACTCCTGTCTATGGTGTTTTAAAATTAAAATAAGGAATTGTAATATGAAAGGTGCTATTATTGGAGATGTTATCGGTTCTTCTTATGAATTTAACAATACGTTTACTTATGGTTTCCAGCTTCTTACAGAAAACACAGACTTTACCGATGATACGATTTGCACTGTAGCTATAGCAGATGCTTTAATGTCTGACAAAGATTATACTCGTTCTTTAAGAAAATGGTGCCGTAAATATCCAGATCCTATGGGTGCTTATGGCCCATCTTTTAAACAATGGGTTTTTTCAGATAAAATTTATTCTAATGATAGTTTTGGTAATGGAGCATTGATGCGTCTGTCACCTATAGTTTTATCCAATATGGATATCTATAAAGCAAAGCAGGAGGCATATAAAGCAACTAAATGCTCACACGCACATTCTAAAGCTCTTAAATGTGTGGATATTTTTGTTGAGATATGCTATGCATTAAAGAAAGGTAGACAAAAAGAAGCTGCTACAAAAATAATGATTAAATATTTTGGGTATGATTGGATTCAACATATTCCAAAGATGGGAGAATTTGATGAAACTTGTCAGGGTACTTTACCACTTGCAGTTTATTTGTTTTATAAATCCACTGGGTTTGAAGATGCTATAAGATTAGCTGTTTCTTATGGTGGGGATTCTGATACATTGGCTGCTGTTGTAGGGACTTTATCTGAAATATATTATGGTGTTCCTGAAAAACTTTGGGAACGTATCAAGGAATATTTGCCAGACGAATTTTTAAGTGTGGTAAGTAAATTCTATAATACTTTGTAAAAAGGAAAACATGTATGGACACAAATCTAAATTCTAACTCTAATCAGAATAATTTTTATATGGATACTTCTATTCCGTTAGAGAATGTAACCGTAAATACGAAAAGAGTGTTTTTCCATCAATTTATAGCTTTTCAGATTTCTAAAAATCCATATCTTCAGTATTTTGCACAGCAAAATTTAATTCTTACCCATCCTAGAACCATATATAGGGTTGAGTTTGATGATAATGGTGATATGCTTGTAACATATACACAGAATGAAGAGCCTACACGATATAGTGTAGTATTAACAAAGAACTTAACGATATCTGATGTTAGTTACTCTAATCGTTATAATTGTTACTTTGATTTTCTGAAGGGATGCCCTTTTGTTGTGGATTCTGATATTGTAACTCTTCTTTATCTTGCTGCTCTTGAAAATGAATTAGCCCCAGAAGTGTTAGGCGAGTGGTTAAGATCTTCAACTCGTGGTAGATATACAGGATTTAATCCTGTTCATCTTGATCGGGATATGTATAATCGTGATTAAAAAATAAGAGAATTATAATATGCCCCAGTATTTAAGAATTATACGTAAAGCTAAGAATAATACTCGAATAGAATTACCAGACCATACTACAACTCTCATTCCTACAGCATCTTTACCTTTATGGGATATGGTTAATAGCTTAGAAAATTCTAAGTCTGGTGTTTCTGCTTCATCTAAAGAGAAAATAAAGAAAGAACCTAAGCCTAAAGTACGTGTTAATAAAGGGAAATGGGCTTATCGTAATTTGTCTAATGGCTTGGGTGTAGATCATCCTTATGAAAATGTTGACATGAGATACACACCCGTTATCTTTGAGGGTGCCATAGAAGCACCGTTTTAGCAATTTTTAGGAGGAAATTATGCCTAACGTTCGTGTGTCTTTATCTTCTATAGGATATCAAAGTAACCCTATTCCAAACAGTTTATTTGTTCTTCAGTCTCTTTATAAAGAGGGATTTACCATTTCTCTTTTAAATGGGAAACGATATAGAGATAAATATGAAATATCTGAGTGGTTTTATGACCGTGGTCTACACGTTAAGTTTATTGATGTATCAAAGCCTGATATAGAGGTAAACAATACTTTTGTTCGTGTCTTAGGTGAGAAATCAGACTTTGATTTGGTGGATGGATGGGAAAATTTAGATAAATTATTGGTTAATAAAGGTGTATATGAGAGAGATAATAATTCTTATATACCCTCATATAAAAAAGATTCTTATTTTCTCGTAATGAACTATGGTGATAAAGATCAGTTTATTGATTCTAAACCGAGATCTTTAGATCGTAGTCATAGGTTTTGCAAAACAATAAATTCACATAAAGAAGTTCGTACTATCCATATAATTAATTCTACTACCCTTGAGGCAGTGGAGTTCTTTGATTTTAGTACAGGTAAATTCGAGGCTTTAGAGCCAGATGTGTATTTTAGTGTTTTAGTATAGTGAGATGTTTAAATATTTCTTTAGTATAGTATTTCTTTTTGCTCTATCTTCTGTATCTTATGCACAAACATCATTCAGTGTTTATTTAGAAAGATGTCAGGAATTAAGACCTAAGATAGAGCAAATCCTTAAAGAAGAGGGTTTGCCTCCATATTTCTTTTATTTGGCTTTAGCTGAGTCTGGATGTGATGTTTATAACGTATCATCAAAGAATGCTAAAGGTCTATTCCAGCTAGTTCCTAGGACGTTTAGGGTTTATTCTGAAGGTGTTTGTTTTGAGGATAAACCGTGTCCTATAGAAGCTGTGTATGACCCTTTAACAAATACTCGCGTTGCGGCTAAATATTTGAAATCCTTGTATGATAGGTTTGACAAAGACGTGTCTTGGGTCGTTGCCGCCTACAATGCAGGAGGCACAAACCTTATGCGTAAAACTTCTTATCAAAAAGGAATGGATATTAAAGTAGTAGCTAAGATATATCCACAGGCATATAATTTAGCTATGAAAGTAAAGCATTTCTCTAATATGGATAAATACAAAAAATCTTAGAGATTTTTAAAATTTCTCTTTACATTTATTTTAAAAAATGATAGAGAGTATTTTGTCCCGTTTGGGATACAAAGACTGGCCTGTCTTTTCTTAGAACTTAGGACTTAGGACTTTTCTTAGGACTTAGGACTTTTCTTAGAACCTAAAACTTAACTTAGAACTTAAAACTAAAAAGGAAACAAACCATGGAAGAAACTACTGTTTTAGCACCAGCATCAAAAACATCTTTTGATATTTCAACTCTTAATTTAGGGGCGGACGACCCTTCTGTTTATGTGTGTGATACAGGTACAACCGTATCTCCTTATCCATTTGAAAGATTAAAATTTGAACAGGGTAGACAAACACGATTTTCTATTATTACAAATAAAGTAGTAATTGTAAAAAGGCATTATCATGATACACTTGGGTATGTGAGATGTAATGGTATTTGTTGCCAGTATTTTGATAAATCTCCAAGTATTGTATATCTTTATCCAGTTGTTGTGTATCAAGACACAGATTCAAGAGGGAAACCCTTATCTGACCGTATTCAGGTAAAGATGCTTCAGTGTAATAAGGAAATGTATAACTTTATCTGTGGTCTTCATGACCTTAAGGGGGATATTTCTTCTTTTGATTTGGTTGGTACACAAATACCCGGCACTGATAAATTCCCGAAAACTCAGTTGTTAGAGGCAGGCCCCAGCTTATGGAAGAATAATGAACATGCTGTAGAGTATGTTATGGATTACATGAAACAGAACTCTGATAAGTTTTTATCTTCTGTAGGTAAATTGTATAAGACAGAGAGTGAACTTAAAGAGGCTCTTGGGTTAGCAGCTCCTGTTCAGGAAACTGTAGATCAAGACCTTAATGATATTTTCCGACCACAGAATCCATAAGCATAATTAATTTAAACTAGGCCAGTCTTTAAGCCCAAGGAAAATCCCTTGGGCTTTTTTTGTAGACATTTTAGTTTCTTTAGGTTATTTAAAACTATTGTTGTGTATGTGCTTCTTGATCTATGGAAGTAAGTAGGATTTATTTATGATTAATTTAGACTATACAATGGTAGGCATAGATCCTTCTTTTACCCGCACAGGGATTACCGTACTTACTAAGGACAAAAAAATTTATTTTCATACATTATCACAGACTATAGGTAAAAAGGACTTTGTACACACCTATAATTCTGCTTATATTTTAGCAAATCAAATACGTGATTATTTGGAGCAGTTTAATCCGTATCGTGTAGTTATGGAGTATGCACCACCTATATCGTCTATGTCTCCAGCTCTTTATTGCTTAGATTCTTTATATCATTTCGTTTTACATCCGTATATTT
>Ga0326514_10001291_pt1 | contig 16409 bp, 12 predicted proteins | sample 3_2548_0518_D_FD_203653 | JGI IMG/M metagenome (GOLD analysis project Ga0326514, IMG submission 203653) | Bovine rumen microbial communities from UC Davis, California, United States - 3_2548_0518 | ecosystem: Host-associated > Mammals > Digestive system > Stomach > Rumen | place: USA...
GACCAGAAGGAAGGCAAGAAGATCGGAAAATGGACCTGCCCAAAGCGCTCCGTCAATGCCCAAACGGCTGGTAAAGAAGTATAACGAAGGAATAAAGAAGACCAGCGGACGGAGCATGGAGGATATCATCGCAATAACCGGTTTGCCAATGGACTGGAAGAAGATTCCGGTAGGTACCGTGACACCTGCAAGACAGACGGTGACCAGAAAACGCCGGAAGCACTTTACAGCAAACTCATTGTACAGTTCGGATTCCTGCCCGAATACATTAACGATGTACTGCGGGAAGAGCTGGAAACAGGACCATCCAAGGATCGCGACGATACTTCCCACCAAAATGGTGCGGAGATATGTTTTCTTGACACGGCCGAAGTTTCTCGCACCGTAGTTATAGCCAACGATCGGCTGGCTTCCAACGCTGATTCCCACCAGGACGCTGATGATGATGGAGTTGACCTTCATCACGATACCGAAGGCGGCCAGAGGAATGTCCGGACCGTAAATGCTCAAGGTACCGTATTTTACCAGCTGGTTGTTCATGCAGACCTGCAGAATGGCGAAAGACATCTGAGTAAACAGGCTGGAGATTCCAAGAGGAAGAAATGCGCCCAGTACACTCTTTTTCGGTTTCATGTTCTCAAGCCGGAACTGAATGTCGCGGAAACGGGGGATATAGGCAATGCACAGGATAAAGTTCAGGAACTGGCCGATGACTGTCGCCCAGGCAGCGCCCTTTACACCCCAGCCGAGTACGAGAACAAACAGCGCATCCAGTATGATGTTGGTGATGCAGCCGGGCAGCATGCAGATCATGGCATACCGCGGATTACCTTCAGCACGTATCAGCGATGAGATCGTCATGGCTATAAAGACAAGGGGGAAGCCAATCAGAGTGATGGATACGTAATCCACTGCATACGGGAATACGTTCTCTGTTGCGCCACAGAGTTTCAGCAGCGGGCTGAGAAAGGCCTCGCCCAGAAGAAACATGATCAGACCGGTGACCGTGGCGATCATGACACCGTTTCCCATGGTGCGTGCAGCTTCATCATAGCGTTTTTCGCCTAATTTCAGTGAAAAGTAAGCAACACAGCCGTCACAGATCATGGTGCTGAGAGCCATGGCAACGGTCATCATGGGAAATGCGACATTGGTTGCTGCATTGCCGAGATAACCGACGCCCCATCCGATAAAGATCTGATCGACGATATTGTAGATACTGTTAACGACCATGGAGATGATCGCCGGCAGTGAGAATTTAAGCATTAGTTTTCCGATGGACTGCTGCTCGAACATCAGCAGTCTGCTGGAACCTTGTTCTTCCACGATTTGTCACCTGTTTCGATTTTGATTTCGTGAAATATTAACACGGGAAGATTTCTTTGTAAACAGAATCGTCCTGAGAATCCTTCCGAATTCTCAGGACGATTTTCAATTTCGTGATTATTAATAGGAATCTTATCCCTTGATGGAAATAAATTGATGCATATTATCAATGTCAAAAACAGGAGGCGCTTTATAGTGTTCGCCGTCCAGTGTCCAGTCAGTCTCATCCTCTCCGGTCTCGATGTGGAGACTCTTGCTGCGGAAAAACTGAATACTGTCAGTTTTGTCATAGTTCTGACTGAACATACCGGTAACGATATCGTAGAAATCTTTAATGTTTTTCGGCTTCTTGACAAGAAATACTTCAAAAATACCATCGGCGGTATCCACGTACTCTTTGGGAATATCAAAAGTGCCGGCAAGAGAAGTTGAGTTCAGAGCGGAACCGTAAATATAATCTCCTTCATACACATTGCCCTCATCATCTGTTACTTTCAGATATGTGGTGCGCAGTTTCATGATCACGGGGAGAGCACCGGTGAAATATGCGGCATGACCAAACTTGTTTTTCATCTTCTGAGAAGTGCTGTAGGAAAGTGAGGCAAGAGCTCCGACTGCCGCAACATAGGTAAAATAGCCGTCATGAAGCTTGCCGAGATCACTGGCGTGGCTTTCCTTCTCCATGATGTTGACGGCCGCTTCAAGTACTTTCGTGGACAGTTCGTGGCACTCTGCAAAATCGTTGGTGCTGCCGGCAGGGATATACCCTACGGGAATGTGAATACCGGCTTTGCCGAGTCCGGTGCACACTTCGTTCAGTGTACCGTCTCCGCCCAGGCAGACGATGATGTCAAAATCACTTCCGTATTCGATGGTGTATTTGGTGGCATCGCCTCGTTCGGTGGTCAGCATCGTTGTGGTCAGATAGCCGTATTCATAGAAGATACGGATGATATCCGTCACATAGGGAAGCCCTTTTTTGCGGCCGGAAACCGGATTGATGATGAAAAGAAGTTTTTTGTAATCATCCATGATGTTGTGTCCCCCTCATGTAATGAACTAAGATCAAATAATTTTAAAGAGATAGAGCATGAACCAGGAAGTAGGAATGGAGAACAGGAGACTGTCCAGCCGGTCCATCGCTCCACCGTGACCGGGGATCAGATTGGAATAATCCTTGATTCCCGCTGTACGCTTGAGAAGGGAAGCTGCAAGATCGCCTACCTGCCCCATGGTAGAGGCTACCAGTGCGACCAGTATACTGACTCCCACAGGAACCGTGAATCCGAGGAGTTTCAAGATCAGAGTAGCCAGAAGACCGGCAATAATGGAAGATGCCGCACCTGTGAGACAGCCTTCGATCGTCTTGTTGGGACTGGTGTATGGTGCAATCTTGTGAGAACCCCACCATTTTCCGCCTAGAAGCGCAAAAGTGTCACAAAGCCAGGTCGCTGCACAGGCAATGATGATCACAGGCTGCCATCCGTGAGATACAGAGATCACCATGATCAGTGCATAGGGGAAGAGGGGATACATAAGAATGCTGGTGTTGGCCATGGCGCCCTTGCCCCGGATCTTTTCACTGCGGATGCCTTCAAACATGCTGAGGAACATCGCAAAAAATGCCCAGGCAATATAGAGGACCGGAGAAATATAAAAGTTTACACTGAGAACGCCAAGAAGAGCGGTTCCGATAACGAAACAGTACAGGACCCACTCGGCACTGCGCATATCCAGTTTGGAAAACACATTGGATACTTCGCGAATGCTGACCACTGCAGCGGCCAGAAGTATGAGCAGACGGGTATACGGTGAAATAACAAAGCAAGCTACAGCGACAATGATCAGTATCACTGCAGAGATGACACGTGTTTTCAAAGCGTATGCCTCCTAAAAAACATTTAAAATTTTAAATATTATATCATGGACGTAATCATATTCAACATGATTTTTCCAGAAAACCGATAAAAAAGAAAACCGCCGGCAACCGCCGGCGGCAGATAATCAGGAATACCAGGAGCCTTCGTTGGAATGCGGGTTTTCGATGATAGGCTCTTCCAGACGATAATCATTGAGATTCTTGATCCAGACGGAACCCAGTATCATGCTTACGCCACGGCAGACGGTCTGCAGAGAAGATTGGTCATCCAGCGCATATCCCAGGATTCCGATACAGGCCAGAATGCCCAGCACCATCATCCATTTTCTTAAAGGTTCTGTCTCTTCAGGGAACCATTCTGGTTTGCCCATGCAGTCACGGAGTGATCCGCCAAACTGGTAGAAACGACGGGTATACATGATGTTGACTACAGCGATCAGCAGTGCCAACAGGAGGAGACCAACACCAAGCCAGATCATGCCGTACTGGCCGAAGAATTTCAGGACAGCATCCATGATTTCCTCCGAATCAGGACCGGCGATAACAATGGAGGAATCCACTGCAGTAGAAACAACGGAACTGGGGACAAACATCACCAGGACACCGGCAACTGCGAAAACACCAGCGACAATCCATCCAATGATCCACATCGCTTTCATCGTACCGATTCCAAGACCAAAGCCGGAAAGCTCTTTTCCGTTCTTTGCACTGCTGTAAAGCATCCAGAAGGCGATGGCAAGCAGTACACTGATGACATCAATGGTTCCACCGACAAAACCAAGCAGGGCGGAGATCGTGGTCAGAATGCAGATTGCCAGAAACAATGTTGTTGTAAATATTTCACGTCTCATATAAAACCTCCTTTTCCGTTTGCCTGTTAAGGGGTGTAATTTTAACTGCTTTTATTATATTCGTTTCCCGGTGCCTGTTCAACATGCTGATGCAGAATATAATAAAACAATATTTTGTTTTTATCCGGTCATTGACTGCTGTTCCAACACAGGATAATGTGTTTCGAATACTTGTGATTTCTTTTTATATATGGTAAAATCGAAAAATTGAAGGGTTACATAATACTTATATTATTTTCTCGCATGCAGTTTTCTGCGATGAGAAACCGTAGGAGATCATTATGAGTATCTGGAATGCCATTCTGCTTGGTATTGTTCAGGGTGTTTCGGAGTTCATGCCGGTGTCCGGTTCCGGACATCTGGCAGTTCTGCAGCATCTGTTTGGTGTCACCACGAATGGAGATTATTATTTCCTCCATGCGCTGCTTCATGCCGGTACCCTGATCGCTATCATATTCGTGTATCGTTCTGAATTGAATAACATGCGTAAGCAACTGATGCTAAACCGGATGCAGCAGTATCAGCAGACGGAACAGAAGCAATATCCCAAAGTCCGCCTTTTTGCCATGATCGCGTTTGCAAGTATTCCAATGATCATTGCGGCAATGTTTTATTCCATGTTCAGCTCGCTGGCTGTGAAGACTGCCTTCGTATCCGTAATGCTGTTGCTGAACGGTATCCTTATCTATGCAACGGACCAGATGAAAGAAGGAAAATATTCCGAAGGTACATTACCTTTTCGAAGAGCAATCCTTGTGGGTCTCTGCCAGTGTGCAGCCATCGTTCCCGGAATATCCAGGGTCGCAGCGGCATATGGAGCGTCTACTGCCTGCGGTCTCCGTCGGGAACGTTCCCTTCATTTTACTTACATGCTATCGATTCCCGCTTTGATCGGAATCGTGATCGTTGATCTGGCCATGGGGATATCCCGAGGTATCTCATTGGGAGAAGTCCCGGGTGCTCTTTTTGCAATGGTTTGTGCGATCGTGTTCGGGATCTTATCGCTTCGTTTGATGAAACAGATTGTCGAATCGGAGCAGTACGGAAACTTTGCATATTACTGTTGGGTAATAGGAGTGGTGACCCTGTTGCTCACGTTCATTTTCTGAAAACAGAAAGGGATTTGATTGATATATGGCGAATAACGCTGCTAAGAAAAAAACTACATCAAAAAAGAATACCACTACACAGAGAAGTAACGGTAAAGGCGGGAAGAAAAACACTTCCGCTGCAGCGAAAAAGAAGACTTCGGCCTCCTCTGCACCTCGAAAGACCACACGAGGCGGAAGTCATTTTGATCATGCGAAAAACGCACAGAGCAACAACCGCGTAATCGCCGGGATCGTCTGCCTGCTGCTGGCGCTGATCTCTGCATTGGGATATTTTCATATTGAAGCGATCCTGGTGGAATGGATCCGTACCCTCATTGGCGGATTGACCGGATGGGGCTTCTATCTGTTCCCGCCGTGCCTTCTTGTAGTGTCCTATCTGCTGATGCATTATCGAAACATCCCGCTCACCGGACGGATCATAGCACTGCTGCTTGTTCCGATCCTGTTTGGCGCGATGGCACAACTGCTGTTCTCTCTGACGGATCTGGATGCTGCGGGAGGACTTGCTTCCATTATCTCCATTCTGTATAACGATGGACGTCAGCTGGCCTACGGAGGTGTGATCAGCGGCCTTCTTGCCTATGGACTGGAAAAGGTCATCAGCATCTACGGTGCTTTCCCTGTGTTGCTTCTGGCATTCATCTATTTTGTCCTGCGAAGCTTTGATATCACGGTTTCACAGATCATGGAGTGGGCGAACAGTAAGGAACAGCCGATTTCCATTCGGGAAAAGATCGAAAACAGAAAGTACGATCAGTTTGATGATGATGAAGGTGATTTTCTGCCGGATGAAGAGACTCATTCACAGTCGAATCCCAAAATCATTCAGATGCCTCATCTTGGAAAAGGAAGCATCGATATTCCGCTGGATGATGAGGAAGATGATCTGTTTGACTATGACAACGTGGAATCCATCGAAGAGCCTGTTGTCAGCCCCAAGAAACGGAAACCCGTCGCTGCTGAGAAAAACAGGCGTCCGGAACCGGAGATTCATACTGCGAAACAGACGTCGCCACGGCCTGCCGCATCCACTGAAAATGTGAGACCCATGTCGGTTCAGGAAGCGGAAGAGCTGGCTGGTGTGGCTGCTGCGGAGCCTGCAAGGACGAGAGAACAGAAACCTCGTATGAGCAGGGAAGAGATGGCGAATGAAACTGCCGCAGTTGCCGCGCAGATTGAAAAACAGGATCAGGCGGCAGCCGAATATAAATTCCCGCCGGTAGATCTTCTTCGTCCCAGCCCGGCCACGATCGGAAACGGACGGGAAGAGATCACCATGACCAAGTCCAGACTTGAGGACACGATCCAGAGTTTCGGAATCTCTGCGACGATCTCCGATGTGACCCGCGGACCTACGGTAACTCGTTATGATTTTGAACTGGAGCAGGGGATTAAGCTCTCCAAGATCACGAATCTGTCGGATGATATCGCACTGGCACTCGGTGTCTCCAGCGTGCGTATTGCTCCGATCCCGAACCGGATTTCCACGGTTGGAATTGAAGTTCCCAACCGTCAGAACAGCGCAGTATATCTTCGCGATATCATTGATACTCCGAAGTTCCGAAATGCAAAATCAACGCTTACTGTTGCCTTAGGAAAGGATATCAGCGGAGAAGGCATCCTTGGAAATATTTCCAAGCTTCCGCATCTGCTGATCGCCGGTACCACCGGCTCCGGTAAATCGGTGTGCATGAACTCCTTGATCATCAGCCTTCTGTATAAATCAAGACCGGAAGAACTGAAACTGATCATGATCGATCCGAAGATGGTAGAACTGGGTATCTATAACGGGATCCCGCAGCTGTATATCCCGGTCGTTACAGATCCGAAGAAAGCAGCCGGCGCATTGCAGTGGGCTGTTGTGGAAATGCTGAAACGGTACCGCCTGTTTTCGGAAATCGGCGTTCGTGATCTGGATTCCTACAATGAGCATAAGAAGAGTGAGGGAGAAGACATCCTTCCGCGAGTGGTAATTGTGATTGATGAGCTGGCCGACCTTATGATGGCGGCTTCCAAGGATGTGGAGGAGAGTATCTGCCGGGTCGCTCAGATGGGTCGTGCTGCTGGAATGCATCTGATCATCGCAACGCAGCGTCCTTCCGCCGATGTCATCACCGGTCTGATGAAGGCCAATATCCCGAGCCGGATCGCATTTGCGGTTTCCTCCGGACTGGAAAGCCGTATTATTCTGGATCAGCAGGGTGCGGAAAAACTGGTTGGAAACGGCGATATGCTGTTCTCTCCCATCGGTACGAGAAAACCGGTTCGTATTCAGGGTGCATTTGTTTCCGATGAAGAACGGGAAGAGATCATCAACTTTATCAAGCAGGAAGGTACTGCAGAGTACAGTGATGAAATCATGGCAACCATCGAGAAGGCAGCAGAGGACAAGAACCCGGACAACGGCAAAAACAGTGGCGGTGCCTCGGATTCTGCCAGCGACTATGACGAACTTCTTCCGCAGGCGGTGGATGTGATCTTTGATACCAACCAGGCTTCCGTTTCCATGCTTCAGCGCCGTTTGAAGCTTGGTTATGCAAGAGCAGCCCGTATCGTTGATCAGATGGAAGAGCTTGGTATCGTCGGACCGTTTGAAGGTTCCAAACCTCGCCAGGTGCTGATCACGAAAGAGCAGTGGCAGGAAATGCAGATGATCCAGGGAACAGCGCCTACAGAGATCATGGAAACACGCATGAATTTTGAAGAGGACGAGGATACATTCCACGATCCAATGGACGAAGTATAACCGCAGAAAAATCCGGAACTGAGTTTCCGGATTTTTCTTCAAATCTACAAATAAAGGAATCATCATATTATGGATTATTTCAATCCTCAGTTGGATATAGGAGAAATCAACAATCTCAGTATGCTGGGACTTGCTCATGTTGGAGATGCAGTCTATGAGCTGATGACTAGGACGCTGCTCTGTGCTGAAGGCCATGCCCAGGCTAACGATCTTCATCACAGAACAGTGGAATATGTTAATGCATCTTCTCAGGCGAAGGCGGCTGATCGAATCCAGAATCTGTTGACGGATGAGGAAATGCGTGTTTATAAAAGAGGGCGGAATACAAGGGTCCATTCCGTTCCTCATCACGCTCAGATTTCTGAGTATCATGCGGCTACCGGGCTGGAGGCATTGTTCGGATATCTGTTTCTTCAGGGCAGGAAAGACCGTCTAAATGAATTGTTTTTGGAGATCCACAGGGAGGAATTGTAAAAAATGCCGCTGGATGCCGTTGTTATACATGCAATAAGGGAAGAACTGCAGAAAGAACTGATCGGCGCAAGGATCGATAAAGTCCAGATGCCCGAACGGGATGTGCTGTTGCTTTCCGTACGAGGAAATGCCGGAAACCGGAAACTGCTTCTTTCTTCCAATACGGGAAGTGCTCGGGTGCAGTTTACCGAAAACTCTTATGAGAATCCTACAGAGCCGCCAATGTTTTGCATGCTTATGCGCAAACATCTGGTGGGAGCCAGGATTCAGAGTATTTCGCAACCGGATTTTGACCGCCTGCTTATAATGGATCTCTCGGTTCGGGATGAAATGGGAGTTCTTTCTGAAAAAAAGCTCGTTTTGGAACTAATGGGCAGAGCCTCCAACATCATTCTCGTGGATGATAAGGGCAATATTATCGACTGTATTCGTCGTGCAGATTTCGGCGAAAATGCAGTGCGTAGACTGCTTCCGGGAATGATCTATCGAAGACCGTTGCTTCAGGATAAGACACCGTTCTTCCACTCGGCAGAGGAACAGTTCACAGAGCTTGGATCACAATGTGCATCATCAGCCAATCCCGAGAAAAGCATCATGGAATCGTTTTCAGGGCTCTCTCCAATGGTTTCAAGAGAACTGGTATATCGTTGCCATGGCCAGATGGAATTTCTTCCAGAGGCAATGTCTGCTTTGCGGGAGAGCGTATTGCAAAGTGAGCTTGAACCGATCGTGCTGATGCGGGAGGGGAAACCCTTTGATTTCAGTTATATGCGGATTTCCCAATATGGCGATCAAGTGGAGCTTGAGAATTATCCTTCTTTTTCAGAACTGCTGGATGCGTTTTTTTCTCAGAGAGATCATGCAGAGAGCATGAGAAGAAAAAGCCGTGACCTGCTTCATAAAACGAAATCTGCCCGAGACCGCACACAGCGGAAACTGAATGCCAGAAGGCAGGAGATGGAAAAGGCAGACAATCGTGAACAGATCCGAAAAGAAGCGGATCTGATTACTGCAAACATTTATAAACTGAAAAAAGGAATGGCTTCGTTTTCCTGTGAGGATTTTTACGAACCGGATTGTCCGGAATGTGTGATCCTTTTGGATCCGCTGAAATCCCCGCAACAGAACGCTGCTCAGAAATACAAGGAATACAATAAGCTGAAAAATGCCAGAGAACACCTTACGAAACTTATTGAAGAAAATACAGCTCAGCTAAATTATCTCAACAGCGTTTTGGATGAGATCGAACGGTCGGAGTCAGAACGGGACCTGGCGGAGATTCGACGGGAACTGATCTCTACCGGCTATCTGCGGACGAAGAAGAATGCACGCAGAGAAAAAGTTCGGTCACAGGGACCCATGACATTCAAGTCCGATGACGGGTTCCGTATACTTGTAGGACGCAATAATGCGATGAATGACGAGCTGAGCACAAAAAAAGCGAGAAGATCCGACTACTGGCTTCATACCAAGAGTGTTCACGGGAGTCATGTGATTATCGTCTGTGAGGATCAGACTCCGCCGCCCAGAACGGTTGAGCAGGCTGCTTCCATCGCGGTCTATTATTCTCAGGCCCGTGCGGGAGGGAAGACGCCTGTTGACTTCACTATGGTCCGTAATCTTAAGAAACCCAGCGGGGCAATGCCCGGGTTTGTGATCTATCATGTTTATGAAACCATATTGGCTGAACCGGACGAAGCGTTAGTGATGCGTTTGAAAACAGAAGAATGATAGCGGCAGATAAACTGCCGCTTTTTTTAATAAATGCGGCAAAACATAGCTTTTCATCTAGACATTTTGTGCGTTTTTGTATATACTGAATGCAATTAATCCTCTCAATACAAGGTGCTCAGTAGCTAGAGTTTCCGGTACACGACAATTCTATTTTTTTGTTCACCCTCTGCAGCAATAGTATTGCTGCCTTTTTTTGTAATTTTTTACTGTGGCAATGAATAAAATCAACAATATTTCTTGGACGATTTATTAAAAGTGTCCATACGAAATATTTGATTATTTATTGACAATTTTAAAAAGATTGTCATAATTGTTATAAAGACATTATTTTATTCCTTTTATATATAGATTTATTGGTAATGTTGCTTAAAAAACTGCGATAAATCAATGAAAGGGGTAAATATGCGCAAAGAGGGGCGCGAACATTTTTTTGTATTAACGCACAGCATTTGTGCAAATTAGAGGTAAACAATTTGAGGGAGGGAAACTGTATTGAAAGATCTCAAACATCTGATTTATTTTGAAAATCTGCTTCAGCAGGCAAATAACGAGCTGATAGCAGAGGCAAAGAAAAAGGGCGGGATCGCAGTGGCCTACACGTGCGAGAATGTTCCAGAACCGTTGCTGAATCTTGGCAAATGCTTCTCGATTCGACTGCATGCACCGCAGACCGGTTCCATGGACATTGCAACGTACTATATGACTAACCTGCTTTGCGAGCCCAGCCGTGCTTTGCTGGAACGTGCAATTGAGGGAGGATATAACTTCGCTGACTGTGTGATTACACCGGATGGCTGCACCATGATCAACCGTTGCGTGGAGAACATGGAACTGCTGAAGACCATGGGTCAGGACAATCCGAACTTCTTCCATGAGTACATGGAGATCGCATTTAAGAACACTCCGGCTGACTATGATCTCTCTGTTCTCCAGTGCACGAATCACATCCTGAAACCGCTTCAGGAACACTACGGAGTCGATATTTCCGATAAAGCAATCCGCAAGGCAGTTGAAAAGCACAATAAACTTGTAAAAGTCATTCGTGAAATCGGCGAGTTCCGTAAGGGTGACAAACCGCGTATCACTGGTTATGAGTTCCATGTGCTTTGTCTTGCTACTTATGTCTGCCCGGTGGATCTTATCATGAAAAAACTGGAGGAGACACTGGAAGAACTCAAGACACGTGAACCGGATGAGAAAGATTGGCGCTGCAAGATCCTTCTTGTCGGTTCTGAAGTCGATGACAGCAGCTTTATTAAACTGATCGAAGATAACGGTGCCATGGTTGCCTGTGACCGGTTCTGCTTCGGTTCTTATCCCGGACGTACTGAAATCGTTCTTAATGACGAAGAGGATGCATTGACTCAGGTTTGCCGTCATTACATCCAGAATTGCCAGTGCCCGCGTATGATGAATCAGGAAAAGGTCTATTCCCGCAAACAGTATGTCGCAGATCTTGCTGCTGAGTATGATGTCGACGGCATTATCTATCAGCAGGTTAAATTCTGCGATCCATGGGCGTATGAAAGAATGCTCGGTTCCTCCATGTTGATCCATGATTATGGTTATCCGGTACTTTCCATCGACCGTCCCTATAACGCTTCCTCCTCAGCTGGACAGTTGCGTACGCGTGTACAGGCGTTTGTAGAGAGCATTGAAATTAAGAAAATTCAGAGAGGTGGGACGAAATGAGCAACATGAAAACAGTTGAAGTGGTATATAATACCCGTGAACGCGCCGGTGAAAAATCACCCGGCAAGATCTACAGTGAAAAGCTGAAAGTCCGTCGCCGCCGTGAATGGCGTGGCCTGAAAGACACGCTTTTTGATTATTCCCGCTGGTGTTATCTGATGTTTGGCGTGCTGGGCAAGTTCATTCTGAATCCCCGCAATGTCAAAGGTTTCCTGCGGTATCGCTGGATGATGAGCTATCTATTTGTTCCTCACGGAATGGATAAGTTCACCATCGGCCTTCGTGATGAAGCACTCCGTATCACACACTATGCAATGAACTATGTTATTGCAGACGTGACCCAGGCAATTCATAACTGCTTCCGCGGCGACCGCCGTGTCGGCAACGATGTTGCTTATTCCGAGAAATGCTGCATCACTGACGAGAACTCCATGGTTCCGTTCGTCATGGGATTTGACAAAGAGAAGATGCATACGATTCTTCGTGAAGTCCCGACGATGTTTGCGTCCAACATCTTCCATCAGTTCAACGTCATGCATTATCTTGACGTAGCTCAGCAGAATGGTATTCCCGGTGACGTTTGCCCGATGCCGGAAGCTGAAGCCGGTGTCAGCATGGACGATGATTTCTGTGTGCTTGGTGCATGTGCTGTTCAGAACAATACTACCTGTGACGGTTCTCTGATGGGCAACGGTATCATCGCAAAACGTCTTGAGAAACAGTATGGAATCCCGACTTATCAGCTGGCAACGCCGCTGAGACATCAGGAAGAAGACGTTATCGATTATGCTGTTGAACAGATCAAAGGCGCTATTGCATTTATCGAGGAGCATACCGGTGAAAAATGGGAGTGGCCAGTATACTTTGAAGCAGCAAGACGTGTAAACGTTGCTACAAGATGCCGTAATGCACAGCTTGAGATCAACTCCACTCCGTATCCTCAGTTCTTTGGTGCTGTCTTCAGCCTTTACAATGATACGAACTATATGGGCAACGCAGGCCGCGATCCTTACTTTGAAGTCCTGGATAAAAAGCTTCTTAAACTGGCTGAACAGGGCTACAAAGAGAAACGGATGTATGCCAAAGAGTATCGTCATCGTGCGATCGTCTGGGGCGTGCAGCCGCAGTATGTTATTGACATGCTCTACTGGATGGTTCAGTGCTGGGGCGTAGTTCCTCTGGTTGATATGCTGTCGGTCATCAACAAGGATATGATCGCCGAAACGGATACTCCGGAGAACCGTGAACAGGCATTCCGCGACATGGCTATGCTGAACATGCAGATGATTATGCGTAACCATACGCATGGCGGCTACAAAGTCCTTGTGGATGAACTGTGGGATCTCTGTGAAAAAATGAATGCCGATGTAGTCATGATGTGGGAACACATGAGCTGCAAAGCGCTTAACGGCATGCATGGTATGTTTGAGGAACAGGGACGTGAACGTGGAATCCACATCATGTGGGTCAACCACGACCTCTGCGATCCTCGCGTGTTCACTCGTAGTGCAATCCGTGACCAGGTAAACCGCTATATGCGCACGGTTATGCGTGAGGAACCTCTGGATCCGAGTCTCGAGCACATTCCCGATGACGAGGCATATTAAGAAAGGAGAGATACTAAATGTCGAAATTTGCTAAGATTCCTTTGATGATTGCCGGCGTCGGCGCAGGTCTCTTCGTAGGAACATTTACAATGTACATGTTCAACCTTGATATGAAGATGATGACATTGGTTGCTCCGCTGCTGGAGAAGTGGTACGACAGCCGCGAGCATGATTTCTATCTGTAAGCAGAGAAAATAATACAAGGCCGTTGCGTATTTGCGCAGCGGCCTTTTCAGTTGCTGAGTATTGAAAATGTTGGAGGATCTTTTCCTTGACAAATACTCCTTCCGTGCTATAATAAATTTCGCGTTTGAAAGTGCATATCCTATGCGGGAGTGCTGGAATAGGCAGACAGGCAGGCTTGAGGTGCCTGTGTCCAACCATAGACGTGTGGGTTCAAGTCCCATCTCCCGCACCACGAAAGACATCAGTTTTTGGATTGATGTCTTTTTTGTTTTTTGAGTAATTATAACAATGCTGTATATACAGTAAAGCTGCTTTATCCAGAGGAAAATAAAAAGAAAGAAAAGCTGCAAACGGAAGGGCTTAACTCTTCTGTCTGCAGCTTTCCGATTATTTTATAATGGGGCGGAGCCTGTTGATCAGCAGGATGGCTACAGCCATTTTAATAAGATCCGGAATTATAAACGGGAATACGCAGGCAGAAAGAGTTCCCATCAGAGAAATCGCACCCTGCGTGCGGTTATAGATCCACATAAACCACAGTGTTCCAAAGCAGTAACAGACCATTAGGCCGAGTATCATGCTGAGGAACAATACTTTTGTTGATGATCCGAATCTTGCTGTAAAAAGCCACATTATGAGTGCAGTGCCAACAAACCCGATAAAGTATCCTCCGGTCGGGCCTGCAAGCGCACCGATGCCGCCTTTAAAACCGGAGAAGACTGGAACGCCAACGGCGCCTATCAGCAGATAGAGAAGAATGGAAATCGTTCCTCGCTTACCGCCCAGCAGACCAACCGCGAGAAACACACCCATGGTCTGAAGAGTGAATGGAATCGTAGTGGGGATGCTGATCCAGGAGCATATTGCGAGCAATGCGGCAAACAGTCCGATCAGAGCCATATCTTTTGTTTTCATTACAGGTATCCTTTGCTTGAGATTTGGATTTATTATACTCTACAACCGGTAATTGTCAAATGGGCATATATTGAACTTTACAATTGTATCTGTTATGATGAACGAGGTGATGAATATGACAAAAGACCATGTATTAAAAATGCTGATCCAGTCAGATAGTTATTTGTCCGGGGAAACAGTCAGTCAGGAACTTGGCATTACCAGAGCGGCTGTAAACGCAGCGGTAAAATCCCTGCGCGCCGACGGATATATCATCGATTCCGTTACTAATCGAGGCTATAAACTCATGAACAAACCGGATATTCTCTGCGAAGGCGCAATTGCATCTTGTCTGCCGGAGAATAGAATGGAAACGGTATGTTTTCTGAAGGAAGTAGACTCCACCAATGATTATCTTAGAAAGCTCGCATATCAGGGGGCTCCACAAGGGCAGGTCGTCATCTCAGATCACCAGACAAACGGAAAGGGAAGACAGGGGAGAAGCTTTGATTCACCTTCCGATGCCGGAATCTATTTCTCATATCTTTTTCGACCAACGACTGTTCCGGCAGATACGGCAGAGATTACTGCCTGGTCTGCTGTAGCGGTTCAGAATTCCATCCGCAGTGTCTGCGGTTTTGAATCCGAGATCAAATGGATCAATGACCTTGTCGTCGGAGATAAGAAACTGTGCGGGATCCTTACAGAACTGGCAGTAGAAGCAGAGAGTGGACAGGTACAGTTTGTTATCATTGGTGTCGGGATTAATTGCAATGAATTAACAGAAGATTTCTCAGAGGATATTCAGGGTCGGGCGACATCTCTTTTTCTGCAGACCGGAAACAGGATTGACCGTAATGCGTTGGCAGCGGAACTGGTGCAAAACTTTGATCAAATGATTTCGCACTGGCCGGATGAACACGACTGGTACCTGGAGCAATATTGCCGCTGGTGCAGCACCACCGGACGCATGATTCGTATTATAAAAGGAAATGAGACCGAAACTGCTTTTGCAGAACGTGTCAACAACAGTTTCGGCCTGGTGGTAAAACTGGCAGACGGATCAATGAAAGTATTAAACAGTGGAGAAGTTACTACTCGAAATGCGTGAAAAAAGCAATCGGATGAACAATTAAGTTCAATTTCCGATTGCATTTTTTTAGGCTCTTTTTTTGGAATAAAACCAGAACAATGATAGCAGCAGTGCGGCCAGGAGTGCCAGCGTACCGTAAAACATTGGATAAAGATAAAAGCCTTTCAGGTATGCGTGATAACCCAGCAGAGAAGCAAACTGGAGAAGGCACGGAAGCAAAAAATATGCAGGCGCTGTGAAGGCTGCAGCTAAAGAAAGAATGTCTGCCAGGAAAAAATATCGCTCATGCATATGCGGCAGCAACAGCGGAACCGCGATGGTCAGCAGCAGCGCGGAACACAGTACTTTCTTCTCGGATTTATACTGCGTACGTATATTCATGAACAGAATGATGCAGACGCTTAAAGCGGCTGTGACGATTCCCATTTTTCCAGCAAAATCTTTGTTTGCCACATCTCCGAATACAGTAAAAACAGAAGGAGAATTGTAATTGAGCCCCTGTCCTACAGTTCCCATCTGATCCAGATACAGCATCACGGCATCTTTAATCGGGAGCCCCGCATATACAGCGGGGAAAACAAGTATGGCGTATGTGATCGGGAAAAGAAGCAGGTGCCACCATTTCATCCTCCGATGGATAATCAGTACTAATATGATGGGGAGAATAAAGACGGCCTGAAGCTTAAAAGCAAAGGAACACGCAAACAGAACCATGGAAACGGATGGACGATCTCTTAAAGCCTGATCCAGTGCCAGAACCGCGAAGGCGGCATAGATAGAATCACACTGGCCCCAGTAAGAACCGTTTAAAAGAA
>Ga0326514_10001294_pt1 | contig 16387 bp, 7 predicted proteins | sample 3_2548_0518_D_FD_203653 | JGI IMG/M metagenome (GOLD analysis project Ga0326514, IMG submission 203653) | Bovine rumen microbial communities from UC Davis, California, United States - 3_2548_0518 | ecosystem: Host-associated > Mammals > Digestive system > Stomach > Rumen | place: USA: California...
ATGTTCAATACACCTGTATTCCTGCCATCAGGGAGATATTCGAAGAGTGTAACATCAAAGCCTTTGGAAGTTGGCTTGATGGTGCCGTAGAGAGGAATGCTTGACGTCTTGCCGTTCTTGCGGAAATAGATGATTTCGCCTAATGCAAGCTGGTCGTTGTCATGCTCCATGCGAACCTCACAACTGATATCATTGCCGAGGGTACCCGACCAGCAGAAGTACTCATGTCCCTTGACTTGAGCACCCGCCTGGAAGGTGAGGAGCAGTGAGAAGAGAATTGCAAGTATGTGTTTCATGGCTCGTGTTATTTATTCTTTTTTTACGCCGAAGTCGTTCCAGACATTGCAGTCAATAAGTGGGGTCATATGAAGGTCTCCGAGTTGGTTAACGTCGTGGCAAATGTCACATTTCACAAAGCTGATATTGCTTTTGTATTCACTTAGGAAAGGCCCCTGATTGCTGTGGAACAGACATTCGCGGAAATAGACTTCGTTGCATCCGCGGATGTTAAGTTGCGTAAATTCCTTATTGCGAAAGAACAGACTTTTCTCGAAGACGATGTCCTGTGACGTGTTGAGATCCATGATTTGATAGGTGCAGTCACGTATGATGCTGTTGGTGAAGCGCAGTTTGGAGCTATTGCTGAAGTTGATGCCTTCCATTCCGCATCCGTAGAGGTCGCAGTGGTTGATGGTGACATCCCTACAGTTCTTGAAAGCCACAACGCCACCTTCGCAGTAGCCGCCTTCAGTATGGCCCATGACCAGATTCTCGAGTTTAATGTTCGAGCAGTCTACGAAACGAAGCACATAGGCATAACGAGGCTCGATGCGGAGCAGGTATGTGCCCAACAACTCATTGCTTCGGATGGTAAGATTGTGGATATCGTGCAGATTGAGCTGCATGCCATCGAACTCTTCGGTGAGATAGGGGCGATTGTGCAAATTAGAGATAGCCGCGATATCTACGTCTTCATATTCCCGATACACCTGAATCTCATCCGGGTTATACTTGGCGAGATTCTGCAGTTCTTTGCCAAAATCGATGTCGCAATCCAATACAATCGTTCGGTTGCTGCGCAAGGCATGGACAAAGGAGATGGCATCATTGACGTGGATTTCTTCAACTTCCTGTGAGAAACTAGGCAAAGCCAGCATTAAAAGGCTCAAGACTGATAAGAGTTTTTTCATAGTAATATGTAATATTAGAGTTGTTTTACGAGGCAAAGATAGAAAATAAATTTGACAGATAACAGACTTTTTAAGTCAAAAATGGTACAATTGGGTTATTTTTCTTCAAAAATTTGGTAAATTGTGATTTTTATACTATCTTTGCAACCCATTTTATTTAATTTCAACTGATTATTAACAATTAAAAATTCTAGATTCTAGATTCATTCGATGAAGAATTTCGTAGAAGAACTCAGATGGCGTGGCATGATCCAGGATATGATGCCCGGCACTGAAGAGCAGCTCCAGAAGGAGATGACCGCCGCTTACCTCGGCATTGACCCAACCGCAGATTCTCTGCACATCGGCCACCTCGTTGGTGTGATGATGCTACGGCATTTCCAGCGTTGTGGTCATAAGCCTTATGCCTTGATCGGAGGCGCTACAGGTATGATCGGTGATCCTTCGGGCAAGTCCAAGGAGCGCGTGTTCATCGATGAGCCAATGCTTCGTCACAATCAGGAATGCATCCGCAAGCAGCTTGCCAAGTTCCTCGATTTCGATAGCGATGCTCCAAATCACGCAGAGCTCGTGAATAACTACGACTGGATGAAGGATTTTACCTTCCTTGATTTTATCCGTAACATCGGTAAGCTCATCACCGTCAATTATATGATGTCGAAGGACTCTGTGAAGCGTCGCTTCACTGGCGAGAATGGCGCTGAGGGTATGTCCTTCACCGAGTTCTCTTACCAGCTCCTCCAGGGTTATGACTTCCTCTATCTCAACGAACACAAGAACTGCAAGCTGCAGCTCGGTGGCGCAGATCAGTGGGGCAACATCACCACAGGTACAGAGCTTATCCGCAAGGTGACCGGCAACGAGGCTTTCGCTCTCACCTGCCCACTTATCACCAAGGCTGACGGCAAGAAGTTCGGCAAGACCGAGCAGGGCAACATCTGGCTCGATCGCAACCGCACCTCTCCATACAAGTTCTATCAGTTCTGGCTCAACGTAGCAGACGATGACGCCAAGCGTTATATCCGTATCTTCACTTCTCTCGAGAAGGAGGAGATCGAGGAGCTCGAGCGTCAGCAGGCCGAGGCTTCACACCTTCGTCCTCTCCAGAAGCGTCTTGCCAAGGAGTTGACCATCATGGTTCACTCTCAGGAGGATTGGGAGATGGCAGTAGCTGCTTCAGAGCTTCTCTTCTCCAATAGCGGTGCTGAGAAGCTTCGCCAGTTCGACGAGACCACTCTGCTCCAGATCTTCGAGTCTGTTCCTACCTTCGAGGTAAGTCGCGAGGTATTCAATGAGGGCAAAGCTGTCGATATCCTTGCCGAAGGCATCGGTGTTTCGAAGGGTGAGTTCCGCAAGCTCGTTCAGGGCGGTGGCATCTCAGTCAACAAGCAGAAGCTGACAGCCTTTGACCAGCAGCTCACCGACGCTGACCTCCTCCAGGGCAAGTATCTCGTTGCTCAGAAGGGCAAGAAGAACTATTTCCTCGCTACCGTCAAGTAAGGAATCTTACCTCCGTTCCTGTACCATTTTGGGGAAGGGATGTAACTCATAAAGGGAACGGAAATCTACTGTATTGCTACAGGGTTTCCGTTCCTTTCTTTTTTGAATCCGATTAATAAATCTTAGAGAAACACCATACACATGAAATCTAGCATTCTTTCGTTATTATTTGCTTCAACACTATCATTGGCAGTGGCCCAACCTATGGCTTCTGACAACAAGATGGCGCGTCCTTTGAGCGAGGTGCTCAATAAGGTCGAGAGCCAGTTCGGCGTGCGTTTCAAGTACAATGTTGATACCACAGGCCTCGTATTGAACTATGCTGATGCGCGTATTCGTCCCTACAGCCTCGACGAGACGCTCCGCAATATCCTTTCGGTCTATGACTTCAAGGCATGGGACCAGGGTAAGGGCGTCTATAAGATCAAGCCCTACGAATACCATCGCAGATACGATGAGGATGGTGAAAAGATGGTGAATTATCTGAACACACTCTATAGCAACAAGGAGGAGTGGGAGGCACGACGCGTGGCTTTGCGCAAGGAAGTGCGTGAACGTCTCGGCATCGATCCACTGCTCGAGAAATGCGTGCCTATCAAGCCTATCCTGAGCAAGGTTCGCAAGCTGGATGGCTATACGGTGCAGAATGTTGCGCTCGAACTGCTTCCTGGCTATTATGTCTGCGGTTCGGTCTATGTGCCCAATAATAAGGTTGCCAAGAAAGCTGTTGCCACCAAGGATGGACGCTATCCTGTCATCATCTGTCCGAACGGACATTGGGCAGACGGACGTTACAACAGGGATCTGCAGGTTCGTTTCGCCACATTGGCCCGCATGGGAGCCATTTGTATCAGCTATGATACCTTCGGCTGGGGTGAATCGGAACTTCAGGTCGGAAAGGAAGCACATCAGAGCTCCCTGGCCCATGTCTATCAGGCACTCTGCGGAGAGCGCATGCTCGACTATGCATTGACCCGCAGGGATGTGGATCCTAACCGTATCGGAGCCAATGGCGGTTCGGGTGGCGGCACGCATGCCGTGCTTCTGGTTACCATTGACGATCGTTTGACGGCGCTTTGTCCTGTAGCATCGGTATGCAGCCACTTCGATGGAGGTTGTCCTTGCGAGAGTGGACTTCCTATCCAATACAGTCAGGGCGGCACCTGCAACATTGAACTTGCTGCAACATTTGCTCCAAAGCCTATGTGTCTGGTGGGCGATGATGGAGACTGGACCCATACCTATCCAACCATCGAGGAGCCTTATGTGAAGCGCATCTATGGCTTCTATGGAGCAGAGGACCAGTTCTCGATGTATTTCGAGGAGAATGGTCGCCATGACTTCAAGCCTAAGAAGCGCAATGCCGTCTATGCGTTCTTCCAGAAGGTTTGGAACCTCCCGGAGCAGAACTTGAACGAGGATCTGGTGACCATCGAATCCTATGACAAGCTCTTCAGTTTCGGTGGCGCTCAGGATGAGGCCGGCAGATGGTATCCTACGGGTGAAACAGCACCGGCAAACTTTGAGACCAATGTCAAGAATCTTGTTGAGCAGAATTTCGACAAGGATGGCAAGCAGCTCTATTTCGATCTGCGTTGGGCAGCCGGTTTGGAGGAGAAGGCAGATGAATGGACAGCTTCATTGAACCTGGCAGATGAGCAAAAGGCTGCTCGCGTGCGTACATATATCTATAATCACCTCAAGGCTATCACCAAGTGGCACAACGATCATCCAGGCCAGACCACTGTGCCTCATGGAATCAATCCACGCACGGGCGAAAGACTGCGTCCTGTAGATCTTGATATTATTGCTGATGGAGCACAGCCGAAGGCTTATCACGACAGCATCATGACCCAGTTGCGTCGTGAACTCACCGAAGAGCAGGTTGAGCAGGTGCTCGACAAGTATACGATTGGCAAGGTGGACTTCACATTGAAGGGATATCACGCTATTGTGCCCGAAATGACTGCCGAAGAGGATAGTGTCTGCCTGTCTTATCTCAAGGAGGCGCGCGAGGCTGCCATTGACTACAAGTCGATGAAGGAAATCTCAGAAATCTTCGGTATTGCCAAGGACAAGTGCGAGCTCTACTTCAACACACATGGTCGCAACTGGAAGCAGATGTACTCCGACTATGTGAAGAAGCGTAGGGCTGAGAAGAACCAGAAATAGTTCTTCTCGGCACTGCAATAGGAGATAGTAAGATAGGAGAACGAATCGATAAATGATAAAAGACTGCGGATATTACGGGAATCTAAGGCTATGGATCATAGCCCTGATGCTCCTTGTCACCCTCCTTGGAGGAAGACGAGGAGCAGACCTGTATGCGCAGAGCGCCCTGAGAGTACAGCAGTATCCTATCTCCGACAAGATTTCACAATCGAAGATCTCGCAGTTCCTGCAGGATGACAATGGCTTCATCTGGTTCGGCACCTGGGATGGACTCGTGCGATTCGATGGTAGGAATACGCAGGTCTTCAAGACTTATCCTGGCGACTTGGTCCGCATCGAGAATCAGCGTATCCAAAGTCTCAACCTGACGAGTACGGGCAATCTCTGGTTTACGACCTACGGCAGTTATTGCTATTATTTCGACACGCATCACAACCGTTTCCGCAATCCATTGTCGAATGTAGGCAATAAGGTACGCCAAACTTATGTGATGAAGGGAGGTGTGGCCTGGTTCGAGAAGGAGGGCGGCAAACTCTTCAGGGTTCAGGAAGTGGGAGAGGACTTCAAGGTCGATTCGATAACCCTTCCCTTTGATTATACCCAGTTGAAGCTGGTTGTGAAGGACGATGCGGGCAACGAATGGCTCTTGACCGATAAGGGAGCATGGATTTGGAATAAGGAACTTCGTGTGGGAGATCTGCCTTTTGACTTCTTTGCCGAAAACGAGGGCCAGATTTATCTGGCAACACGTGAACAGGTTTATGCTTTCGAGCCTGAGAATGGAAGATGCGAATCCCTGGACCTGCAGATTTCGGGAAATGTGCAGGATTTGAAGTCATTGAGCGGAGGAGGTCTTCTGGTGGGTCAATGGGGTGGAGCAACCATCTGCAGGGATCCGCGTGGAGCTGGGGCAAAGGGATTCGAAAAGATTTCCTACCATCGTTTTGGCACTCCTGTGCTGCGTTGCGCTTATGAGGATCGGGAACATCGTCTATGGTTCCTGGGAACTGAAGGACAGGTCTATATCCTCGAGAATAACCAGTTCCGTAAGATACCATACATTGGACAACCCGCTGCCATCACCACTTCGTCCGATCAGTTGGTGATGCAGGATGATTATGGCACGGTTTGGGTGCAGCCTGGTGATAGATTTCCATTGGCTTACTATAATCCGAAGGAGGAGTGTCTTGAGCAGGCGTATACCTATCAGGATGGTCTCCGAAGACCTGTCAATTTCTATATGCGCAATGGCCTTGTCGACCAGCAGCACAACTTCTGGGGAAATATTGATGAGGTGGGATTCTGTTATCTTTCGTTCAGTAGACAGGAGTTTGATTTCCTGGACAATGGGAAAGCTACGACGAAGGCTTCCGATTTAGGCGCACGCGCCCTGATGATTGACCATAGGCATCGCCTTTGGGCCGGCTGGCTCAGCGATTTCAATAGTGAAGGCGGCGGTCTCGCCATTTATGATAAGGACAGGAGGCTTCAGGGCTTTGTTTCCAAAACCGGAAGCATTGTCAACGATCCTAATCTCTCCATTCCATACAATATCTATTCTCTGTATGAGGATAGCATACACAGGATTTGGGTGGGCACCCGTTATCATGGCATCTATCTGCTTGAGCCGACTTCCGAGGAGGCTGTTTCCTTCCGTGTTTCTCATTACGAACATCTGGGTCGAGCTCGGAATACCCGAAATGGAGCATCGGTCTATGATATTCTGGAGGATCATAACGGAAGAATCTGGCTGGCATGCTATGGCGAAGGTCTTTATTACTTGGATGGTTCGTCCATATCCAATGGCGCTGCGCTTCAGTTCAATCAATTCAAAGAGATTGGCAGCGACTTTGACCAATGCCGCTGCTTGTTCGAGTCTGCTGACGGCTTGCTTTGGCTCGGCACGACCCGAGGATTGCTGACCATCGACAGCAGCAAGCCTGCCGTACTTGGAGTGAACCGTTGCAGGGATAATATTCATAGCTTGTCGAGCAGTAATGTGATGGATATCTCATCGTATCACGATGGCAGCTTGATGATCAGTACTTTCGGAGGCGGTGTCAACCTGCTAAAATCCGGTTATACGGTTTCTGATAGCCTGCAATTCGAACACTTCGATGCGCGCCATGGCAATTATCCGGATGTCGTCTATGCAGTGCTCGAGGATGCGGATTCCTGCATCTGGGTGATGGCGGAGAATGGATTGATGAAGTACAGTTCACATCTTCGCAAAAGGGATATCTTCCTGCAGGAGACTCCTTGCACCGAAGCAAATCCAGTATTCGATTCTGAGGAGGAGATTCTGTATCTCGGCACAAGATATGATGTGCTCAGTTTCTTCCATAAGGAACATGTGCAGAGCAGTTACCAGCCGCAGATTGCCTTCACCAGCGTATTGATTCATAGCACGGATTCTTCGACGGTAATGCCTCTGACACCAGCGGATAGCCTGCTGCAGTTCCAGGCGAATGATCGCAACTTCACGATATCGTTCCTGGCGCTGGATTATGCCGATCCGCAGAAGATACAATATGTCTATAGACTCGTGGACAAGCACTCGCAGTGGATTCCATTGGGTAATCTTCCGGCGGTGCACATTGTCGATCTGCCTGGAGGTCACTACGAACTGGAGGTGCGTTCCACAAATGCGGACGGTGCGTGGTGCAAGAATACGACGCGTTTGCAGTTCTATATCGAACCCTATTTCTATGAGACACTCTGGTTTCGATTGTTGATCTGGTTCCTCATTCTGGCCTTGTCCGGTTATCTGTTGTATTATGTGCTGCGTCGTTTTGAGAGACGTCGTATCAAGGCGATGGAGACGCGCTTTGCCGAAACGAAAGTGCGATTCTTCACTGATATTGCTCAGAAACGCAGTCCCGAGGACGAGGAGTTCATCAAGACACTGATGAATTACATCGAGGAGAAGATGCTCTTGGGAGACTTCAATGTCGAACAGACCGCAGCGGCTGTGGGACTCAGTTATCCTGTCTTCTATTGTAAGGTGAAGGACGTGATGGATGTGACGCCTGTCGAACTCGTTCGTCAGATGCGCATCCAGCGTGCGCAGCGTCTGCTCAAGGAGACGGACCTCAGTGTTTCGGAGATTGCCTATCAGTGCGGATATTCAACGCCGCAGTATTTCAATCGTGTCTTCAAGGAGCAGTTGCGTATGACTCCAGTGGAATTCCGAAAGAAGGAGTTGGCTGAAAAGGAGGAAAATCGTACACAAGACGATACTTTGTAAAGTCGACTGAGAGGAAAAACGTACAAATTACTGACTTTGCAAGATTATTGCAAAAGAAATTTTAAAAATTATAACCCTCTTTGGAGTAATTTTGATATCTTTGCCACGGCATTATTCGGAAAGTCAATATAAACACAATAACATATTACTTCTAATTTAGTTTATGTATCGCACAAAAATTCTAATCCTTGCATTATCAGCAAGCTTCATGTCACTCTATGCTCAGTATCCACAGGTGACCAATGAAGCCAATGCCAAATGGACTGCTAAAGCCCAGTACGAAGATTCAATGTCCAATATTGCCTGGCAGAAAGCGCTTCCGATTATTGAGGAGGAAGCACGAAACGGTCGTCCATACGTTCAGTGGGCTCATCGTCCTGATGATCTGCCTCAGGCAAACATCCCTGCATTCCCTGGCGCAGAAGGAGGTGGTATGTTCTCTTTCGGAGGCCGTGGTGGCAAGGTGTATGTCGTGACCAATCTCAATGACCGTGGTCCTGGTTCCTTCCGTGAAGCTTGTGAGGCAGGCGGAGCTCGTGTCGTAGTGTTCAATGTGTCAGGTGTCATTCGACTTGAGACTCCTATCAATGTGCGCGCTCCCTATATCACTATTGCGGGCCAGACAGCTCCTGGTGATGGTGTCTGCATTGCAGGCGAATCCTTCGCTGTCAATACGCATGACGTAATCGTTCGTCACATGCGCTTCCGTCGTGGTGAGACAGGCGTTGAACATCGTGAGGATTCCTTCGGTGGCAATCCTGTGGGCAATATCATGATTGACCACTGCTCTTGTGAGTGGGGATTGGACGAGAACATCTCCTTCTATCGTCACATGTACGACGAGTCAGAGGGCCAGTACAAGACCAAGGCCTTCAAGTATCCTACAGTCAATGTAACCATCCAGAATACCATCTCTGCCAAGGCTTTGGATACCTATAATCATGCATTTGGTTCTACTTTGGGCGGTGAGAATGCTGCATTCATTCGCAATCTCTGGGCTTCGAACTGTGGACGTAATCCATCCATTGGTTGGAACGGTATCTTCAACTTCGTCAATAACGTGGTTTACAATTGGGTACACCGTACTGCTGATGGAGGCGATTATTCCGCACAGTTCAATTTCATCAACAATTATTACCGCCCAGGTCCGGCAACTCCAACCGAGGGTCCAATCAGCCATCGTATCCTGAAACCGGAATCAGGCCGTTCTAAGCTTGATCATCATGTTTATGGTCGCGTATATGCTGTGGGCAATATTATGGAGGGCTTCCCAGAGATTACTGAAGACAATTGGGCAGGCGGCATTCAGGTCGAGACCAATGATGATTGCGATGGTCACGAGTCATACATGCGTCAGACTCGTCCGGCAGCCATGCCGCATCTTCACATCATGTCTGCTCAGGAGGCTTATGATTATGTGCTTGACAATGCTGGTGCAACTCTTCCATGCCGTGATATCGTCGATGAGCGTATCATCGAGGAGGTTCGCACCAAGACTCCCTATTATGTGGAGGATGCAGAGAAGTATCAGGGTGATGTGTCGGGTCTTTCTCCAAAGTCACAGGCAGAGGACGGCTCCTTCAAGTATCGTCGCATGGGCAAGGACAGCTACAAGGTAGGTATCATCGTCGATCCTGCTCAGATGGGCGGTTATCCTGAATACAAGGGAGAGCCACGCAAGGATTCAGATGGCGATGGCATGCCGGATGCATGGGAGATTGTCAACGGTTTGAATCCTAATGATCCAAGCGATGCTAGCGGTGATATCAATGGCGATGGCTACACCAATATCGAGAAGTGGATCAATGGTATCCCAACCACCAGTCGTATCGATTGGCGTAATCTCTCCAACAACTTCGATACCCTGAAGGCTTATGGTATCAGATAATCTCCGAACTGCTGTCATAAGATAGATCGAAAAAATGAAGTCGGGGCCGATGCCAATGGGATTGGCCCTGCTTTAGTTTGAATTAGTATCTGATATGATATTGTAGTAGATGTATTTGTTACTTGCAATCTATTGCGCTTAAATTATCTATTATTCGCATTTTATTGCCTAAAAAAGTGGTAAAAACGTAGTTTTTTTACTTGAAATGCAATTTAAAGCAAATTTTTTGATAAAAAAAACGACAAATATAGTTTTTATTAAAATAAAAATGTTATCTTTGCACCGCACAATGCATCTATACACAAGTTTCTAATCCATACATTATTAACCACATATAAAAAATTAAAAGCTCATGAAGAAATTCTTACTTTTTGCTGCTGCCCTTATGACCGGTAGCGCAGTTTATGCAGACACTGAGACCTACAGTGCTTGTGATGAAGCCGGTAACATGGTATCAGTTTTCCCAGTTGGTGAAATTACTGAGACCAGTTCTGTTGTTACCTTCGGCACTCCAAATCTTGATGTAGTCGCTGTTGGTGGTGCTACTCCTAAGACCGTTGCTGCTGATGGTTCAGTTACCGAGTGGAATGCTATCACTTGGTCACCAAAGGCTCAGAACCTCCAGGACAATGTTGATGGTCTTGATCCAAATAACTTCTACTATGTTCTTGGTACCGGTAACCCATACGTTGAGATGGGCTATGAGGAAATCATGCGTGATGGCGAGGCTACTGGCGAATATCGTGCTACCTACGTTTTGTACGGTCCTCAGGATGAGGTTGTAGGCGATAAGACTTACAAGAACCAGATGCCAGTCAGCGGCCTTTACTACAAGTTTACTCCAAAGGCAAACGGTACTGTTAAGGTTCAGGTTTGGTCAAACAAGGGTAACCGTAACACCCTCGTTGTTGAGGAGTCAAGCAAGCAGCCTGTTGCTTACACTGCTGAAGGTTACATCAATGGCCAGAACGAGCAGAAGGAAGCTACCATCAATGGTGAGGCTGTAACTTACAATGCAAAGAAGTACCTCAGCGCTGCTGAAGTTCAGGAGATTCACGATGCTGCTAAGGTTGTCGACGGTGTTGATACTGCTCCTTACGTTATCGGTGCTGGTAACCAGGCATTCTGGGGCTTCATCACTTTCGCTGTTGAGGCAGGCAAGACCTACTGGCTCTTCCAGGATTCTTCACAGATTGGTTTCGGTGGCTATGAGTTCACTACCGAAGGCCAGGGCGGTGGTGAAGAACCAGTTGTAAACTATGACTACTACACTCTCACCTTCCCAGAGTATGCTGATTCATTCGCTGATCGCGAGTTCTCAATCAACATTACCAATGGCAATGACAAGTATGCTGTTGATAGCAACTCACAGTACTTCGGTGATGAGACCACATACGAGCAGTTCACCACTCGTTTGAAGACTGGTGGCAAGAGCGGTTCTAACAGCTTCATTACCGTTAACATCCCAGCTGCTGGCAAGCTCCAGGTAATGGCTCGTTCTGCATCAAGCTCTTCTGTTCGCGCTCTCGTAGTTTCTCAGAATGACGCTGAGATCTACAACCAGCTTCTCGACGACGGTTCTGCAATTACCGTTAGTATCAACGATAAGGACACCAAGGTGTTCAAGGTTCATGAGACCGACGTTCAGGCTGGTACAGCAACTATCACCTATCCTGATGGTGCTATCAACTTCTACTGCATCCGTCTTGCAGTTCCACAGGGTAGCGAGGGTATCGACGCTATCGTGAACGACGTTGTTAACAGCAATGTTATCTACAACCTCCGTGGCCAGCGCGTTAACGAGATGACTCCTGGTCAGATCTACATCGTAAACGGCAAGAAGGTTATCCGTTAATATTACGCAAAAACAATAAAGACTCTTGGCAGGACATCGTGTGCCCACGCCAAGGGTCTTTCCCTCTTACTAACACATATTTATAACACACCTATGAACATCACCAAGAAGTTTTTTGTCGCTGCGGCCTGTGTTTCCTTGGCATGGGCAACCACTTCCTGCGCTGATGGTGTAGAACTCGAAAGCTATGATTCTGGTGTACGTAACCAGCAGCTGAGTGCTCCAGTTCTTGACGCATCCTGCTTTACGACCCAAAATAGTACGGATGCTACCTACACCGTCATGTCGTGGCCTGTGGTCTATGGTGCTGGAGGTTATTTGGTCAATGTCGACATCGTCGATGATCCATCTAACCCGATTGCCGTAGTTAATGACAGCATTGTCGATGGTTGCTCACTCACTTTTGTGCAGCAGGAAGACACCAAGTATCAGATTTCTATCCAGACCATGGCTAATGAGAAGTTGGGCAACTCCGCTTCCGATGTACTGGTTTACAATGACTACACCACGCTTGTAGCTGCTGTTACCGTCCCTGCAGGTCAGGATCTTGCTGCCTTTGTCAAGGCAAATTTGAAGACCGACACCCAGGATGTTCAGGCTTTCGAGCTTGAGGGAGGTGCAACCTATGAGGTAAGCGACACTATCGCTTTCGGTCTGCAGCCGGTACAACTTCGCAGTGATAAGAATTCACATGCTACCATCATCTTGAAGGATAAGGCTTGTATCACTACACAGGCTCCTATGACTGTGAAGTTCCTCAATTTCGATTGCGAGAACACTACTGCAGCGCCTATCAGCCTTGATCCTAATCCAGATGCTTCTCTCTATTATGATCAGGAAGTATGGCAAGCCAAGTACGGCAGCTCCCAGAAGGTTTATTACCTCGATGGCGATGTGATCCTTAAGGATTGTATCTTCCGTGAGGTGAAGGGCAGCCTCTTCAGCGGCAGCAAGCAGAACTGGGCACTCACCAATCTGACAATCAACAATTGTGTCGTAGAGGCTGACTACAGCAGCAGTGCGGCATTCATCAATATGTATGGTGCTTCGACAGGAACCATCCTCAACATTGTCTTTGCCAATACGACCTTCTACAACCTGCAGGAGAATTCCAGCGGCTATTTCCTTCGTCTTTCTAATGCTTCGAATGCTACCCCAACGAAGATTTATGGCCAGTCAGCTCGTGGTACTGCAAATATTCAGAGTTCAACCTTCGTGCGTATGATGACAGGTCAACACTGGTGGAACAACTACAATGGCAATCTGTTCTCGATGAAGAAGAATATCTTCTATGACACATGGCTTCTTCAGAAGGCGATTCGCAACATCCCTGTTGACTTCACCGCTGACGATAATGTTATCTGGGGCATTACCAACGAGGTAGATGCTACAGATAAGGCTAAGTATGCTACTGAAGATGATCCTGGCTTCAGCGTTCCAACCGCTTCGGCTATCAACTTCAATGATCCATACTATGGTCTGAAGGCTTATTTCACTCCAACCCAGGGTATCGCTGCTTCCAAGCAGTATGGTGACCCACGATACTTTGAATGATTATGAAGAACACAATCCGAAGAATTCTTTTGCCAGTTGTTTGCAGCCTGCTGACAGTTTCTGTCATGGCTCAGGCGAGCCGCACAGTCAAGGGTACTGTTGTGGATGAGTTGGGAGAACCCATCATTGGCGCAACCGTTCAAGTAGTGGGAACCACAACAGGTACCATTACCGATATAGACGGTAATTACTCTATCCAGGCCCCCGAGAAATCTACCCTCAAGGTGATGTTCCTCGGCTATATCTCTGAAACTGTTCCTTGTGATACCAAGCAGGTAATCCTTAAGGAGGATGCCCAGCAGCTCGAAGATGTTGTTGTCGTAGGTTACGGCGTACAGAAGAAGGCACACCTCACCGGTGCGGTTGCAACTGTGCAGATGGACGACATCCAGGACCTTTCAAGCGGTGGTCTTGCTTCGACCCTGAGTGGTATGGTCAATGGTGTTAGCGTAAGCGGTGGTGATGCTCGTCCAGGCGAGAATGCTACCATCAAGATTCGTGATACCAATTCTCTCGGTGACGTGGGCGTTACCGCACAGGAGCCTCTCTACGTTATCGATGGTTATATCTATCCTAATGACGTGAAGGTAGGCAATACTACCGAGAACCTGGGTGCTACAGCATTCAACAACCTCGACCCAAGTGTCATTGAGTCTATCTCTGTGTTGAAGGATGCCGCAGCTGCTGTCTACGGTGCACGTGCCGCCAACGGTGTCATCCTCGTTACCACCAAGAAAGGTAAGGAAGGCGCTCCAAAGATCAGCTACTCTGGTTCTGTCGGTGTGACTGACGAAGTGGCTCGTCCAAAGATGCTGTCAGCTTACAATTATGGTCGCCTTTGGAATGCTGTTGCAGCATCTGATCCAAAGAGCACCACACTCAACCGCAAGACTGACCTCTTCCAGGCTGACGAACTTGCAGCAATGCAGAGTCTCAACTACGACTTGCTCGACAAGTATTGGAGTTCTGCCTTCACCATGAAGCATTCTGTCAATGTCAGTGGTGCTACAGACCGCGCTTCCTATTTCGCTGGTATCAGCTACTTCGACCAGGATGGTAACCTTGGCAGACTTGACTATAGCCGTTGGAACTATCGCGCTGGTGTCGATGTCAAGCTTGGCAAGTGGATCAAGGCCAACCTCACTGTCAGTGGTGACAATGGCACCAAGAACACTCCACTCGTAAAGGTCGGTGGTACAAGCAGCGAGAAGGACTATAACCTTCTGCTCACCCATCCTTACTATATTCCTGAGGAAGTCGATGGTAATCCTATCGCATCTTATGGCCCAACCAACTCGGCTGTAAACAGCGATCAGTACTATTCATTCAATACCCTTCAGGACAATGGTGACTACAGCAAGACTGTAACCAATAACACCACCTTCAGTGGTAGCCTTGATTTCGACTTCGGTTTCTGGAAGCCTCTCAAGGGCCTTACCGCTCGCTTCACCTACTCCAAGAGTATCAACAACACCAAGACCAACCAGTACGGTACGGACTATACCATCTATACGCTCCAGAACCGCTATGGTACAGGTTCACATATGTATACTCCAACAGGTTCGGGCAATGGTGACGACGTAGTGCTTGCTGTCGACAACTTCACCGCGATGACCATTTCGAATGGTTCTCCATCGTTCCTGTCTCGTAACTCCAATCGTACTGACAACTACCAGATCAACTTCAACGTTTCCTACAACCGCGACTTTGATAAGCACCATGTTGGCGCTCTCTTCTCAATAGAGCGTAGTGAGGCTGAGAACGAGTATCTCTATGGTTATGTCAGCGATCCTTATCCCTTCACCACAGGTCAGTCCAATTCGGCTGAGGCAAACACCAAGACAGTTACCTTCACTCGTGCAGAGTCTGGTACCCTCTCTTACATCGGTCGTTTGAATTATGCTTATGCAGACAAGTACCTGCTCGAGTTCCTGCTCCGTTCCGACGCTTCTACCAAGTTCGCTCCAGAGAACTACTGGGGAACCTTCCCATCAGCTTCTATCGGTTGGGTACTCTCCAAGGAGTCTTGGCTGGCAGATCGTCCAGGCATCGATTACCTCAAGCTTCGTGCTTCATTTGGTTTGACTGGTCGTGATAATACTGCTGCTTGGCAGTGGATGCAGGTCTATGCTCAGGACGCTAACCGTGGCCCAGCCTTCGGTACTGGCACCAGCGAGGAGACCATGAACCGTATCACCATCAACAAGAACAACTCTGCTGTCAACCGTGATGTCCATTGGGATAAGTCCTATAAGGGCAATATCGGTATCGACTTCAATACCTTCCAGAATCGTTTGGGCATCAATATCGATGCTTACTACACCTGGAACCGTGAGATGCTTCTCAATCTTAACAAGTCTGTTTCGACAGTCATTGGTACCCAGTCTGCAGCCCTCAACGTAGGTGAGATGGACAACTATGGTATCGAGCTTTCTTTGAACTGGAAGGACCGCATCGGTAAGGATTGGAAGTACAAGATCGGTATCAACACCGGTTACAGTGACAACAAGGTGCTCAATATTGACTGGGCTACCGAGTATATCTATCGTCAGATGCAGAAGGATAAGCGTTCTGATGTCGGCCTTTGGGGTCTCCAGTGTCTGGGCATGTTCCGCAGCTATCAGGACATCGACGAGTACTTCGACCGTTATGGCATCACTTCCTACCTCGGCATGAGCAAGGATCAGGTGAAGCCAGGTATGCTTATCTATAAGGACGTGCGCGGACCACAGCAGGCTGATGGTTCATACGCAGCTCCTGATGGCATCGTCGATAGGGACAACGACCAGGTACAGATCTCTACCCGCTCAAGCAACCCATGGGGCTTCACCACCAACTTCTCATTGGAGTGGAAGAGCCTCTCAGTTACTGGACAGGTTTCTGCATCTTGGGGCAGCTACACCACCCTTCCTTCATCTGCTCTCAAGCCAGGTGATGGTCTCGACTACACCAACATGCCATCATTCTGGAATGTTGACAAC
>Ga0326514_10001301_pt1 | contig 16348 bp, 13 predicted proteins | sample 3_2548_0518_D_FD_203653 | JGI IMG/M metagenome (GOLD analysis project Ga0326514, IMG submission 203653) | Bovine rumen microbial communities from UC Davis, California, United States - 3_2548_0518 | ecosystem: Host-associated > Mammals > Digestive system > Stomach > Rumen | place: USA...
TTGCGCAAAAGTTGTACATGTGATTTCCTTGTGATTTACTTTTGATTTCAACCACAAAATTACTGAAAATCAATAATATGTGCAACTTTTTATCCATTTATTTCGCTCTCTTTTCCCTCTTTTCTAACTCCGCCAACGGGTAATTACTACTCTATTTATATTGTGCTTGAAGAAGTATGAAAAATACAACTTCAAATTTTGCTCTATTTAAAAAGCACCAAATCAACAACTTTCATTTCTTCACTAGGCTCAAAGTACATCGCACCCCATGCCAATCCTGTGCCAAAGCCGCAGGCCACCACTTTCTTGCCGCCTATGCTGTTCTTCAATTTATTGACAATCATCAAAGGAATGGTGGTCGAAGAAGTGTTGCCGAAGTCAGCTATGTTGTAAGGGCAATGCGCGTCATCTACCTTCAATCGTTTTTGGATGAGTTTATTAATCATCTGGTTGGCCTGATGGATGAGGAAGTAGTCTATACTCTCCCTCGGTATCTCAAAGTGCTCCAAAAGACCTTTGATACACTTTGGAGCAGTGTGCATGGCAAACGAAAGGATATCTTCTCCTTCCATATTAGCATTCAAGCGATTACGTTGAATACCATCTTTACACAAATGATACTCAAAAGAGGATGGTGTCACGGGGTTACGATAGCCACCATCTGGAATAATCAATGACTTGAAATTGCTGCCATCAGAATGCATACTAAACAGCAAAGGCTTGGCTTTTTCCTTAAACTCCAACAAGGTAGCCGAGCCAGCATCGCCTGCCAACAAGTTCACGCGGTCGTAAGGCGATTTGGCTTTGGTAGAAGTTTCGCCCACCAATAATAAGCCTTTTTTCACTTTTCCAGCACTCAGCATGGATGACATGACCGAGAGACCGTAAATCCACCCGGGACAACTCATAGTGATGTCAAAACTCAGGCAATTTTGGGAAAGGCCTAAACGATGTTGGAGTATGCAAGCTGTTGCGGGGAAAATATAGTCAGGAGTCTGGGTGACCATGATGAGACACTCTATCTCCTCTTTGTTCCACCCTGCTTCAGCAATCAGCTTTTCCGCTGCGCATAGACACAAATCCGAGGAACAGATGCCGTCTTCGGCAATATAGCGGCGCTCCACTCCTGTCGTCTCAATATATTTTCTGAGTTCCTCCTTGTCCTCAATCAAGTCGGAATCCTTGTTCTCCACCATCTTTGGAGGCACGCAGGCAGCGATGCCCGCAATGTTCACATTCTCAATCCTTAAAAATGCCATATTGTTTTAATTCAATTGCTTATAATTAATTTTTCCCGACTCAAAGCGCGGGATGGCTTCAATGCAGTTGACCTCAAATAGCGTAGAAATAAGTCCTGTCTTTTCGGAAATCAATTTCTTCACCTCATCCTTAAGTTCTGCCTTAGTAATATATATTTTCATCTTGGAATCGTCGCCCGTGCAGGCACATTCGATACCAAAATGTTCAGAAATAATTCTCTCGCATTGGTCAAGGCTGACACGCAGACCAAAGAGTTTCAGGAAGCGTTTCATGCGACCCACAATATAGAAACAACCGTCTTCATCCATCTTAGCGATGTCGCCTGTATGGTAAACTCCGCAAAACTCGTCGCCTTTTGTCAAATCCTCAATGCTTGTGGCATAACCCATAGTGACATTCGATCCTTCATAGATGAGCTCACCTTCGGTGTTGGGTTCGTGTATTTGATGGCCATTCTCATCAACCAAATACAGAGTTCCTTCAGGAATGGCTTTCCCGATACTACCGATTTTCTGGACCGCCTGTTCAGGAGAAAGGAAGGCCAAACGGGCAGTGGTTTCCGTTGTCCCGAAAGTGGCAAAGAAGCGTTTGCCTTTTTCCTCCGCATAGTTGGCGAAAGCGGCAAACAATGTATCGGACAGCTTACCTCCACCTTCTGCCATTGTTGTGAGGTAAGGCAAATCCATTTTTTGGAAACGCAAGCGGTTCAGAATCTCATAACTAAATGGAACACCTGTAAAGTTGGTGCCTTTTTGTTCCTTGATGAATTGCCAATACTTGGGATTCATCAAGTTGGCGGCTACCAACAGCACCGTTGCACCCGCGTGAAGATGGCTGCAAATCACATTGAGCCCCATGGTATACTGCATGGGCAAGTCAATGATGCCTCGCTCTTCAGCAGTCCAGCCGAAGGCTTGGGCCACATTTTTGGCGTTGTTCTCAACATTCCCATATTTATGGCGCACCAGCTTGGGGCTTCCAGTGGTTCCAGAGGTCGTCATTAGCAGCGATAGCTCTGGGTGCATTTCCGGAGCCTTTTCCCCTGTCTTGCATAGGACATACTCCTTGTAATTCAATATGACCTCGAAGCCGAAATCAGCACTTTTACTCTCTGGCATCCAATAATAGGACGGATGATAAGTCTCGTGCAGATTGTCGAGCAGCCCACGGTCGATGGCGGCGTTAATCAAAAGACAAACGTCTTTGTTTTCGTACAAAGCCACAAAGCCTGCCAAAGAGCCTACTTTGTTCTCGCAAAGACAAAACACCAACTCGCGTTGTGGCAAAGTCGTGGACAATTTCTGGCCCAACTCCACCAATTCTCCGTAGGTCAGATGTCCACCGGAGTCGTCAATGGCTGCAAAAGCCGAGACGGGTTTTTTATCGATGTCGAAAAGCATCAAAGTTCGATGTTGTGGTTCTTCAGAATGTCAAGACCCGCTGCGTAGGAATTGAAAGCCATCACCTCATCAGGCTCAAACTCGAATCCGAAAGCATCCTCGATTACGGCAATCAAACTCATCTGACCAATGCTATCCCATTTATCAACGCTGTCCATGGTTGCCTTTTCGACTTCCTCCATCGGGATTTCAAGACCTTCTACGAAGGCATTTTTGTATTTTTCGATGTTTGTCATATCTGTATGTTATTTGTTAATTTCGTTTTTAATTCTTTCAGCTATCTGTGGTGCTGTCAGTCCGTGCTGTTCCCAGCAATACCGCAAATCACCCAACTTGCAGAAGAAGTCGTTCACACCGATTCTGACTAAGCGAGGCGTGCCTGTCTTGTCAGACAAATACTCAGCAATGGCACCACCCAAACCGCCAATAACACTATGCTCTTCCACCGAAACTATTAGTTTGGAAGACTTTATTGCCTTATCAATACAATCTGTGTCTAAAGGCTTGATTGTGTGCATATCCACCACCGTGCAATTAATGCCTTGAGCCGACAACTGTTCAGCTGCATCCAAGGCTTCGCGCACCATCATGCCCGTTGCAATGACAGTAACATCATCACCTTCACGCAACACGTTGGCTTTGCCCAACTGGAAGTCGAAGTCCTTGTCATAAACGATGGGACAATTCAACAAACCTGAAAGCCTTACATAAACCGGACCCCTTACATCATGGGCAGCAATGACACACTTGATTGCTTCAAGACTGTCAGCTGCTGACAAAATGGTCATGTTGGGCAATGCCCTTGTAAAAGCAATGTCCTCTGTGGCCCAATGCGATATGGAAAGCGTTTCCATGGCAAAACCTGCCGAATTGCCGACCAACTTCACATTGAAGTTATGATAAGCGAGGTTGTGACGCACGAACTCCAACGCTCTGGTCACCACAAACTCAGCGTAAGTACAAGCATAAACAGCACGTCCATCCTCAGAGGAAAGACCTGCAGCAATGCCAACCATGCTCTGTTCGGAAATACCTGCGTTGATGACCCTATCAGGATAATTCGTATAGAAACGGTCAAGACTGGCGATAGCCACGCTGTCGGCCACCACCACCCTCATATCTGGATCTCTCTTGGCCAGTTCCATCATTCCGATGCCGGCTGCGGCACCTTTCTGCCCTAATTTGGCGTATGCTTTTATCAATGCGGGATTAATGGCCATGTCTTATCCTTTCTGTATTTCTTCCACAGCTTGATGGTACTGGTTTTCGTTCAGTACCGACTGATGCCATGACTTGTTGTTTTCAATGAATGAAACGCCTTTGCCTTTGACAGTCTTGGCAATGATGGCGTATGGTTTACCTTGGGGCTTGTGCGACATGGCTTCAATAAGCTGGTGGATGTCGTGACCATCGATGGTCACCGACTCCCAGCCGAAGGCTTCCATTTTCTTCTGCATATCTAACTGGGCCATGAGTTCCTCAGTGTTACCGTCAACCGACATATAGTTACGGTCGATGATGACGGTCAGATTATCGAGTTTGTAATGTGCCGCAGAGATAAAGGATTCCCACACAGAGCCTTCTTCACATTCGGCATCGCCCAACAAGCAATAGACATGATACTTTTGTTGCGTCTGTTTGGCAATAATAGCCTTCCCCACAACAAAGGACATCTCCATGCCAAGGCTCATTGAACCATATTCGTTGCCAATCTCCCTTTTTAGTTGGTGCCCAACTAAAAAGCCGTCATTTTCCTCAAAGGAATTCAACACATCAACGGGATAAAAGCCCATTTCAGCCCTGGCAGGAAATTCTGCCAGACGGGCGTGTTCCTTTCCGGCGATGAAGCGATCCCTGTCGTTCCACAAAGGATTGTCAAGGTCGTAGTTCAGTATGGTTCCGTAAAGAACGGCATATATCTCAATGCATGAAAGGCTGCCGCTGACATGGGCGCCTCTGCTGCCTGCGGCGAGTGCCATATCCATGGCATGGAGCCTCATCCGCTTGCATAATGCTTTGATTTCCTCTTCGTTGAGTCTTTTTCTGTTCATCAGCGACCTCCGTCCACTTTTATGATTTCTCCATTAATATATGAGGCTTGTTCCGAAGCCAAGAAAAGCGCCACTTGAGCTATTTCTTCTCTCTTGCCAAGCCTTCTCAAAGCTGATTCAGATGCCAATTTGGTGAGCATCTCGTCATTGTATTGATGAATCATTTCCGTCTCGATAGGACCAGGAGCTATAGAGTTCACTCTAATGCCCATAGGTCCGAGTTCCTTGGCCAGACATTTGGTCATCATCATCACTGCGGCCTTACTGCTACCGTAGGCAATTTTTCCCGGCTGAGGCTCAATTCCAGCAATGGATCCCATATTGATGATGACACCTTTTTTCTGTCGGGCCATCTTTTTTGAGACTTTCTGGATAATTTGCAACATGGCGAAATAGTTCACCTCAAACAATTTACGGATGTCGTCCACTTTCGACATGCTCAACAGCCCAACAGTAGAAATGCCGGCATTATTGACTAGAACATCAATAGTGAGATTCTCATCCAAAATCTGCTTGATGCCATTGTTCAAGCTTTCGGTGTCGCTCATCTCGAAATAGACGGGCTTAATCCACACTCCGTTGCGCGAAGCTGTATCATCAAGCCAAGCCTCGTGTTCTGGTGTTGATTTTCTTGCACAAGCCCAGATGTTATAACCCGCAGCTGCAAAAGCATCCACCACTGCCTTTCCTATGCCTCTGTTGCTACCTGTGATAATCGCGTTCATAATTAACAGGTTAATGTTTTACCACCGTCAATAATCAAAGCATGACCCGTTATGTATGACGCAGCATCAGACAACAGGAAAATGATGGCATTGGCAATCTCTTCCGGTTCCGCATAACGCTTGAGCGGATAGGTCTGGATGTCTTTTTCCACTTCTTCCGCCGAATACACCGCGTTCTTCACAATGTTGGTGTTCACTCGACTTGGATTCACGCTGTTCACTCTGATATTTCGAGCAGCAAATTCAAGAGCAGCATTTCGCATGAAAGCATCCAAGGCGTTTTTCGAGACAGCGTACATCACGCCACCCATCGAAACCATCTTCACTCCACTGATGGATTCCGTAAATACTATGGATCCGCCTTTGTTGATTTTTTTCTTTTTGTAAAGTTTCTGGGTTAGGTACATTGGAGCGAACGCATTAATGCTACAAATACGTCCCATATCCTCCTCATTCAGAAACTGTATTGGGAGAACTTTAGAAATACCAGCGTTACACACAAACCCGTCCAAAGCAGGAACATAGTTTACGAGTTTATCCAACTCGTCTTGTTTTGTAAGGTCGGCAACGACCATCTGATGATTTAAAGGACTTTCCTTTTTTAAAATATTTAACGCCTCACCCAATGTAGTTTCGTTAATATCGGTCAAAACCATTGTTGCACCCATTTTAGCGCAGACCACAGCAGTGGCTTTCCCGATGCCTCCTCCTGCACCAGTGACCATTATAGTTTTTCCTTCAAGAGAAAATGGATTGTACATTTTGTATTTTGTTATTTCATTTCTTGACTTAGCAATGTCGAACAAGCCTAACAATGTTATATTGCCTTGTAAAAATCGTCACCTTTCAGCGCGACATGATATGAAACTTTTATCAACCAAAGAGATAAACGAAAATAAAAAGAGATAAACGATTATGAAAACAATTATTTACAGCTTCGCCCCGTCAGTCACATTTTGAGGCTGACATGTTATTATCTTTCAATTAGATAAGGAAGGAAAAACCTTTTGTCTTTTTCGTTTTTGGCTCACATTCCTTATCTTTTCGCGGCAAAGGTATGGAAAAAAACATCATAATAAAATAAAACTTTGTGTTTTTTTTGGTGTCTTTTGTTTTTTGTCGAATAAACCTAACAAACCATGTCACCTATCAAACAAAAAAGCCCGCTTGTTGGCTGGCTTTCTCTTGGGTTGAGGTACCTGGCGGATTCGAACCGCCGTCCCCGGTTTTGCAGACCGATCCCTAACCACTCGGGCAAGGTACCCTTTTAACTACGTTGAATCTTACGATTTGCGGCGGCAAAGGTACACCTTTTTTGTGAAACCGCAACATTTTTCAAAGAAAATTTTTAAACCAATCCCCGCGCTGATAGCTTCAGCCAATTTCTGATAAACAAGGCCACGAACAGCACTATGCAATATAAATAAAAGATTTTCAAGTCTTTGTGTATTAAATGCGTCATAGAATAAGCTGCCAATAGCATGATTAATGGCACGGCTGGTTCATGATAACGTTCCGAATTGGCGGCAAAAGAAAACATGATGATGGCTAAATACGACAACTCATAAGCCCCAATCAAAGAAAAATCGCGCCATTTTTTTTGCCGAAAAACCACAACGAAGGCCAACATTGCATAAAAAGCCAAGAAATTGGTTACGTATGTGCTACCATGTATCATTTTGTTGTGATCGGGTGTTTCCTCCAACATAGGTGACAATGGCAACACGAATGCCCCTGGAGCCAATACCCAACTTTGCAACATTTCGCTGTGTTTCAAGCCCAAAGAATCGATTTTGTCTGACTGAAAACTTAAATCGGAGAATTTATGGCGATAGATATTCTTCATTTCGCGTCCCACGGGGGTCAAAAGAAAGACAAAAAACACGGTCACAACAGCACCGATGGTCATTATTTTGCTTTTCCTGTCCATCAATTCCTTTGATGACAAGGCCACAAAGACCAAAAAGGCAAAAATCAGGCACATGCCGACAATGGTCCGGAAGCCGAAAGTCAAACCTGTGAGAAGGACGGGGAACAAGATGTTCCAAACGGTATAATGCTTGCTGCGAATCAGATAGTCCATGCGCTCAAGGGCAAGGATGGAGAGGAAAATCATCTCCATCTCCTTAGTGTGCAAGCCACAAATCTGCACCAAAATGGGTGTAAATACGCACATCACGGCAGCCAAGCGACCCGTGCGCTCACCAAAGGTGCGTGAACCCAACTTCCAAACCACAATGCAGAGATAAGCACTCATCAAGGCCTTAAACAGCCTTGGTGTCAGCCAACTGCGGCCAAAAATGGAATAAACCAATGTCAGCCAATACATGTAGCCATGTTCGGAAAAGCCCATATCGCCGCAACTCAACACCCTGAAAGCATAGAGCGGTTCTCCCTGCCTCACAAGCCATGACAGGTAACTTGCTGTGCTGTGATAAAATATGCTGTCGCCAGCACCATATTCAAAGCCGATGCCTGTCTCCCAATAATAGTAATAGCACATCACGAAGGCATAGACTGCCCTAATGGCAAAAGCCGTCCAAAACACCTTGCGCCAAAAGCGTTTCGGGTCGTCCTTCTTCCAACGGGGATAAAAGACGATGGTGAGCAGAAAGAAAAACAAGACCTCACCAATACCCCAGAGCATCCATTTGAGTTGCAAGGCAAAATCCCTGAAAGCCAAACTTATCGTAAGCAAGGCGGCAAGGTAAAGCCCAATGCCTATGAAAAAGATATGTCGAAGGAGCTTGTTTCCCATATTCCGATAACGATTTATCCAACCTCAAGTCAAGCCACGCGAGGCCAATTTCAGCCAGTTCCAAACGAACAAGGCCACGAAAAGCAAGCCGCAATACACATAGAAAAGTTTCAACTCCTTGCGCCGCAAGCGGGTCATGGCATAGGCCGCCATTACTATTAATAAAGGTATGGCCGGCTCGTGATAGCGTTCAGAATTGGATGTGAAAGTGAACATAATGATGGCCAAATAAGAAAGCTCATAAGCCCAGACGAGGCTAAAATTGCGCCATCGTTTCTGCCTAAAAGCTACCACGATGGACAACATTGCAAAATAAGCCAGAAAGTTCTTGACGAATGTGCTGCCATGTATCATCTTGTTGTGTTCGGGGGCCATGTCCAACATCGGCGACAAAGGCAAAATGAATGCCCCCGGAAAAAGATACTTGCTTTTCGAGATTTCGCCGTATTGCATCCCCTGCGACTCGTATTTCTTGGCCATGTAGTCCGTGCCGCTGAAGTTCAGCACATAAATATACTTCATCTCGTGGCCTATCGCCGTAAACAAGAAAAACAGAAAGACTGCCGCCGTGGCCGCCAAAGTGATTATCTTGCCCTTCCGACTCACCAAATCCTTCGGTGAAAGCACAACGAAAACCAAAAACGCGAAAATCAGGCACATGCCTATGACCGTCCTGAAACCGAAACTTGCTCCTATCAGCAAAACAGGAAACAAGATATTCCAAACGGTGTATCGCTTGCTGCGAATCAGATGGTCCATTCGCTCAAGGGCAAGGATGGAGAGGAAAATCATCTCCATCTCCTTGGTATGCTGGCCACAAATCTGAATCAATATGGGCATGAAAACGCACATCACGGCGGCCAAGCGACCCGTGCGCTCCCCGAAAGTCCGCGAAGCCAACTTGTAGACCACGATACACATATAGGCACTCATCAGTGCCTTGAAAATCCTCGCAATCAATACATTGGGTCCAAATATGGTATGAAGTAAAGTGAGCCAAATCTGGTAGCCTTGGTCAGAAAAGCCCAACGAATAGGCCACCATGTGATTGTAGACATAATAGAAATCGCCTTTCCGGAGATACCTTGCGAGGTGTACGCTCCTTGTGAAATAGCCGTAGGCATCGCCCTCTCCCTCAAAGGGATAGCCCAACTTGAAATAAAAGTAATAGCTTACGAAAACGACATAAACCACCCTCACCGCGAGGGCAACCCAAAAAACCTTGCGCCAAAACGCTTTAGGCTCGTCGGTTTTCCAACGCGGGTAGAAAACCGCCGTCAACACGAAGAAAAACAACACTTCACCTATGCCCCACAGCATCCATTCGATCCGCATGGCATACGCCCTAAACGCCAAGTTGATGACGATTAAGGCAAGCAAATACAAGCCAATGCCGATAATGGAGATATGTTGGATGAGGCGTTTCGTCATCTCTGCATAAATATCGGCCCGCCTTGTTTGCGTTTGGACAGCTTGCTTCTCATCATCAAGTGGTCATCAAGAGAACAGGTGCCCACCTTGCGCATGTCGGCACGCTCAAAGAAATCGGGCTTGTATTCGTGCATGAAACGATACAACGAATCGGAGGCACAAAGCACCTCGGGATTGTAGGGTTCGAGGCTGTCGTTCACAAGGTGAAACACGATGTGGAGGATGCTACTGTCGGCATCATACTCGTACTCGAAGGGGAAATAGATGGCGTGATCGAATAATTCACGGTTGCGTTGAACGCCCTGACCATGCTCAAAGAAATACATCAGTTGGCCTCGGGTAGTGTCGTAAGGGTCAAATTCCCAAGTCTCGTATGAATCTTCAACGATTTGGCCAAAAAAATCCGTATTCCAATGCTCAAGTTTGGTCAAACCGAACACCTTATTAATCATGCCGTCGAAATCGAGTTTGTTTTGGCTGACGAAGACCGTGCGGCGGATATGTCCACCCGGCGAACTGATGACAAACGACGAGCCTCGGAAATCGCCGCCGCTGTAATCCTCAACGGTGATGGTAACAACGCTGTCTTTTGCCCTGCCCGACATGGGCGAAACTGTGTACCAATCAGCATCATCGTTTTTAATCACCTCCCATTTGCAGTTGGCGTTGACAATCATTGTCTGGCTTTCGGCTTCCAAGCCAAAACGGAGGTCTTGTGTGGATACCAAAATGCTGTAATCCTCGACGCAGCCTGTAAGACAAAGCAAAGCCAAGGCCATTAAAGCAAAAACAAGTTTTCTTCTTTTCATAGTAAACCTAATTAAAATAGTTTAAAACCTAAAGATGCCCTCTCCACCCTTGCGTTTGGTGGCCACGCTTCTCATGCGAGTTATCTCTTCAGGAATGTAGGTGCCTACCTTGCGCATGTCGACACGCTCAAAGAAATTGGGCTTGTACTCGTGCATGAACCGGTACAATGAGTCGCTGGCTGTCAGCACGTTAGGTGAATAGCTTTCGGGAGCACCTGTAACTGTCTCAAAATCAATGTGGAGAATCTGGTCGATGGGATTATACTCGTAAGTGAAACTGTAATACACCACCGTATCATCATGATGGTCGCGTTGGATGCCGTGGCCGTTTTCGAGGAAAAACATGTGGTAGCCCGTTGTGGTGTCGTATGGGTCATAAATCGCATGTTTGTAAGAATCCTCAATCATCTGGTCAAAAAAGTCGGTGTTCCAATGTTCCAATTCCATCACACCGAACACCTTATTAACCATGCCATCGAAATCAAGTTTGTTCTGCGAAACGAAAATGGTACGGCGCACGTGTCCTCCGGGCGAAGAAATGACGAAAGTCGAGCCACGATAGTCGCCGTCTTCAAGGGCTTCGACCGTCACCGAAATGACACCGTCCTTTTTACCGCTCATCTGGGAAATAGTGTACCAATCGGCATTGTCATTGCGGGTTATCGTCCACTCGCAGTTGGCAGTGATTTCCAATGTCTGCGTTTCAGCCTCAAGGCCGAACCAAAGGTTTTGGGTTGAAACACGAATGATGTAGTTCTTGGAGCAACCGAGAAAACCCGTTACTGTCACGGCCATCAAAGCCATCATCAAAAAAACTTTTTTCCTTTTCATATCAGTGATAATTTAATTTGCCGCAAAAGTACATATTTTTGTCAATACAAGCGTTTTTTCTGTTTCGACTTCTTCAAAGAAGCCGGCATGTCGGCCAACATTTCAAAGTCCATCTTGTGTTTGAAGAGGTCGACGGCCTTCACGCGGACGCGCACTTCATCGCCCAATTGGATGATGCGCCCCGTCTCTTGCCCGATGACGCGGAAGTTGTCGTCATCCAAGTAATAATAGTCGCCGGGAAGGTCCTCATAGCGCACCAAGCCCTCACATTTGTTGCCTTTCAGCTCGACAAACAAGCCCCATTTGCTCACGCCCGAAACCAAGCCCTCAAACACTTGCCCGATCTTGTCTTGCAGGTATTCGGCCTGCTTGTACTTGATGGACTGGCGTTCCATTTCCTCGGCCTGTTTTTCCATTTCGCTGGAGTGTTCACACATCTCCTCGTAAGCCTTCTTGTCGGCAGAGCCTTGGCCCTCAATGAGATACCTTTCAATCAGGCGATGCACCATCAAGTCGGGATAGCGGCGGATGGGCGAAGTGAAATGGGTGTAATAGTCGAAAGCCAAGCCATAGTGCCCGATGTTGTCGGTGCTGTATTTTGCCTTGGCCATCGTGCGGACGGCAACCGTCTCGATGAGGTTCTTCTCGCCTTTGCCCTCCACATCCTCAAACAGTTTGTTGTAGGAACGCACCAAAGAAGAGCGGCTGCTGAGGTCCATGGTGTAACCCAATCGCGAAATCAGCAGCATGAACTTGTTGATTTTCTCAGGATTAGGCTCATCGTGGATACGGTAGACGAAGGTATTGTTGTGCCATTTGCTTTCGGGCTTGCCGAAGGTTTCGGCCACGGTACGGTTGGCCAACAGCATGAAGTCCTCAATCAATTCGTGGCTTTCGTTTTGCACGCGGACGTAGGTATCAATGGGTTTCTTGTTCTCGTCCAAGACGAACTTCACCTCCTCGGAATGGAAGTTGATGCTGCCCAAGGCCATGCGTTGTTCGCGCAGTTTGGTGGCCAGATTGTGGAACGTCAGGATTTCGTCCTTGTAGTCGCCTTCGCCGCCCTCAATCATGGTCTGCACTTCCTCGTATGTGTATCTGCGGCACGACTTGATGATGGTCTTGCCAATCCAGCAGTCGTATATCTTGGCCTCGTCGTCCATCTCGAAGACCACGCTGAAAGTCAGTTTTTCCTCATCAGGACGAAGCGAACACACATTGTTGCACAGCTTTTCGGGCAACATGGGGATGGTGCGGTCGACGAGGTAGACAGAAGTGCCTCGGTCCAAGGCTTCCTTGTCGATGGCCGAGCCGGGCTGGACGTAATGCGACACGTCGGCGATATGCACACCCACCTCCCAATGGCCGTTGTCCATCTTCTGCAAGCTGATGGCATCGTCGAAGTCTTTCGCGTCGGCGGGGTCGATGGTGATGGTAAACACCTTTCGGAAGTCGCGACGCCGTTTGATTTCGTCCCTACTTATTTTGACAGGAATCTTACTTGCCTCTTTTTCAACCTCTTTCGGAAATTCTATTGGGTATTCATGGGCGGCGAGGATGCTTTCCATTTCCACATCGTTCTCGCCAGGCTTGCCCAAAACGCGGGTGATTTCGCCGAAAGGATTGCCCGAGCCATCGGGCCAATCCACCAAATGAGCGATGACTTTTTGTCCGTCTTTCGCGCCGTGGAGGTCGCCGCGCGGGATGAAAATGTCGACTGGCATCCAGTCCACATCGGGGCGGACATAGACATAGCCGTGCGAAATGCTCAGCAGGCCCACGAAATCGGTGTGGCGGCGTTCCAACACCTCCACGATTTCGCCTTCGGGCTTGCTGTTGTTGCGCTTCGGGAACATCGCCACGCGCACACGGTCGCCATGCAACGCCTTGTAAGTGTTGTTGGCGGCGATGAAAATGTCCTCGCCGTCTTCGTCGTCGCGGATGACGTAGGCCTTGCCCGTCGATTTCATCTCGACCGTTCCTTCCACATATTTCGTCTTAGGCCCAAACTGCGCCATGCCCGCCTTGCTCATCACATAGCTGTAAGGCCTTTCTTCTTGCAGCAAACCTTTGTCTTTCAGGTCGATAAGCAATTTATACACCACATCCTTACCCGCCAAGTCCTTGATACCCATGATTTTGCAGACTTGCTTGTAGTTTTTCGGGCGAAAAGGCTGGTCTGCGAAAATGCCCAAAATCACACTCGTGAAAGTGCTCAGTTTATTCTCGATTTTCTTCTTTTTTGCCATAGTATTCCTTATTAATATGGGTGCAAAAATACAAAAATCGGCGGACAAATCGCAAGTCCAACCAAATCAAAAAATTAGGCTGTTGATAATTATGTTGAGAAAAAAAACAATAATTAATTTGCCCTATGAGCGCAAAATAATATACCTTTGCAAAGCAAGGATTTTCGATGGATTTCATTTTAACCTTGTGATAATCAATAACTTTAGAAAACGAGCACTTCTTTATGAGCAACGGAGGACTGTATATCACCAAAAGAGACGGCAAACAGGAAGCCTTCTCCTTAGACAAGATAAAAATCGCCATCAGCAAGGCCTTTTTGGCATCGGGATGCTATGCCACCGACGAGGACTTGAACGCCATCCTGAGCCGCGTCCGCGTGACAAACGGTATCAGCGTGGAGGAAATCCAAAACCAAGTGGAAACCGCATTGATGGCCGAACAATATTACACGGTGGCGAAAAACTACATCCTGTATCGCCAAAAGCACAGCGAGGACCGCGAAATTCGCGAGAAAATCGACTTTTTGAGCAACTACGTCAACGCCTCGAATCCTGCCACAGGCTCGAAGTATGACGCCAACGCCAACGTGGAGCAAAAAAATATCGCCACACTCATCGGCGAATTGCCCAAGTCGAGCTTCATCCGCATCAACCGCCGCCTGCTGACCGACCGCATCAAGTCGATGTATGGCAAGGAACTTTCCGACCGTTACCTCTACCTACTCAACAACCACTTCATTTACAAGAACGATGAAACTTCGTTGGCCAACTATTGTGCTTCCATTACCATGTATCCGTGGCTGAACGAAGGCACGAGCAGCATTGGCGGCAACAGCACTGCGCCCACCAAACTGCGCTCGTTCTGCGGCGGCTTTATTAATATGGTGTTCATGGTGTCGTCGCAACTCTCTGGCGCTTGTGCCACGCCCGAGTTCCTGATGTATATGAACTATTTCATCGGAAAGGACTATGGCACAGACTATTACAAGCGTGCCAATGAGGTGGTCGACCACTCGCTGAAACCGCGCACCATCGATAAGGTTATCACCGACTGTTTCCAGCAGATTGTGTATTCCTTGAATCAACCCGCCGGTGCAAGAAACTATCAATCAGTGTTTTGGAACATTGCATATTATGACCGCTATTATTTCGAGTCGTTGTTTGGCAATTTCTACTTCCCCGATGGCACACAACCCGATTGGGAATCACTAAGTTGGCTTCAAAAACGCTTCATGAAATGGTTCAACGCCGAGCGCCTCAAAAGCGTGCTGACCTTCCCCGTGGAAACAATGGCTCTCCTTTCAAAAGACGGCGACGTCATCGACAAGGAATGGGCCGATTTCACTGCTGAAATGTATGCTGAAGGCCATTCGTTCTTCACCTATTTGAGCGACAACGCCGACTCGCTTTCATCGTGCTGCCGCCTGCGCAACGAGATTCAGGACAACGGTTTCAGTTACACCCTTGGTGCCGGTGGCGTTTCCACAGGCTCCAAAAGCGTGCTCACCATCAACCTGAACCGCTGCATCCAGTATGCTGCACGCAACAACATGCACTACCTCACTTTCCTTGAGGAAATCGTCGACCTTTGCCACAAGGTGCAAATTTGCTACAACGAAAACCTGAAGGAATTGCAGAAGAAAGGCATGTTGCCACTCTTCGATGCGGGCTACATCAACTTGGGCCGACAATACCTCACCATCGGTGTGAACGGCCTTGTGGAGGCTGCCGAGTTCCTGAAAATCAAGATTTCGGACAATCCTGAATATGAGGCTTTTGTGCAAGACGTGCTTGGCCTCATTGAGAAATACAACAAGAAATATTATTCCAAAGCGGACGGCCTGATGTTCAATTGCGAGATGATTCCCGCCGAGAATGTGGGCGTGAAGCACTCCAAGTGGGACAGGGAAGACGGATACGAGGTACACCGCGACTGCTACAACAGCTATTTCTACATCGTGGAAGACCCGAACACCAATGTTTTGGACAAGTTCCGCTTGCACGGCGAAAAATATATCAAGCACCTCACTGGTGGCTCGGCCTTGCATTGCAACCTTGAGGAACATTTGAGCAAGGAACAATACCGCCAATTGCTGCGCGTGGCCGCCCGCGAAGGTTGCAACTATTTCACTTTCAACGTGCCCAACACCATTTGCAACGATTGCGGCCACATCGACAAGCGCTATCTGAAGGAGTGCCCCGAGTGTCACAGCCACAACATCGACTACCTGACCCGCATCATCGGTTACTTGAAGCGCGTCAGCAATTTCAGCGAGCCGCGCCAGCAAGAAGCCGCCCGCCGTCACTATGGAAAAATGGAGATGGAAAGATGCTAAAATACGCTAATTTTGATATCGTCTTTCAGGAAGTTCCTGATGAAGTGACGCTTGCCATCAACATTTCCAACTGCCCGAACCAATGTCCGGGTTGCCACAGCAAATATTTGTGGGATAATATCGGCAATGACTTGGATTTTAATGAATTGAACCGTTTGGTGTCGCATTATGAGTCGGGCATCACCTGCGTGTGTTTCATGGGTGGCGACAACGAGCCGGATTCTGTTTCCGAACTTGCCCGCAAAATCAAGGACAGCCATTCCAACCTGAAAACAGCTTGGTATTCAGGCAAGAACGACCTGCCTCAGAATGTCCCGACTGACCATTTCGACTACATCAAATTAGGGCGATACATGGCCGAGTTAGGTGCATTGGATAGTGCCACCACCAACCAGCGCATGATGAAACGCCTCGCCGACGGGCGTGTTAAGGACATCACGGAGTGGTTCCAACGAAACAAACATGTTGAAGTCCTCGAGGTAGAAAAAAATCCGGCAG